>ERZ1034564.67-NODE-67-length-14541-cov-12.845920_pt1 | contig 14541 bp, 13 predicted proteins | sample MGYA00520653_ERZ1034564 | MGnify/ENA primary metagenome ERZ1034564 (study PRJEB33760, sample SAMEA4777720) | hypersaline lake metagenome | biome: hypersaline environment; feature: brines | place: Spain | collected 2014-08 | depth 0 m ...
TATCTGACAGACGACCATTTACAATCGATTCGCATGTTCACAGAATACAAGAAGAATACTACAAGACGATTCGCTGCCGCGGGCGTCAGGGATTTGTATCTGCCGAACTGAATTTGTGGTACAGTGCCACAGTCTGAGTAAGTCATTGATTAAATCGAAAAGAGACTTATTTCAGGACCTGAAATGTGGCGGGAGGCACCCCCGCGATTCCAATTATGAACGAAGTCCAACTTGAAGTGGCGAAAGCGTACCCAAATGACTCAGGGCGCGGTATCGCCCGTCTTGACCCGGACACGCTACTCCATCTTAAACTCTCACCAGGCGATATTATCGAGATTGAAGGCGCAGATACTACTGCAGCGAAGGTATGGCGCGCCGACAGACAAGACTGGAACACTGACACTGTTCGTGTCGACGGCTTTACGAGACAAAACGCTGATGTGAGTATCGGCGAACGCGTTACCATACGGAAAGCTGAAACAACAAAAGCTGAAAAACTCGTACTAGCACCGCCTGAAGAGGCAAGCGTCCAGTTTGGCTCGGATGCTGCTGGGATGGTTAAACGACAAATTCTGAAGCGTCCGGTTGTTGAGCGTGATATCGTTCCTGTGATGTCATCGACAAATCATCCATTCATGCGCTCACCCGGTCAAGCAATCCCACTCATTGCAGTCAATACAGAACCGGATGGCGTCTGTCTGGTGACTGAAGATACAGAAGTTGAGCTCCGCGAAGAGCCGATCTCAGGATTTGAGAAAACCGGTGGTGGAATAACGTATGAAGATATCGGTGGACTCCAAAACGAGATTCAGCGCGTTCGCGAGATGGTTGAATTGCCGATGAAACACCCACAGATTTTCAAGAAATTGGGAATTGAGCCACCACAGGGTGTTTTACTTCATGGTCCACCAGGGACAGGTAAGACGCTTCTTGCAAAGGCTGTCGCCAATGAAACATCTGCAAGTTTCTTCTCAATTGCAGGTCCAGAAATCATATCGAAATATTACGGTGAGTCTGAACAGCAACTCCGTGAGATATTTGAGGATGCGACTGAGGAATCACCATCAATTATCTTTATTGATGAGCTCGATTCAATCGCGCCAAAACGCGAAGATGTTACTGGAGAGGTTGAGCGCCGAGTTGTTGCACAACTGTTAACGATGATGGATGGGCTTGAAACCCGTGGGCAGGTCATTGTCATTGGCGCAACAAATCGTGTCGACAGTGTTGATCCTGCACTGCGTCGCCCAGGACGATTTGACCGCGAGATTGAAATTGGCGTACCTGATGAGGTTGGTCGGAAGGAAATCCTCCAGATTCACACCCGCGGCATGCCGCTTTCCGATGATGTCTCACTAGATTATCTTGCAGATGAGACTCATGGCTTTGTCGGCGCTGATATTGAGTCACTGACAAAGGAAGCAGCAATGAAGGCACTACGGCGTTACCTACCAGAAATCGATCTCGATGAGGAAGATGTTCCGCCAAGTCTTATTGATCGGATGATCGTCAAGCGCGCCGACTTCAACGATGCGCTTTCTGATGTTGAGCCCTCTGCGATGCGTGAGGTGCTTGTTGAGCTGCCAAAGGTCTCGTGGGATGATGTTGGCGGACTTGAGGGTCCAACTCAGAAGGTAAAAGAAAGCGTTGAGTGGCCAATCACATCTCGTGGTCGGTTTGAACGGATGGGTATCGACGCGCCCAAAGGAGTCTTATTATATGGACCGCCAGGAACCGGAAAGACGCTCATTGCGAAGGCTGTTGCTAATGAGACGAATGCAAACTTTATCTCAGTGCGAGGTCCACAACTACTCTCAAAGTGGGTCGGTGAGTCAGAGAAGGCGATTAGACAGACATTCCGAAAAGCACGACAGGTTAGTCCGACTGTTATCTTCTTTGACGAACTCGATAGCCTTGCCCCAAGCCGAGGCGGTGGAACAGGAAACAATGTCTCTGAACGAGTTGTCAATCAGCTATTGACAGAGCTTGATGGGCTTGAAGAAAATGGAAATGTAATGGTCGTTGCTGCAACGAATCGACCGGATATGATTGATCCAGCACTCATCCGTTCAGGTCGATTCGACCGATTGGTGCTTATTGGTCAGCCTGGCGAGGAAGGTCGTGAGCAGATTCTCAAGATCCACACTCGTAACTCACCACTTGCGCCAGATGTGAGTCTCAGAGAGATTGCAGAAATAACCGATGGCTACGTTGGATCTGATCTTGAGTCGATCGCGCGCGAAGCCGCAATTGAAGCGCTTCGTGAGGATGGTGACGCACAGGAGATTGAGATGCGTCACTTCCGTAAAGCAATGGAATCCGTGCGAGCAACAATCACTGATGACCTCATGAACTATTATGAGGACATGCAGGAGGAATTCAAGGGCGGAACGCAGAATCGCCTTACTGGCGGACGACAGGATGGGCGGATTGGGTTCCAATAATAGTCACTAATAAAATAGTATGAGGAAAGATTGTTCAGTTGGAGTGGACAATTATCCTCATACGGTCTTGATGCACACATTGGGATTCAATTGATGAATTCATATCAGCACTGATTACCGTTCATTAATATCCTCCCGCACCTGAAAATGCGGGTACTCTCCTTATATCATATAATAGGACATTTTTGACCTGCTGAGATGGCATCATAATCCGATCTTGATACATCGAGCACTTTGGGGTCATCTCAAAGCCCCGAAACACCCGCCCTATTTCGCCTGTAAATCAGCGATTTTCATAATATTTGATATATCCGGTAGTAACAACTTTGTTGTTCGTGACAGCGAGGCAATATCGCCTACTCAAACGCTAAATGAGTAGAGATCGTCGCCGACGTGATGGATTGATTCAACGACTTTACCACTATCACCGATCAACTCATCCCCATCAACGAGTGCCCGACCGATAGCAAGGACTTTATTATGAGTTTCTTCCACAATCAAGACAAAGTCACCGGCATCAATTGCTGTCTCAGCGTCGACAATTCCTGGTCGCATCACGTCGGCCCCATTACTCACAAATGAGATTGCCCCAGCATCGACCGTAACGACCGACCGGGTTGGATTATATCGATTCGCTCCCTGTACAGTCAGAAATGGCTCATCATCAAACCTGACGATATCGAGGTTATCGTCCGCTAACACAACATTATACGATACTCCATCAAGTTCAACGAGTTCATATGCATCTGCATCAAGCGCCACGCCAGTAGTGTGTTCAATTTCCGCTGTAAGTGTATCAATTTCATCTGTACGGAGATGATGTCTCGATTTGACTTGCATTGTCGTGCGGAAAGACATCCCAGCAAATAAGTGACCCGACACTGGTATGTGTCGATATCCTCCACTGGTGAAACGACTGTTAAAACTAAAAAATAAGTGTAGGCGGTTCATCCTGAGGGGTATGTGGGGCTCCCGGAACAGTAAAAAACAAACGACGGTTACTTGTGTCGCCTGTGGAACATCTGTTGAGCGCAAGCAAGCGCGTGAATATGATAAACAAGGCAATCGATGGGAGCGACATGGAAAAGAGTTTGAATATCTATGCAAGGGTTGCTATCGGGATTTGTGTCATCAACCCCGAGATGGACTTGAGTCGATGTTGATTGATATTGAGGAAAGTATATCACCAGAGTCCGAGTCCGAGTCCGAATCACAATCCCAATCCCAGTCTGAATTCGAGTTTTTCACACAATATTTTGGAGTCATTGAGGAACGATGCAATGGTGAGTCTGCTCCTGATTCGAATTCACAATCTGAGTCGTAATATCGACTGACCCACTCTATTGGCTCCAAGGAAGAATATAGTATTATAGAAAATATATCAAGAGTCATTCCATCTTCTGCTCCCAGATGGGCGAGATCAGCCTGTTGGACTCGATCAGGATAATATATGAGTATCATCCCTGCAATTGAGTAAGGGGACTGAATCTGCGCGTGCGACACGACTATCTGTGCGTCCCGAATACTATCATTATGTCCAATAATGCACAACAATCACAGTCGGAGGCAGGGACAGCCGCTGGGCAGGGTCCCGTCGAGATCTCTGTCGACCTTGCCCGCCGACTGCAAGAGAAACGAGAGGAGCTCTTTGAGGAGTTCGGCATTCGTGATGCGTTTCCACCTGCTGTTCGTCAGGAAGCAAAAGCGCGGACTGAGGACGTCAATGAAGAAATACAGGATGAACTTGACTCACGAACAGATCTTCGTGAGTTGACGACGTGGACAACAGATCCTGTCGATGCACAAGATTTTGATGATGCACTCAGCATCCGCGAGAATGATGAAACCTACACCCTATGGGTTCACATTGCTGATGTCAGTCATTATGTCCATCCGGACTCTGAGATGTGGACTGAGGCTGTTGAACGAGGAAATACAGTGTATTTACCAGCGTACACGATTCATATGCTCCCACCGGTGCTGGCAGAGACAGTGTGCTCACTTGTCCCAGAAAAGGATCGACTGGCACATACTGTTGAGATGGAGATTTCAAAAGAGACACTTTCATTTGAAGAACTTGATATTTATAAGTCAGTTATACATTCTGATGCTCGATTAACTTATACCGAGTGTGAAACCCATCTTGAGGACTCTAACGCTGAGTTACATGCTGAAAATAAACTCGCATATGAGCTTGCTGATCAATTACATGAACAACGTAAAGCAGACGGATCATTGGTATTAAATCCAAGTCGGGATCGCGCACACACGATAATCGAAGAATGCATGTTAAAAGCCAATAAGGCGGTTACACATGAATTAATGTGGAATCGAGGCGTTGAAGCAATGTATCGTGTCCACCCACAACCAACGCCGACGCAATGGGATGAAGCTCTTCGCGAAATTACAGAACTTGATGGGGTTGAGATTTCATCAACCGCATGGGATGAACCACGAAAGGCAGTGAATAGTGCACTTGAGAATTCAAAACCTCGTGCGCTTGATAAGATTCAACGAGCAGTGCTCAAGGTAATGCCCCGGGCAAAGTATATGAACGATCCCTTTGGTGGTCATTATGCATTAAATTTTGACATTTATGGACATTTCACATCGCCAATTCGGCGACTCTCAGATCTGATCAACCACTGGATTGTGCATGAGAATGCTGTCCCAGAGGATCTCATCGGACTCTGTGACCGCGCCTCAGAGAGACAGAAAGATGCTGAGACTGCTGAGCGACTGTATAAGCAATTCCTCGAGGAACAGGGAATTGACCCATATGCGATTAATAACCGCGGCGTGGTCACAATTGATGACGCTGGAGATATTATTGATGATGAAGGGCTCCCTCCAAATGAATAAAATCAGAGAAATTTATTTTTCTGACAGTTAGTCCTCGTCAAATGTCGCTTAATTATAGTTAATAAATGAAAATAAACTGACACTGTCTACATATATTATTACTGGTAATATCGGATCAATATCTCCTACTTGTGTATCAGTGTTTATGTGTAAACAATAGCACTTCGTCATCGTGTGTTGTGATGCATAGATCAAGTAACATAGTAAGCTCAAGACTATTATAGTCGTCCTCACAGATTACCAAGTCATCGAATGGATCACCACATGCTGGACAGGAAATACTAACAGTGTTCCGATACGTTGTCACTCCCCCAGCGGACTCATGTGGTGTTAATGATGTAGTGAGATGTTCGTACTCGCTTTCGTCCATATAATATATTTAATGAGATAATCCATCATAATTCTACCTCCTACGATCCTGAATTGAAGATGCAGACGGAGATATCAGTGGAGATACTTTCAGAGTATCCTTATCATCAATTATCAACATTTATAACCGTTATAGATTTACTCATTATAGGTCTCGTATTGACTGGGTAGACCATTTGATTTATGACAGAAAATACCAATCGGCGGACATTCCTCAAGATAGCAGGAAGTACAGGTGCAGTTGGACTTGCCGGACTTGCTGGATGCGCTGGTGGCGGTGGTGGTGGTGATGGAACGAGTACCAATGCCGATGATGGCGGAGACACAACTGCCAATGGTGGAACAACCGGAAGTTCCGACGGAGTCGAGACCATTACCCTTGGTGGTTCAATGAGTCTGACTGGCGAGAACGCTGATCTTGGGAAACTATACAAGGACGCCTATGAACTGACAATCCAGCGGATCAATGATAATGGTGGTATCGAGGCTGGCGATGGAAATACCTATGAACTGGAGATGATCCTCCGAGATGATGGGACTGACGCGTCGACCTCAAAAAGTATCTATCAGGAACTTATTGATCGTGAAAATGTGGATTATCTCTTGGGTCCATATTCAAGCACAGTGACACTTCCAGCGAGTGCAGTTGCCGCACAAAATCAAAAGCCAATGGTTGAGGGCGGTGGTGCAAGCCCAGAAATCTTTGCTCAAGGGAACGAATGGATCTTTGGTCTTCTGCCGACAGCAAATAAGTACGCAAAAAGCTACATGGACATGTGTCTCGCACAGGATCCAACACCAGAGTCCATCGCAATCCTTGCGGAGGATGACACATTCAGTCAATCCACAGCAGAGGGCGCACGAAATAAAATCGCAAACACTGATCTGGAGTTGGTCGTTGACCAGACATTCCCAACAGGCACATCCGATCTCTCGACAAATCTGAGCCGAGTAAAAAGTAATGATGCCGATATCTTACTTCTTTGTGCACATCAAAAACACAATATCATTCTCGCTAGCCAAATGGAAACTCAAGGGCTAAACGTTGATGCTGCAATGGGGACTGTTGGTAGTCTTAATGATTCATTCAAAGACGAGGTCGGTGCAAATGGAAACTATATGTATGGTCCCTCCTCCTGGGCAATAAACGCTGACTTTGAGGATCCGGTTTACGGCGCGACAGGAGACTTTGTTTCCGCAATCGAGAGTAACTATGAGTACGCTCCTGATTACCACAGCGCCGCTGGTGAAGCCGTGATTATAACCTTTGTTAATGCATTCCAAAATGTCGACGAAATAAACCCAACCTCAGTCCGAGATCAAATCCGTCAGGCTGAGTTTTCAACAGTATATGGCACCGTTGCATTCGATGACACCGGTGTAATTGATAAGAATATGCTTATTTATCAGTGGCAACCAGAGCCAGGATTACAGATCACGTACCCTGAAAACGTTGCACAGTCCTCACCAACCTATCCAATGCCTGATTGGAACGAGCGCTAAATTGATGGCAATAACGCAGTTTGTGGTCAATGGACTTCTCGTCGGTGCGTTGTTCACTGCGGTTGCTGTTGGATTCGCGCTTATTTGGGGAGTTGTTGATATTATCAATCTTGCACATGGGGAGATGGTGATGCTTGGTGGATACAGTTCATACTGGATCTTGAATTTCCTCACTGGTGATGCTGAAGGATCAGTAACATTGTTTTTAGTAACCATCCCCCTTGTTATTGGAATTGTCTTTGTTATTGGCTATGCGCTCCAGCGTATTCTTGTCGCGCGTGTCATTGGAACAGACATTTTTCTCACGCTGTTAGTTACATTTGGTATTAGTATTGCGATTCAACAGCTCGCCATCCAAGCATGGTCGGCAAACCCCCGAGCGATTCAGATACTGTTCACCGACCCATCGCTGAGTGTTGCCGGAATCGTTATTCCAAAGATGAAACTCATATCATTCATTGGTGCAATCGGACTAACCGTCGCATTATACGTATTTCTTCAGCGGACGCGAACTGGTCGTGCAATCCGTGCTGTATCACAAAATCCTGAGGCAGCAGCACTCGTTGGTATCGATGTTGAGCATACACGTGCAGTGACGTTCGGGATCTCCTCGGCTATTGCTAGCGGTGCTGGCGCATTCATTGCGACAATCTTGAACATTCAACCACAAATGGGACTTATATACACACTCAAGAGCTTTGTCATCGTTGTCTTTGGCGGCGTCGGTTCGATTCCCGGTGTATTTATTGGCGGTCTGATGCTCGGGACGGTTGAGGAACTCACCGCTGGACTTGTCTCTTCTCAATGGACGCTTGCTGTGAGTTTCAGTCTGCTCATTGTGCTACTCATTGTGAAACCAACCGGATTATTCGGTGAGGAGACCGCATAATGAGTGCAAGTGAATCTGATGAGAGTGGATTGTTCCGCTCGCTTATTTCACCCGGTCTTATTGATCAACTTTTCAGCTTTTGTGATGACCATGCGTGGACGCTGTTAGTAATTGGCACTGTTATCGGAGCGTTACCACCGATTCTGGGACTCAACCAAGGCTATTATATGACCGTTATCTCTGAGATGTTCCTGTTTGCAATCTTGGCATTGTCCTGGGACATTATTGGTGGACAGACAGGTTACCCAAGTTTCGGTAATATGGCGTTCTTCGGAATTGGAGCGTATACAACAGCTATTCTCACAAAGGATTTCAGCATTATACTTCCCATTGCGATGATGGCTGCTGCAGGAGTTGCTGTTGGGTCTGCTGTGCTTATTGGTGCTGCTGTTCTTCGTCTTCGAGGGCATTACTTTGCTATTGCAACATTGGGCGTGCTCTTGGCGACGCAACAGGTATCACGAATTCTTGATATCACTGGTGGTGCAAGTGGAAAGATCTTACTTCAAACACCGTCCGGGACTGTTTTTTATTACTTCTTTTTCACTGTATTGGTCGCTGAAGCGGCTCTTGTTTATTATCTCTCGAATACCCGCTTTGGGTTTGTCCTCAATGCGATTCGTGATGATGAGAAAAAAGCAACCGCAATGGGGTTCAATACAACATACTATAAAACGGCTGCTTGGGTATTATCTGCATTCTTTACCGGACTTGCCGGCGGGGGATACAGTCTGTTTAATACATTCATCAATCCACAGACAGCATACAACGCTGCATGGAATGTGGAACTGATTGCAATGGCATTGATTGGGGGGTCTGGAACGGTTACCGGACCGATTATCGGTGCATTTGGGCTTCATGTCGTCATCGAGTATGTTGAAACCGCATTTGTTGGCTGGCAGCTCGTCTTGCTTGGGCTCGTTGTTATCGGCACTGTCATTGGATTCCCCGATGGAATCACTGGAACACTCAAAGAGTATGCAAGTGAAATGAAATATTACGAACGTGGTGGTATGGCTGCCACCGATAGCAATGATAGCGCAGAGGTGGCAAGTGATGAGTGATGTAATAAAAAATAGCGCTCGGTCATCACTGAATCAGCAGGATAGTGAGCCGGTGCTTCGGACTGATGATGTTACAAAACGATTTGGTGGACTCACTGCTGTCGATGCTGTCAATATTGAAGTGCGTGAGGGAGAAATTGTTGGTCTCATTGGACCGAATGGAGCCGGGAAGTCTACCTTATTTAATTGTATTACCGGGACGCTCAGTGCTGATGATGGTCGGATTTATCTTCAGAATCAAGATGTCACGAGTTGGCCTGAATATAAGATTGCTAGGGCTGGAATTGGGCGGATGTTTCAGGAGACGCGCATCTTTGATGCAATGAGTGTTCGTAAGAATCTGTTATTGGCAGCGCAAAAGGGCGATGCAGATATTGGACAGCTTCTCCGACGCCCTAATGAATCGCTTATCGCGCGTTCTGATGAATTACTTGAATATGTTGATCTTGGTGGATTGGCTGAGACTCGTGCTGGTCAGTTGAGCTTTGGTCAACAAAAGCTCACTGAGTTTATTATGGAGTTGATGGCTGAGCCAGATCTTTTATTGATGGATGAGCCAGCCGGTGGTATTAATCCTTCAATGCTTGAAAATCTCATCGAATATATTCGCGCGGCTAATGAGGATGAAGAAGCGACGATATTCCTCATTGAACATAATATGGATTTTGTCATGGAAGTCGCCGATCGAATCTATGTTCTTGCTCATGGCGAACGTATTGCTGAAGGGACACCTGATGAAATACAAAACAATCAACGCGTACTTGATGCGTATCTTGGGAGGGAGTAATTATGCCAGCAGAGTCAAATATGAGCACTCACTCTGATCCCCAATCGAGCGAGACAGCCTTTTTAGAAATGCGCGATGTGGTTGCTGGATACGGTAACACAACCGTTCTTCATGATATAAATATCGGTGTGGAAAATGGACAGATCGCATGTTTGATCGGACCAAACGGATCGGGAAAATCAACACTCATGAAGAGTATCTATGGGTTTGCTGATGTAAAGTCAGGCACAATCACAGTTAATGAAAATAACATCACAGGTCGCTCACCCCAAGAGAATCTAATGGCTGGAATGAGCTATGTGCTTCAGGATGCGAGTGTATTTCCACAAATGACCGTGCATGAGAATATGTTGATGGGTGGGTATGTGTTTGATGATGATAGCCAGGCTGCTCGCCGTGCTGAGGAACTCTATGATGAGTTTCCGATTCTTGGTGATATTCGTAATCAAAATGCAGGAACGCTTTCTGGAGGACAACGACGGTTGCTTGAACTTGCTCGAGCGCTGATGGTTGACCCAGAGATAATGATGCTCGATGAACCCTCTATCGGACTTGAACCACGGTTTATTGAGGACGTGTTTGACCGAATCAAACAACTCAATAATCTTGGAACAACTATACTGCTTGTCGAACAGAACGCACAAAAAGGATTATCAGTTGCTGACCGTGGATTTGTCCTTGCATCTGGAGAGATTAAATTCACCGGTACGGGTACAGAACTGCTCAATAATGACGAAATTGGTCGGTTATATCTTGGTGGGTAGGCCCGTATTAGTCAGTCAGCGTCACTGCTGAAAACATATCTTAACCGAGTCAATAAACGGTAATTATCACTGCTCACATACTAATCAGCGGCATCCTGAACACCGTTTCTCTCTGAAGCCACACTTATTTGCTCTGGAACGCCTGGCTACGCGTTGCGCTACAACTTCGAATGAAGAAAATCACAGTACCAACAATTGATAACGGTCGCTGAGATCATAACCAGTCTGCCTCTGCGACACTACAATGATTAGATGTGCTAGCATCATGGTGGAAGCTAAATTAAGGAAGCTAAGTGAACATTAACTACGGGCATAATTATAATATAAATTGATAAAAATGATTAATACTGTTCAATGCATTCTTTTAAATGTACATGTTGGATACAAATAATATAACAACGCATCGTACCGTCGCTCACACGCACAAATATGTCAATGGAGGAATCTAATCATGTCAATGGAAGCAGTTGTATATCAAGGCGAGAAAGACGTTGCAATTGAGTCAGTAGATGAACCAGAGATAGAACACCCGAACGACGTCATTATCGACATTACAACAACCTGTATCTGTGGTTCGGATCTTCATATGTACGAAGGACGGACAGCAGCGGACCCGGGTATTGTCTTCGGTCATGAAAATATGGGAATTGTCACTGAGGTTGGTGACGCAGTCTCAGGACTTGAAGAAGGAGATCGTGTTGTCGCTCCATTCAATGTAGCTTGTGGATTTTGTGAGAACTGCGAAGAAGGATATACCGGGTTCTGTACAAATGTTAATCCTGGATTCGCAGGTGGTGCATATGGTTATGTCGCAATGGGACCATATACGGGAGGACAGGCTGAGAAGCTTCGAATTCCGTATGCCGATTTTAATGCGCTTCAACTCCCCGATGGCGATGAACATGAAGATGCTTTCTCGCTCCTAGCAGACATCTTCCCAACTGGATGGCACGGTACCGAACTCGCAGATATTCAGCCTGGTGACTCCATTGCTATCTATGGTGCCGGTCCGGTTGGATTGATGGCAGCATATAGTGCCAAAATCAAGGGTGCTGCAGAGATATATACCGTTGATCGTGTCCCAAGTCGGCTTGAACTCGCTGAAGAGCATTGTGATGCGACTGCAATTAATTTTGAAGAAGGCAACCCAGTTGAGCAAATAAAAGATATCCATGGTGGAGGCGTTGACAAGGGTGTCGACGCAGTCGGGTATCAAGCAGTTGACCCAGATAAGGAGGGAGATTCTGCATATGATCCTGCGCGTGAGAATCCAGCTGTTGTTATCAATAATCTCATTAGAACTGTTAAACCAACAGGGCAACTCGGTATCCCAGGACTATATGTTCCTGAGGATCCGGGGGCGCCAAGTGAGATGGCTGCACAGGGACGACTCGGAATAGACTTTGGTCTTCTGTTCGAAAAAGGACAAGCACTGGGGACAGGACAATGTAATGTTAAAGAGTATAACCGTGAACTTCGTGACCTGATTATCGAGGGACGTGCTGATCCTAGTTGGGTTGTTTCACATCGAGTTGGACTTGAGGAAGCCCCTGAAATGTATGAGCGATTCGATAATCGCGAAGAGGGCGTGACAAAGGTTCTACTCGAACCATAGTCTAGCTTTCTCAGTTAGTCGAGTAGTGTCGATATCCGAAATCAAGCAAATTTTTATTTGGCATTTGTTTTCCGCATTTTACCTAATGACACTATATCGGATTCGCATCTATTCGTTCGAATAAACCTCAGTCGATCAAGAAGCAAGACAAATATCTCGGGGCTTTGATATGACCCCGAAACAGTTGACCTATGCAGCGTAACAACTTATTATTGCTACCAACACAGATATAATATATGTGTCAATACTGCAGCTATCGATATCACGATGGGTGGACACAGCTTCTTTCATATGATGAGACGTATCAGATGGCGATGGAAGCAGAATCAGAATCAACGTATGGATTTCATGACTCATGGGACGAACTCCGTGAGGACGTTGGCTATGGTGTCTGAACACGCTAGCCTGATTGCGTGGTTCTGTGATCGTCTGAGTGACCCTGCGAATCACTGAAATTATTGACAATATGATTTTCAGATTCGAAATGGAACGTGCATACAAGTGTTTGACGTCTTGTGTTGTCAATCACTCTTAAGACTCACGCGGGAATGGATCATCTTGTGACTTTTGTGAGTGTTTATTTGGATCATCAGCGACACAATCGTCCAAATCAGCGGTAATCTGAGTAATATCGAGGTGTTGCCCGATAATCACAAGTCGTGTTGCTGGATCGTCTTGCCCCCACTCACCAATTGGTCCAGCCTGGACTGCTGATCCAGCCTGGCTAACCCCAAGTACAGTCTCAGGACGGGTGCTAATCCATGCGAACCCTTTCATACGAATAATATCTCCGTTCCACTCACTCAGCCAGGAATCAAATTGCTCCGGATTAAATGGCTTCTGCTGACGATAGACAAACGATTCAACATTATGTGCAGCGGCTGCTGACTCTCCATGGTCATGAGTATGCCCATAATTGTCTCCAGCGCTCGCATCATGATTACTATCTTGGCTGTCTCCTGATTCTGCCGTGTGTGTGGACAACGCTTGCTTCCAGCCCTGTTGTCGGCGTGCTTCATTAAAATCGAATCGCCCAGTGTCGAGCACCATCTCAGGGCTAATTTCAGAGTATGTTGTACGGTGTATTGCTGCTCTTGGCTGCAGTTCTCGAATAGAGTCCTCAATCATATCAAGCTCCGTGTCGGGCACCATATCGCACTTATTCAATAATAAGACATCACAGAATTCAATTTGATCAATTAACACTTCTGATAATGGTCGGTTTGGATTTGGTGCAGCATCAGGAATCGATTCTTCTGCATCAAATGCCTTCCAAAATCCATATGTATCAATCACTGAGACAGTTGTGTCGACACAAAATCGATCATCAAGACTTCCATTCTCAGTCCCAGTCGTCAGCGTCTTTGCGATTGGAATTGGCTCACTAATTCCTGATGCCTCAATAACTAGATAATCAAACGATCGTTCATCCGCTAATCGTGTTGCTTCAGTGACAAGATCGTCTTGTAGCCGACAACAGATACATCCATTTGAGAGATCAACGATTCCCTCGTCTGTCTCCTCTTGAAGCAACGCTGCATCAATATTAATTTCGCCCATATCATTCACAATAACAGCAATCTGTCTCTCACCAGGATTATTTAATAGTCGATTAACAAGCGTTGTTTTCCCGGCGCCAAGGGGACCGCTGATAACTGTCATTGGAATCTCCGTTACGTCGGTATCTGTCATAATTGATATAATGGTATGCTCACAAATGAACGTGCGGTTCAGCAGGTCAAAACAGAGTATATATTCACTCGCTATTGACGAAACGTGACAGCTCGGACGTCTGAGTGAGAATTCACCTGATTGGACATTGTAAGTGTATATACAGAACATCTGTCTACGCAGCAGAATTATGATCAAGTATCAGCGGAGTATCAGTATATGAGACACTCAGTCAATAAGTGTGGTAACTACCTAAGCGATACTGAAATTTGACTACATGGATAATTGAATTTGGTTTCATCAAAATCATATTATCACCGTCGACCGACACACCACGGCGATTGACCTAAGTGAGACATCCTCGTTATATCATTAAGAGTGATATAAATGCAATTTTGCGATGAATGTGGTTCAATGATGAAAAAGCGTAATGAGCAAATGGTCTGTGGGAGTTGTGGGTATCAGACCGATCAAGATAGTGCAATCGGGAATTTCGTTAGCACTCAAAAACAAACGGATGAGGATATAATTGAGACAGAAGAAGGAGCAGAATTTGAGGGAAAGCCCACTGAT
>ERZ1034564.78-NODE-78-length-13428-cov-5.411202_pt1 | contig 13428 bp, 13 predicted proteins | sample MGYA00520653_ERZ1034564 | MGnify/ENA primary metagenome ERZ1034564 (study PRJEB33760, sample SAMEA4777720) | hypersaline lake metagenome | biome: hypersaline environment; feature: brines | place: Spain | collected 2014-08 | depth 0 m ...
CGTGGAGGGAGGGCCAATGCGAACGGGATACAGACCGGGGTGCCATGGGACCCTGCATTTTGACGGACGCGGCACGGACGTGGTTCATTTTGATTTGATAATGACGAGGAACCGTTTCTACCTTGCAGCCAGTGTCCGAACGCCCTGCGCCAAATTTGGGAACTCCTTCCGGCCGACGAGTCCGGTGGGGTGCGTCGTTTTGTAGCCAACAAGACCTCATACTCACTCATGGGTGAACACAACGTACGCCGGGACGCGGAGCCCTCCAAGCTCCGCAAGTTTACAAATCACCTGATGCGGGATGTCCGGGCGCTGGAGCTCATGCTCCACGAGGACATGTTTGAGAGCGGAACGCGCCGCATCGGGGCCGAGCAGGAGCTCTTCATGGTGGACGAGCGGGGCGACCCGGCGCCCGTCATCGAAGAGGTCCTCGAGCGAAACAGCGACGAGCGCATCGTCACGGAGCTGACGCGGTACAACGTGGAGTTCAACATGGACCCGCTTCGGTTTGGGGGGGACTGCTTCCAGCAGATGGAGGCGTCGACGTCCGAGCTGGTCGAGACAGTGCGGGGCCTTACGCAACAGGTGGACAGCGAGATTGCCCTTACGGGCATCCTGCCCACGGCCCACCTGTCGGACTTCGCAATGGACTACATGACCCCTCGGCCGCGCTACTACGCCCTCAACGACGCCATCTCCCGGTTGCGGGGCGGGGCGGGGCAGTATCAGATCCGCGGCATCGACGAGCTGTTCGTGAAGCACGACTCCATCATGCTGGAGGGGTGCAACACGAGCTTTCAGACGCACTTCCAGGTGTCGCCGGAGGAATTTCCGCGCTACTACAACATTGCCCAGGTGGTGGCGGCCCCATGCCTCGCCGCGGCCACCAACTCGCCGCTTCTCTTCGGCAAGCGGCTCTGGCGCGAGACCCGGATTGCCCTCTTCCAGCAGGCCGTCGATACGCGGTCGACCAACTTGTACCTGCGAGAGATGAGCCCTCGCGTGCACTTCGGCACGGACTGGGTGGACGAGTCGGTGATGGAGATCTTCAAGGAGGACATCTCCCGCTTCCGGGTGCTCCTGACGACGGAGCTGGGCGAGGACTCGCTGGAGACGCTGGAGGCAGGGGGGGTGCCTAATCTCAAGGCCCTGCAGCTCCACAACGGCACCGTGTATCGCTGGAACCGCGCCTGCTACGGCATCACCGACGGGAAGCCCCACCTACGGATCGAGAATCGGGTGTTGCCGTCCGGGCCCACCGTCATCGACGAGATCGCAAACGCGGTCTTCTGGTACGGGCTCGTGGCGGGGCTGGCCCACGAGTACCGCGACGTGTCCGAGCACATCGACTTCTACGAGGCCCGATACAACTTCAACGCGGCCGCCCGGAGCGGCCTGGCCTCCCAGTTTACGTGGCTGGACGGCAGCAACCGCCCGGCCCACGAGCTGATTCTCGATACCCTCATCCCGCTGGCGGAGGAGGGCCTCCGAACCTCCGACATTGCGTCGTCGGACATTGATCGGTACCTCGGGGTCATCCAGAAACGCGTAGAAACCCAGCAGACCGGAGCGCAGTGGCAACTCGACTCCCTGGCCCGCATGGAGGAGGTCGGGTCGCGGGCCGAGCGCCTCGGGGCGCTCACGCGAGGGATGGTGGAGCGTCAGAAGGAGGGGCACCCGGTCCACGAGTGGTCCCTGGCGACCCTGGAGGAGGGGTATACCCCGACCGGCATGCAGGAAACGAACGTGGAGGCCTACATGACCACCGATCCCTTCACCGTCCACGAGAAGGAATCGATCGAGTTTGTGGCACGGCTGATGGACTGGCAAAAGATCCGCCACGTCCTCGTGGAGGACGAAGAGCACCGGCTGGTGGGACTCGTAAGCCACCGCACCCTTCTCCGCCACATGGCCGAACGGACCGAGCAGCCGGAGGGCGGCGTGCCGGTGGGAGAGATTATGGTCGAGGATCCCATCTCGGTGTCCCCGGACCGCCCGACCCTGGAGGCCGTGGAGCTCATGCGCGAGCACGAAATCGGGGCCCTGCCCGTGGTGCGCGAGAACCGACTGGTCGGCATCATTACCGAGCAGGACTTCATTCAGATTGCGGGCAACATCCTCGACGAGACGCTCGGCCTGGACGGGGACGCAGAGGCCAGTGCCGCCTCGTCGGACTCGGAGGGCGTGGACGCGAGCTCCTAACCCGTGAGGGGCGGACGGATTCCTCCGCAAAGCCCCCTAGCCCCTCGTGAGACGCGCGACGAAACGCGGCAAAAGGGGAACGTGCGGGGGCGCCGCCCGTGGCACTGAGACGGGAAATCCACTCTGTTCTAGCATCTTGATACCCACCCCTAGAAGCATGGCTGACACCCGCGAACGAGAAATCAGCGGCCAGACGGTTCGCATCGATCGGACCCTCTGCATTGGATCGGGCAACTGCACGAACATCGCGCCCGAGATTTACGTGATTCGGGAAGACAACATCGTCGACTTTCAGGACGAAACGCCCGACATTGAACAGGGACGCTTGGAGGAAGCAGCGGCCCTGTGTCCGGTGGATGCACTAATCGTGGAGGACGAGGATGGGGAGCGGATCGTCCCCTAGCGCGAGGAGGCTAGTTGTTGCGACGGTACCAGGCGATCAACATGCCGGTGAGAAGCCCGGCGATCAGGGCGAGGAGGATGTAGGTAAACATAAACGGCCGTGGGCTCGGATGGAGAAGGGCGCGGGGGCTACGATGATGCCGGAAGGCGCTGTCTCTCCTCCCAGCTGCGGAACTGATCCAGCTCGTCGCGCACCGTCTCCACGGCCGTCTGAACGACGGCAAGGTCGTCGACGAACCCGAGGGCCCCGAGGGGGTCGGGAATGGCATCGATTGGGGTGACGAAGTACAAGAGGGCGGCCACCAGAAGCACCAGGGACGTCGTGGAAACCTTTCGGTACGACCGGCGCGTCCAGGCCACCAGAAGGCGGAGGGCGGCCCGCAGGTCCGTCCACACGGCCGTGAGGGCGTCGGTGTTGGCCTCTAGGTGGGCATAGGCATCCCGGATGAGCAGCACCACCCGAAACCGGCGCCGCAAAACCCGACGGGCGGCCTCGATGAGGGTGCTCGTCACCTCCGAACGGCTCGGCGCTGGGCCCAAGGCAAGCTCTGGCGTAGACGTTTGCTCACCACGAGGGGTCGTGTCGGAAGGCATGGGAACGAGGGCCGGGTCGGAAAGACGCGTCCCTTCGATGCTAAGAGAAGATGGGGAGGAAAGTCAACCGCATCGGTAGTGCCCGCCCGGGCAGTCGTCTCGAACTCGCTGTTGGTTTTTCCTGTGGCAACCACACGCACGACTTCTCCCACGGAGGCGGCCGATCGCCTTCGCCGCGGCGAGCTGGTCGCCTTTCCCACCGAAACGGTCTACGGGCTCGGGGCGGACGCCTTCCAGCCGGACGCCGTGCGGCGCATCTTTGAGGCCAAGGGCCGTCCGGCCGACAATCCGCTGATCGTCCACCTCCGACGCCGGGACCAGATTGGGCAGGTGGCGGCCTGCGTCCCCTCTGTCGCGCAACATCTCCTGGGTGCCTTCGCCCCGGGCCCCCTGACCCTCATTCTGCCCAAGCACGAAGACCTCCCCTCGGTCGTCACGGCGGGGCTGGAGACGGTGGGCGTTCGCATCCCGCGTCTGCCGCTGACGCAGTCTTTTCTGGAGGCGTGCGATACGCCCGTGCCGGCGCCGTCGGCCAACCGGTCGGGCCGGCCGAGCCCGACGAGCTGGGAGGCCGTAGAGCACGACCTGGCGGGGCGCATCGACTGCATCCTACAGGGCGGGCGCACGGACGCCGGGGTTGAGTCGACGGTCGTGGACTGCACCACAGACCCCGCCACGGTGCTTCGTCCCGGGGCCGTGTCGGTCGAGTCCCTTCGTCGCGCCCTGGGTGCAGTGCAGGTGCCCTCCTCGGACGCGGATGAGGCCCCGCGGAGCCCGGGCACGCGTCACCGGCACTACGCGCCGTCCGCTCAGGTGCGGCTCGTCGAAGATCCCTCGGAGGCCGTCTCCGGGGACCGCCACGCGTACGTTGGGCTCGATGTGCCCCCCCATCCGGACGCCCTCGGGGCCGTGTATGTCGAGGAGAGCGTGAAAGCCTACGCCCACGACCTCTTCCATATCTTTCGGACCTGCGACGAGAACGAGGTTGAGGTCATCTACGCCCAGACCGTACCGCCCAACGGACTGGGGCGGGCGCTCAACGACCGCCTTCGTCGTGCGGCGGCCCGGTAGAACGTTCGGGCCTGTGCGCGACATTCATTTCACTCGGAGCAACGGGTTCATCACGGAGCCCCTGCACCGGCGAGGGCCCCCTGCCGCCCCCGGGTGCTACGGATGATCCACTGCGCGAGCGGCGGAAGCAGCCGACAGCTCTGGACCAGGGTCCAGGCGGCCCCCGGACGAAACGCCGCCGCGTGGATCCACCGCCCCAACCGCATGCGTTGGCCGAACGTGTCGGTCCAGGCGGTTTCGTAGCTCGTCCGGAACGCGTGGGCCGGATGCCGTCCGTTGAGAAAGTCGGATGCCAGCGGACTCACCAGATCCGCGGTCCGGAGCGCCATCGCCATCCCGTCGCCGCAGAGCGGGGCAATCATGCCCGCGGCGTCCCCGATCATGCACACGTCATCCGCGAACCGGGATTTCGGCATGAGGGGGACCTGGCTCACCGCCTCGAAGCGGTCGCTGACACGCGTGAGTCCGCTGAGCCGCTCGTCGAAGGCCGGGTTCTGGCGGAGGGTGGTGTTGAGCATGCCCTCGGGCGACCCGCCGGCGTCCTTGAGGGCGTCGGTGCGTCCGATCCAACAGACGTTGATGCGGTTCCCCTCGACCGGAGACAGCCCGCAGTACGCGCCCGGGGCGCTGTGGAGTTCAATCGTGTTCTCCAGGGCCGCCGCGGCGGGGCCGGCGTAGTGGGCCTTGAAGGCCACGTACGGCGTGGTTTCCGACAAAAAGGGCCGTTCCAACGACCGGTCCAGTCGACTCCTGCGGCCGTGCGCCCCGAGGACGAGACGGGCCTCCACAGAATCGCCACCGACGCTTGCTACGAACCCGTCCCGGAGACCACCACGGATGTTTGTAACCCGGGTCCCGGAGCGGCCTTCGACCCCCATCGTGCAGGCCTTTTGGAAGAGCAGTTGATCGAGCCGGTAGCGGCTAAAGCCAAGGGCCGCATCGGGAAGAGAGTGGGACGTTGTGGCGCCGCTGGAGGTGGTCAGGCACGTCCGGCCGATGGGTTCTGCCCCCGCGGCGCGAACGTCGTCGAGCACGCCGAGGCGTCGAAACGAGGACTGCGCCTCCGGCGACAAGAACTCCCCACACAGCTTCTGGCGCGGGTAGGTGGACTGCTCGGCCAGGAGCACGTCGTGGCCCTCGCGGGCCAGTTGGAGTGCGGTGCTACACCCCGACAGGCCACCGCCAATTACGAGTGCATCGTAGGGCATGAAGGGACGTTGGTTGCGAATGGCAATAGGTTCAGGCAACTGGCAACCGGCCGGTTGGCTCCCGACGGCCGCGGACCCGTCCGTCACAGAATGGAAACGTCTTTCGGCGCGGGTCCGTCACGCATCGAGGTCGAGCGTCGACAGGGTCCACCGGAAGGCCCAATGCCACCGGACGGTTGGGACGGGCAGCCGGGCGCCCCGGGCGAGGGTGTGGAGGTCCGCCCGACGAAACCCGCGCCGGACGGACACGGGCCCGTCGTGCTGCACCATCGGGGCGAGCCCGAGGGCGCGGCTGAGGCCCCAGATCCCCACATAGGCGAGGAGGTGCCGGTGGAGGTCGTTCACGAGAAGGCCGTGCCGGGCCACCCGCTGCATCTCCGAAAGCACCCGGACCGCCGAGGGGCCGTGAAAGTGATGCAGAAACAGGGCCGCGTGGGCGATGTCGACGGCCCCGGCATCGTGGGAAAGGGCTTGGGCGTCCCCGATCTCGACACGGACCCGGTTCCGAAGACGGGGGGGCAGGTGTTGGTCGAGATGGGCCCGGGCATGGCCCACCGTGACGGGGTTGGCGTCAACGCCGATGAGGTCCAGGGTGCACCCGAAGCGCTCGCCTCGCCGGGCCAGGTGGACCAAGTGGTCTCCGCTCCCGCACCCCACGTCCAGCAGACGGAGGCGATCGTGGTGCCTGAGCGCCGGGTCGAGGGCGCGATCCGTGGCCCGGTACCCTCCGAGCAACCGGTTGATGCGTCGGAGGTCGCGGAGGGCCCGCGTGAGACGAGCGTCCGCGATCGAAAAATCATCCATCCACTCCTCGGTTTCCAGGCGAGATGAGAGGTCCGGAAGGAGCGGAACGGCCACCGAGAGGGAATCGCGTGGTCTGTCGACGGGATTTCGCGGCACAGTTGGGAACCGGCGGCCTATTCCACCTCGACCTCCGCCTCGATGCCCTGGTCGTTGAGGCGGTCGCGGACCTCCGGGGCAAGGTTCTGCTCGACGGTGCTCGGGACGAACTTGGCGACCAACCAGGCAAGGTATCCCTGCTGCCACGCGGCTTCCGTGGCGTCCTCAACGGTGATCTCCAACTTCCGGGCCCCCTTCGTGTCGACGTAGGCCTCGATGCCGCGGCTCTGAAATCCCTCCTCCAGGTGGTCGGCCATCTGGTTCCGGACGGCCGATTCGATGTCGACCCCGGCCCCGGAGGCTTGAGCGGCACGGGCTCCCATCTGGCGGCGAGCGAGCTCTTGGGCGTTGAGAATTGTGACTTCAATCATGACGACGGACAGATGGGCGAGAAGAAACCGATCGGGGGGACGTCGACCATGGGCGCCGGAGGGCCCAAGCGTGACGACGGGATGCTCTATTGGCGCTCCTGCGGCGGGGTTCCGGACTGTACGGGTTCTTGGCACGCCCCGAGGACGCGGCCCGCGGAACTCGGGGGCAATTGAAACCTGGCCGGTCTGCTTGTAGTATAGGGGGGTACCCTATGCAGAAACGCCTCACACGCTGATAAATGGGCCCCGGTCTAATCCATGAGTCGCCCTTCTCCCGAGACTGAGACGTCGCCACCAGACGCTCCCTCCCACGCCCCGTCCGCCGAGGGGGACGCCTGTGCGGTCGAGCCGGTCCCTTCCGAACGTCGGGAGGGCCATTCCTCCGGGGAGCGAGGAGAGCGCCTGACGCTGCCCATAAAGGGCATGTCGTGCGCCTCCTGCGCGAAGAGCGTGGAGGGGGCGCTCGCGGGTGTTGACGGGGTGGCGGAGGCCCGTGTCAACTTTGCAACCGAGCGGGCTCGAGTGGGGCTCCAAAAGGGGCGACAGGTGCCGGTCGGGAAACTGGCGCAGGCCGTCGTCGACAGCGGCTACGAGGTGCGCACCGCCGAAACGGCCCTCACGGTGCAGGGGATGACCTGCGCCTCGTGCGTCTCCCGCGTTGAAGACGCCTTGGGCGCGGTGGAGGGGGTGCTGGAGGCGACTGTGAATCTCGCCACCGACCGCGCCACGGTGCGCTACGTGCCGGGTGCAACCGAGCGCACGGACCTCACGCAGGCCATTCGCGACGCCGGCTACGAGGGGGGCGGGACGGAAGACGGGGGCGACCGTGCCGACGTGGAGAACCAGGCCCGAGAAGACGAGCAGCGGTCGATGAGGCAGCGGTTCCTCTGGGCACTGGCCTTCGCGCTTCCGGTATTCGTGTTGGAGATGGGCTTCATGCACATCCCGGCGATGGAGGCCTGGATCACCGATCAGGTGTCCACCCAGACGCTGTACTACGTGCTGTTTGCCCTGACGTCGGTGGTGCAGTTTGGGCCGGGGCGCTACTTTTACAAGCACGGCTGGCCTGCGCTCAAGAGCGGCGCCCCCGACATGAACACACTCGTGATGATGGGCACCTCGGCGGCGTACGGCTACTCGGTGGTGGCGACCTTTCTCCCGACCGTGCTGCCGGAGGGAACCGTTCACGTCTACTACGAGGCCGCCGCGACGATCATTACCCTCATCCTGGCGGGCAACTACATGGAGGCGCTCGCCAAGGGGCGCGCCAGCGACGCGATCCGGGCGCTGCTCGACCTGCAGGCCACCACGGCCCGCGTTCGTCGCGACGGCGAGGAGGAAGAGATCGACGTGCGCGACGTGGTGCCGGGCGATGTGGTTCGGGTGCGGCCCGGCGAGAAGGTGCCGGTCGACGGCGAGGTGCTCGACGGCCAATCCCACGTCGACGAGTCGATGGTGACCGGCGAGCCGGAGCCGGTGCGCAAGGCCGAGGGCGACGAGGTCGTGGGGGGTACGATCAACGAGACCGGCAGCTTCACTTTCCGCGCCACGCGGGTGGGGGAGGAGACGGTGCTCTCCCAGATCGTAGAGATGGTGGAGCAGGCGCAGGGATCGGCCCCGCCCATTCAGTCGCTCGCCGACCGGGTGGTCCGGGTGTTCGTCCCGTTCGTCCTGGCGACGGCCGCCCTCACCTTTGGCGTCTGGATGGTGTGGGGGCCGGACCCGGTGCTCACATACGCCCTGGTCTCCGCCGTATCCGTCCTCATCATTGCGTGTCCCTGTGCGATGGGCATCGCCACGCCGATTTCGGTGATGGTGGGGACGGGGCGCGCGGCGGAGCTGGGCGTGTACGTCCGGGAGGGCGACGCGCTGCAGGCCCTCCACGCGGCGGACCTCGTGGCGCTCGACAAAACCGGCACGCTCACGAAGGGCCGGCCCGAGGTGACGGACGTGCGCCCGCGAGATGGATTCGGGGAGACGGACGTGCTCCGCTGGGCGGCCGCCGTGGAGACCCAGTCCGAGCACCCGATTGGGGCGGCGCTAGGGGCCCGGGCCGAAGAGAGGGAGCTCGCCCTGCCGGACGCGACGGACTTTGAAGCGATCCCCGGACACGGCGTGCGGGCCACCGTGGAGGAGCGCGATGTCGCGGTGGGGGCCGCCCGCCTCATGGAACGGCACGACGTTGCGATTCCCGCCGGGGCCGAAGAGACGGCCGACCGCCTGGCCGACGCCGCCAAGACGCCCCTGTACGTGGCGGTGGACGGGACGCTGGCCGCCGTGGTGGCGGTGGCCGACCCCATTAAGGAGTCGACGCCCGCGGCGCTCGACGCCCTGCACACCCTGGGCATTGAGGTCGCCATGGTTACGGGTGACGACGAGCGCACCGCCCGGGCCATTGCCGACCAGCTCGGCATCGACCGCGTGCAGGCCGAGGTGCTGCCCGACGAGAAGGCCGCGGCGGTGGACGACTTTCAGGCGGGGGGCCGGACGGTTGCGTTCGTGGGCGACGGCATCAACGACGCGCCCGCCCTGGCCCAGGCTGACGTCGGCATTGCCATCGGCACCGGCACCGACGTGGCCATCGAGAGCGGCGACATCGTCCTAATGGCCGGGGACCTGCGCGGCGTCCCCAACGCGGTGCACCTGTCGCGGTCCACCCTCCGCAACATCAAGCAGAATCTGTTCTGGGCCTTCGCGTACAACGTGCTCCTGATTCCCGTGGCGGCGGGCGTGCTCTACCCGGCGTTCGGCCTGCTGCTGTCGCCCGCCCTGGCGGCCCTCGCCATGGTGTTCTCCGACCTCTTCGTCGTGGGGAATGCGCTGCGGCTGCGGCGCCTAAATGTGCCGCTTGGAGGCGAGCAGGCCGTGGCGACGGCCTAGGCCCGGGGCGGATCCAGCCCATCGGCATTTCATACCCCTTTGCGACGCGCCCGTCCGTTCACGTACCGCACCCACTACCCTTATGATGCCCGTCCGTGTCTTCCATTGGCGATCCTTGGCCGCCTGGCTCAGTGCCGGTCTCGTCCTGGGGCTCGCCGCTCGTGGCCCCGAGGCCGCCCCGACCGACCGCCTGTTCCGGAGCGTCTCTCCCTCCGCCGATACAATTGAGGTCACGATGACGGATCACGCCTATGAACCGTCCACGCTCACTCTCCCCGCGGGGGAACCGGTCACGCTGCAATTTACCAACGAGGGCACCGTGGAGCACTATTTCGTTGTGGGGTCCCTCGTAGCCGGCGACAAGGAGGGATTCGAGCAAAATCTCTTCGAGGGCGTCTCGATCGAGAAGAACAAGCAGCCCGGCGGCCACGCCGACGAAGAAGAGGGGGAGCATGACGAGGCGGAAGAGGGGGATCACCACGAGAACGAGTTCGAGTTGCCGCCGGGCGGACGCGGGTCTATGACCTTCACCCTCCCGGCCGCCAAGGCGGGCACGTACACCATCGCGTGCTTCGAGACGACGGGCGGACGGAAGCACTACGAGATGGGCATGGAGGGCACCCTGCGTGTGACGGCCCCGGACGACGAGTAGCATCCGTAGGGGGCAATGAGAAAACCGCGGGCCTCGTGGGGCGACTCCACGGAGGGACTTTTGCCCCTGGGGGCTCGTCTGGCGCTGATCCGCACGCGGTTCGTCACGTTGGTCCTTGCTCGTGCCCCCCGATGACTGATTCGTCCCGTCAGGATTCGTCCGTTTCGGCCCAGTACGACGCCTGGGCGAGGGTCTACGACTGGTTCTGGGCCCGATACATGAACGGGACTCTGCCGGTGGTGCGGCGGATGGCCGACGCGAAGCCGAACGAGCGGATGCTCGATCTGGCCTGTGGGACCGGCGAGCTGCTCCGGCGCATCGCGAAGGACGTGCCGGGGGCTGCGTTGAGGGGCGTCGACCTGGCGCCGAAGATGGTCGAGCGGGCGCGTCACAAACTGGCCGACGTGCCGAACGCGCGCATCGAGCGGGCCGACGCCCACGAGTTGCCGTTCGCCGGCGACACGTTCGACGTCGTGGCCTGCGCCAATACGTTCCACTACTTCACCCATCCCGTCGCCGTGCTGGGGGAGGTGCGCCGTGTCCTGCGGCCCGGCGGCCGCCTCGTGCTCCTCGACTGGTGCCGGGACTACTGGACGTGTCGCGTCATGGACCGGGTGCTCCGGCATATCGACCCGGCGTACGAGACGTGCTATACCCTTCCGGCCCTGACGACGATGCTGAGGCACGCCACTTTCGATGTGCCCGATGCGTTCCGCTATCGCTTCGATTTCGTGTGGGGGATGATGGGGGCCGTCGCCCGTCCCAGAGAGACTTGACGTCGCCCTCATTGAGGTGCTCGTGCCCCCAACGACGCCATGGCCTGGGATCGCACCCATTCCACCGATGCCGACGGTGCCTCGTCGACGACCGGCGAGGGCAAACGCCTGGCATGATGATGCTCGTGGCCTTTGCCATCGCCGTCGCGTACGCCTACAGCGCCGCGGTCGCCCTGGCCGTGCCGGGGCAGATGGTCTTCTGGGAACCGGCCCCGCTGACCGACCCGACCGGGCGGTTTCAATCGTTCAGGTCCGACCAGTCGAGGTTCGAATCTTGGACCGAGGGGGGACGCCGGGCCACGATGTCGCCGTAGTACGCGGTGGCCGCCTCGCCGGTGTTGTCGGTGTCGGTCATGATGGCGACGCCGTCGATGGGCGGCGGGGCGCCCCCGAACGCCCGGCGGTAGTCTGCACGAATGTCCCGCCGTTCGCGAACCCACGTCCCCACCTTCGTCGAGCCGCTCTCGACGGGAATCATCTGCACCCAGTCCGTGAACGCGTTCGGGAGAATGGTGTCCCGGTCGACCCGGCTTGCCCAGACGTAGTTCAGGGCCCGAGTCGGGATCTGGTCGTACCCGAGGGCCTGGAGGGCTTCGTACTTGGCGCGATCGACCAGGCCAAAGTTGCTCGGGTCGTAGTCGAAGGTAACGTAGAGCCGAGCCGGATAGTCGTCCCCGTCTTTGGTTCGGGCGTCGCCCTCGTCGAGCACATTGGTCACCTTCCACCGCCAGGCCAACACCGGGTACCGTTGCGGGTCGAGGGTCAGTGTGCGCCCCAGCCCCGCGGCCCCGCCGTCGCTGACGGCACGAACGACTGCGGTGGAGTCGCCCCCGACCGGTCGTTCAACGAGCCGGTACCGGGTCTCCGTCTCTACGTCCCCGAAGCGGACAGTCTGCCACCCGGATGGGTGCCCGTCGGGGGTGGCCTCGGCGGTCGAAAAGCGCCCGATGTACCGCTGCGGGGGGACGTGCGTGGCGAAGCCGACCATGAGGCCAATTGCGCAGAGGACGAGCGACCAGCAAGCGGGCGAACGTAGGACTGAGATCATCAACCTCACGGGTGCGGGGGCGAGGTGCGGACGACTGTGGACGATTTTTTGTGTGGGGAAACCCACCACACAATGTTAATCCGACTAGACACACGTGCACTTCCCCCGCAAATGAGAAGTGTTGAACAAAGACGGTGGCGACGTTGAGTCCCTGTCTCAATGCCCTTGCGCGTGTGGGACCTTAATCTACCAATTCGCCTTACTGTCGTGGAGAAAAAGGGCCGAAGCGCGTCTGGCCCCAATCGGTCTTCGTGGTCGAGTAAACTACTTTTCGTGGTGTCTTAATCACGGGTAGGACCCCGTGACTGCAGCGGGCTTTCAAAGCACAGAGACCTGACATCCTTCGGCTAGACCCCAAACTAAGTTTTTGCATCACTATGGCAAATGAACAGGACGTTTCGAGACGTGATTTCTTACAGCGCCTGAGCGTGGTCGGCATTGCGGGCCTCGGCGCCGGATCGCTGGTGTCGGCCTGCGGGGGCGGAGAGGGAGGCGGCTCCTCCTCCGGGTCCACGAGCCAATCCGCGAGCCAGGCGTCCGGGCAGTCGAGCGGAGGCGGCGCCCAGACGGTGACGATCCACCCGCAGGGCAATCAGATGAAGTACAAGGAGACGGAGTTCGAGGTGCCGGCGGACACGGAGATTGAGCTGGTGTTCGAGAACACTGCATCGAGCCCGTCGATGCAGCACAATGTGCTCGTGATGAACAAGCCCCCGGAGCAGGGCACCTTTAAGGAGGTGGGACAGGCCGGCGTGCAGGCGGGCGCATCGAACGAATATGTCCCCGACCACCCTGCGGTATTGGCGGCCACGGACATCTCGAAGCCGGGCGAAACGGTATCGGTGACGTTCACGACGCCGTCGGAGTCGGGCAAGTACGGCTACGTATGCACCTACCCGGGCCACTGGGCAACCATGCAGGGCACGATGATCGTGACCTAAGGCCGGCCCCGCAGGTCCGTGGATGCGGGCCTGCCTCGAAGATTCAACTCTCCCGGGGGGCACACTCTTGCAGTTGTCGACGTCCCCTCTGAGGACGCCGGCACGGGGCGCATCCCCGCGCCCCGTGCCACGGCGCCTCTGGTTCATGCAGTATGTACCGCGATTCCCCCCTGTATGGGCGGCTGGGCGGCCAACGCGTTGAGCCCCGCCACCCATGGCTTGGCGAGACCCGGTTGCTCCGTCAGTCTCCGTATGGGAACGCCCGGACGAGCGCTTCTGTCATGGTGCCGCACCTTGGCCCCCCACGAGTAAAATTGGGATTCGATCAAATCCTACTGGGCCCGTCGCAAGTTGGGGGACTCCGGAAGGGAACCACGATCTCC
>ERZ1034564.83-NODE-83-length-13085-cov-5.535764_pt1 | contig 13085 bp, 15 predicted proteins | sample MGYA00520653_ERZ1034564 | MGnify/ENA primary metagenome ERZ1034564 (study PRJEB33760, sample SAMEA4777720) | hypersaline lake metagenome | biome: hypersaline environment; feature: brines | place: Spain | collected 2014-08 | depth 0 m ...
GTGTTGTAGGTGCCAGTACACCTGTTTGTCGTCGATATCGTGGCCGTACTGGTGGGCAAGCACGTTCCGAAAGCCAGCGGCATCCTGCATCGTTTCGGCAGTCTCCGCCGAAAGTATCCCGCGGTCGTCAAGGCGGGCAAATGTTTCGGCGTTTGTCGCCGGTACGTCGTTTTCGGTCACGGTGAGCAGGAGTTCGGCGATATCGAGACAGGCCTCGATGGCGGTCTGAAACTCGCGTTCAACGATGGCCCGCTGCTCGCGTTCGTTGAGATACGTCTCCCGATTGAGCGACTGTTTGAGAACAAGTACCGACACCGCTTCGTCGATATACTCCGCTTTCTCGACAATACGCGTCTCGGTTTCGGCGTCGATCACACCCGCTCCTCCAAACGATCGAGTGCCGCATCGAATCGATCGCGGCGTTGGTCAGCCGTTGGGATCTCGGCCTGCCGTTCGAGCTGTGAAATAAGCGAATCGACGCGCACATCGTCACCGACGAGCACGAGACTATCCTGCAGTGCCGACAGCCCAACTTCGGGCCGGACAGTTTCGAGATCAACGAGATCGAGATCGTCCGTTCCGAGTGCCTGCGATAGATCAACGATGAGCGACAAGCGATGACGATATCGCTCGTCATCGGTAACGTCCGGATCAAACTCAACGGCGATGTCGATATCGCTGTGGCTGCCGGCAGTTCCAGACACATAGGAGCCGAACAGCACGCCAAGCCGAACCGGGTGGTCGGCAAGAACCATCCTGACGGCATCGGGCGCGATGTCATCGACTCCGCTGTCCATACAGGGGGGAACGATAGCAGTGCGTATAAAATCGGGGACGGATCAGTCAGTTCTCACTCTGCGGGGCGATCCGGGCCAGCAACCGAACCGAACTTCGGCCAGTAGAACCACCAGCCAACCGCCGCCGTCGCGATCACGCCAACTGGGATCGTCCCGGCGGCTCCACGACCGAGCAGTCCCCACCAGACGATGACGGACGTGATCGCCGACAGCGCGAGCAGGCCAAGAGTCACTCGCACGTCCTCACGCCCAGCGAACACACCGCTGGCCGAACTCAGGAGCGCGCCACAGTAGAAAGCCAGTCCAAGCGGCCACACCTGCAGCGATTGTGGGAGCGTCGAAAACCCCTGTGTCGCATCAAGATACGACGGTAGCAGCAGGGTATGCCATGGATTCGTATTGACCAGCCCCCAACTCATCATCGCTGTGAGATCGCCGGTACCGTTAAGTTGGACAACCCACGGAAATACCGCCAGTGTGAGAATGGCGGCCACGGCGGTCGGTGACGAGCGATCCACGGTTAGCGACTCTTGATAATCCGCAACACGTCCTCGTCGGCCAGTTCATGATCCGTTCCGACCTGCTGTTCGTCGTGTTTTGCGCTTGGGCCGCTGACGCGGGCGAACCGAAAGCGATCCGCAAACTCGCCGCCGAGTTTGGTGAGAGCATCACCGACAGTATCACCCTCTCGCAACACCAGTGGTTCATCGTAGTCGACGCCGCGGCTGGGTTTGTCCATGTAGATCCGAACGAGGCCGAGTTCAGCCCAGATCCGCTCGGTCAACCCATCAAGGCCTTTCTCCTCTTCGGCACTGATGAAGATACACTCCTCGGGGTCAATGTTGTGTTCCCGAAGATTCTCGTGGACGGTCGGGAGGTACTCCTCATCGATCAGATCGGCTTTGTTGACCGTCACCATCGAGGGAATGTAGACCCGGTTGTCCATCATCCCGTCAACCAGCTCGTCGATCGAAGGGTCGCCACGAACCGTGATCTCGGCGTTGACGTAGCCGTTCTGCCGGAGCACCTCCGTGATCGTGTTTTCGTCGAGGCTGACGCTGTCGCTTTTGTTGACCTGAATTCCGTTTTTGTGTCGCTGCCGGATATGGATGCTCGGTGGCTCCGTATCGAGCCGAATATTGTTGTTGTAGAGTTCCTCACGCAGGCGTTCGTACTGGTCGATCTCAAAGACAGAAAGCATGAACACGGCAAGGTCGGCCGTACGAACGACCGACAGCACCTCTTGGCCACCACCACGACCGTCGGCCGCGCCCTCGATCAGGCCGGGCACATCGAGAATCTGGATGTTCGCGCCGCGATATTTGAGCATCCCGGGATTGACATCCAGCGTGGTAAACTCGTAGGAGCCGGTTTCGCTGTCGGCGTTCGTGAGGGCGTTGATAAGCGTCGATTTGCCGACGCTGGGAAAGCCGACAAGCGCGACGGTCGCGTCGCCGTGTTTCTCGACAGCATAGCCGCCACCGCCGCCGGCGGAGGACTGGTTTTCGAGTTTTTCCTTCTTTTCGGCGAGTTTCGCCTTCAGCCGACCGATATGGGCCTCCGTCGACTTGTTGTACGGGGTTTCGGCGATCTCCTCGCGTATCGATTCGATTTCCTCCTCCAGTCCCATTATCGATCAGTGGACTATCGCCGTCGAAAAGGCTGTTCATTCGCGTGGTTCCGACTGAGATAAGCGGGTTCGAAAACAGCCACGTGTTGAGCGAAGAACGACGATGAAATCAGTTTTCATCCTTCGAACCGGGACTTCGGTATGATTATACGCTATCCGCCTAACGTTTAGATGAGCTGATATGCCGAACCCAACCCGACTGCGTGACAGTACGCAGATCGAACTCCCCTGTCGCTCCCTTGAGGGGATTCAAGATGATCTCGAAGCCGAACACACGGTCACTGTCATTCAACCCGAGGGGCAACGGTGCCGGATCATCGGCAGCCCCATCGAGATCAAAGCCGCCAGCGACTTCCTGAGTCGACACGGTGTGACCCTGCCGTAACAGCGGGTTGACGCGGCGTTTGCTTCCGAAGCGCGTTTTAGCCTGCACCTGCTACTGCACCTATGGATGAGACGCCGGGACTCAGCGAGCAGTACCGCAAGGCAAGCCCGTGGCCGCTGTTTATCGCCCTCGGCGTGCCGATCTCCGAGATCGGGCTCGTGTTCAACGTGTTGCCGATCGCCGTTGGCGGATTACTGCTGTTCTGTGGCTGTCTCGCCGGGATGCTCCAGGAAGCCGGTTACATCGAAACACCGTGGCGTGCCCTTGGGGTGATGGCTATCCTACTGGTCAGTCTCGGCGGGGCCATTCTCTATGTCAACCCACGGGTCGGAGCCGACATGACGATGCGGGCCTACGCTGTCTTGGCCAGTGCAGCCGTGCTACTCGCCGGCGTTATCGCCGGCACGCTGCTCGTTCCGAATCGCCGCCAGCCGGCCTAACTCGATCCAAACCGGAAACCTATTTGTGCGTCCTGAGGTATCAGATAGTATGGAAGCCAAGATCTTCGATCGAGAAACGATGCTCGATCTGGTGGTCAACTTCATCCCACTAGGGATTATTCTGTTTTTCATCGCGCTCTTCGTCGTGGTCACACCGTGGGGCTTCAACATCAGAACCTCCGGCGTGATGCTTGGACTGATGGTCGTCCCATTCGTCGCCCTAGCGATTCTGACGTATATTTCGGCAAAGGCGATCGCCGGCGATGAAAAGACGAAGCCGGTGTACGCTCAGGGGCAGGCCGGGCTTGCGGAAGCCGACCCGAAACACCACGGCGACGATGACCACACACCCGAAGAGACGACCGACGCTGTCGACGAGGCTGCCGGTGGCGGCGATGGAGAGGCAGCTGACCACAACGACGGCGACGGTGAAAACGAGACAGCAGACAAGCAGGACAACGGCGACACTGCTGACGGCGATACCGACGAGTCGACAGCGTAGGCTGTTATCTGACGTTTATAAACTCGAAGCGCGCCCCGCCATCGAAGCTATCGGTGAGTTCAATCTCCCAGCCGTGGGCCTCGGCGATCTGTTTGACGTTCGGAAGGCCGAAGCCGGTGCCGTCCTTGCGAGTCGTCTCGCCGGCATCGAAAACGGATTCCCGGCGGCCTTCCGGCACTCCACAGCCGTCGTCTTCAACAAAGAAGCTGAAGGTACCGCTGTCCGGCGCGCGCGTGTTTGTGTACATCACATTCTTCAGGCCAACACGGATCGTGATCGACCCCTCATTGTGATCGATCGCGTTCCGAAAGAGGTTCTCGAAGACGTGAGAGAGCCGGTTTCGGTCGCCGTGAACGGTGAAATCATCGACAACACGGAGTTCAGCGGTGGGGCTTTCGATAACATCCCAGCAGTCGTTGACAAGGTCGGTGATCTCAACGGGCTCCATGTTGTCGACGGATTGCCCCTGCCGGGCAAGCATGAGCGTATCCTCGATGATATCCTCCATTCGATCGAGGGCGTCGACCACGGTGTCGAGATGTGGGCTGTCATATTCGGATTGGGCGATCTCAAGCCGACCCTGGGCGACGTTCAGGGGGTTTCGGAGGTCATGCGAGACGATATGGGAAAACTCCTCAAGTCGGTCGATCTGGCGTTTGAGCTCCTGTTCGCGCTGGCTGCGTTCGAGCTCGTAGCCAACCCATTGGGCCAGCGTCTTTACGGTCAGCTTTTGTGCTTCGATGAGCTCCGGATCGCGGGGGTCGTTGCCGGCAAAACACAACGAGCCATACACCTCGCCGTCGACGGTGATCGGCGCGCCCACGTAACACGCCAACCCCATTTCGGTGTACGCTGGGAGTTCTGCGAGCGCGTCGTCGGTGCCGGCGTTGCCGATGGCGACGGGTTCGTTTTCGGCGATCGTCAGTTGGCAGTAGTTGTCGGATAGCGCGGTCGTCTGCCCGACGGCGATGTCGTCGTGCTCCCCGGCGACGGCCAACACCTCGATATCGCTGTTTTCGATCCGGGTCGCATACGCAAACGGGTAGCCAAGTTCGGCGGTACCGACCGCAAGGGCGCGATTAAGCTTCTCAGAAAAGGAGAGCTCCGATTGGTTCGTAATCGAGTACAGCCGCGAGATCGCTGCCGTCGACTGTCGCCATGGATCCGCGGAGTGATGCTCGCCGCCGACACCGCCCAGCGTCTCGATGCGGGCGGCCAACAGTTCGGCCTCGCTGTCGCCGTCAGTTTTCGGTACGTAGTCGGCCCCGGCAGCCAACACCTGGCTCACAACATCGATATCATCCGGTGACGCAAACAGGAGAATCGGGAGCTCCGGATCCCGCTCGCGGATCCGAGAGAGAAAGTCGACGATATCGTTCTCAAGCGGTGGTTCAACGACAAGACAGTCCGCGTGCTCGGCCTCGTAGGCACGCAGCCCTGCGTCGGCCGTGTCGGCACTCGCGACCGAAAACTCGGTGTCGGCTGCCGCCGGCTCAACACCGTTGGTGAGCGGGTCAGGCGGGTCAGCGGGCCCGACGTGCAGCACGCGAAGCGTTGACATTGTTGAATGTAATAAATGATTACTAATAAGCGTGTCTACACAATCGATGCGACGACCGCGACAGTCTCAGTATACCGTGTCGAGCGCAGCCGTCACGGCGTCGGCGGCCGCCCGCACATCCGGGAGACGGACGTACTCCCGTTCTGCATGGGCAACCGCGCCCTCGTCGTCGGCCAACACGCCCGGGCCGAAGACGACTGTCGGCGCGGTCGGTGCGAAATGAGACGCCTCCGTTGCGGCCCCAAAGGCTCGCACGTCGCCGCCGCTGGCGGTCTGAACTGCGTCGACGAGAGCAGCGTCGCTGTCGGTGACGAACGGATCAGGAAACGGTGTTGTTGGATCGATAAGCTCGACAGAGACAGTCTGCTCGGCGGGCGTCTGCTCGGCGAGATGTGTCGAAAGCGACGACGCGAAGTCTTCGCTTGTTTCCGGCGGGACGCTTCGGCGATCGACGGTGAGTCGACACTGATCCGGCACGCGGTTTGGCGTGTCACCACCGTCGACGACTGTCGGGCTGAGCTTCGGGTCGCCAAGGAGGTCATGGCTGGTGGGCCCGACCGCGTCATCGTAGCTCCCAAGCCCCGCCAACACATGTCTAAGGCCGAAAACGGGATTATCATCGGCCGGAACGCTGGCCGCGTGGCCGCCGGCTCCCGACAGCGTGATCTCGGCCTCACACTGCCCGCGGGCGGCGATACAGACATCAAGATCGGTCGGCTCGCCGACGATGTAGCCGTCGGCATCGAGCGTGCCCGCAAGGCTGGCCGCGCCGATCTGTGTCGTCTCCTCGTCAGGTGTGATCGCCAGCGTCAGGGTGCCCCCGTCTGGCTCCGTTCGGAGAAACGCCGCAAGCAACGCAGCCAGTGGGCCTTTGGCGTCGCAGGCACCCCGGCCGCGGACGGTGTCGCCGTCGCGCTCGTAGGCGATATGCGGAGCGACAGTATCAATGTGGGTGTTAAGCACGAGATGCGGGCTCGCCGGGTCGTCGCGGGTTGCGTCGTCGCCGACAGCGTCACCCCCGCCGCGACTGACGACGACATTGCCGTCATCATCAACACGTGGCGGATGGCCCGCGTCTGTCAGCGTCGCGACGAGAAGGTCACGCATCTCATCGACGCGCTCGTCGGATGGAGTTTGGACGGCGTTGGCGTGGAACGCTTCGATGTCGAACTCCGCCGCTGCCTCGCTCACTGTTCGACCCGGGTGACGTCGTCGAGCGTTTCGCGCCGCCGAACGATGCGGTCGTCGCCGTCTTCGAGGGCGACTTCGGCGGGTCGCGGCTGGGAGTGGAACTGACTGGCGAGTTCGTAGCCGTATGAGCCGGCGTTGCCGATCGCAAGGATGTCGTTGCGTTCGGGCCGCGCCATAGGGCGGTCAGTCGCAAACACGTCCGCGCTCGTACAGACCGGCCCACCGACAGTGACGGGGTCGGCCGCGCGGTCGGGCGCGGTGACGTTCCGCATCGGATGGTAGGAGCCGAACATCGCCGGGCGAATCAGCGTGGCGAGGCTGGCGTCGACGCCGACGACGGTCGCTGCCGGGGTCTCCTTGATCGTGTTGACGGTCGTCAGAATGAGCCCCGCATCGGCGACGATGTACCGCCCGGGCTCTAGTTTGAGTTGCGCGTCGATGTCGCCGACAGCGTCTCTGACCATCTCGCCTGTTTTTACAAGATCAAGCGGTGGTTCATCCTCGTGGTATGGAACGCCAAACCCGCCGCCAACGTCGACAAATTCGAGGTCGCCGACGCGGCGGGCCATCTCGCCGACGCGTTCGATAGCCTCACAGTGATCTTCGAGATCGTCGGTCAGCACACCGCTGCCAGCGTGGGAGTGGAGGCCGACGAGGTCGAATTCCTCGCGGACGCGCTCGGCGACCGCCGGCACTTGCTTGTAGGGAATCCCGAACTTGGCGTCGTTGCCGGTGGCGACCTTCTCGTGGTGGCCGGTGCCGATTCCGGGGTTGATCCGGATCGCAACCCGGCCGTCGTAGTCGCGTTCGGCGAGCCGGTCGAGGGTGTCGGTCGCGCCGATCGTGATCGTCAGGCCCGGCGCGTCGGCGGCGAGATCGACGGCATAGTCGAGATCGTGGGCCGGCGGATTGACCGCGGTGTACTGGAGGGTGTTGGGATCGGCACCGGCCTCGATTGCCCGTTTGATCTCGCCGCCGGCCGCACACTCGATATCGGCACCAACGTCAAGCAGGGCCGAGAGGACAGACTGTCCGGTGTGGGCTTTCGCGGCGTACATGACGTGAGCGTCAGGAAACGCCGACAAAAATCGTTGGTAGTTTGCCTGCACGCGGTCGAGATCGATAACGTACAGCGGTGTATCGTGGGTTGCTGCCAGTGACCGAAGCTGCTGGTCATCCCAGTCGGCCAGCCGGCGGACAGGTGGGGAGTCGGCGAGATCGGGTACAGCCATTACCTGTTATGAGGGCGGTCAGCGATTCAATGCTTTGGTTCAGATCGTCCGGATCGACATCAGCCCGTGGCGTTGGCCGGCTCGTAGCTGATCGATGGCTCCTGGTCGGGTTCAACCGGAATACGCTCGATAACCGACCCGTCCGAGTCGCTGATCACGATGTAGTAGTCGACACCGGTCTCGTTCGGTGCAGGCTCGGTGTCGACACCCTCGACCTCCTCCGCATCGCCGGTGGCGATAAACTCACGGACGGCTTCGGTATCGCCGAGTTCGACCGCCTCCTCGGTACTCGCGCTGACGAACACACTCCGGCTGATGTCGGTGTTGTCGATCGGAACCACCTTGCTGTGCCACCAGAGCTGGTCGTTGAGGAACACCGGCACCGGCTCAACAACCTGGAAGTTATCGCCCCATCCGGTCTGGGAGTCCGCGCTGCGGACGATCCCCATCGCCCGCTCGGGGCCGGTCAGGGTCTCTCTATCCGAGCCGAAAAAGCGAAACTCGCCGGTGGCAGCATCGATCAGCCAGACCTCGTCGAGCCCCCGGGTGTCACTGCCGTAGGGCTCCATTGTCGTTACGTAGTTCATCTGTTCGCCCTCCAGATCGACCACGAACGGCTGGCTGTTGCCGGTGCCGGCCGGCAACGAGGCAATCTCAACCTCCCCGCGGTGGGCACCGATAGTTGGCAGCTGGTTGACGATTCCGTTGCGGTAGCCCAGCGACTCGATGAACTGTCGGCTATTGTAGAGCGGGTAGAGTCGCTGGCCGTCGAGGATCTCGCTGTTCTGTGCTTCCTCGGGGGTCAGGTGCTCGATAGTACCATCAGTGCGGAGCAACGCGCCGCCATCCCAGGTCGGCACCGTATGTGGGATCGGCGTCAGCCGCCACTCGTGGCCCGTCTTCGGGTAGTACATGTAGGCCTCGCCGTTGTGGGTGAACTCGACGGCATCGTCGTAATACTGCGAGAAGTAGTCGGTCACTCGCAGGTTCCAGTCGGAGCTGCGGTGCAGGAACATCCCCTCGCCGACCGCAAAGTCCTGCTCGTCGAAGGCGGTGATCTGGCGATCCTCCATCCGCGTCATATCGGAGAGCAACACGCCACGCTGGTTGTCCAAGAGCTTGTTGCGAAAGCCATTCGGTTCGATCGCATACGACCACGCCAACGAGCCATCCTCGGCGCGGGCGATATCACTCGGGCCGAGACGATGCGTCCGGTAGGAGACCGAGCCACGCGTCTGGACATCGGAGACCGCCCGCGGAGCGATCCGTGGATTATCCGGGTTGACCTGCGGTAGTTCCTGAATCTCGGTCGCCTCGCTCATCGTGTCCTGGGCCATCGTGCGCTCGGTCACCATCCCGGCCGGGATTCCGTAAATGAAGCTCACGATCAGCAAAGCCGTAAAGACGACCACGAGCACTCCGAGTTTCTGGTTCGCTGACTCCGGCAGGGCAGCCGAAAGATCGCCGGAGAACCCCGAAACCGGCGCGGCCGCAAACGGAGGGAGAAACCACAAGACGAGTGCTGCGAGGGTCGTGATACCGATGGTAAGCAGCCCCGAGGGGCTGTAGAGTGTCTGATAGACGAGCCCATGGAAGAGGGGACGAATCGAGTAGAGTACAGCCACCACGAGCAACAGCCCAACTGCGCGAACTGCGAGGTGTCGGGGGAGGTCGACATCGGCAAGCCACGGGTGACCAGCGTCTTCGCTCATACCACGGCGTTCGGTGAGCGGCGTGTTGGGCCTTTCTATTCAGCCGGCCGGTCGACACCTCACTCCCGCAAGGCGTCTTCCTGTTGGGTTGCTTCCAGCGTTTCTTCCTCCACGTCGGTAGCGACGACGGCTGGCTTGTACGCGCCACCGTCGAAGAGATCGTGCTCGCTGACGGAGGATTCGACGAACCGGGTGAACGCCCGCCGCTCCGAGGGGAGGTGGCCGTAGATCACCTCATCGTCGACGAGATCGTAGACCGGAATCCGTGGCGTCAGCAGCGTGTTCTCGCCGACAATCGAGTTTTCGCCGATCTTGAAGCCTGAGGTGACCCGGCAGCCAGCGCCCAGCGAGACGCCATCCTCGATAATAACTGGCGCGCCCTCGACCGGTTCAAGAACGCCGCCGATCAGCGTGTTCGCGCCGAGTTTCACGTTCGCGCCGAGTTGCGCACACGAGCCAACCGTATCACAGGAGTCGACGAGCGTCCCGTCGCCGACGTACGCGCCGATATTGACAAACGAGGGGCTCATCATGATGCAGTCCTCGCCGAGATAGGCACCACGGCGGATCGTCGTTCCGTCGGGCGTGTTGCGGGTGCCGCGGTCGGCGAGGTCGTCGGTGCGACGCAGCGGGAGCACGTCGTTGTAGCTGACGCCGCCGTACTCGTGGGCCCGGTTGTGCCGGAGGGTGAAATTGAGGAGGATGCCCTCTTTGACCCACGCGTTGGCCTCCCACGAGGTCACGCTGTCGCCGGTTTTCTCGGCGGCGCGCACCTCGCCGGCTTCGAGGGCTTCGAGGAACGCGTCGAGTGTGGCGAGGTCGTCGTCGGTCGCGTCGGCGGCGGTGAGGCCGTCGTCGTAGCGGTGCCACAGGTCGGTGATCTCCGATTTGATCGGCATACATCCGCTCTGTCGCTGAGTGGCTTGTATCCGGTGGTTTTCCGCAACACGAATTGAGTAGCCGGTTGACAGCCGATATAACCGCGGTGGGCAGCAGCGGTGAAATCTAGAGAGTCTTCGAACGGACTCCCGACATAGTTTGAAAAACGCTCATAGGTGGTGGTGGCTAATTGCCTCGTGTTCATGATGAGCCCCTCAGTACAGCGTCGCCCGTCAGTCGCGGACAGACAGTCCGTGGAGGCGAACAGTGACTGACCGAACCCGCCGAGATGTCATTGCCGCGGCCGGAGCGACTGCCAGCCTCACGCTTGCTGGCTGTCTGGGTGGTGGCGACAGCGGCACCGAAGCCGATGCCGTCGCGCTGGCCGACCACCCGCTCGGCGAAAATCTTGATGACTGGCCCCACCTCGGTCCAGATCCATTTGAGGCACCGGCGACGCTTGTCGTGCTGGACGACCCCTCCTGTTCCCGCTGTGCGGCCTTCCATCAGAACACTATCGCCGAATTAGAATCCGAATACGTCGCACGCGGCGAGCTTGCTATCGCCGTGCGACCGTACCCGGTCGTCTACGCGTGGGGTGAGCCGGCAGCCCACGCGCTGGAGGCGACGCAGGCCCGCGACGACACGGCGTTCTGGGATCTCCTCGATCACTATTTCGCCGAACAGAGTTCCTTTGGAACCGACAACGTGCTTGCGAAAACCGAAACGTGGCTCGGGGACAACACCGATCTCGACGCGACCGCTATCGTCGACGACGCCCGCTCCGAGGCCTTTGCCGACCGGATCAACGCGACGCTGTCGGCCGGCGAAGAAGCCGGTGCTGGCGACATTACGCCAGCGACGTTCGCGTTCGTCGATGGAACGCTGAAAACGTCGTTCAACGGTAGCCAGAGCACAGCGAGTATCACAACCGCACTTGAGCTATGATCACTGAACGGCTTCCGACACGGGGCGAGGATCTCCGACTCATCGGGCGCACGATGCGGCTGGTGCTGTCGATTCCAGCATACGCTGTGTTCGCAGTACTCGCCGCAGCGACCTCGCTGACGCTGTTTAGTCTCTCACAGAACCTCACGCTGACAGCGGATCTGATCGTCGGGGGATCGCTGCCGCTTGCGGATCGCCTCGTGCTCGTCGTCGAGCAGTATCCCTTCATCGGGACGAATTACAGCCCGGTCGACGGGGCCGCACTCCTCCTCGTGGTGTCGCTCGTCGGGGCCAACCTCGCGCTCGTCGTGTACCATCTCCGCGAACACGACCTCTCGGCGGCCGGCAGCGGCGGCAGCCTGCTCGGCGTCGCCCTCGGCGTTCTCGGCGCGGGCTGTGCCGCCTGTGGCTCGGCGATCCTGCTGGGCGTGCTCTCGCTGTTCGGTGCCAGCGGGCTTGTGTTGCTGTTGCCACTGGGCGGTCTTGAACTCTCGCTGCTGGCAGTCGTCGCGCTGCTATTGTCGACCTACTGGGTCGCCGACGGGATGCGCGGCGGTGAGATACAGGGTTGTCCGATTACAGTTGATTGAGACCGGCTGGGATAACGGGCGCTTCAGACTCCCCCTGGGTTACTCGATCCAGAAGGCGTCGATCCGCTCGTCGAGACGACTGAGTACGGTGGCGAGCACGTCCTGCCACGCGTCGGGGTGGGTTTCGTCAATACCGGGGGTCGCTGCATCCGGCGGCGGGTGCACGTGCTCGCGGCTGTTGTGATCGTTCGGGTGGCGATCCCAGCGACATTCCCACGAGTCGCCGCTGCGATACTGTTCGGCGTAATGGATGCTGAAATCGTCGGTCTCGAACCAGCGAACCCGGAGATACGCGCGGTCGATACCGCCCGGAAAGTACCCGAGATCGTAGTCGGCGACGACGGCGTTCGGCGCGTACGTGGGCTGGCGCTGGACCCGCTCGAAGCAAGTGCTGCTCCGGAGGCGCGTGGCGATCCGATCGAGTAGCTCCGTATCGATAGGCCCGCGACTCGGCGTATCAGCCGGATCCTCAGACATCGATCGACCGGGCGGTGTCGACGGTGGCCGAGTGGCCGCGCCGTGCCGCATCGAGCAGTGCCGCGCGGCGTTCGAGCGTCTCCCACGTCGAGAGCGCCTCCCACGCGGCTTCCGTGGCGGTGGTTTTGCTCGCCTCGACGAGTGACACCTCGTCGGGTGACTCCGCATCGAATCGGGCCCTGTATTCGTCTATCCTCTCGATAGTCTCCGTGAGCATCTCAACGATCTCGGCTTCGGAATACGCCTCCCGGAGACGGTTGAGACGCCGCCACTGGAAGTAGGCGTCGTTGCGCTCATAGCGGACTGGCCGCCCGTCGTAGCGGCGAACCATTCCCATCTCGGTGAACCATTCGAGGTAGTCCCGCGCCGTCTCGGTGTCGCAGTCGGCCCGGTCGGCGATAGCCGATACCTTCGTCGGCGACCGGATCGCGATGACGGTATCGAGGAGTCGCTCGCGGGTCGACTCGCCGGTGAGCAGCGATCCCGGCGACTCCAACGCATCGAGATCGGGCGGTGACGCCTCGCCGTCGTATGCGTCGTCTGGGATGTCTGTGAGATCCATTCTGTGGCTCCGTGGGATCACCTACGACGCGAAGCGATATATACCTACTGTCCACCAAATTATTTTAGCAACGACTATGCGTCGTCGATAACCTCGAAGAAGTCGTACCAGCCAGCCTCCCGTCCCGCGAGCCACTCGGCGGCATCCAGCGCCCCCTCGGCGAAGATACCCCGGTCGCC
>ERZ1034564.84-NODE-84-length-13078-cov-4.613760_pt1 | contig 13078 bp, 14 predicted proteins | sample MGYA00520653_ERZ1034564 | MGnify/ENA primary metagenome ERZ1034564 (study PRJEB33760, sample SAMEA4777720) | hypersaline lake metagenome | biome: hypersaline environment; feature: brines | place: Spain | collected 2014-08 | depth 0 m ...
ACGGCAGCATGCCTAGTAGGAGGTGTCGTTGAAACGCGCATTAAAGTTCCGTTCTCTGTCGCCGTCACCGCCGGTGTGTCGGCTTCTCACCTGCGATGTGAGTACCGTCACTCCGGCCCGGTGATATCAAGCGGCCGAATCCAGCCATACCAGACGACGACAACCATCCCACCGTAACCGGCGATGTAGACCAGTTCGCCCAGTGTCGTGAACCCGAGTTGGCCGAGGCTCCACCGAGCGACCCCGGAGCCGGCGACGCCGACGAGCAAGACCGCCGCCAACAGCAGGGCATCCGTGCTGAGAAACTCTCGCAACGTCGTCTCTGCCATACGAACTGTTAGATCGCCAGCCTACTCAACCTCTCGGTTATCGTCGCCACCGCCTGTTGTCAGCTGTCGACTACGGCACCGGTGTCACCGACAGGTCGCGATCCTCGATCGCCTCGATGATCGCCTCGTGGTCGGCGGTCGCCTCGTAGTAAAAGACGAGATGAAACCGGCTGTCCCGCAGCAACTGTTGACACTCCCAGACGAATTCGTCGTCCTCCAGGGTGCGCCCATGAAACTGGTTGGAGGCGAACTCGGGGTCGTCGTTGCCGGCGTAGATGTAGCTTTCTCCCTTGTCTGTGTAGGTGGCGATCACGTCGTTGAGATCGACGGTGAGCTCCTGCATTTCGAGGTCTTCCTCGCCCGAGAGGTCGGTGTGGACGATCACACCAACCAGCTCGATGTCGCCGGGTTCCAGTAGTGCCTTGGTTCGCTCATAGAGATCCTGATCGAGCACGTCAGCCATGATACTAACAACTCGGTGAGCAAGAAGTAAACGACCACCGATTTTTGGCCCGTGGTGGACGGTTCGAACCGATCGCCTTCTGTGGTCGCCTCGATGTCGTGTCTCAGTCGGCGGTGACAGCCGACTGCGTGTCAACCATCGCCAACACGTCGTCGAAGAAGCCAAGCGAGTCATGCGGGCCAGGGTTGGCCTCGGGGTGGTACTGGCGGGTAATGATCCCACGGTCGTCGTCGGCCAACCCCTCGGCGGTGTCGTCGTTGACGTTGCGCTGCGTGACCGCAAGATCGCCCGGATCAGAAACGGTGTAGCCGTGATTTTGGGTCGTCATCACGACCTGGTCGGTCTCAAGATCGCGGACAGGTTGGTTGACGCCGCGGTGGCCGAAGGCCATCTTCTCGGTGTCGCCGCCGAAGGCGCGGGCGACGATCTGCTGGCCGAGACAGATGCCGGCGATCGGGATCTCGCCGGCGAACTCCTCGACCAGCGACTGGGCGTGTTGGAAGTTTGCGGGATCGCCCGGCCCGTTTGAGATGAACAGCACGTCGGCATCAAGTTCGCGGATCTCCTCGGCGGTGACCTGACACGACAACACGTGGACGTCCGCGCCGCGCTCGGTAAGGGAATCGGTTATCGAGCCTTTCGCACCACAGTCGATGAGTGCCACGTCGGCCTCGCCGCCGCCGCGGTGGACGGTCGGATCGGGCGTCGTCACCTGCTGGCCGATCTCGGTGTGGTCGCTCATCTCCTTGCACTGTTCGAGCTCGGCTTTGGCGTCCTCCGGGGTGACATCCTCGCCGGCGACGATCCCGCATTTCATCGCGCCATCCTCACGGATGGAGGTCACGAGATCACGTGTCTCGATGTGGTCGATCGCGGGAACCCCCTCAGATTCGAACCAGGTCGCCATCTCGTCGGTGAACTCACGAGCGACGGCGGCACGCGGATGGATGCGGCTGGACTCAAAGCGGTCGGCTCGCACCCCATAGTTACCGATCAGCGGATACGAGAAGGTGAGCACCTGTTCCTCGTAGGAGGGATCGGTGAGGCTTTCTTCATACCCGGTGTAGGCGGTTGTGAACACGAGTTCGCCGCGAGTGCGCCCCGGCGCGCGGCAGCGCGCTTCCAGTACGCGACCGTCGGCCAAGGCGATGTAGGCATCTGACATTACGAGATACGTATCGGTGATCGCTAATAAGTGCGTCGTTCGAAGGTTCGTTACGAAATTCGTAATCGGTAAGGGCCTGCTCGCCTATCACTCTGCATGGACGATCTCGACCGACAGATCCTTTCGATCCTGCGGCGGGACGCCCGGACGCCCTACACCGAGATCGCCGACGAGATCGGCACCTCGGAGGGTACCGTGCGCAACCGCGTCGATCGCCTTACCGGCGAGGGGATCATCGAGCGGTTCACCGTTACCACGCGCACCGGGAACGTGAAGGCGATGATCGAAGTCTCGGTCGACATGAACGTCACCACCAGCGCCGTCTCCGGGCGGATGGCCGACTGGGAGGAAGTCGACTTCGTTTGGCAGGTCTCCGGCGAGGATGATATCGTTCTCGTTGTCGACTGCGTCGACACACAGGCGGTCAACGACCTCATCACTCAAGCCCGCGAACTGGATGAGGTCAAGGGGACGACAACGCGGCTGATTCTGGACGAACGGCTCGGGTAGCGACAGGAAAATTTGTCAGACTGCAAACTCGTTGTGGTATGGACGACGACGAGGGCAGCAAGCGCGACTCGCGGTCGTGGTACGAATGGCTGCTCGATGGGGTCGTTGAGATGCTAAGTCTGTTTTGAGCCGGCAGCGATGGGTTCCGACGCGGTATCGAACCCTTATTGACCCCGCTGTGTGCATACCAACCTATGAGCGCTGACGACGCCGGCGACGACCGCCACGCAAACGCCGGTCAGGACGTGATCGCCGTCGACGCCGACGACACCGAACAGGAGCTTGTCAACCGTCTCGACGCCCATACCGGCGACGGCATCCGCCATCGGGCGTTTACCTGTCTCGTTTTCGACGGCGAGGGGCGACTCCTGCTTGCCCAGCGCAGCCCCGACAAACGCCTCTGGGATACTCACTGGGACGGCACCGTCGCCTCACACCCCGTCGAGGGCCAAAGCCAGGTTGACGCCACGATCCAGCGACTTGAAGAGGAGCTTGGCGTCACCCCAGACCAGTACGACGAGGTCGAACTCACCGACCGGTTTGAGTACAAACGCTACTACGAGAACGCCGGCGTCGAGTGGGAGGTCTGTGCTGTCCTGCAGGTCACCCTCAACGACACGACGCTTGATCCCGACGAAGCGGAGATCGGCGGCCTGCTGTGGGTCGACTACGATCATCTTCACGACCACCCAGAATGGTATCGCCAACTGCGACTCTGTCCGTGGTTCAAGATCGCCATGCGCCGGGATTATGACGCCGAGTAACGTTCTTCCGACCCATCCACGTGTGATCAGTATGGATCGCCGCGGTCGATCGCTGCTTGTCGTCGCCACCCTCGTCCTTGCCGTCAGCACTGTGATTCCGGCAGCGGCAGCAACGACAACGACACCTGCGACGCAGACGACAACGACACCAGCAGGGGCGACACCGTCGCCCCCGATATCTCCGACCAGCCACTCCACGAACACGAGCCTCGGCTGTGTCGATGGGATCTGCCATGACGATCCGATCAACGTCACGCAGGTCGACGGACTGGACGTTGCCGAACGCGACCGACTGCTGGCCCGCTCGATGGCCCGCGTCGAGTACCTCCGCGGCGAACCGTTCACCGAGTCGGTGCCGATCCGTGTTGTCGACAGCGAGACCTTCGGCCGCGAGGAGTTGGCGGCCAACGGCTCCGATCGGCGATTTACGCGCTGGAACGATCAGGTCTGGAAGGCGCTGTTCATCGTCGGCGACAACACCAGCACGCGAACGGCGATCACCGAAACGCTGACCGGCTCGGTCAACGGACTCTACAGCCCGACGCGCGACGAGATCGTCATCGTCGCCGACGATCCTGCGTCCCCACGGATCAGCGAGGCGACGCTGATCCACGAGCTAACTCACGCGCTGCAGGATCAACGCCACAATCTCACCAGCCCGCGGTTCAGCGGCGAGACACAGGATGCCGATCTGGCGGTAACCGGCCTCTATGAGGGTGAGGCTGGCTATATCGAGGCCCGCTACAGACAGCGGTGTGGCGACGACCGTTGGCGATGTCAGCGAGCCTCCCCAACCAGCGGCGATAGCGGGGCGATCAACCGCGGGGTTCTCACCGTTGTCCTCCAGCCGTACGCCGACGGTCCGGGCTACGTCCACGAGTTCGTCACCACAGAGGGGTGGGCGGGTATTAACGAGCGGATGGCCGCCCCCCCGACGACGACCAGCGAGATCATCCACCGCGAACCGATCGATCCCCACCCGGTCGACCCGCCGTCGACGGCGACCGCCGGCTGGCAGCGATACACCGAGCCGGGCCGCAACGGAACGGAGGTCGCCGGCGAGGCGTCGATCTTTGTCATGTTTTGGTATCAGGCGACGACCGCCGGGGCCGACACGGTCGATCCGGGCACGCTGTATGAGTCAGAGGGCGACTACGACAGCCGAACCTACAGCGCCCGGCCCGCTGCGGGCTGGGCTGGCGACGCGCTCGTCCCCTACCGCCGCGGCAACGACGATGGCTACGTCTGGACGACCGAGTGGCAGACAACCGATGACGCCGCCGAGTTCCACCGTGCGTATACGGCGATTCTCACGGCACGCAACGCCACCGAAACCGACCCTGGAGTCTACGAGCTCGACAACGACGCCTTCGGCGGGGCATACGGGATCGAACGCGACGACACCCGGGTACGGATCGTCCACGCGCCGACGACCGACGGGCTCCGAGAACTCACACCAGGGCTCACACCGTCGGCGACGACCGATCAGAGCCCCGGCTTTGGTGTCGGTGGCGCGCTTCTCGCGTTGCTTGCTGCCGGATGGGCTCTCGCGTGGTCGACCACAACGCTGCGAGACTGACCACAGCGACCCGCGGGCCACCGGGCTTTTTATGACCGCCACCGAAGCCGGGCTATGCGCGACCTTGAGCTCGACATTATCTCGCCTGAAACCATCCACAGCGGCCGGGCGACCGACGCCTATTTCGAGCGCACTGACGCCACGCTTGCCCACGCCGATCGCACCCCTCAGGTCGTTGCTGAGGTGACCGCCGACCAGTTACCGACCGGCGAGTTCGAACTGCTTGCGGGTGTGAAAGACGCCGCCGCACTGCTGGCCGATCACGCGGTCGATGTCGACGCGATCCCGCCGGGCCGTTGTTTCGATGGTGGGCCTGTCATGCGGATTTCGGGGCCGTATCGTGACTTTGCCCGGTTGGAGACCGCGCTGCTCGGCCTTCTGTCGCATGCCTCGGGGATCACAACCGCTGCCCGGCGCGTCCGGGAGGCCGCCCCCGACTCGCCGATGTTGTCGTTCGGCGCGCGACACGTCCACCCCTCGATCGCGGCGGTCGTCGAGCGATCCGCGCTGGTGGCCGGGCTTGATGGGTTCTCCCACGTCGCCGCCGGCGACCAGATCGACCGCGCGGCCAGCGGGACGATGCCACACGCCCTCCTGCTGTGTTTCGGTCGCGGCAAGCAGGAGGCCGCGTGGCAGGCATTTGATGCGGCTGTTGGCGATGACACCCAACGGATCGCCCTCTGTGATACATTCAGCGACGAGGTTGACGAATCGCTCCGGGCGGCTGACGCCCTCGGCGACGCGCTCGATGGGGTACGGCTTGATACGACCGGCTCACGGCGCGGCGACTTCCGGCATATCATCCGCGAGGTACGGTGGGAGCTCGACGCCGCCGGCCACGAGGACGTGGATGTCTTCGTCAGCGGCGGCCTCGGCGTTCACGACCTACGGGAGCTACGCGACGTTGCCGACGGGTTTGGGGTTGGGAGTGCGATATCGAACGCCAACCCGGTGGATTTCGCGCTTGATATCGTCGCTATCGACGGTGAGGCGGTTTCCAAACGTGGGAAACTCTCCGGTGTGAAATCGGTCTATCGAACGGCTGCCGGCGGCCACCATGTTGGCCACCGTGACAGCGAGCCACCGGCCGACGGCGAGCCGTTGTTGGAGCCGCTTATCCGCGATGGCGACGTTGTCGACGAGTTCGATCTGTCGTTGTCGGAGGCCACCAAGCGGGCAGCGCGCGACGCGTCGCTGGTCGGATTCGGTGGGACAGACTAGGTGTAGCACGCTTGGTCGGTCAGTTAGAGCGATTCGACACTACCGCCATCCGGGCGCTCGCGGAAGACTTGACCTTCGAAAAGGGTGAGCATCGTGTCATCATCCTGCCAGGCAACCGGGGAGACATTCGCCTTCTTACACACCAAGGAGAGATACTTTTCCTTACTCCAGTTTTGCTCGATGGGGAGTGTCGGATACAGCCACGCGTGGTCGTTGCCGGTGTCGAGGGCAACGCCGTGGGTGCCAAGTTCGATATCCTCGGTGGGATCGTTTGTCAGCAGCGTGTTGCTGACGACACAGACCGAAATCGAGAGATCGGAGAGCTCCTTTCCGCCGATCTCCGAGCCCGCCGAATCGCCAGAGGCGGCTTGAATCGCCGCGTCGACGATGGCGTGGCCGAGCTGGTCGTCGGTGCGATACGCGCCAGCACAGCCGCGGAGTTGTCCCCGTCCGCGCGTTGATCGGATACGGACGAACGCACCCGTTCGGGCATAGAAGGCATCTCGCATGCTTCCCGGGTGTTCACGTTGACCGTGGCGGACGTACGATTCGACTGCTTCCCGCGCAAGCTCGACCGCTCGTGCACCGTCATCATAGCTCAGCTGAACGGTCTGTGCCTCGGACATAGAGGTATGCATGAGGGCTGCCGACTTCAATTCTTCCCATTCGTTGTGCAGGAACCGGGATCGCCGACCATCCGCATCACCGAACCGTTTATCCGACGGCTGCGTCCATATCAGCCGGGTAGAGAGAGCCCGACCCCCGTGGCTGTCACTCGGTGACGGCTATGAGGAAAGTCCCCCCACCGTTCGGACAGGTGACCGGGCGCAAGTCCGGAGTCGGAGACGGCTGGCGCTGAAACAGCAACGAGACCCCCTGCCCTGACCGATGAGACGTGTGAACTGACCCGTAAGGGAATGGAGCTAACCCGTCGAGGGCGTGGCGCCACGCGCCACGTTACCCCGAGCGGCGAAGCCGCGAGGGCTGCGATGGCATCGCCATCGAAACGTGAGCGGTGAAACCGCGAGCACGTGGTGCTCACACCACGTTATCCCGAAATGGGTAGGAACGGATGGAACGGTGAATCCTCACCGGTGCAAGGTCGCGTCAGGCGGTCGATCGGCCATGCGGTGTGGTCGACGGTCGCCGAGGTAGTCCGAACACGACGCGACTGCTCAGCCGAATGTCGGGTCAAAACAGAAGGGGGCTTACTCCTCTCAACCTGAATACCTTCGTGAGTGGTAGGTGAACCCTTTTCGCCGCCGCGTTGGAACAATCAGTTGATGCGAGCCTTTCGTCTCGCCTACGATGGCCGGCCGTTTTATGGCTTCCAGCGACAGCCCTCTGTGCCAACCGTCGAAGGTGCGCTGTTCGACGGGCTCCGCGCGCTGTCGGTTCTGCCACCGGCGGCCGACAAACCGACCGGCTACGCCGCCGCGGGCCGCACCGACGCCGGCGTGTCGGCGGTCGCCCAGACAGTTGCGTTTGAGTGTCCCGACTGGCTGTCGCCGCGCGCGCTCAACAGCGAGTTGCCGGCGACGATCCGGGCGTGGGCCAGCACCGACGTTACCGACGACTTCCATGCAACTCATCACGCGACGCGCCGTGCGTACGTCTATCAGCTCTACGCGCCGCAAGCGCGCGACGATGCCGACAGCCCCGCGTCCAACGGTCGAACGCTCGACGGCCGGCCCACCATCGACGATGATCGCGTGGCCGACGCGGTTGACGCGCTCACCGGCTTCCACGATTTTCACAACTTGACGCCCGACGATACCGGTACCGAGCGCGACCTTACTGCCACCCTCGACCGTGACGGTGATATGTTGGTATTCACGATCGCTGCCGGCGGATTCCCGCGCCATTTCGTCCGTCGGTTCATCGCGGTCGTGCAGGCCGTCGGCAGCGGCAACAAACCCGTCTCGTGGATTGATTCGCTACTCGGCGAGACGCCGGTCGACCCGCGGCCACAGACGGCGTCGCCCGAACCGCTGGTGTTGTCGGCCGTCGAGTATCCCGGAATCGACTTCGAGCGCGACCCACACGCCGCGGCCAGTGGGGCTGCGGCCTTCGGTGAGCGCGCACTCGATGCGTTCGTTGGCCATCGCGTCACCACGAGGTTGGCTGCTCACCTCGACGGTGCGGAGGACAACCTTTAGGCGCGCTGTCGGCCATCTTTCTGTATGAGCACGGTACCCGAGCGATCCGAGATCGCCGAGGAACACAAGTGGGCACTCGGATCGATCTTCGAGTCTGATGACGCATGGGCCGAGCAGTTTGAGCATCTCTCCGGGCGAATCGAGGCGTTCGACGCCTACGAGGGACGGGTCACCGAGAGCCCTGAAACCCTGTTGGAACTGTTGGAGCTCCGTGAGGAGCTCATGCGCGAGGTCGCCCAACTGTCGGTTTATGCGAACCTTCGCTCCAGTGAGGATACGCGAAATCAGGAGTATCAGGCGCTTTCGGGAAAGGCTGAAGCGCTCTCCTCGGAGGCCTCCAGTGCGACCTCCTACATCGAACCCGAACTTCAGGCGCTGACAGAGGACGACATCGAGCAGTTCATCGACGAAGAGCCGGCCCTCGCCGAGTACGAGCATTTCTTTGATGACGTGCTTCGGGGCAAGCCCCACACCCGATCGAAGGAAGTCGAGGAGTTGCTGGCTGAGCTGGGCGAGGTCACCTCATCGCCGAGTGAGATCTATTCGATGTTGTCGAATGCGGATATGGAGTTCCCGACCGTCGAAGCCCCTGACGGCGAAGAGATCGAGATCAGCCAGGCCAACTTCACGACGCTCCAGAAACACGAGAACCGTGCCTTCCGCCAACGAGTGCATGAGGCCTACTACGACGAGTGGGAGACGGTTCGCAACACCGTCGGCACATCGCTGAAAAAACAAGTGCGGAAGGATGTGAAAGTCGCTCGCGCCCGAAACTACGAGACAGCCCGTCAAGCCGCTCTCGACGGCCCAAACGTCCCCGTCGAGGTCTACGACACACTTGTCGAGACGGTTCACGACAACCTCGATTCCCTCCACCGGCATGCCGAGCTCAAACGCGATGCCCTCGGTGTCGACGACCTTCGGATGTGGGACCTCTACACCTCGATCACCGGTGAGGAGGGGCCGGATGTCGAATACACACAAGCGAAGGAGTGGATCATCGAGGCGGTCGCACCGCTCGGTGAGGCCTACCGTGATCGACTCGCCGAGGGGCTGGACAGCCGCTGGGTCGACGTGTATGAGAATCGCGGCAAGCGTTCCGGCGCGTTCTCATCGGGCACCTACGACACCCAGCCGTTCATCCTAATGAACTACCAGGACGATATCTCCTCGATGTTTACGCTGGCCCACGAGTTGGGCCACTCGATGCACTCGGAGCTGGCACAAGCGGCCCAGCCGTGGCACGACGCCGGCTACGAGATCTTTGTCGCCGAGGTCGCCTCGACGGTCAACGAGACCCTGCTCACACAGCACCTGCTTGAGACCGTCGACGACGACGAACTCCGGCTGCACGTTCTCGACGAGTATCTCGAACGGTTCCGGTCGACGCTCTACCGCCAGACGATGTTTGCGGAGTTCGAACAACAGATCCACGAACGCGCCGAGAATGATGAGCCGCTGACGCCGGATGTCTTCGACGAACTCTACGGTGGCCTCAAAACAGACTACTACGAGCCAGCCGTCATCGACGACCGGATTCACCGCGAGTGGCAGCGGATTCCGCACTTCTACTACAACTTTTATGTCTATCAGTATGCGACCGGCATCTCCGCCGCCGTTGCCATCGTCGATCGGATTCTCGGCGACGGCGACAGCGGTGACAACGCGGTCAACGACGCCGCAGCCGCTGACTACCGCGAGATGCTGGCCGCCGGCGGCAGCGTCTACCCGATCGAGGCCCTCGAACTCGCCGGTATCGACATGACCAGTGCCGACCCCATCGAGTCCGCTCTCGGCGTCTACGACACCTATCTCGACCGGATCGACGAGCTGCGCTGAACGAGCCTCCGGCAGTGTTCAGCACGCATATCAACCGTGGTATCACGGCACATTCCCCGCGACCCAAAGGCACATTTACCGCCAGACCGAACCACATAACGAATGTCACGTAGCCCGTCGATTCCCGATCGGCCACGGCTGGATCTGGATCCTGAGATGTCACCAGCCGAGCGGCTGTCAGCACTCAAGAAACACTTTAAGCGGCTTATGGCTGTCAACGAGGAGCTCGAAACACGGCTCTCGGAAGCCACCGAACAGCGCACCGACCTCCACGATGAGGTCAGCCGCCTCAAAGATCGCAACGAGGCGTTGAAGACGGCCGCCCTTTACATTGCCAGCGTCGAGGAGTTGACCGACGACGGCAATGTCGTTATCAAACAGCACGGCAACAATCAAGAGGTACTTACCGAGGTAACGCCGGAGTTGGAGGACAAACTCGAATCCGGCGACCGTGTTGCGATCAACGAATCGTTCGGCATCCAGCAGCTGCTTGATGACGAAACCGATGCCCGAGCGCAGGCGATGGAGGTCACCGCATCCCCCGATGTCACCTACGACGACATCGGCGGGATCGACGACCAGGTGACGGAGGTGCGAGAAGCCGTCGAGGACGCCATCGAAAACCCCGAGCAGTTCGACGCTGTCGGCATCGACCCACCGTCGGGTGTGCTGATGCATGGGCCACCCGGAACCGGGAAGACGATGCTTGCGAAGGCTGTCGCCAACGAGAGCGACGCCACGTTCATCAAGATGACGGGCTCCGAGCTCGTCCAGAAGTTTATCGGCGAGGGCGCGCGGCTCGTCCGCGATCTGTTCTCGTTGGCGGCCGAGCGCGAGCCAGCCGTCGTCTTCATCGACGAGATCGACGCTGTCGCCTCCCGCCGAACCGACTCGAAAACCTCCGGCGACGCCGAGGTGCAGCGAACGATGATGCAACTGCTCTCGGAGATGGATGGGTTCGATGAGCGCGGCGAGATTCAGCTGATGGCCGCCACGAACCGCTTCGATATGCTGGATGAGGCCATCCTGCGCCCGGGCCGCTTCGACCGTCTCATCGAGGTGCCGAAACCCAACGCCGAGGGCCGCGAGCGTATCCTTGAGATCCACAGCCAGCAGATCAGCGTTGACACCGCTGTCGACTTTGCGGATCTCGCAGCCGAGCTTGACGACTACAGCGGCGCGGACATCGAGAGCCTCATCACCGAGGCCGGGATGTTTGCCATCCGTGACGACCGGACGACGGTCTCCCGAGCGGATATCGACGACGCCCGCGAGAAACTCGACGCCAACGAGACAGACGACGGCGTTGTTCGGTACCGCCACTAACGCCGCTGCTGCCGACTGACGGCGGTGGCATCCGCAAGCGGCTGCGTGACCCGTTTCGTTTCTTCTGCTGCGTCGTAACCGATTAGCCGTTAGGCCACCGCAATATGGTAATGACGACGATCCACGTCGCCGGCGGGATCGGTCGCGCCCCCACGGCGATGGCTGCCTACGACGCCGCCCTCGCCGACGCGAACCTCCACAACTACAACCTTGTGGCCGTCTCCTCGGTGATCCCGGCCGACGCAACGATCGAGGTTGTCGACCGCGCGCCGGATCTCGGGGCGGCCGGCAATCAACTGACTGTCGTTGAGGGGCGGTCTGTCGTCGGCCCCGATGCGGCGGCCGAGACGGCGGCAACCGCCATCGCGTGGGCGACCGGGCCAGGGCCAGGGCTGTTTTATGAAGCCTCCGGCACCGATCCTGACGCCATCGAGGCTGCCGCCGGCCGCGGCCTCGATGCCGGCTGTGAACTCCGCGAGTGGGAGTTCACCGACCGCGACGCGCTTGTCTCCACGGTTGATGCTGACGGTAGCGGCCACACCGCTGCGGTCGTACTTGCAGCCTACGGCGACAGCGAGCCGATCTGTTGACGCCACCGATCCAACGCGCCCCGGCGGATCGCCGACGCCTTTTTATTACGGCCGCACCTATTCCATTTGACTTTCAATGAATGGAAACTATCCGGGGGCAGGTGCCGGGATGGGCATCGACGACCAGCCGACCGCTGATGTCGAACTCTCCGGCGGCCAGAAGCGCGCGCTTCGACATGCTGTCGCAGCTATCGTTTCTGAGACGGAGTCGTATCTCCCGGATGGCTACCATGTCGGCTCAGAACTCCAAGACGGCGGCCCGACCGCCACCGTTGCGGTTGACCCGCCAGCCGGCCACCCCGTGACCGCGGGCTACACGCCCGATGTTGATGATCTGGAAGCCGGCCTCGACGACGAGACCCAACGCGAGGTCGCCCAAGGGCTGGCCGCCAGCGCCGTCCTCCAAGTGATGGACGCCGTTGGCGACGGCATTACGCCGACAGCCAGATAGCGGTTTCGGGGTTCTGATGATCGCAGTCATCGGTATCAACAACCAGCTCGACTACTGAGCGGTGTCGATGCCGTCAATCAGGCCAACTCCCGCAGCTCCGCCAGCGCGTCATCAAGATCCCGGGTTGAGGTCGCCAGCGAGAAGCCGTCGATCTCGGCGAGTGCGGGGGCGTGTTCCCAGAGATCATCCGCCTCGATCCCATGGAGAACGACCGCGTTCGGCGTCGGTGTGACGACGCGCATGGCGACCAGTGGCCCCTCGCCGCGGCTGACGTTCGTAAACACGAGTCCGCGGTCGGTGCTTTGCCCGTACAGTCGATAAAACTCCTCGTTGCTCAGCCGGGTGATCGTTTGAATGCTGTTGATGACGGTGTGACCGTTGACGTAGTCCCATTTCCCCTCGCTGACCTCGGTGGCGTCGAGTGCGTCATAAAAATCATCCAGCGGGAGCGCGGCTGGATACTCTCGCAGGTCGTGGACGATGTCGCTCTCGAAGCCGGCCGACAGCACACGGCCGTACTGTCGGATGTGACTGCCGCCACGGGCCTCATCGACATCGAGCAGGGCGGTGACCAGCCGGTGGACGATGCCGATGCCGGGGCTCTCCCGGCGACCGCTCTCGTAATCCGAGATCACCGACGAGGAGACATCGATCTGGGCGGCCAACTCGGTTTGGGAGATGT
>ERZ1034564.85-NODE-85-length-13046-cov-13.236625_pt1 | contig 13046 bp, 12 predicted proteins | sample MGYA00520653_ERZ1034564 | MGnify/ENA primary metagenome ERZ1034564 (study PRJEB33760, sample SAMEA4777720) | hypersaline lake metagenome | biome: hypersaline environment; feature: brines | place: Spain | collected 2014-08 | depth 0 m ...
GTCTTTATCGCCGTGATTATTCGTGTCGGTGATAGGAGCCGCTGAACCCGCGTCACTCGACACCGCCGGTGAAACTATTCGAACTAATCACCTGAGATGACCTACACCAATAGATGACTATTGAACAACCATGACTCAATACGACGCATTCCAGGGCTTTCGTTTGAACGAAATGAGTCTATCGAAAACGTAAATATGTGAATATTGTGTGCTCTCTGGCGACGAGTGACAAGTGATGAGTGACAAGTGATGAGTTACTGATCATTGATAATACAATTCTCATAAATCCCAATATATCATTTCGAAGGGAAGCACTTTGTACTCTGCCGTATCTACGTAGGACTATGGAAGATACACCGGGACTCTCCGAACAGTACCGGAAAGCAAGCCCATGGCCACTATTCGTTGCCCTGGGGATTCCTCTTTCTGAACTTGGGATTTTATTTGGGTTATTCCCAGTTGCTGTCGGTGGACTCTTATTATTTGGTGGAAGCGCAGCTGGAATGGCGGCTGAATCAGGATATGCACAAACAGCCTGGCGTGGAATGGCTGGAGTCGCAGTTGTCCTTCTTGTGCTTGGTCTTGCATTCGTGTTTACAGCACTTGACCTCCCAGACCGTGGAGCAGCAATTCTTGTCGCCGCAATCATTCTTGTCGCCGCTGGCGCTACTGGAGAGTTCTTTGCTCGCGATGTTGACCCAACATATTGAGCGTCGAGACATGATTTTCCCTGGTTGTCGCACAAGAGAAAATCCATATGTATCGACTGAGTTTGATATCTGTAGTCAAGTTCAATACCGGCTGTTAATATCGAGATTTGCCAGTGAGAAATCGATAAACTATTTCATGTTCTCCCCGTATTAGATAGGTATGGTCGCGAAATTATTTGATCGGGACACACTCCTTGATCTTACGGTCAATATCATCCCCCTGGTAATCCTCGCGTTCTTTATTGTCGCTTACGTCTTCATGAGTCCATTTGACACTAACCCATTAACAACCGCTGTTCAATTTGGATTATTAGCTGTACCGTTTGCTTTACTTGCGGTGTTGACGTATATCTCTGGGCGAGCAATTGTTGTGAGCGAGCAACATGTTGATCAATATCTCCCTGGACAAGCAAGTATGGAGAACGCCGAACCGGTAGAGAAGGCTCCAAAGAACATCGAAGACAACACAGACACAACCGCAGACGTCGAGCTTGAATCCACATCATCAGAACAAGAGGTTGATGCAAGTGCTGAAACAAAGTCAGATTCCAACGCAAACTGAAATATATCATAGCATTGTCTTCACCCTGACATCTATTCTGTAGCCATCGAGACTTGCTTTGTGTGAAGTATCTCGAGGTCACATCTAAGCTTCAAGACACTCGCGCTGTGGGACCTGTAAACGCACATTATAGAATACAATGAAAAATCCGCGTCTCCAGGCGCGGGAGAATGTTTGCTGTCAATAATTAGTTCATCAGAACACACATGTTTGGCTACGTTCATTTTCATGACATTGCCTCTCGCTATCCCGAATCTTTCATTATGCCTGGCTTCTTCGGGTCCCATATGGAGGTTAACGGACAACTAGTATTGACGGCTCTAATGGGGGTTTTCCTCATTGGCGTTACCGCGTGGCTTGCGCGGATCGAAAATTGGCGTTCATATACGCCTATTGCCGGTGGTGGTGGTAGCTATGAGCAAAGTGATAGTTATGTTTCTGATGAAAAGCCCGCTGGACTCATCCGATGGCTAACAACTGTTGATCATAAGGATATTGGTCTTTTGTATGGTGCCTTTGGATTAACTGCATTTGCTGTTGGTGGATTGATGGTCGTCCTGATGCGAATTGAACTTGCAGACCCTGGTATGACGGTCATCTCAAATACATTTTATAATTCGCTCTTGACCAGTCATGGTATTACGATGTTGTTCCTTTTCGCGACGCCGATTATCGCAGCATTCTCTAATTATCTTATTCCACTACTTATCGGTGCGGACGATATGGCGTTCCCGCGGATCAACGCAATTGCATTCTGGCTTTTACCGCCTGCTGCGTTATTGATTTGGGCAGGATTCTTCCCAATCCCTGAGGTTATCCCAGCACAGACAGGCTGGACCATGTATACGCCGCTTTCAGTTGGTGAAGGAATGGGCAATCAAGCCAATGCCGGTGTTGATCTGATGTTGCTTGGATTGCATCTTTCAGGTGTATCCGCAACAATGGGGTCAATCAATTTCATTGCAACAATCTTCACCGAGCGAGGGAAGAACGTTTCATGGGCAAACCTCGATATATTCTCATGGACGATCCTCACGCAGTCAGGATTGATCCTCTTTGCCTTCCCGCTTCTCGGTAGTGCAATTATGATGTTGTTATTTGACAGAAACTTTGGAACGTCATTCTTCGCCGGCGAAGGTGGGGCAATTCTCTGGCAGCATCTGTTTTGGTTCTTTGGACATCCTGAAGTGTACATTATCGTTCTTCCGCCGATGGGAATTATTAGCTATATCCTTCCACGATTCTCGGGTCGGCGCCTCTTTGGATTCAAATTTGTCGTATACTCAACACTAGCAATTGGAGTACTCTCCTTCGGCGTGTGGGCACATCATATGTTTGCCACGGGTCTTGACCCTCGTCTTCGCGCATCATTCATGGCTGTTTCACTTGCAATTGCCGTCCCGAGTGCAGTGAAGACGTTCAATTGGATCACGACGATGTGGAATGGAAATATCAGACTGACAACACCAATGTTGTTTTCAGTCGGGTTTGTTGCAAACTTCATCCTTGGTGGCGTAACTGGTGTATTCCTCGCCTCAATTCCCGTTGACCTTGTGTTACACGCCACATACTATGTTGTTGGACATTTCCACTATATTGTCATGGGTGCGATCGCCTTTGCTGGGTTTGCAGGCATCTACTATTGGTTCCCATTATATACCGGTCGAATGTATCAGCGGACACTCGGGAAGATGCACTTTTGGCTCTCAATGATTGGAACGAATATTACGTTCTTTGCTATGATCCTTCTTGGATACGGTGGCATGCCACGTCGATATGCAACATATCTCCCGCAGTTTGCGACCTTACATCAAATCACCACTCTTGGTGCGTTAATCCTCCTTGCTGGGCAGATAATCTTTGTCTGGAACTTTGCTCAATCCTGGCTTGAAGGTCCGAAAGTCGAAGATGGAGACCCATGGGATCTTCATGATAATGGACTTTACACCGCTGAGTGGGAATGGTACGACCAGAAACTCACGACCGCTATTGCTGACGGTGGCGATGAGGAAACAGAAGAGAAAGTGTTGACAGACGGTGGTGATGTCAATTCCGATGCCGATGCCGATTCCGATAATGACAGTACCGTCGATACACATTCAGAAGAATAGTATCTCGACTGACTCCTCACGGTTATCGACAATCTAATTTTCAATTTCAGTTTTAGTTTTAATATTGGTTTAGTCTTATATCGCATATTGCATATTGTATACTGTATTACACTCATCCAATAGTCTTCCACAGGTAGGGCAGGCAGAATATTGTGTGGTTTGGATCTGCGTTTGTGGATAAAGACGAGACCCATTATTACAACAGATCATACCGAATCTCAATCACACATACGTTCAGACGATGATAATCCTACATGTGTGGTTTTGACTGCCTACACTAACCATGAGTATGAGTATGAGTATGAGCATACGAGCGAAAAACGATAAATCCAGATTCACCCGCGTGGTGATTAGAGCCATAAGAGAGCGTTAATCGACACTGAAATCGGTGGTCTATTCGTGGGTATCACATCAAACGTCAAGTAATATAGTCTTAGTCTTAGTCTTAGTCTTGAATCCCGACTCAGGGGAGTTCATATTGCAAGAAGAAGCCCTGTTGCGAACATCAGCAGTGCAATCGCCCCAAGTACGACACCGAGGAGATCTCCATCACTCATAAAATCCCATATATCATGTATCCTCAAAGATGCATCGGCTCTCGCTTATCAAATAAATTGTATGAATTTCATATCTTAATGTGCAGTATATCGCACATCAATCTCTTTAGTTTCAGATTTTGCATCTGGATTCCCCTTTTGCATCTCCATTCGACAGAATCAGGATGGTGCCAATCGAACTAGCTGTGTGAGCGAATCAGACGATCAAGAGACCACATCAGAATATAATAGCTCACATGAAAGTGAGACGAGTGAAAAGCCTGAAACAGGGTCATCCGAAATGGTCGATCATCAAAACCAGACTCAAAATCCCACTCAAGATCAGATGGACGCTAAAAAACAATCACAACATGCTGAGCAGTCCCGCACGCAGGGACGAAGTGGTCGACAGTTCGTAATTATTCTTTATATTGCACTTACTGGTGCTGCAGGTGCTGCAGGCTATCTCACCGGATATTTTGTTGATGGTCTTTCGGCACCTATGTTTTTATTTATCATCCCGTTTCCCCTGAGTCCACTCGGATTTGCTGCATACGGCGGATTGACAATTGCGATTGTCATTGGGATTCCACTGGGTCTTGTCATTTATGTCTCAGAATACGCAGAGTCGATCGAAACCTGATTTAATATAGCTATCGTTCAATTGACATCCTCCACAGTCTAAAGGGCGAGGTTTTGCGCCTACTCATCGGATATAATGACTTCTGAAAAAGATTAAGCCGTGGGCTGTTCAGTTATGAGTATGTACCACATTGTGGCTGGTATTGATGATGATGAAGCGCATGCAACACGGTGTGCGGAAGCAGCAATTGACCTTCCGAGCGAGTCGCCAGAAAAACAGGTAACATTGATTCACAGTTTTGATGATAACCCAAGTGGCGCCTCTGCATCACAAGTACAATCAGTCCGAACAGCGGCGGAATTGCTTGAAGAACACGACATTGATACCAATATTCAAGAATCGAGCGGTGACCCTGCAGACGCAATTATCGATACTGCAGTCGAAGATGAGGCTGATCTTATTCTAATCGGTGGTCGTAAGCGTTCACCTGCTGGAAAAGCATTATTCGGAAGTGTCACGCAGTCAGTGATCCTCGGTTCAACTCGACCTGTCATGGTCACTGGTGTTGACGAAGAGTAACACATAGTTCCCACAAAGAAGAGCATAGCCAGGTATGTGAGGACTCATTCCCGAAGAAATAGTGAAGAAATAGTGTTATTTTCAGCGAATGACATTTTCCGCGCCGTGAACGGGCGCGGTTTCTACCGTTGGAGTCTCAGAACTCGCAGCGGTGCGGTGGATGGGTTAGTCAAGCGCACACGATTCACGCCCGGAATAAACGTCGAGATTCTCTTGCAATTAAAGATACGGATGATGGACCTACGCTATGATAGGTCGTCGAACATATCAGCGACCGCATCAGGCGACTGTCGACCGGTCTTGACATCACACTGGTTTCCCTTTTGATATCGAATAAACGCTGGTGCAGCTGTTATCTCAGTTTCACGGCGGAATGACGGTGCGTTTTCACCATCAATTCCAGCAATAGCGACGTTCGATGGAATACTCTCAAGCATCGAATCAAGATCGGATTTAACCGCCCGACATGGGTCGCAACGTCGCTTCCAGACAGTCATTAATACTTCTGAGTGTTCTGTAACAAATGAGCTATATGACTCATCTGTGAGCTCGGTAACCTCGTCTGGGACAGGAGATTCAGGATCGACTCTATTCACGATCTCAACCATCATTGCATGCATTGCTGGGTCAAGCGTTGCATCGATATACGAGTCGATTGCAAGATAGCTGATAACATCTGCTCGTGATACGATATCCTCCTCAAGTTGGGTGACTGCATTCGACTCCTCAATATCAAAGACATCCGCCATTGTTGTGATAATCCGCTCACGCGGGGCATCCATATATGTGTCATGATATATTCGGCGAATATCCTCATATTCAGTCGTCGTCGCGAGTGTTCCATCATCGTTTTCGATGACGATGTCACATTGAATGAGCTTATTCAGCGCCGCTTCAGGCTCTGCTTGTCCACCAGTTCCTGTTGTGTCTGTGTTTGTGTCGACATGATCACGATCACGATCACGATCATGATCATCATCTATCATGTGAGCATCGTTTGTCTCTGCGGTCATTGTCTATCATCACTCAAGCGTTCAGCGTGCACGTGTGTAATCATACATTGTTGTTTCACGAACTATACTCCAAGATAGCGCTCACGTGTTTCCTCATCCGATCGAAGTTCTGCTGCAGTTCCATCGAATACTATCTGCCCATGGTCAATCACATATGCGCGATCAGCGAGATTGATTGCTGCAGCTGCATTTTGCTCAACCAATAGAATCGTCGTTCCAGTCTCATTAATCCGCTCAATTGCATCCTCAACGTCTTCGATGATCTGCGGTGCAAGTCCCTCATATGGCTCGTCTAACAGCATCAAATCAGTATTTTGTTTCAATGCCCGTGCAATAGCAAGCATCTGCTGTTCACCACCGGAGAGCGTTCCTGCTTGTTGACTGCGCCGTTCATCGAGTCGTGGGAACTGGTCATAGACTTCATTAGTTGTCATTCCCTCACCGCCAGCTTCGACATCCCGACCCCACGTATTCGATGTATTATTCACAACCTCAGCCAAATGTAGATTCTCTGCAACTGAGAGATTTGGGAAGATACGTCGTTCTTCAGGAACAAGTGAAATACCACGAATCGAGACATCTTCGGCGGTGACTCCTGTGACGTCATTCCCGTCAAAACTGATTGATCCGGAACGAACAGTTGGCGGTGTTGCACCAGCGATTGATCGAAGTGTGGTCGTCTTTCCAGCACCATTCCGACCAAGGAGAGCACAGATTTCGCCCTCTTTTACCTTCATCGAAAGATCCCGGAGGATATGGCTTTCATCATAGTATCCATCAACACCATTTAATCTGAGAAGTTCACGACTGCTCTCACCACCATGGGTAGTGGTGCTTGACTCCCCGGTCGTCTCGTCATCTTCAAGCGTACTCATAGGTCAGCACCACCAAGATACGCTTCTTGAACGTCTGGATTTCCACGAATATCCTCTGGTGCACCCTCCGCGATTACCCGTCCACGATTGAGGACAATAATCCGATCTGAAATATTGAAAACGATTTCCATGTCATGTTCGACAAGAACGAATGTAAGATCAAGTGCTTGCTTTACCTCCTCGATCAATTCGACTGTTGCGTTTGTCTCTTCAGGCGACATTCCAGCCGTTGGCTCATCCATTAACAGTAGATCTGGCTCCGCAGCAAGTGCAATTCCAATCTCAAGGCGCCGCTTATCCCCATACGGGAGGTCAGCCGCTGTCTCATCGGCGCTATCAAGCAATCCAACCGCTTCAAGCGTATCACGTGCCCGCTGATGCACGTCAGTGAGACTATCTCGATGTGTGAGCAACTTGAAATCAAAAGCACCGTTCTCAGCAGCAAGCCCGGCAATCTCAGCGTTCTCACGAACGCTTAAATCCGGAAAGATTGATGCTGTCTGAAACGATTTTGAAACACCGCGCTGAACAACTTCATGTGGATCAAGACCAACGATCGAGCTATTTTTAAACTGAATATCACCGTCTGTCGGCTCAAGACGCCGAGTGATGAGATTAATTAATGTTGATTTTCCAGCGCCGTTTGGTCCAATGAGTGAAACCTGTTCGCCACGTTCAACACGGATATTGACGTCATCGGTAGCGACGAGTCCACCAAACTCCTTGGTAAGACCTCTTGTTTCAAGCAATACATCGTCGCTTGCGGTTGTTGATGTGCGTGTGTTCGATACGTCTGTGGATTCAATGTCTGTGTTTGAGTCAGTATCTGTGCTCATCGGTCTTCACCTCGGAGTCGAGATTCGACTGCTATACGAAGGTCTGAAAGTCCACCCCACAGTCCGCGCGGGGCTGTCCAGATAACAACGACAAAAATCAATCCTAATAGGAGATGCCAATAGGTCCCAAAGTCATTAATCAGCACGATGTCAGTAAATGGCACCTGCAATTGTTGGATTCCACTGACAATATTCTCAATGTAAAGATATAATCCAGCACCAAGGATTGGACCGAAGAGTGAAGCAGTCCCGCCAAGAACGACCATAATTACGATCTCACCGGATTCTGTCCAAAATAGCGACTGTAGTGGAACATATGACCCATGGATTGTAAATAGACTTCCAGCGATACCTGCAAACCCTGCAGAGACGATGAACGCCATCAGCTTATATCGCCAGACGTTCAATCCAACAAATTTTGCTCGTTGTTCATTTTCACGGATTGCTCGGAACACCATTCCATATGGCGAATTCAAGATACGATAGGCGATTCCGACAGCAGCAACCGTAATGACACCGACGAAGGCGTACATCCATGTTCCAAGTAACTCTCCAGCGAGCATCGGTAGCTCTGATTCAAGATGAAAGCTCCCGAACAGCGGACTTACATCAATGCCAGTGAGACCGTTTTCACCACCAGTCAATGACGCGAGAGGTGCGGCTGACATATAGTATAGCATCTGTGCGAACGCGAGCGTGAGGATGCTGAAATAGATTCCTCCACGTCGAAGTGAGAGATATCCAAGCACCCATGCAAACAGAACTGCGAATATCGTTCCTGCAGCGACCATCACAATTGGATCGCTTGATACACGAAGTGAGACGATGCCGGCAACATAAGCGCTGCCACCCCAAAACGCAGCATGCCCAAATGAGAGTAATCCAGTGTATCCCAACAGGAGATCAAACCCGATAGCAAAGATTGCCCAAATGAGCATCAACGCAGCAAGATTTTGATATCCAAGAAGAAGGTCACTAATCACAGGTGCTCGCGCGAATATCCATGGAAAGAGCGCAACTCCGATTGCAGTCAAGCCAATGACCGTTGCTTCCCGTTCACGAAACTGCTGGAGACGTTCGACCAGTGATGGAGCTTGTGGGTCATCAACGACTGTTGCTCCGTCACTGCTTGTTGCATCAGGATCACTCATGGTGCCACCTCCTCACTACCGAGGATTCCCTGTGGGCGCAACAGTAACACAAGTGCTGCAATCGCATACAATCCAACCTGTGACCATGGAGAGAAATTGAGTGTAAACGCCCCAAGTGTTACTGATGGAAGTCCAATAAGTGTCGCCTGAACGAGTCCAATGAGAAGCCCACCGGCAACAGCACCAGTAATACTCCCAATACCCCCAATAACAACGGTGAGAAAGGCTGGAACAAGAATATTCGTCCCTACCGTTGGATTGACAACACTAAGCGGTCCGCCAACCACGCCAGCAACACCTGCAAGAGCTGCTCCAATTCCAAACACAACTAAATATGGTCGGTCAATCTTCACGCCAAGCAGTCTGACCATTTCTGCATCACGTGTTCCGGCTCGGACGATAAGTCCAAAATCAGTGTATTCGACAAGCGCATAGACAATCCCAACAAGCACAGCAGTGATCGCAATAACCCATAGTCGCCATCGAGGAAAGCCTCCAACTATCGGAAGCGTAATTGGACCTGAAACCGGAATCCCTCCAAACCCGCCAATTGCAAGCACATTTTCTGGCTGATTGAATGGCAGGCTGTTGCTACCGAAAAGCACGCGGAACAATTCTTGAACGACAATTGCAATCCCAAATGTCACAAGGATCTGATCAGTATCAGGACGGTCATAAAACGACTGTGCGAGAAACCGCTCCATCGTAACTCCAATGATGAATACAACAATTGGAACGAAAACCAATGCAGCAAAGAACCCGAGATCCAATCCAATCGTGCTAAATCCCCATTCTCGGAGTTTCCCAGAAGTGAGTGAAACATCAAGCGCAATCAACAATCCGGCGTATGTCCCGATAACATATAACGCCCCATGAGCAAAATTAACGAATTTTAATGTTCCAAGAATAATTGAGAGACCAACTGCGAGGAGAACATATATTGCCCCCTGTTGAAGCCCATTGAGCAGTATGATCATGACGTCTGCGAGAAGACTCACAGGCCCCTCCTATAATGACACCTAGCAGTCATACTAGCGTATGTTATTCTTTGTCCAGTCATATCTGTATCAATTATTGATTAAGACTTAAAGACTATGATGAATTCAATGAACGTCGCAGGAACCGATTATTCGTAAGGACCGAGTTCTGCTTCGGCTGCAGGGCCGGCGTCACAAGCATAGCCAACATCGTCTCGACTCGTGACCGTGACAACTTCATAGAAACTTCCCTCAGATTGCTCACTTTCAGGCAGACCACGAACAACTGGTACATCTCGTTGTGCCTGATGATCGCATGCACGCATCAACTCTTGACCCATACCGATATTATCGTACTCGTATCCTTCGAGTTGCTTGATCACTTCTGGTGGGTAGAACGTCCCAGCACGTTCGACTGCAGCAGCATATTGTAGCGTTTGTGCATATGCTAACTGAGCTACTCCAGATGGAATCCGGTCATACTCATCTTGGAAAACCTGTGTGAACTCATTTGATGGCGTGTTATCAATCTGCGCTGTCCACGCGACCGTTCCAAAGATATCTTCAATTGAACCGCCTGCAGCCTGTGCCATTGGACGATTATACAATGGGAGCATAATCTCCATTTCCTCATCAAGCCCAGCATCAACAGCCTGCTGGACTGAGTTTGCACCATCAAGTCCGTAGTGGTTCAAAATCAGAACATCAGGACTCTCGCTTTGGGCCCCTGAGAGGTAATTCGAAAAGTCAGTTGTTCCCAGTGGTGTCGCCACACTATCAATTTGTGACCATCCGGCGACATCTGTCATGAACTGCTCCATCGATGCTTGCTGAGTTTGCCCCCAACTGTAATCAGCATACAATTGATAGAAGCTGAGGTCTGACCCGTATTCTTCCCTGACGACCGGTGCAAGCGCCTGACCAGTCATGTATGCATTAAACACTTCGCGGAAGCCATATCGAGCTGCATCCTTTCCAGTCGTATCGTTCGAGTGCGTGAGACACGCCATGAACGGCACATTCTCATTTTGACAGAGTCCCTGGACGGCAATAGCCACTGCTGAGGATGATCCACCACTGATCATCACAGCATTATCACGCTGAATCATTCGTGAAGCCGATTGTCGAGCCGTATCAGCGTCTGTTGCGGTATCACCGTCGACGTAATCGATTGTGAAGTCAAGAACTCCATCACCAGAGAGGTCATCAAACTGTGAGTCAACCCATCCTCCGCCGTTATTCAGATGTTGGACCGCAAGCTCATATGCTCGAAGCTCATCCTGTCCCTCTGAGGCGTATGGTCCTGACTGTGGGACATTGAACCCGAATGTCGCGGTATCACCGTCAATCGGGAAGTTTCCAAGTGCGGGGTACTCCTCACTACTGCTGTCACTTGAAGTATCATCAGATCCTGACTCACCACCACCGTCGCCGCTGTCACCGCCACCACCGCCACCAGCACATCCGGCGAGTCCAGCAATTCCAACAGTACTCGCACCTGCTGCTTTCAGTACATCACGCCGATGGAGAGAATCATTATCTCGCACCATAACATCTATCGGAGGCTCTGTCTTTAATAATTGTTTTGGCTAAATATCCTAACTGTGTGTTAAGATTGATAATAAGTAATTATAATACATGCATGTGTAATATTAACATTTTATTATTTGTGCTCTACCGTGATATCAAAATTATATATTAACGTTCACAAGTGTCAATATAATCAGTTAAACCGATTCGTCCATTGCACTGAAGTACCGGCCTATCGAAGAGTCTCGTATGGATATTCGTGATGCGACTATTGAAGACATTGAGGAGATTCGCGACGTCGCCCGCGAGTCACTTGCCGCCTCATATGGACATGCGATTGATGATAAAGTAATTGATGCTGCGATTGAAGAGTGGTATAGCAAAGATGCACTTAAAGAAACGCTCACAACTGATGATGCGGTTTTTGTTCTTGCTGTCGACGATGGCGGACCAATCGGATTTGCACAAAGTGAACTCATTACCGGACGCGAGGCAATTGGATATATTGACTGGCTTCACGTTGGACCGGATCACCGTGGTGTGGGTATCGGCTCACAACTCCTCTCTCGACTTCGGCAGGCGCTGATGAATGCTGGTGCAGATCGACTTGAGGGTCGTGTTCTCACAGAAAATGAAACTGGTCTTGGATTTTATAAGGATCAAGGATTCAGTGTTGCTGGGAAGCGAACAGTCACTATCCGTGATGAGACATTCACCGAGCGCGTCTATTCGCTCTTTGTTGACTCAACCGAAGAACCTGCAGCGAATAAACAGCAAACAGAAGCGGGTGAGACAGTATATATCGCATATGATGAGACTGTCCGTGGCTCAGAAGCCCCATTCTTTGCTGCGTATCTTGATGAAGATCATGAAGATCGCTACGGGTGGTTCTGTGGTGCTGATGAGAGTCTCGACGTTGCAATGGACACGATGGAGCGTATCGAATGTACTGCCTGTGGGAACCAACGTCGACCCGTCCGGTGGGACGCTGCATATCTGTGATATCCTGACCCATTCTCGTTCAGCCATTGATGCAGAAAAATTCCATATCGAGATGAGAATTGATTCTATTACATGTCCTTATGATACGGAAAACGTCTCAACAAAACGCACGAATGACACTTCGATGATAGACTATTCGTACATCCAAAATCAACAATCTATCACAAGAGTGTCTCTTCGGGCTGTGATGGCTCTCGGTGCTCATACACAATAGTTGAATACCACTTTATAAACTACGAGGTCACGTCATAATGTATTGTACAGAATCAAGGAGAAGCCCTGCGGGTTCAGCCGCAGGATGAATCCGACAACTCGGAGTCAATCTACGCTACGGTATCCAGTTTAAGACTTGACAATCCGTGAAATTAAATTGACAGGCGGTTTTATGTATAGGTAGGAATTAGGCTGGGAACCGAGCAATTCCCGCCAGTCCGACGATGGCGGCCTGTCCGCCCCAAGCAATGAGACAATAATTGGAACCAGTCAGGTGAACGGTCGGTTCCTATAATGAATCGATGCAGATGCTGTGCCCGACTACTTGAAAACAACATACAAAGTAACTCCGGGTCCACCGAAGTCTG
>ERZ1034564.93-NODE-93-length-12030-cov-12.030647_pt1 | contig 12030 bp, 10 predicted proteins | sample MGYA00520653_ERZ1034564 | MGnify/ENA primary metagenome ERZ1034564 (study PRJEB33760, sample SAMEA4777720) | hypersaline lake metagenome | biome: hypersaline environment; feature: brines | place: Spain | collected 2014-08 | depth 0 m ...
AGTCGCCGCGGAAATCATATCCTTCAACATCTTCCCCTGTATACTTCTTCTTGGTCCCAGGTATCACGTGTTCTCTTGTATCCGAAGAGCCCTTTTCATCTGTCATGAGAAGAAGTTGCATACAAAATTTTTTATCGCCCTGACAAAGTTTTCCCTCTTGAGTTACTTTCTCATAGGATCTATCCAGCCCTCCACAGTAAACAGGTATGCTGGGAAACTGAGTAACAGGCAGGCAAAAGTGATAGCCCGTAACTCAAGAGTAGAAGCTAGGCCGAAAAAGGGTCTCAAATCAAACGGCATAAACGGCTGCATATACGGATGATGCATTGCATCAATAGTCACATGCAGGAAAGTACCAGAAAAAGCAGCCAGAAAAATCCTCTTTTTCGTGATTTCCTGTATTATTTTCATCTCCTGTAACTCGCTGTATATTAAGGGTCTTACATGAGTTATTGCGGCTACGAGCATTATGGACATTAAAACTGCTCCAATATACGTGTGAACCCATCCGTGAAGAGGTGGTGGCCAGAAACCGAGGAAAACAAGTGCTGCACGCCAGTCGATGATTACATTCGCAGCCACGAAAGTTGGAAAGTCCAGATATTTCAGCGCCAGAAGCCCGATCAGGATCGCTGGGCCGAAATGAAATGGAGTGAACGGCATACAGGAAAATTGCTGCAGAAGGTTTTATTTCTTAAAACTCACCTATGAACTAGAAATTATCAAGGCCGAGTAGCTCAGCCTGGGAGAGCGCTTGACTGAAGATCAAGTTGTCCCCGGTTCAAATCCGGGCTCGGCCAATGCCGGAGGACGTGTTTGATATCCTCAAGGGAGACCTTAAGAGAGTGAATCCGGGCAGAAGTCAACAGATTGCTGATGAAGAAAATATCAAAGAAACTTACCATATACCTGAGCGTAGTTCAGATATAATTGTCTACGATTATGATTCGGGTATGGTTTCAGGTATTGTAGATGAGTATCATCCTTTCAGGCCATCGAAGGAATACCTAATAGAAGAGAAGTCTGAGTACAGATCAGTTTACTTTGAGGCTTCTGAATCAGAGCTTGAAAACCTGGAAGACAAAATACAGGGTCTTCTAATGGAATAAAGTCTGCACAAGAAGTTCAGCTGCCGCTTTTTGCTTACCACGGATCATGCTCGTAGCCGTGTTCTTCAGCTCTTTCGATCATGTCTTCCTCGTCGACTTCTTGTACCGGCGCCATCTGCCATTCCTTGAAATCGTCTTTCATGTTCTTAATTGCCTCTGCCTCTTCTTGGCTCATAACCGATATGTTTGCGGTTTCATCGTCGTAGATTTCTGCTATCCAGTAGTTGTTTTCCTCCCCCATAAGCTTCTCAATCCTCTGTCAAACTGTTGACATCTGAGTTTTTATTAGTTGTATTCAATCAGAAAATTTTCCTAATAATGCTTTTCCGAGGCAGGTCCACTTTGAAGTCTATCTACGGCTCTGACACAGCGATGTAAAGCTATGATTTGTACTGGATGCTGTCCATCCATGATACCACAATTGTGTGTGGCAGTGTCAGTACTGAGATAAATACGAGATATAGGGCTAGAAGGCTGCTCTGGCTTGCTGTATCCATGAAAAGTGCTGCTATTGCAAGCATCAGTATTGAGATCAACGTAAGGGGTAACGTGTTCTTTGTCATATCCCATATGTATCTTCTTAGGTTCTTGGCAGAGATTGCTTGTCTTGAGTCGCCTGGAAGAAGACTTAGCCTTGTAAGATGTCTTAATGAGTGCCAGAGGCAAAAGTAGATCCCGACCGCAAATATCGGTGGTAATGCAACGAAGAACGCTACAAGTACTATTATCTCGGATAGGCCGTAGATCGGTAGACGATCGTTCTTAATATACATGTATATTGACATTGAAGCAGATAGGATAGCTACTACGGATATTATTGCTGCTTTAATCTGCCACGAGTATAGTATTGAGTAGCTTGCTGTGTTCGAGGCAAAGAGAGCTTCCATTGACTTCATAAAGCTTATATATAGGTCAGGGTGAAATGCTAGAGGCACGAACATTGGTATTGCCCCTCTTATCGTAGCTGAAATAAATGCAGGAAATTTTTCTCTGTACTCTTCTCCTGAATGAAACTTTCTCATGGCGTAGAGATCGCCTTGACCCCAGTGTATCCATGTCAATAGTATGAAGAATCCGGCGGACAGCAGAGGCAAGAAAAGCCATGAAACTGTATAAATCCCTCCGATAACAAGGTAGAGGAGCGAAACAGCTGCAATACCTTTTTTCTCTGACATATTTGATAGTTTTGAAGGCACCAGATGATCCATGGCTCCGTGTGGGAGCCCTAAGAGGATTAGGCTGGCTATAAAAGGTATTGCCTGCATGCTGTAGGACATTTCACTGATTAAAGGAGAGATCAGGGCTAGAGCTCCGAGTGTGGCCGGTCCTGCCAGCATGCTGTATTTCTTGAATACCTGGATATTTTCGTCTTCAGTCATTTTAGGGCGTCTTTAATGCGTTTTGAGGCTCCGGATTTAACCGTCCACACGTAGAGAATAACTCCTTGTACAACCATGGTTGAGGTTGTTAGGAAGAAGATTGCTTCCTCTATAGGCAGTCCTAGTATGTTTACTCCAAGACTGGTCTTGGCCTGAATCGTCCACAGACCTGTGTTGATGGCTATAGAGTCGACCGCGGACAGATAAACCACGGGAACCAGTATAGCCTGTATTAGTTTCTTGCCGTTTTTCACCAGTACATCTGCGCCGTATATCCACTGTAGCGAAATTACAGGACAGGCCCATCCGAGGATAGCCCCTAGGTAGAAAAGGTTTTGAGGGCCGAAAAACGCCATCCCGGTGCCGATAATCGATGCGAGAATAAACGGTATTGCGAGCCAGTATCTTTTGAGTACACGTGAGTTGACTTCGGCGTCAAACCCTGAGTAGAGAGTGTAAAGTGATACTCCTATTGTCTGAAGTATGAAGAAAAGGTATTCTCCGAGAGGTATTCCAAACAAACCGGCTATTACAACGTCTTCTCCGTAGAACCATATTCCTTTTGATATCAGTAGTGCGTCCCAGGGAGTGGTGTAAAGAACTGCTAGGGTTACCATGATTCCTGTTGCCGTCCAGAAGTGTTTTGACGTGTCTCGGCTTAGGGCTAGCCCTGCGAAGGCTGTGATCGGTGGTAAGATAAGCAGCAGGTGAAAGACCAGATACTTCATGTTGGATACTGTAAAGTGAATGTTTTTGACCATTAAAGCTTTGGAACCGGGTTTTACAGGAAAAACTTATAATTCAGTAACTAGAGGGGTTATAATACATGGTATACGAAGCTATTACAGCTGGAGGATTTGGAAGCCAGCCCTTTATCTTGGGGTATATTATTACCGCCATGATTTCAGGGCTGCTGTTCCTGTACCTGCCAAGGAAGCTTGACGTACCGCAGAAGTTCGGTATCATCCACTTCTTCATAGTGGTCTGGTCCGGACTAATGTATACGAACTTCCTGAATCAGTCGTTCCTAAGCGACTATGCATGGTACATGGACTGGATGGTTTCCACTCCGCTGATACTCTTGGCTCTCGGCCTGACGGCCTTCCACGGAGCAGACACGAAGCGTTATGACCTGCTTGGAGCTCTACTAGGCGCCGAGTTTACACTCGTCGTTACAGGGCTGCTTGCGCAGGCACAGGGAAGCATCACACCGTATTACGTTGGTGTATTGCTTCTTCTAGGTGTAGTGTATCTGCTTGCGAAGCCGTTCAGGGAGATCGCAGAGGAATCTTCAGATGGACTGGCTAGAGCTTACAAGCTTCTAGCAGGGTATATAGGAATCTTCTTCCTGTCTTACCCAACAGTCTGGTACATCTCCGGAATCGACGCTCTGCCAGGCGGTCTAAACGTTTTGGACCCTACGCAGACTTCGATTGCATTGGTAGTCCTGCCGTTCTTCTGTAAGCAGGTCTACGGATTCCTGGATATGTACCTGATTCACAAGGCCGAGTAGAAAACCCCGCCTATTTTTCTCTTTCTTTTATAATCTCAAAGAGTATTCACAGGTTTCAGCCTTTGTAATCTATCTGTGAGAGTGAGTCGGCTTGTCTTATCTGTGAAAGACTTGTATATCGAGCTCCTCTGACACCGGACTGATCGTTTTCCACTCTTGATATCTTTTCGGGCTTCTCCACGTGAAACAGTTTAAGTTTGCTGTAGTCCTGTCTAATTAGTTGATCTATACTTGGTCTTGGGTTGTCTGTGACTTCTTGATCTCTGATATGTGCTATGTGAGTGATTGCTGAGATGGGTGCTTTTCTGTACGCCGCTATGTAGGAGAAATGGTTTGAGGCTCGAGTATATCTTTCTGGAACAGGGTAAACCCGGTCCTCTAGAAAGGTGTCGAATGTTTCCTCCCTCATTGCAACGACACATGCCTTGTTCATAGCTATAAAGAAATTATGGGCAGGAATCTTATTTCCTGCCGGTTTTATTCTGTTTTGTAGACTCTTTTTCCGTACTTGGATGACAGTGCTTTTCTTACACCTGTCTCCAGTATGAAGAATACTGCCAGTGATGCTGCTATTGTACCCCAGTTTTGCAGTGAAAGGGGTGTTACTCCAAACATGTTGGAGATTGGTGTGTATATTATGGTGAGGTGTGCTATGGTTGACAGTGCCATGGCTCCTGTTAGGTACTTGTTTTTCAGGAAGCTTAGTTCGTAGTCTCCTCTTATCACGTAGAATATCAGCATTTCGAAGAATGCTAGTGCCATGAATAGCATTGTCTGTGCCATGACAAAGTTGTCAATATTCAGGAAGAATATTGGGAGCTGTGTGAGAGCTGCTAGCGGCCCGGTGATAGCTATCAGACCTAGTATCTTCCTGTCTAAAACAGGTTCATCAGCTCCTCTAGGTGGCCGGTCCATTATCCCTTCAACTTTCGGGTCTTTGGTTAAGGCTACTGCAGGTGGTCCGTCGCTGGCAAAGTTAACCCATAGTATCTGTATTGCTGTCAGAACCACGGCATCTGATCCTGAGAACTCTCCTGGGAACAGAAATGCCCCGATTAACGTACCTAGGAATACAAACATTACCTCTCCTGAGTTGGTTGTAAGTATCTGGTTGGATGTCTTGCGTATAGTATCGAATATATGTCGGCCTTCCTCGATAGCGTCTCTTATAGTTACAAAGTTGTCGTCCTGTAGAACCATGTCGCTGGTTTTCTTGGCGACGTCTGTTCCTCGCTGACCCATGGCAATTCCTACGTCGGCGTGTTTTAGTGCAGGTGCGTCGTTGACTCCGTCCCCGGTCATCGCCACGTTAAATCCTTGTCCTTTCAGGGCTTCTGATATCCTTACCTTGTGTTCGGGGTTGACTCTCGCGAATATCTCGACGTCTCCGACAGCTTTCTCCAGCTCGTCGTCGCTCATTTCCTCCAGTTCCTGGCCGGTGACAGCCTTTTCCGTTGAGAAACCTAGCTGTTCTCCGACAGCCTTTGCAGTTTCTACGTTATCTCCCGTAGCCATGACTACGTTTATGCCTGCGGAGCGGCAGTCCTGTATTGCGTCTCGGACTTCGTCTCTCGGAGGGTCTATCATTCCTTGAAGCCCAAGGAATATCATCTCAGACTCTATCTCGTCCTCAGAGCCATCTTGGTCTACATCATGTTTTTTGGCGAATCCTAGAACCCTTAGTGCCTCGTTAGCATACTCGTGGTTTCTGTCTTGAATATCTTTTCTGAGTTCTTCGTCCAGTTCCTTTACTTCCCCGTCTATAAGTGCTCTGTCACATCTCTCAATGACGGTTCCAGGAGCCCCTTTCATGTATGCTGTATCGTCGTTTACAACAGTCATACGTTTCCTGCTTGATGAGAAGGGTATGCTTGTCTGTCTCTCGTATTCTTCCTCTATACCTGCCTTTGCAGATGAGACAAGCAATGCTGTTTCTGTCGGTTCTCCACGGTATTCTTCGTCTCCGTCTTCTGTCTCTACTATCTCGGAGTTGTTACAGATTCTGCCGCATTCAAGTACCTGTCTCAGGTTCTCACCTGGCTCAACCTGTTCGCCGTCTTGTTTGAACTTGCCTGTGGTGTCCATTCCTGCACCGGTTACATCGTACTCGGTTCCAGGTGTATAGACCTTTCTTACTGTCATTACTCCTTCTGTCAGGGTTCCTGTCTTGTCCGTGACGATGTGGTCGACGGATCCAAGTGCCTCGACCACAGGGAGACTGCTTACAAGAGCATCTTTCTTTAGCAAGCGCTTAGAACCTATTGAAAGGGTTAACGTGACGATAGGAGGAAGTGATTCAGGTACTCCGGCTACAGCAAGCCCGATACCCAATACAACGATCGTTAGGAAGTCTGCTCCTGTGAATGTGAACTGGACTAGACCTGTCAGAGCTACGATCCCTAGAACGAGTATACCTACTCTGGTTCCCATTTTGTCGACTTCTTTCTGGAAAGGTGTTTGTTCGTCTTCCGCTGAGGAGATTTCCTCGGCTATTCCACCGACTTCGGTATCCATACCTGTACTTGTGACTATGGCTTTCCCACGCCCTTTCACGACGTGTGTATCCATGAACACCATGTTGTCCTGCTCTGCTACAGGTGTATCCTCGTCTAGTGTTCCTGTTGTTTTGCTTACTGATTCGCTTTCCCCGGTTAGTGCGGCTTCATCGGTGCTTAGTGATTCTGCCTCTATAACTCGTGCGTCCGCCGGCACTGCGTCGCCCTGTTCAAGCTCTACTATATCTCCAGGTACGACCTCTGTGGAGTCTATCTCCTTTTTCTGACCGTCTCTTACAACAGTTGCGTTTGGCGTGGACATCTCCTTCAGAACCTGTATGGATTTTTCTGCCTTGTAGTCTTGGATAAATCCGAATATACCGTTTGCGAAAAGTATCAGGAATATTATTGCGGCCTCGCCTACCTTGGCCTCTTCTCCCGGGAATAGTCCTATTCCCAGTGATAGAAACGCTGCAAATATAAGTAGGTAGATCAAGTTGTCCTGAAACTGAGAGATAAATATGCTTAGGGGTGAGATGCTTTCTCCTTGGTCTATCTTGTTTTCTCCTTGCTCCTCAAGCTTCTCATCTGCCTGTTCGGAGCTCAACCCGTCTTCTCCAGATCCAAGTTCTGAGTAAACTTTGGAAAGCTTCTTACTGTGCCACTCCATAAATGTCCCTGTAACAGTCTTGTTGTCGACTTGTACTTAATACCTTTGGTAGATATTCCTAGTCCAGTACGACATTTCAAGATCTATGCTTCATGTAGTTTCTGTATTTTGTCCTTTAGCTGTGTTGACGAGAGGTTTTCAATGGTTTCAGCGTAGAGAACTTTTTCGTCTTGACTTAGACTTTCTGCCTTTTCGTCTGTTTCTGTGACTATGACGGATTTCTTGTTCTTTTCAGCTGCCTTTGATGCGTGCTTACCCTCTGGTATTGTGGATATGATGTGTTCAGCACCTTCCACACCTGCCCGGATCCATGTCTTGTCGTTCAGAGGATTACCAAACACTACATCCATATCGTCTTTCTCAGCTTCTTCGACGTTTCCAGGTTTGGCGGCTATTATGACTGGATTTTCAAGCTTGGAGGCTGCCTTTCTTCCGATAGTATCGTATCCTACCACTATTGAATGGTTTTTCTTGTCGTTAAATCCGTATGATGCCTCATCTATACTTTCAAACTTTAGAAATTCTGGCATTAGATCGTAGATTCTGTCGGCGTATTTTGCGGATAGGTCGGAGGTGATGAAGGTGATTGCTGCGGTGAAGACGATTGCCTGGAATATCTGGGTTGATAGAACGCCTGTTCCTTCAGCGAGCAAGGCCGCAAGTAAAGTGAACTCTGAAATCTGGTCCAAGTTCAAGGCAGCCTTGTATGCGTTGTAAGAGTCAATTCCTTGTCTTCTTAGGAGGAATACAATTGAAAGAGGCCTAACCAGTATGATTGACGTTAACAGGACAGCTGTCACGTATATCATTGTCTGTCCTGGGATTGCTGCTATTGTACCTAGAGAGACGAAGAATACTGCGGAGAAGAAGTCCTTTATCGGTTCAAGGGCTTCTATCAGTGCCTGATTGTAAGGTGTTTTGGAGAGTAGTATCCCTGCTCCGAAAACCCCTACTATAGGATTGACTCCGAATGTTTTTGCCATATATCCTAGTGATATCACAGATGCTATACCTATGAGAAGTAAGGTTTCAGGATCTTCTCTGTACCTGTCCAGCACTGTCTCTGCTACGGTGTCTCTCAGTGAGTATGGAATCAGTAGAAGGAGGCTTCCCAGTATCACTCCTTCTAGGCTGCCTACGGCAAGTCCTGAAATCACGAATACTGTCAGTATAGCAGCAATGCCGTCGTCGATAAGTGAGATGCTTTCTGCGATTACTGTGTATACTTTGTCGTCGTCAGCGTCAGGATTTACCAGGTTCATTGAGACCAGTGATGAGCTTATTGAGGCTGCAAAGCCTATGAAGAAGGAGTCTACGGCCCCAAGCCCCAGTATAATTCCGGTGGTGAACCCTATTATGTGCTGTATCAGTACCTGTGCTGCTGAGGTTTTGAATGATTCGCTTCCAAACCTTTTGATCCTCTGAGGTGTGATTCTTATCGCGGTTACAAATATCAGGAAGGCCGCTCCTATCTCTGCTATACCTGTGACGATACCTGAGTCAAGTATGTCTGGAGGTGGCAGAAAACCTAGGTTTGTGGCTTGTAGGATAAAGCCGATCAGAGTTCCTGTGACTATGTATGAGCTGTACGCTGGTATCGAAAATCTTCTTGTTACTAGAAGTATCAGCGAGGATGCTATGAATATTACAGGAAGTAGGTCTATTATTTCACTCATTTTCTGATATACCTCTCTGTTTGATTACTTCAGTGATTTTGTCGCCGGCTGCTTCTTGCTCCACAAATACGTGGTCAGCTCCTTTTGAAGTAAGCTCTGACCCTTGGTTTTGGTCTTCAGCTGTCAGAATCGTGATACATTCTTCTGAGGTTTCCTCGATTATCTCCCTGTTCAGATCCATATCCTCTATCATGCTCAAAACTAGATCTGCTGATCCTATGTTCTGGTTTTTCCTGGTTTCTACATTTCTGAAGTCGGAGAACTCAAACTCCACGTCCTCAAACTTTTCGGCCTCGTTTGATGTATTAATGCTCCTGTCCACAAGTGTAACTTCATCGTATTCATTGGAGAGGTACTTGATGGAGGGTTCTACTGCTTCGTTGAATCCTGCGACCACAGCTTTTCTTTCATCCGTATCTCCCGTCTCTTTATTTCCTATCTTTCCTCCGAGCATCTTGAATATTTTGTCGCTGTAGAATATCATGTACGATGATATACCCATAGTCAGCAGGGCCACTATAGTGATGAGTCCTACTACCGCGGATCCAAGCAGGCCTGATTCAAGAGCTACAGCAGCGTAGACTATGGAGAAAGTCGAGGTCTGTGTCATGTTTATAGCTGCTTTAAATGAGTTATATCTATCAAATCCTTGCCAGGATGTTAATATGTAGTAAAATAGCATCTTGAGCACTATTACTGCGGCTGAAAACCCTATAGCAACCCAGATGTATTTTAGTAGGTCTCCTGTGGTTAGGCTCAGCCCTAGTGATATGAAGAATACTGCTAGGAAGAAGTCTGTCAGAGGCTTTACTTTTTCATGTAGTTCTTCGGAGTAGGGAAGCTGTGCGATTGAGACTCCTGCGAAGAAAGCTCCTACTTCTAGTGATAGCCCTAGTTGCTTTGATATTAGCGTGAAGAGGAAAAGCCATGCAAGTCCGTGTATTAGGAATGCGTGTTTGTCCCTGGAAGCATATTTTAGGAACTTTGGCAGTAGGTATCTTGATGATCCTATTGCGGCTCCTGCGATCACAGCTACGAAGAATCCTACTTTCAAGGCGCTTAATCCTATGCTTGCTACTGAGAATGATCCTGCCGCTGCCAGTGAGGATAGCACCGCCATCACAAGTACAACGGTTACGTCCTCAAACAGCAGTATGCTTACGTCAAGCTTTCCTGCCTGGGTTTCTACTTCTCCTTTATCGGCAAGTATCTTAACTACGACGGCTGTTGATGAGTACATGAACGCCAATGCTATTATCACGGATTCCACCGTTCCAAAACCGGCTAATATTGAAAGCCCGAAGAATGCGACCGCAACCAAACCCATCTGGGTAAACGATATTGTCAGGGTCTCACCTAGGACCTCCTTAATGTCCTCTATCTTGATTTCCAGTCCTATGAAGAACAGTAGAAACGCAAGCCCTAGCTCAGACATTAACGTAATGTACTCTGTCTCAGATACAAGAGCGTCTATTGAAAGTTCAGGCACTAGGGATATTAGGGCTGCTCCTGCAGGTCCAAGGAACAGCCCTGTCAGGATGTACATCACCAGTGATGGCTGTCTGAACTTCTTGGCTAGTACAGCTGCCAGTGCAGCGCCTATGACAAGTAGTGTAAGGCCGGCTGTGAAGAAGCTTTCAACCATTTTAATTCTTAGTTGGTTGCTCTGGATTTAAAGTAGCTTTGTAGTTCTACATCTCCTTCAGGGGTTCTATTCCAAGTAGCTCTAAGCCTTGCTCCATTACTTCAATGAATGACTCAGTTATCTTAAGACGTGATTGCTTTAGTTCAGTGGTTTGTGCGCTGTTTACGGGGCATCTGTGGTAGAAAGTGTTGAATGTTTCAGCCAGGTTTTTGAGGTAATGTGTCAGCTCTACAGGCTCTTGAGAGTCAAAGCTGCTCTCTACTACTTCCTCAAATTCCGATATCTTTCTGATAAGCTCATACTCTACGTCTTCCGTATACGTGTTGAAAACTGGTTCTTCATTGGATTCATCTATTATTCCGTGTGCTCTGGCGTTTGAGTAAAGCAGGTATGGACCGGAGTCTCCTTCCCAGTCTAGGGCTTTTTCAAAGCTGAACTCTATCTCTTTCTGGTTTGAGAACTTTAGTATGAAGTATCTTACAGCTGCTACTGCAACCTTCTCGGATATCTCCCTTTCTTTTTCCTCTGTAAACTCGTATCTGTCCTGTATTTCATCTAGGGCTAATTCCTGACATCTTTCTAGTACAGCGTCCCCGTGCTTTCCTACCCAGTTTCCTTCTCGACCTGAGTAAGCTACTTTACCTGGAAGATACACGTACTTGAATCCTGCGTGGTGGAAGTTCTCAGACTCTTCTTCGAAACCTAAAGCCTTTAAACCGTATTTTATTACTTTCATAGGGTATGACTGCCGGGATGCTATTACGTTGATGACCTGGTCAGCATCTCCGAAGTCTTTGATTTGATCTCCGCCGGTCTTCCATACCGGGTTTCCGTTTGGCTGTTCCTCAAACTGTTCGCACTTGAACTGTGAGTCAAGTAATCCAAACTTCCACATCGTTAGAGCTATATCTTTTCCGGTGTATACGGCGGTTCCGTCGCTCCTCTTCAGGATCTTGTACGGCTTCTGAAGCTCACCAATCTCCTCTTCGTAGTCGGATATATCCATGACAAGGCATCCTTCATCCTCACCTTCCTCAACTTTGTAGACTGAGTCAAGTTCTTTTATCCTGTCCATAGCTTCCTCTAGAATACCGTACTCCACAATGTTTCTCTCAAATATCAGGAAGTCGTAGTATATGTTTGTGCGGTATGCTGTCTGCAGTTGGCCTTTCAACGATTTCTCAACTAGATCGTCCTTTAATTCTGCGTACTTGTTTCCTGCTTCCTCCATCTTTTGGATTATGTTATCAACTTCTTCCTCTTCGTCAGGGTTCTGATCTATGAAGTTTCCGGTCTCTGAGTAAAGCAGGCCTATCCAAAAGTCGTCTTTCCTGTCTTTATCTTCATCTGAGATTCGGTCCATCAGGTTTTCGTAGCCATACGTTATCTTGGCGATCTGCCGGCCGAGATCATTCATAAAGTTCTGAACCTCTATCTCGTATCCTGAGTAATCTCCCAGCCGGGCGATTGTGTCCCCAAGAACTGCTGCACGCATGGTTCCCATGTGAAGAGGCTTGTTCGGGTTAGGTGAGGTATGTTCTAC
>ERZ1034564.108-NODE-108-length-11350-cov-7.126428_pt1 | contig 11350 bp, 12 predicted proteins | sample MGYA00520653_ERZ1034564 | MGnify/ENA primary metagenome ERZ1034564 (study PRJEB33760, sample SAMEA4777720) | hypersaline lake metagenome | biome: hypersaline environment; feature: brines | place: Spain | collected 2014-08 | depth 0 m ...
GAAGTCAAAAAGACAGTCAAATATCAAGATTTGAGTGTTCGAGTCCGCAGGGATTTGAACCCTGGGCCTAGCGGTCCGAAGCCGCTCGCTCTGTCCGTGCTGAGCTACGGACCCGTACAGCTTTACTTAATGTATTTCTATTTGTTGGCTTCTATCTTTTTATGAGGAATCCTGTGCCTTGAAATTTGTACGGGATAAAATAATGTGTATGGATACTGTTGCAGCTCTTATTAGACGTGAAGACAAGTTCTTTCTAACTAGGGAAAACAAGGACGATGAAAACCTCTCAGAGATATCAGGTGAGATAGAACGTGGAAACACCCATAGAGAGGCATTAAGGGAAAAAGTACGTCAGGAAGTAGGTATAGAGGTTGAGATTGAGAAGAAAGTAAAAAAAGTAGATAATTCGGAAAACAGAAAACACTGGTATCTGGTTGAAGAGGTTAAACAGTCTGAGGAAAACCCTGATCCGGATAAGATACAGTCCGAGCAAAAAGGAGAATGGGTACAGATCAGTGAAACCGGTCAAATGCATGATAGAACCGCAGAGTTCTCGGAGAAGCACAGAGAGGAATTAAGGAATTAGGATTTTGCCAGGGCCGCGATTTGAACGCGGGTCTACACACCCCCAGTGTGCAATGATAGTCCGCTACACCACCCCGGCATCCAGAACCTATTTCCAAGGAATTCCTTACCTTATGATCTCCGTGCTGAAACTCTATTCTCGCAGTATAATACATGGAAAAAACATTGACTATTAGTTATAAGCTTGTATATCATGAGACTTCAGTTCGCAGAACCTACTTAAATAAGCAATGAGTTCGGCACCGAAAGATGTTATCCAGGTACTGGAGTATCAGGCCAAACCAGAACTTAAGTGAGAATAAATAAATTAGGCAGTCCGGAGCTGGGAGACAGATGACAGATCAGGGAATAGTCCGAGGCGTATCAGGGTATATTATAGAGGACGACTATAGAGCGTACTTAGTAAAGTTTAGCATAGAATGGTGTCAGACTATACCAGTGAAACAAAAAAGAGAAACAAAGACAGAATAGGATATAGTGAAACTCTAGCTGGAACCTAGAATCTTATTGACTTCAGGCATCCTAGTCCTAATTCCTCTAGAGCGTGACTTTTCAGATACTTTCTCCTCTAGCCCTTCCATGGAGTTCTCGAGCAGCTCTTCTAGTTCTCCGTTGACTTCTGGCTCAGACGTTAGCTGATACAAGTTGTCTCCTAACTCGAATCTATCTCCATCGTCACCTTCTTGGGTTACTGTTCCAATATGGTTCAATTTATCGTTGTTCCTGACCAGTTTTTCTGCGTCACTCACTGGATTGCCGGAGGGCTCGTAATTAAGAGCAAACCGTAAGAACTCTGATGCCTCCTTAGCTGATACAGTTCCTTCTCTTCTATCGGCAAACCATTCTAGCGCCTGAGAATATGCTTGCTCTTCAGTATCAGCCGCCTCTCCTGCTGCAGCATATCTCTGTGAGTCTAGGAATGTTTTTGCAGATTCTTCAGGGTGGCTTCCTAGTTCTTCATCCGATTCAGAGGCTACATGTTGTTTTTCTTCGGGATTATCAGAAAAAATTATGGATTGTGTTGTCGAAAAGAAGGGGCGTCTCTCTGTCTTATCGTACTCTTCTCCATGTTCTTCCTCACCAAACACGTTAGCTACCTGTGCCTGCACCCAATCATCTTCTAATAGGTTTTCGCTGCTTTCATAGCTGTCAGATCTTGATATTTGTCTTACTCTTTCTGGCAACTCTTCTATATTACTCCAGTTGTCGTATACTTCTCTCACTGTATCTATCGCCATCTCTGAGATCTGCTCTCTCACGTTGTTTTCTGGCTCTCCCGTAATTGGATTAACACTTACTTCTATATCGTAGTCTATTATGTCACCCTGGTCTATATCCTGGTCTTGGAGGTATGCCTCCACCATTTCCTCTTCCATCCCAGTGTATTCAGCTATGTCTTCTGTTTTTGCTCCGAGTCTGTATGCTACCCTTGTCTTATGCAACTCTTCTTGTTTCATTGAAATTCTAATTCACTATTAATAGGTAACAGTTAAAAACACATGATGGTTTTAGAAATGGAGGAAGACCTGTGACCAAATAAGAACTGACGAATTTAGCGGATATCAAAAAGCCTCTTCTTGTCTCATAGGAACTCTTCAGTAACTGTTGCACTAAGGTTTGGAACTTCTGGTTTCTATGTAGATTTTACTATTAGTTTGTGAACCTATTCTATGACATGCCTGAAGTGGTGTTTGAGCCGGAGACCTTCCTGAAGAACTTACTTCAAGAGACACGTAGTCAAGAGGATGTTCTCATATTTGATGAAGGCATAACCGGAGTGTCGGCTCGTCAGATAAATGCAGACGAAGTAGAGAACACGAGGCCGTACCCACAAAAAGTTTTATAACTTAAACATAACAACACATGTTATGAGATTATTCGATAGAATACTTGGTGAAGATAACAAGATCTCCAGCCAAACAAAAAGCGATTTGTACGATAGAGTTGACGATGAAGTCAGGGTACAGTACTCTGATAAAAGAGCAATTAGAGTCGCTAACAAGGTTTCCGAGTACGTTAACTTTGACGACCAAGGATCAGTCAGTTTAGATTCAGGGCCGCTAATGGATGGCCCCCATCAAAGAGCACTCAAGGAGGCGTTTGGTGACATGCTTTACGGTGACGACAGAAAAAACAGGACAACCTCCAAGATGATAGGAGATGACGATACAGAGTATGAGGAGATAGGAGCAGCTACAATCGGTGCAGGAATGGCGGCCGCCAAAGTAGATGAAGTTGGCCACACGCCGTACAGCCCAGCCTATGGCGATCTCTTTGTCAAGATTGTAGAGGACAATCAGTTCAATCAGAACCCTGATGTTGCTTCAAATCCGGAGAAAGAAGCAGCAGATTATAGAGAAACTGTTCAAGAAACAGCAGAGGCCGTTGAGGGACAGTTACTTGAACTCAGGCCAGAACCTGAGTTCGATGAGATCGACGAACAATTGAGTAATAACAGTAAGGACCCTGAACGTGAGAAAGAGATAGAGTAATAGTTCAGAAAAAAGATCGTAGGAATTACAAGATCTAGACGTCACATTGGCTTATGCTTAGGTTATGTCATGAACTAAGCCATCAGTGTAATGTCTGATATATTTTCAAGCATCTCAGCAGACCTCATGTTGGTCTGGTCGAGAGGCTTCTTGAGAACAGTTTAACTCAAATATAGAGAGTAGTGGACTCTCTGGGATTTGAACCCAGGGCCTTCTCCGTGCCAGGGAGACGTTCTGCCAGGCTGAACTAAGAGCCCTTTGAGTCTTTTAGGGTAGGTTAAGCCTAAATAACCTTACAGCCAAGTCCTAACCTATGCAGTTATGGATGATTCTAGGTTTTGTCTCGGCTGTAGGATGGGCCTCGGTGGTTCTAATAAACAAGTTTGTAGTTGATTCCGAGGTAAACGAAACTCTGTTTTCAGGAAGTATGCATTCCTTGTTTAATTGTGTCACTATTGCGGTGGCAGCAGCCCTCCTTGGGGGATTGCCAAGCCTAGGTTTGAATGCCTTGACAGGTTCTGTAATGGGTGTATTGTTTATAGTGGCTAACTATCTCTGGTTTTCAGGAGTCAGCGAAGAGGACGTATCTCGTTTTGCACCGGTTCTATCTCTTGACGTGGCGTTTATCGTTGTTCTTTCGCTTGTACTTCTGGGTGAATCTTTTTCACCGGTAGCCTATGTTGGCATGGCTGTAACCATTGCTGGATGTGTGTTCATATCGCTTGAAAACCCTATCAAAAGCTTCTCCAAGCTTGAATCCAGATATGCGGTTTTGGCTGCGGTTGGGTCTGCATTTGTATACTCTATCCGTGAGGTCTTCTTCCAGTATGCCTCTTCAGGAATCAGTACGTGGTCAATACTTTTCTACTACGGATTGACAGGGTCAATAATGTCAATATTACTTCTAAAATGGTCTGAGGATGACATCAGGGATAAGGTGACTGGATCGGAGCATCTGGCGCTTTCAGGATCGCTCTCCGGTTTAGCGCAGGTGGTTTTCTTCATCGCGATCTCCTTGGGATCGGCCTCAATCGTGTCCACAATCACTAAATCAAGGTTCATCATGGTCTTCCTGGTAGCCACTACAATAAGCAGGTTACATCCAGAGATCCTGCACGAGGAACTAGACAGGAGTATTCTCATTCAGAAGACTCTGGGATTGACTATGATATCGGTTGGTATAGTCGCGGCGACATCACCTAACCTACTGGTGTGACAATACAATTAGACCAAGTACCTCGGGTTCTTTGCAGAGTAAAAAATCTATCAAAAGATATTTTTAGTTCTCCTCACCGAATTTAGAATATGTCAGTTGTAGTCGGTGAAAATTATCGCCAAAACTTTGATGTCTATGAACCGGAAACCATCAAGCAGCAGGTCACATCTCTACATCAGGGAAGTGTGAAGCTTCGGGATCAGGAGCTGAAATCCCTGCTCTCAGAGTTTATCTACGCTTTGGAAAAAGGTGACATAAGAGCTGCTGAGAGAGCTCAAGGAGAATGGAAAAGCAATCAGTGGGTAAAGCAGGGCATACTAAGCTTGTTCAAACACTGCGAAAACTCTAGACAGGGAGAAAACAGGGATTCAAATGATGTATTGCCGACCAGAAGTATAGAGAGCTTTGTGGAAAAAGGTGCACGTAAAACTCCTGGAGCAACTATGAGAGCCGGAAACTTTGTAGGTGAAGGTTGCACTGTAATGAGCCAGGCATACGTTAACATAGGAGTTTATCTTGGAGATGGATCAATGGTTGATTCCAACGTAACGGTAGGAAGCTGTGCGCAGATAGGAAGAAACTGCCATATAGGGGCTAACACCTTGGTCGGAGGAGTTTTGGAACCTGTAGAAGACAAGCCTGTAGTTATTGAGGACGGTGTAAGTATCGGCGGGGGCTCAAAGGTAACAAGCGGTTTTGAGATAGGTGAAAACGTCGAAGTAGCCGAGAACACACTGCTTACTCCAAGAATAGACATCTACGACCTGAAGAAGAACGAGGTTATTAGAGGTAGTGTGCCGTCAGACCGCAGGGTTTTCCAGAGGTACGTAAAGTCGAGTGTCTCGGACCACAAACTATTTGAAGAAAGAGATTTAAACGCCCAGAAGCCAATAGCCGTGGCTATGAGCAAGGAAAAAGACAAGGCCGAGATAGAGGAAGAACTAAGAATGTAGAGATATCTAGCCTAGAGTTTAGCCACTAAATTTAACCTTCAATTTAGTGCCTATCAGATTAGCTATCAAGGAAGGTTCCGTGAAAGATTTGTTCTTTGTTCTGTCTTTCTCTTATCAGTTCTACAGCGTTCTCTCGTACCAGTACTTCGGCGGGAAGCGGCCTGGAGTTCCAGTGTGAAGCCATCACAAAACCATAGGCGCCAACGTCCTCGATAGAAACAAGATCACCCTGCTTAAGTTCGGGAAGCTCTCTTTCCTCCGCTATAACATCAATAGATGAACAGACCTGTCCTACCAAGGTACGCTCCTCTGTGGTAGGATCATCCTTTTTCTCCACCTTTCTGATCTCATGGTATGAATCCAAGAGGCTTGGTCTCAGAATCTGATGCATACCTGTGTCTAGTCCGACGTACTCAGTATCTTTCTGCTTTACGCCTGTAACCCGGGAGATCAGGTGACCGGCCTCAGCTGTCAGGTATCTTCCAGGTTCCAGACGAAGCTCAGGTACCCCTATATCGTATTGCTCTATTCCTTTTTTCATCTCCTTCACTATTCCCTCTGCCGCCGCATCTACATCCAAAGAGTCTTCGTCGGGCCTGTACGGTATACCTAGTCCACCACCTATGTCTACAAACTCAAACTCTATACCTACCTGCCTCGAAACCCTTTTAGCAAATTTCAGAAGCCTTTCTGTGATATGTTCGAAGTAGGAAGCGTCAGTGACATTGGAACCTGTCATCATATGTATACCAAACCTCTCAACACCCATTTTCTTCGCTTTCCGATATGCCTCCACAGCTTTTTCCTCAGAAACCCCAAACTTTGCGTCACCACCGGCAAACATCAAGTCTCTGTCTGAGTCAATCTCAGGATCTATCCTAAAACAAATCATCTCCGGAACCTCGCTCATTTTATCCATGAGAAACACTGAGTCAAGATTTACCTCGGCACCTTTCTCAACAGCATACTCTAGTTCATCCTTTCTATTATAAGGCGCAGTGTACATGACTTCTTCAGCATCAAGCCTGTCAGCAAGCTCAAGCTCCGCCTTTGAAGCACAGTCAAGACCAGCACCTTCACCAAGAAGTATCTCAGCAATTCTAGGATTAAAGTTAGACTTCACAGCATAGTTTATCTGCACCTTATCATAGCGAGAGCAAAGGCTGTCTTCGAGCTCTCTGTACTGTTCCCTGATTTTATCCTCGTTATAGACATAGACCGGAGTGCCGTGCTCCTCTACGATTTCCGAAACATTCGACCCGTTGATCTTCATCTCCTCCAATATATTCACCCTTTCTCTGTAAATACTAGTATTTCTTAGATTTAACAAAGTCTTAACTATGTATGTAGAGATTATCGAAGATTTATTTAATACTTCGTATTATTATATGTTTTATGACAGAGTTCAGTCTTGAAGGAATCTTTCCCGCACTGCCGACACCTATCGAGGAAGATGGATCTATAAATTATGAAGCCGCTGAAAATCATATCCGATATCTTGAGGAGAACGGTGTTCACGGAATCGTTCCCGCAGGGTGCACTGGACACGCAGCAGCACTCGGAGACCAAGGAAGTGAAAACCTAGAATACGAGGAACACGTCGAGTTTGTCTCAAGACTTGCAGAAATGACAGACCTTCCTGTTATCGCAGGTGACGGAATGAATTCGACGCAGCAAACCCTTGAACTTGCCTCGAGAATCGAGGAAGAAGCGGATATAGACGCACATCTGATGATCTCACCTTATCAAAACTGCCCTCCGCAGGACCTGATAATAGAACACTACAGATACCTGGCTGAAAATCTGGAACAGCCTATTGTAGCATACAACGTTCCAGGCAGGACAGGAAGAAACATAGAAGCAGAGACTGCAGTAGAACTGGCGAGGATTGATGGAGTAATCGGTCTTAAGGAGGCCTCATTGGATTTCCAGCAGATTCACGAGATCGGAAGAAGACTTCAGGAGGAAGGTATAGAAGATTTTGAACTAGGGTCGGGTGACGACGCCGCAAATCATTTTGTATTTGAACAGGGAGGAAGCTTTGGTATCTCCGTCACCGCAAACGTGCATCCAGAGGGCTGCGTAGAGGTCTGGAGACAAGGCTACATAAACCAAGATGAGCAGACAGCCTTCGAAACAAACAGAGAGCTCCGAGACCTGCACAATGCGATGTTTCAGCCTGGAGAGAAGAACCCGATCAGCGTGCAGTACGCCTTAAACCTGCTGGGCTTCGACTTTGGTACTCCTAGAATGCCTCTGGACAGAAAACCTAGGCAGGACGATGAATACCAGAATCAGCAGGAACTCAAAACAGTTCTAGAAGACCACGACCTGATATAGGTGTGTAGTATGAGAATTGCCGTAACAGGAGCAACCGGCCAGATGGGATCAAACGTTATAGAGGAAGCCAGAAAAAGAGGAATCGAGGTACCTGTTGCCGTAGACAAACAGGAAACAGTAGAGGGTAATCCGGATATACAGAGCGACAAGAAACTGGAAGATCTTATCAAGGAACACAATGTGGATGCAATTATTGACTTTACAACCCCTGAAGCCACTTTAAAATATCTACAGGTGACCTCGGATACCGATACACCTATAGTGATTGGAACCACAGGATTCAGTGACAGACAGAAAGAGGCCTTAGATGAAGCATCTGGTAATGTACCTGTATTAAAGGCGTCGAATTTTTCTCCTGCGGTCAACGTCCTGATGGAGCTGGCTCAGGAAGCATCAGGAAAGCTGGAAGACTACGATATCGAGATAACTGAAACACATCACAACAGAAAGAAAGATGCCCCTTCAGGGACCGCAAAGGAGATGTTGGAGAGAGTCAAGGAGACAAGAAAAAGTACAGGGACTGTCCATGGAAGAGAGGGAGACTCGAACCGGCAGGAAGGTGAAATAGGGGTTCATGCCAGAAGAGCAGGAGATATTAGAGGAAGCCATGAGCTCCTTCTGGCAGGAAACAATGAGGTACTCAAGATAAGCCACAGAAGCGAGTCACGCAAGGTCTTCGCCCCCGGTGCACTGGACGCAGCAGAATGGATCAAAGACAGAGACCCAGGTATGTATGAGTTTGAGGAGGTGATAGGGTGAGAGTAGTCACAAAGTTTGGAGGTACCAGTCTGCAGGACGGCAGAAGAATAGAAAAAGCAGCAGACAGCATAGAATCACTTCTTGAAGACGGCCACCAGCCTATCGCGGTAGTTTCAGCCATGGGCGATACCACAGATCAGTTACTGAACGAAATAACGTTTCAGACCAGAGAACAGGACGAAGACGAAATAGTTTCCATGGGGGAAAGAATCTCCGCACGCATGTTGAAGGCCAACTTGGAGGGAAGGGGAATCAAAACCAAGGTCTACGAACCAGGTAATGAAAACTGGCCGATAATAACCAAAGAAGGAGATGTACTAGAAGAAAAAACAGAGAGGAATGTTCAAAGTATGAAAAACGGTTTAGAAGACAAAGTTCCTGTAGTAACCGGTTTTCTGGCTGAAGACCTAGAAGGTGATACCACGACTCTTGGTAGAGGGGGTAGCGACACAACCGCCGTCATGCTTGGAAACTACCTTGACGCAGACAAAACCATCATAGTAACAGATGTAGAGGGAGTCCTAACAGGAAACCCCAGTATAACAGAGTCAACTCACAACGTAGGTGAGATCAGCGTCGACGAATTAAGGGATCTATCCTTCAAAGGTGCAGAGGTTGTCTCACCGGAGTCTCTGGCATACAAACAGGAGGAGATGGATGTAAGCGTAGTACATTATCAGGAAGAAGATCTTCTGGAATCCGGCACAAGTATTAAAGGAGAGTTCAACCAAATAATCAAAATGGAGGAAAAAAGACTATCCTGTGTTACGGTAGCCGGCAGGGAAATCAACAAAACACCAGGGATTATAGGAAAGCTTTCATCAGATCTGAAAAAGGAAGAAATCAACATACAGGCTATCTCAACCGGTGTTGACTGTGTAAGCTTCTTCATACATCAGGAAGACACTGAAGCAGCTGGAGAACCTCTTCACAATAACGTTGTAGAGGATGAGAATCTTTCGTCAGTGACTGTTGATGAGGATATTGCTGCGATTAGAGTGATTGTAGGAGAGCTACCAGACAGACCGGGCTTAATCCAGGATATTATAGATCCTCTAGCTGAACAAAACATCAACATACATGAGATAGTCAGCTCAGCATCAACTATAACTGTATTTACAACCTTTGAGGTTAGACAACAAGCCCTTAACGGTTTACAGAATAACTTGGGTGACCAGAATGGCGAAGATTAAGTTAGGCATACTAGGTGCTACGGGTATGGCAGGACGTTCTGCCGTAACCCATCAGGAAAACTTGAAACAAAAAGGGCAAGATTACGCATCCCTAGAACTAGTGACAGGTAGCCCGCAGAGCCAAGGAAAAAATCTAGGAGAAGTCTTCAGAGAAAAGGAGAGAAATCTTTCAACTCGTTACAGCTTCTGGGAACAGAGATCGTGCCCTGAAGAATACTCACAAATGAAGGTGCAGGAGCTAGATGCAGAAAAGATCTCAAACCAAGTTGACCATGTTATATCAGCTTTACCTAGCGCCGTAGCCGAGGAGATAGAACCAGAGCTTAGGAAAAGAGGAGTCAACGTATTCTCAAATGCCAGCGAGTTCAGATGGAAAGATGATATACCGTTGATAATGCCAGAGGTGAACCCTGATCAGATCAAGCAAATAGAAGATCAGAGCACTAGAGGTAAACAGATTAATAACCCAAACTGCACCACAGCAGGGTTTACACCAGTTCTGAAAGCCCTCGAACATTTTGGAGTGGAAGAAGTTGATATCACAACCTTTCAGGCTATTTCAGGTAAGGGAGATAAAGTGTCTGGCTCAGAATACGCATCCAGTATTAATGGTAACGTGGTTGACGACTGGGATAAAGAGAAACAGTACAACGGTGAGGAGAAGAAGTCTGAACTTGAACCGATTCAGATACTCAAAGGACACACTGATAGACAAGTGGCTCAAAACGAGGGACCTGACATCAGTGTTCAGACTGCGAGAGTTCCCACACAGTTTGGACACCTAGAGTCGTTGAAGGTAACGCTATCGGAGGAAACTGACAGAGAACAGGTAATAAATACTATAGAAGCCTGGCAGCCGCCTGAACAGGTTCAGGGTCTTCCCTCAACTTCTCAGACATCTCTTAAGCATGTGGACGAGCAGCCAGAGCCTGAGGCCCATCTTCATCACGGAGATGGAATGAGCGTGGTCGTAGGAGACGTTAGGCAGCTTGACGAAAACCGGTTTTCGATGTTTTGCCTCAGCCACAACCTTCGTCAAGGAGCAACATGGAAAGCCCGACAATCGATGGAGCTTTGCCTCAAAAACAAAGATCTAATATGATAACAGAAATATATTGTTAGAATCATTAATGATACGGCAGAATTGATAACCTAGACTAATTAAAACTACGAAAATAGTAACGCATTTAAAGTTATTTTAATAAATAACATATATGGAAACTGACTACCTAAGGCTACTCAAGACAGATGATTCAAGTTTTAGACACTCAGAGGCCCTGACCGATACTCAGAAAGCGTGAGGTAGCTCAGAAAAAGACAAGAAGACATTGAAGGGCCTGGACGTTTCTTAATGCTCGCAAGGATGATCTCTTTGGCCGCAGAAGGACTTATAATCTAACGTGGGAGTCTCTTAGCTTTGAGAGTCTGAGAGCACCATATAAGTAGTAGTGTCGCTAACTCCTTCTATAGATCTGATCTCATCGACGACTTTGTTTACCTCTTCAGAACTGTATCTTGAAACCTTTATGAACAGATCAAATCTTCCAGCCACCTCAAAAACTTCTAGGTCATCAGGCAGATCATCTAATACATCTTCAAAATCTCTTTCAGTTGAAATATCGACGGAGACAAAGGCCTTAACCTGATCCTTCTCAGAAATCTCAACTGTAAATTTCTCTATAACACCTTCATCTTTCATCCTTCGAACCCGGTTCCTGACCGTACCTTCAGAGACATTCATATCCTCGCTGATCTCAGTAAAAGCTGCTCTACCATTCTCCTCCAGTCTATCAAGTATATCCCTATCCTTAG
>ERZ1034564.110-NODE-110-length-11325-cov-13.629193_pt1 | contig 11325 bp, 8 predicted proteins | sample MGYA00520653_ERZ1034564 | MGnify/ENA primary metagenome ERZ1034564 (study PRJEB33760, sample SAMEA4777720) | hypersaline lake metagenome | biome: hypersaline environment; feature: brines | place: Spain | collected 2014-08 | depth 0 m ...
ACCTACGACGGCCAGATTGCCTCCGAAGACAGCATCATTGACGTCAACGGGACGGCAGCTGGTCAGGACAACGTCGTCGTCGCCTTCGTCGACGACCGTGGAAACACGCTCGCGTACTCCGTGAGCGTCGACGACGACGACACGTTCGACGAGGAAGACCTCGGCGTTGGTCTCAACCAGGGCAGCGTCTCCGCACACGTCATCTCGAACGGCCGTGATGGCAACATCGGCGACGGTGACCTCCCGGACAACGCCAACAACATCGGTGGACTCGTGCAGTTCATCGAGGATCTCGGCGACAACAACCAGCTGAGCGGTGACCAGGTCCGTGACCGGATCGTCTCCGAGACCGTCGAGGACGACGCGAGCGACGACCTCATCGTCACGCAGACGTTCCGTCTGAACGACGGCACCGTCTCGCTCGACGCCGTCTACCCCGAGGGCTCCGAGGCTAGCGGTATCAACCCGGTCGCAGCGGGCGACACGATGGTCGTCGAGGGGACGACCAACCGCAAGGCTGACGACAACTCCATCGTCATCGACATTCTCGATGAGGACGGCAACTCGCTTGCCACCGAATCCACTGAGATGTGGGGCGCGGATGGCATGTACACGGTGAACGTCGACACCTCCGACCTCGAGACTGGCACGTACACGATCGAGGCCGACACGGGCGACAACACCGACCGCGAGACGGTCGAGATTGTCGAATCCATCGAGGAAGAAGAGGAGACCGAAGAAGAGACTGAAGAAGAGACCGAGGAGGAGACCGAAGAGGAGACCACCGAGGAGGAAACCACCGAGGAGGAGACCACTGAAGAGGAATCCACCGAGGAGGAGACCACCGAGGAGGAATCCACTGAGGAAACCACCGAGGAAGAGTCCACGGACGACAGCACGCCCGGCTTCGGCGCGCTCGTCGCCCTCGTGGCACTCGTCGCTGCCGCGCTCCTCGCGACCCGTCGTCGCGACGAGTAAGCAGCACCCCTGAGCGGACCGGCCGCTCACCACAACCGACGCGGTTTATTTTTGCTGACGCTCACCCGACGAGCGCCAGCGGCGCGTCTCGCGCCCGCGACCCCACCACAGAAAGTATTTAGCCGACACAGCGGTAGGGGTGGCACACATGGCCACACGCACGGCGGTGCTCGCCGGCTTCCTCGCGGTCTGTCTCGCCGTCTCGCTGCTTCCAGCCGGAGCGGTCGGACAGGCCGAGCCCGCGGTCGGCTTCGGCGAGGCCACGACCGTCGCCGCCCAGGGCGACGTGGCGACCGTCGACCTCCGGGTTCGCAACACCGAGGCGGCCACGCTCCGCGTCCGCGCCGCAGACCAGTCGTACCGCGCCGACGTCGACGTCCGCGACGGCGACGGCGACGGCCGGATCCGCGTCCGACTCGACACCTTCCGCGGCCTCGACGCGGACACGACCGTCGACGTCTCGACGGTCGACCCCGCAGACGACGCCGAACTCGTCTCGGAGACGACGACCCAGGAGGGGCTCGTCTTCGCGGACGGCCGCTACAACCTGATCGCCGCCACCGAGTCGACGAGCATCGCGGCCGTCCTCCGACTCGAGCCGCCGACCGCCGGCGGCAACGCCACCCAGGCCGTGCCACCGGAGACCCCGCTGCCGGCCGAGCCCACCGAGGAGTCACGCGCCGACGCCGCCTCGACCGACTCGGCACCCCCGTCGACGCCCACGGACGGTCCCACGACCGTCGCGCGCGGTGACCACGCCCGCAGCACCTTCGCGGTGAGCGGGCTCGGGGGAATCCTCGAGCGGCCCGCGCCGGGTGCCGACCTCGTCTCGGCGGTCGACGCGTCCCGGTCGGCACGGACCACCCATCGGCTCCGCGCCTCGCCGACCGAGGCGGTGCGGATGCGGTCGGTCACGGTCGAGTACGGCGCAAGCGACGCGATCCCGACCGACGTCTACCGGCTCTCGCGGGGCGACATCGAGACGCTCGGAGTCGACACCACCGGCGACGGCACCGCCGACCGCTCGGTTCGGTTCGCGGTGGGGAACATCCGGACGAGCACCGACGGCACGGTCACCCTCGCGTTCGACCGCGCGGTCCCGCTTGATTCGGGCGACACGCTGCTCGCGTCGTACGCGGTCACCAACCCGGACACGACCGGCACGGAGCCCGTCTCCGTGACGCTCGCCGGCGCCTCCGTGAGCCACACCGAACGCGGCGTGGTCCGGTACGGCCCGGCCGGCCAGGGGTCGCTCGGCCACGGCGTCGACGCGCGGCTCGTCGACGCGGACGCGGACGCCGACGAGCGCGTCGCCCCGCTCGCTGCCCTCGAGGCGACGTACGACCCGGCACAAGACGCGGTCGTCGTCGACGCCGACACGAGTCGACTCGAACCGGGGACGTACACGGTCGAGCTCTCGGTCGGCGCGGCGGCCCCGGACGTGCTCCCGACGACGACGATGCGCGAGGAGATCCGCGTCGTCGAGCCGTCGGTCACGTTCACGAACCGGAGCGTCCCCGACGACCCGTTGTTCACCGTCTCGGCCGAGACGAACCTCGCGCCGGGCAACGACGTGGTCGTCCGGGTCGACGCCCAGGAGCGTGGCGGCGGCGTGAGCCAGGTGTCGAACTGCGTGACGGCGGTGACGGCCGACGGCCGCATCGCGTGCGAGTTCGACCTCACGAAGCCCGCCAGCGACTTCGCCATCGAGGTGTCGGTCGCACGCGGTACCGACACGGTCGGCGGGCCGGTCGCGTACGACTGATCGACCCCACCCGGCCGACCACGACGCCCGCTTCCTGCCGCGACGCTCGACTCACCCCGGCGTCGGGGAGACGCTCACCGTCTCGTTCACCACGGCGCGTCCACGTCGGTGAGCCCGCGCACGCGCTCTCGGACAGCCCTGACCGTCTCGCGCAGCATCCGACGAACCACGTCGTCGACCGACTCGGCTCGGGTTGCTGTACCGTTCTCGTCCGTCGTGGCGTCACCCGGGGGTGACGGCTCACGCACGGTCGGCTCTGCGGGTGCCGACTCGCCCGGCGAGTCGTCCGCCGACGGCGACGCGGCGGTCGCCGTCGTCGCCTCGTCGGCGACGACCGTCGTCTCGTGCTGGACGCCGTCCGCGTCGGTCACGAGAACGCGGACGGTCGTCGACACGTTCGCGGCCGCGAGCGACGCGTTCACGCCGACGCGCGTCGCCGGCTCGGCGGCCCCACGGACGCGCACGACGTCCAGCCGGTCGCCGGTCGCCTCGTCGACGCTCTCGACGGTCACTCGGGTGACCGGCCCGCCGGAGACGGCACCGACCACCCGCACGGCATCCGTCGCTCCCGCGACCGGCCGAGCCGTCACGTTCACCCGGGGGTCGGCGTCGCCGGTGCGCTCGACCGTGACCGTCTCCGTCGCAGTGTTGCCGGCCGGGTCGCGCGCCGTCACGACGATCTCGTTCGTCCCGTCTCGCAGCGGGACCGTCTCCTCGAGGGCGACCGCGAGCCGGTCTCGGTCCGGTTCGGCGTCCGTCTGGACGAGTATCGCCTCGGTGCCGTCGGGGCGGGTCACCCGGAGGTCGGTGATCTTGACCGCGTCGCGGACCGTTCCCGTCAGCCGTACCGTCTCGGCGCTCGTCTGTGCCGGCGCGGAGACGTCGACCGTCGGGGCGGTCGTGTCGTCGACGACGATCACGAACGAGTCGGCGCGAATCTGCCCGAGGCGGTCCGTGTACTGGGCGGTCACGTTGTTCCGCCCGTCGCCGAGTAAGAGCGGCTGGTCGAAGGAGTCGCCGGGGTCGCGCTGGGCGTGGTGTCGCCGACTCGCCAGCGTCTCGCCGGCGCGCTCGTAGGTGTACGCCCTGTCGACGGTGAGTCGGGTGACGCCCGCGTCGTCGACCAGGTCGCCGGCGAGCGTCGTCGCTGCGGCGTCGACGCGCACCTCCGCCGGCACCCCCGCGAGCGCGCTCGTCTCGAAGGGAGCCGTGTACGCGACCCGCGGCCGCTGGTCGTCTTTGATCACGGTCGCCGAGACGCTCGAGACGCCGTCCGCGTTCGCGACGACCGTCACCTCGTTCGCTCCGCTCTCGAGCGCGAGCGGGACCGTCGCCTCGACCGACGACTCCCCGGGTTCACGCGACCACCGGATCGCCCCGTCGACGCGGACGTCGACGAGCTCGACCGGCGCGGACGCCTCGACGCGCACCCCGACGGTCGGGTCCGTCCGGACGAGCGTCTCCGAGCCGGCCGCGACCGGCTCGCCGTCGACCGTCAGCGTGACCGTCGGCGAGGCTCCGGTGACCGGCGCGACGGTCACGCTCGCGAGCACGACGAGCACGCACGACCCGACGAGCAGCCAGCGCCGTCCCCGTGTCATAGCGGACGGGGTCTGCGAGCCGCAATAAGCCTCCCGCGCCGATTATCGGAGCCGATACCGTGCGCTCACGGCGGGGCCGGCGCGCCGGCGTCGCCGTCCTCGGCCGACGGCTCGCTCACGGCCGGTTCGTCCGCGCTCGCCGTCGACCCGCTGCCGGGCGCGTACCGGTCCCACAGGAACAACGCCGGGGGGAGCGCGAGGATCGAGATGAAAAACGAGTACGCCACGCTCATCCCCATCAACAGTCCGAAGTTTCCGAGCACGGGGGTGATAGCCAGCGCGAGCGACCCGGTCCCGAGCGACGTGGTGAGCATGCTGCCCATGAGCGCGCCGCCGGTCCCGGTGAGCGTCTTCGTGAGCGCGTCGAGCGCGGTGTCGCGCCGCTCGTACTCGTCGACGAACCGTGCGGTGATGTGCACGGAGTACGCGATCCCGAGTCCGACGCCGATCGACAACAGCGTCGCCGTGAGCGCGTTGAGCGAGAGCCCGAGGGCGCGCATCGTCCCGACGAGCGCCGCCACCGAGATCAGGATGGGGAAGACGTTCACGATCCCCAACAACGGCTTCGACTCCAAGACGCCGTACGCGACCATGAGGAAGCCGCCGGTGAGAAACAGCGAGAGGAACAGCCCCTGGACCGCCGACTCGAAGATGATCCCGGAGATCACGTCGAAGACGACGATGCTGCCGGTCGCGGTCGCGGCGTACCGGAACTCGCCCGCGTGTGCGCGACCCTGCTGGGTGACGAGGTCCTGTGAGGCGTCCGACTCCACGCTGTACACCACCTGGGTGCTGCGGCGGTCGTCGGTGAGGTACCGCTCGGCGCGGTCGCCGGCAGGCGACGCGAGTAAGGCGTCGTAGATCAGCGCCAGGTTCTGGTCGGGGACGCCGTTGCCGTCGCGGTCGTTGCGCTCGACGAGGGCGGCGAACTGCGGGTCCCGCTCGGCGTACCCGCGGATCACCGTCACCAGGCTCTCCGTCTGGACCGCGTTCTCGTCGCCGAGCGCGAGCGTGTCGGGCGGGTCGCGGTCGGGCCGCACGAGCGACTCCAGCGCGTGGTCGGCTTCCATCGGCCCCTGGACGTACACCGTGATCGACTCGTCTTGGTTCGCATCGAACCGTTCTTCGAGCACGTCGAGCGTCGACGAGACGGTGTAGTCGCCGGGGGCCAGCGGCCCGGGCACGTACTGCACGTACGCGGGCTCTTCAGACGGCGGGAGGAAGTCCTCCTGTTCGAAGGAGGTGTCGACGCCGGTGCCGTAGGCGGCCATCCCGCCGCCGAACAGCAACAACACGGCGACGAGCAGCACCGGCGCGCGATTGCCGGCTCTCGCCGAGAGCGCGAGCAGGCGGCCGAGCGCGGACTCCTCGTTGGCGATCGGCGTCGAGTTGAACTCGGGGACGCCGAAGCGCTCGCGGAGGCGGTCGACCTCGAGTTTGACCGCGGGCAAGAACAGCCCGAAGATGAGGAAGGTGAAGACGATGCCGACCGCCGAGATGATCCCCAGGTTGCGGATCGGCTGGAGATCGGAGAGGGCGTTCGCGCCGAACCCGAACACCGCGGTCGCGGTGACGATGACGAACGCGATCGTCAGCTGCCGGGTCGCGACGCGCATCGAGGGGATCGCCTCGAGGCCCGTCACCGTCTCCTCACGATAGCGGTTGATGATGTGGATGCCGAAGTCGACGCCGACGGCCAACAACAACACCGGCGTCGAGATCTGTTGTTGCGTGAAGGGGATCCCCGAGAAGCCGAGGAAGCCGAACGTCCAGATGATCGTCATCAACAACGCGGTGAGCCCGAGTGCGAGGTCGATCGGGTCGCGGTAGGCGACGACGAGGAAGCCCAACAACAACACGACAAGGATGGGCATCACGAGCGCGAGCGAGTCGCCGATGATCTGGCCGGTCTCGGCGTTGATGATCCCGCTGCCGAACGCCCGGATGTCGGCCGGCTCGTCGGACGCCAGCGTCGCGATCGTCGTCTGGATCGACTGGAGGTCACCGTCGCTGAATCCCTGCGGGACGTCGTGGGTGATCACCGTCACCGACGCGGACGCGGACGCCTCGCGGGCGTTGAAGTCGTCGGAGACGAGACCCGTGAACCCGGGCCGCTCACTCGCCGCCCGGACCGCCTCGCGCAGCTCCGTGTCCGTCGCCGTCCGGATCGCTCGACGCTGTTCGCGCGGCGTCTCGGCTGCCGGATCGAGTTCGGCCGCGACGAGCGTCGCGGGCCCGCGTGCGGACGCCATTCGGAGGCTCTCACGGCGGTCGACCCGGTCGAGCACCCGGAGGTTCGCGAGCATCGCCTGCCGCGAGAGGACGTCCGTGCCGGTGTGGACCAGCTGTGTCGACTCGTCTTCGGCCGCGAAGGGGTCCTCGAACTCGTCTTCGACCGCGTCGAGGGCGTTCTGTGCGGGAACGTCCTGGGTGAAGCTGTCCGTCGCGTCCGACTCCGTCGAAACCATCGTCATCCCACCCGCGAACACGGCCGTCACGAGCAGGAAGGCGACGATCACGGCCTTCCGCCGGCGCACGACCACCTCGCTGAGCGTGACCGTTGCGGCCTGGATGCGGTCGCCGAGTCGGCTCACGGGTTACTCCCTCTGCCGGTAGTAGGCTGCCCCGCCGACCACGGTGACCGCGGCGACGACGCCGAGCACCGTGAGGAACGGGAAGCCGCCCTCGCTCTGTACGACGCGCACCGCGACGCGGGTGGTGTCGGAGAGCGTGCTGTCGCCGTCGGCGTCGTCGTACCGGAAGTCCATCGAGACGGGGTACGTCTTCGCCGTTGCGCCGCCCTCGGCCGAGAGTGTGAACGTCATGTTCGTCGACTCACCGGGCGCGAGCGACTCGGCAAAGCCCTCGTCTTCGGGGCTGTCGAGCGGGCTGTCGGCGAACAACCGAGCCTCGATATCGGAGACGGGTTCGTCGAGGTTGTTCGTCACGACGATGTCGAACGTCGTCGTCGAGCCGGCGGTCACCTCGCGATCGACGACCTCGACGCCGAAGTCGTCGCGTTCTTCGCCGACCGCGTATGCGACCTCAACGTCCTCGTACCGCCGGAGCTCGTTCTCGTCGTTGCGGTAGCGCACCGCCACGTCGGCGACGCGGTCGACGGCCTCCGCTTCCCCACCGATCTCGACCGGGAGCGCGAACTCGGCCGACTCGCCCGGCTGGAGCGACCCGACGGCGACCTCGGTCTCGATCGGGATCACGTTCGGCGACTCGCTCTCGTAGACGACCACGACGTTTCGTGCGGGCGCGGGCCCCTCGTTGCGCACGGTGCCGCGGAGGTCGCCGTCCTCACCGACCCGGAGCGTCGTCTCGCCGCCGTCGATCCGGAACTCTTGTTCTGGCCGCGGGGTGACGCCGAGCGAGATCGCCTCGTCGACGCGGGTGATGCCGTCTGGGTCCTCGAACTCCACCCGCCCGTCGATCGAGTACTGCCTGACGGCCGAGTCCGGTGCGACGGTCACGTCGTAGGTGACGGTGGCCCGCGCACCCGGTTCGAGACGACTGATCCGCGTCGTGCTCGTCTCGGCCCCGCTGAACCGGAGGTCGCCGGCCGCCTCGAGCGTCACGTCGGCGTCGATGGCCGGCTCGGAGCCGGTGTTCTCGACGACGGCCTCGAGCGTGCCGGAGTCACCGACCTGTGCGTCCGTCTCTGCGTCGACGACGGTGAAGCGGGCCTCGTCTTTCACCTCTACCTCGACGGTCTCGGTGATCGTGCGCGTTCGCTCGTTCGCACTGGAGCCGATCGGCTCGCCGCCCTGGAACGACCGGTACGCGTAGCGCACCTCGACGTCGAGGTCGTAGGTGCCCGTCTCGACGGACTGGGGGACGTCGACGGCGACCTGGAACGTGCGCGGCTGGTCTTCGGTCACCGAGCCGATACCCTGCATGTCGGTGTCGACCGTCAGCGGGGTCCCCTCGGCGTTGGCTTCGACGCGCACGTTTCGCGCGGTGGTGACGACCTGTCGGTTCTCCGCCGACCCGAAGTTCAGCGTTCCGTCGTTCGCGATCTGTAAGCTGAGCTCGTTCGTCTGTCCGGGCGTCACCGTCGAATCAGGGAGCATCACCTCGAGGTCCGGCCGGCCGCGGACGACCGCGGTCTGCGGTCGCGCCGGCGCGGCACCCGCCTCGGTTGCGGCTGCCGATGCGTCCGTCGCCGCACCCGACGCGTCGACAGCGGGAGTCGTCTCGAGTGCGGGTGCGTCGGTCGGCCCCCCTGAGGACACGCCCGCGGCCGCGACGCCGGCGGCCGCGATACCAGCCGTGCCACTCACCAGGAGCATGCTTGCGAATACCACCGCGGCCCACCGTGCTCGGGTCGACGGTGAGCCGGTCATTGGCCACCTCGTGTGGGTCTTCGTGCAGGCGTCGGGAGCCCGCGGGGACGACGATACACGCGCTGAAGAAGGGCTCGTCTCACGTATTTTGATCCGTTCAAAAATTAATAACTGTTACGTTCCTCGGGTCGTCACGCCGGTTTCGACGGCGGAGTACCCCCGCCACAGCCGCGTCGTGAGGTGGCCCGCCGGGCCCCAGACAGGCAGCTTTTTGCTCGTCCGAGGTTCTTCGAAGCATACTGTGATACTATCGAACGCCACGCCGACGGCCGACGGCCGGGGGCGGTGATCGCGGTGCCGAAGATTAGTGTCGAGGTCCCCGAGGAGCTCCTCGCCGACCTCGACGACCACGTCGGCGACGACGGGAAGTTCGTGAACCGAAGCGACGCGATCCGCGCGTCGATCCGCAAGACCCTCGACGTCCTCGACGAGATCGACGCGCGACACGGACGACTCACCGACGAGCCCACGGGGCGCGATACAGCAGCCGAACACGAGGAGCCTACCGGAGGCGACGTGGAGGCCGACGATGGCTGACCGGACGGCGACCGAGGGGCCACAGTCGGTGTTCGCCGTTGACCCGCTCTCACGCCCCGCGGTCGCGGCGGTCGGGCTCGTCGCGCTCTTCGTCACCGCGCTCGTCACCGCTCAGGTCACGGCCGCGAAGGTGCTCGCGCTCCCGCTTCCGGTCGCGCTGCCCGTCGTCGGCCCGGAGATTCTCCTGCCGGGGGCGGCGCTCGCGTACGCGCTCACCTTCTTCGCGTCCGACTGCTTCGCCGAGCTCTACGGTCGTCGCGCCGCCCAGGTGGTCGTCAACGTCGCCTTCGCGATGAACTTCGTCGTCCTCGCGCTGGTGTGGTCGACGCTCGTCGCGCCCGGCGTCGACCCCGACGTCTCCTCGGCGTTCGCGACCGCGCTGGGCCCGACGACGAACGTCGTCGCCGGCAGCCTGCTCGCGTACGTGGTGAGCCAGAACGTCGACGTCGTGTTGTTTCACGCGATCCGCGAGCGGACGGGTCCGCGGCTGCTCTGGCTGCGAAACGTCGCCTCGACTGCGACGAGCCAGGCGGTCGACACCGTCATCTTCGTCGGCGTCGCGTTCCTCGTCGCGCCGACCCTGCTCGGCATCGGACAGCCGCTTCCGCTCCCCGTGGTCGGGACCCTCGTCGCCGGCCAGTACGTCTTGAAGCTCGCGATCGCGCTCGTCGACACGCCGTTCGTCTACCTCGTCGTCGGCGCGGTTCGGGAGTGAGGAGGGCGGTACTGTCGAGTACGGAGGATCGAGGAGAACACCTCGCTCCAGCGCGGGATTGACCCACGTATAGGTGGCGGAACGCGCATGCGAGACGCGTGTGGGCTGTATGCACACAGCACCCGTGCGGTTTTATACATCACCCGAGAAATGGGAATGTAGATGGCAATAATGGGAACACAATCGATCGACGAACCCTTCGAAAAGGAACTGACTCTCACAGTTGACGACAGGGGACGAGTCACCCTTCCGAAGTCGGTTCGCGAACAGTTGGGTATCGAATCGAACGACGAACTACCAGCGACGCTCATCGGATCTGTGCTTGAGCTGAATCCGAAGCCCAGTTCCAAGTTGAAACGGGCAACAGCAGATCGAACCGACTGGGAGCATACGACGCCGACTGACGCGGGAGACGTACTGTTCGGATCGATGGACGAGTGACTTCGGAGGATGAGTGACGCACTCCCGACAGAGGTGACGATACTCACCGATGTGAACGTCCTCGCTATCGGTCTGACCGAAGATCATCCCGCACACGAGAAGGTGTACCCATGGATCCAACACGCGCTTGACGGGCCAAACGTGCTACTCATCTTTGATTACTATCCACTCAGAGCACAACACCTCATGATCGACGCCTTCGACGTGGATGCGGTCGCGGCTCGAAATGCGGTCCAATCACTCGTCCGGAGTCCAGCACGACTGATCAGTGCGACCGAGCACACACTGTTGGAGGCATACCAGATCAGCGCTGAAAAGAACCACGACGTATACGATTCGTTCATTCTGTCGCTCGCACGGGCGTACGATGCTGAATACATACTCACGACCGATGACGATTTTGACGACCTATGCGACGGTGAGGCCGTTACGTATACAAATCCACTTCCGCTCGACGATCGGGACAGCCTGACGTACCTCCAAGGGTGACGCTGCCCGCGCCGTCGACGACGCGTCTCTCAAGGCGCACCCCGGACCCGACCGTGAATTTAAAGCCCGGAGGTCGACCTCTCTCTGTATGGAACGCGTAGACGTCGCCATCGTCGGCGGAGGCCCCGCCGGCGCGTCCGCGGCGCACGCGGCCGCGAGTGAGGGTGCGGACGCGCTCGTCGTGGAGAAGGGGGTGCCGCGAGCCGACCGCGAGGGTCTCGGACCGGACTCCACCGACGCGGCCGGGATCCTCGACTACTGGGTCGACCTGATGGGGATCCACCCCGACGAGTTCGACGACGGCATCGTCCAGCGCCGCCTCGACCGCGCGGAGTTCCGCGGTCCCTCGACGTCCGCGACGCTGTACGACACCGGCATCGACTCCTCGTACGACGCCTTCGGGTACACCTTCCACCGGGCGCGGTTCGACGACTGGCTCCGCGAGCG
>ERZ1034564.112-NODE-112-length-11227-cov-5.739259_pt1 | contig 11227 bp, 10 predicted proteins | sample MGYA00520653_ERZ1034564 | MGnify/ENA primary metagenome ERZ1034564 (study PRJEB33760, sample SAMEA4777720) | hypersaline lake metagenome | biome: hypersaline environment; feature: brines | place: Spain | collected 2014-08 | depth 0 m ...
GCGACTGCCGCTATCGTCGCCGTCGTCGCTGCTGTCACTGCTCTCGCTTTCTTCAGTTTCCTCGTCGCTTTCGTCGCTTTCGCTGGTGTCGTCGGCGTCGTCGGCGTCAGTATCGTCGGTGTCGGTGGCTGACTCCGCCGCGGCGGTCTCGCTTGCGGCACCACCCTCGATCGCCTCGGTGACAGTCATCGGATCATCGACGTTCGGCGTGACCGGGCTGACGGAGGCGAACTCGACTTTCCCCAGCTCGCTGAGAATGCCCTTGATCTCGCTGGCCGAGATGTCGATCACAAAGACATCAAACGTTTCCTCGAAGTCGCCGTCCTCGATGGTATCCTGTGCTGGCTCGGTGCCAAGCCGATCGTAGGCACCCTCAAGCTCTTGCATAATAAAGATCGCCTCAACGCCTGGCATCTCGGTGTCGCCGAGCCCGACCTCCGCCCGGTAGACCGCTTCGCTTGTCGCAAGCTCGGCCTCGGCGATCTCCTCGGGGAGGTCGTTGGCGGCAAACGCTGCTGTGTCGTCGGAGTCGGCCTCTGTTGTCGCCTCCGGGGCTGCCTCCGCCTCGACAGCCGGCTCCTCCGTTTCCTCAGCCGAGTTTTCGGCTGTCTCGTCCGTTTCTTCGTCTGCTTCGGCAGCCCCATCCTCGTCGTCAGCCGTTGCCTCGTCGTCGGTCGCTACCTCGTCGTCTGTCGTCTCCGCGTCAGTCTCCTCGCTGGCGTCGTCTGTTGACTCGGCGGCTTCGTCGTCGGCCGTCTCCGAGTCGTCGCTCTCGTCGCCGACGCTACCGGTTTCCATCTTCTCTCTGAGATCGGCTTCAACGCCGCTGGCGTCGATATCTGTCTCGCCGTCCTCGGCGATATCGCCGACCATCGCGTCGAGATAATCGACCGAATCGAAGAGCAGATCCATCAACTCAATGTCGACATCGATCTGCCCCTCTCGAACCTCATCCAGCAGATCCTCCATCTCGTGGGCCAGCTCGCTGACCGACTCGAACCCCATCGCCGAGGCATTCCCCTTCAGCGTGTGGGCGATCCGGAAGATCGAGTCCATCGCATCATCGTCGTCGGGATCGGACTCCAGATCCAGCAGTGCGTTGTTCAGCTCGGTGATACCTTCCTCGCTTTCAGCCACGAAGGCCTTGCGGTGTGCGTCACTCATTATACCAGCTCCCTGATTGTTGTCGCAATGTCGTCGATATGGCAAACCTCATCGATACAGCCCGCCTCGATCGCGCGTTTCGGCATCCCGTAGATCACACAGCTTTCCTTGTTCTGTGCGATCGTTGTCGCGCCGGCCCGCTGCATCGCACAGATGCCCTCGGCCCCATCCGAGCCCATCCCGGTGAGGATGACCCCGGTCAGCGGATCGTCGATCTGTGCAGCGACCGACGTCATCGTCTCGTCGACGGCGGGTCGCACCGAGTGGCCGCGATCTGCCTCGATCAACTCGACGCGGATCCGCCCGTTGCTGTAGCCCGTGACCCCGAGATGGCTTCCGCCGCGGGCGACGACAGCCTCGCCGGCACCGATCCGCGCGCCGTCGGTGGCCTCTCGGACGGTGTACCGCGAGGCGTTATCCAGCCGATCGGCGAACCGCGCGGTGAACGCCTCCGGCATGTGTTGGACGATGATCACCCGACAGTCGCCGCCGGGCAACTCGCTCATCACCTGCTCGACAGCGTCGGGGCCGCCGGTCGAAGAGCCGATGACGACGGTGTGTTGATCCTCAAACCCCTCGATTTCTGCCGTCGCCCCGCCGCCAGGCCCTGGACTCGCCGGCTGACGTTGGGTGTCGGCGGCCTGCCGGCTGGCCTGTGTGAGGTCGGCGTCGGCGACCGACCGTAGCGTCGCCACAAGCTGGTCGGCGTGTTGTGAGACGCCCATTGACACCTCACCGCCGGGTTTTGAGAAGAAATCGACCGCGCCCTTCTCAAGGGCCTCGAAGGTCACCTCCGCGCCGTCTTCGGTGTGGGCGCTCAGCATGAGCACCGGTGTCGGGTGTTCCGCCATGATACGCTCGACGGCCTCGATGCCGTTCATTCGGGGCATCTCCAGATCCATCGTCACCGCATCCGGATCCTCCTCAGCGATGACCTCTAGGGCCGCAGCGCCGTCTTTGGCCTCGCCGACAACGGGTACCCCGGCCTCATCGAGAAGGTCGGAGATCAGTCCGCGCATAAATCGGGAGTCGTCGACGACGACCGTCCGTGGCTTACGCACCGCTGTCACCTCCGGCCCACAGCTGGCGGGACGGCTCCTCGGTGACACCGAATCCGGCGGCTTCGCCCAGTGGCCTGCCTCGGGTCTCGCCCCTCATTGTTGTAGGTACTACAAAAAGGGCAAGAATAAAGCCACCGGCTCTCTCCTAATGAGTGATACGTTATTGGACAGAGTTAACTACTGGTACCCCGTCAATACCGCACATGTCCGAAAGTGAAGCCCAACCCGCTGATGCTGATGCTGCCACGGGGGAGGCAACCAAAGTGCTGGAGTTCGGGCTCAGTGATGAAACGTACTGTCTTGATATCGGCGTGATCGACGAGATCGTCGACGCCGGTGATCTCACCCGTATCCCGAACTCGCCGCCACACGTCGAGGGTGTGATGGATCTTCGGGGTCGGACAACCTCGATTATCAACCCGAAGACGATCTTCGATATCGAGGAAGGCGGAACCCGCGAACGGATTATCGTCTTCGACCCCGATGCCATGGACGACCAGGCGACCGTCGCGTGGATCGTCGATGAGGTTTATCAGGTCACGGACGTCACCCCCGATGAGGTCGACGAGACGACGACCGCCGACGACGAAAACGTCCACGGCATCGTCAAAGACGAGGATCGCTTTGTCGTCTGGGTTGACCCCAACGTCGCCACCGCTGAGTAGCCGACCAGTTTCACCTGTGAGAATTTGAGGCCAATGTTTATTTGCCACTGTGAGACGTATCTATCTATGAGCGTCCCCGCCGTCTGTCACCGACTCGCCTCGCTTCTCGGGGGGGACACTCTCCACACCCTGCCGAACGGCCGGATCTCCGTATCGGCTTCTCACCACGCGCCACGCCGCCCGGCTCGTCGGCGGCCCTGTCCGATCCAATGTCCGTAACCGAACTTCCCTTGGCCGATCGGCTCACCGATACGCCGAGTATCATCGTCGCCGGGCCGCCGATGAGCGGAAAATATGAGCTTATGCATCGGATCTTCGGCGCGCGCGCAGACCGTGCGCTTGTGTTGTCAACTGGCCATGACGCCCCGACCGTCCGCGAGGATTATGAGACACTCACCGGCCACGACGGCGACGCGATCGGCGTTGTCGACTGTGTCAGCCGCGAGCAGGGGTCAGACGTCGAGGATACGGAGCTGACAAAATATATTTCCTCGCCAAAGAACCTCACCGATCTAGGGGTGAAGTTTACCCAACTGACCGAGGCGATGGCCGACGATGACCTGACAGTCGGGCTGCACTCGCTGTCTCAACTTCTGATGTACTGGGAGGCCGACCGGATCTACCAGTTCACCCGTGTGTTGCTCGGCCAGACGCAGAACGAACACTGGCCGACGATCGCGGTGATCAACGAAACAATGCACGACGAACAGACGATTCACACGCTGCTTGATCCGTTTGAGACCGTCGTCGACACCCGGACGGCTGATGATGGCCGCGAACTCCGCATCCGCGGTCGGCTCTCCTCGCCGACACCGTGGCAACAGTTCTGACCCCCTGTTCGACTCGGCTCTGCGTCGTCGATTTCGATAGCCACGGAGCGACGTGTAGCTTGGTAGTCATCCTTCTGGCGGACTGAAAGTACGTTGAGGGTTTTCAACGGTTGTTGATAACGTCGGTCACGACACAGTCGTTCGGCACTCAGCCGCTTCCGAACCGGATTTGATATCGCATTATGTGATTTATGACACCGAACCGCCCCGCTTTTTGGCCTCCTTCCCAACTATCATCTAATGGTTGAGTTCGATCCCGAGAAGTTTGAAGACAAGTACGAACACTACTTTCCGCAGCTCCAGCGGGCCTACAAGAACGCGTTCAACACGATGAACGAGGCCTACGACTCGACGTTGATCCACGGCATCGATCAGCAGGTGCTCAACGAAAGCGAGCCGCTATACGACCCCGACGACGGGTTTACGATCACGTTGCCGGACGATCCCTACGATCGGCTGACGGGTGTCGTCGTCGACCGCGAGACCTTCGAGGAGACGCTGGATCACTACACCGAGGAGATCGAAACCGAGCTCCGCCAGCTGTTCGAGTTGACCGAGTAAGCGCGTGTGCCGTCGGTCGAGATGTGAGACGGCGAACAGTGATAGGAGGCGTCCGCGGCGTGATCGCCTGCATTCCACCTGAACCAAAGGCCTAAGCCTGTTGCTATGCAACAGATTCGTATGAGTACAGACTCCGCATCGGCTGATTCCGAGCTTCAAGACCGCGTGGTGAACTTCCTGCGGCGTAACTTCCCGCAGATTCAGATGCACGGCGGCAACGCCGCGATTCAGCGTCTCGACGCCGAGACTGGCGAGGTTGAGATCCAACTCGGCGGTGCCTGTTCCGGCTGTGGCATCTCCCCGATGACGATCCAGGCGATCAAAAGCCGGATGGTAAAGGAGATCCCCGAGATCAACGAGGTACACGCCAACACCGGTCAGGGTGCCGAGCCGGATATGGGCGAAACAGAAGGAATGAGTCCTTCCTTCCCTGGTGAGGGTGGCGACGACAGCGACGAAGGCCCGCAGGCTCCGTTCTAACGCTGTTTTTTGAGTAGGTGCGCGGTTTTTACCCTGTTCAGGTTTGGTGAGTAACCTCGCGTTTTCGGCTCCGGTAAATCACATACCGCGATACAAAATCGTCTGCGCCGCGATTGATCGCTATTCGACGATGACCTTGCCGACCATTCCGGCGGCCTCATGTGGGACACAGAGATACTCGTGTGTGCCGGCTGTCTCGAAGGTGTGGACGTACACCTGTTCCGAGCGGTGGAGAGCCCCCTTACCGTTCTCCCAGCCGTCTCTGGCGGCCGTTTCGCTGTCGAACCCGCCGGAAGCCCAGTACTCTGCGTCGTCCGGAATCTTGTCCTCGTAGGCGACAACGTTGTGTGCGTCTCCAGCAGCGTACTTCCAGGCAACCGTCTCACCCTGCTGTACTGTCAGCTCCGCCGGCTCAAAGACGACGGCCTGTGCTTCAACGACGTGGTCGGCGTCGTCAGGAACGCCCTCGACAATGTTCGGCCCGCCCTCGTAGGTTGATTCCTCGGCCTCTCCTCCGTCATCAGCAGCCGCGGCGTCAACGGACGGCGCGGCGTCGACCGCGCCGGCGACAGCGAACCCACCGGTACGGGCCATCGCGGCATACCGCGCTACCGGCTCAGTGTCTCCTGACTCAAGGCCGGACTGGTAGGACTCAAGGGCAGCCTCAAAGCCCTCATAGGTATCATGATCGGCTTCCTCCAGTGCCTCGTGTACCTCGGCTTGTTCGAAGTGGGCGAAGGCATCACCCATCATCGCCGCAGCGGGTGCGGTTGCACCCCCGGACTCAGCGATCGCGTACGCGGAGGCGACGGCCTCGTCGTTGAACGCTTTTGCCTTTGCGTACACGTCGCCGCCGTCGTCAACTGCTGTCTGAATCGCCCCGAGAGCGGCCTCAAATGACTCGTAGCGTTCCACATCGGCTGCCTCGATGGCCTCGTGATACCCGGCAGCCCCGCTCTCAAAGTGGGCGAAGGCGTCGCTGACGATCGTGCTCGCTCGGCTGGCATCCCCGAGGGCGGCGACGCCGGCGGCATCGAAGCCACGAGCCCCCATGTAACCGGCTTCCGCACCGCTTGCGAGCGCCGCGCTGTGTTCGGCTTCAAACTTGAGGAGCGCGTCACACACGCCCTGATGGTGGGTGTCGACCGCGCTGCTGTTGTCGTCTTCGTAGGCGGTGACGAGTGCGGTCAGGTGTTCCTCCTCGAAGGTTTCGTACAGCGACTCGCTTGTGTCCTCAAGTGTTTCGTGGAAGTTCAGCTCGTTCGCCTCAAACCGCCCGAAGAGCCCCTCAGCGATCGTCGCCGCTGTGGCCGCTTCGCCCTGCCGGTAGCGTTCATACGCATCCGCAAAGCGAGCACGGAAAAATCCGGATTGCAGTAGCGGGGCGTCGCCGCCAGCGAGGCGCTTGATTCCGGTACGGAGCGTTTCATCGATGGTTGCAACGGCGTCATCGATCCCGCCGGCATCGCCGTCATCGATCCCGGTCTGTAGCGATTCAAGTCCGGCCTCGAACGTTTCATAGGCGTCGCGGTCTGCCTCTTCCAGCGCTTCGTGTGCACGGGCCCCCTCAAAGTGAGCGAACACATCGCGTGCCATCGTCGCCGCTGTGTCGGTGTTGCCGTTGGCTGCAATCCAGTGTGCGTCGTAGGCACGTGCACGATACAGGTTCAATGCGGCAGCGTGCGCGTAATCGGCACCGGGGCCACCGATTGTCGTCAGCGCGGCCGCATCCCAGCCCAACCCCTGTAGGGCAGCCATGTGGGCGGCGTCGGCGACGTTGGCGTTCGCGACCGCATGCAACCCCTGTGTTGCCGCCTCAAACGCGTCCGAACCGGCAGTTGAAGCGTCGGCTGCGTTTGCTCCTTCGGCAGCAGTTGCCGCCCGATCAAGAGCGTCAACAACCCCATCCGCAGCTTCAGTGTCAGCCGCAGCGATCATATCGTACAGCCCCTTTTCCTGGAATTTGGTTCCGATCTGGTTGTACTCAAGGCTGGCGTCGTCGTACGCCTCCGCGGCGAGAAGCACCTCAACGTCTTTGATATGTGCACCCATTACGAGCGCGGTGAGCTGTTTGACCGTCTCCTGGCCGGCGAGTGTGGCCTGCGCGCCGCGAAGCTGTTCATCAGCCGCTCTCATCGCATCGTGGGCCCCATCGAGATCACTGTCCGCAAGCGCGCTCCGGAGGTCGCCCAATGCGGTTTCGAACCCCTCGTAGTGCTCTTTGTCGGTTTCCTCAAGGGTCTCGTGGGCATTGTTCTGTCCTGACGCCATCTCAAACCGCTCAAAGATGTCGCCGACGACGCCCTCACCCGCGGCGTACTCCTCAGCGTGCCCAAGGATCACGGGATCACGGAGTCGGGTGCGGATCGCGTTCCATTCGGCAACGACGCCGAGGTCGGCCGCCGCGATCGACGCTTCGCCACCGCTGTCGGCCTGATCGTCGGTACTGCTACAGCCGGCGAGAGCCGCGCTTGCAAGCACTGTGCCTGTCGTCTGCAACAGCCGCCGTCGTGAGTGTGCCATAGAGTTTAGGCCAACCTAAAACAACAAGAGTGTTACGAATTTTAGGCCGACCAAAACAACAGGGTTATGTGTTTTAGGCCAACCTAATAAATCACAGGCTATCCGCCGGCTCCCTCTCAGTCTCCGGGCTGCCGGTGGTAGCAGCGTGACTGACGATGCTTGGCCCCATGCTCCGTGACCTTCGCGCCCATATCGAATCGCTCGCAGTCGACGACGGCGAGTACACACTCGTCTGTAGTCGCCACGCCGAGCAGCCGGTGCCGGCTGCCGGGTTGTGGTTTCCGACCCGCCAGATCGCCCGGACAGCCGCACGTGCGACAACACAGTACCGCAACGCCCTCCGGCAGTACGATCCGACGCTCCCGCAACACGATATCGTTGTCTGTCAGGGCTACCCTTCGACAGTCGAGCCGCTCGCCGGGCAGTCACACACGACGACCACCGCTGACGCGACGACATCCTCCACCGACGACGCAGATGACCACCCAACAGCAGACGGGTATGACCGAGAATCATGGCGTTCTGCTACAACTGACCCCTCCTCGGGGGCGACGACAGCCACCCGTCCGCTCGTGCAGTTTTGCCATCATGTCGCCGCCGCGGTCTTCGAGACATTGGCTGCCGAGGGGTACGATACAGCCGAAACGGCTGTGATGGACGCCTATCTTGACCATGCCGAGGAGCAGTCGACAGCTGACGGCCTCTGTCTTCGACTATTGGAAAGTATGGCGACAGTGTTGTCCACCCGGCTGTCTCCTCGCGACCAGGCCGCGGTGATGGCGGCGGCTGCCGATCGGTTGCCATCCGCTGCCGACGCCCCCGCCACAGAGACCGACGTGACCACGGTGACAGCGGTGTTTGACCGGCTTCAGAAACGGGGGGTTGTTGGGGCGTACCATGACACCCCGTGGCTCCAGCACCGATCAACCGGGACGCGAGCCGTACTCATCGCGGTTGCCGGCTACGCGTTTTCGCCGTACGGCGGCCAGTTACCGACATTACCGGTCGTGATCGAGTTGTACCGGGTGGCTACCGACTGGCAGCCGGTTGCGGTCGATGTTGCGACACGCTCGACCGGTTGGCGGTTTCGCGTTGTCCCAGTTGGTGAAGCCGCACCTCGCGGCTTGGTGAGTGCGTCGGTTGCCGACGATGCGCCGGGGTGTCCGTGATGAGATCCATTCCTCACCCCGCTGTCAGTCACAAACCGGGGTGTCACCGGTGAACCGAACCACACCACGTCGCCGCCGGCTGTCGCTGTGGGCGACGCTGTATCTGGCACTCACCGGCGCAACGACCGACGACGAGTCGGATACCACAGCGCAATCGCCTGACCGGCGGTAACACGCCTACAGCAGGCCGCCGGTGGCCATCACGAACAGCGCGGTCGCGATGATCGCAAACAGCACGCCGACGCCCCCTTTAAGAATCTGCGTGTCGAGTGTTGAGGAGATGTACGGGGCGATCTGCCCGCCGGTGACCGTTGCCGGCACCGTCCAGACAACCATATTCCACGGCGTCGAGGCGAGGTCGATCGCGTGGCCGCCAACCAGGCCGCCGCCGAAGACGTGTACCAGCGAGGCCAACACGGCGGTCATCGCGACGACGATGTGGTTGGTACCGATCGCGATCCGGACGGGCACCGAGGTTCGAAGCATCGAGATGATCCCCAACTCGCCGATGCCGAAGCCGGCCAACCCCTGAAAGACGCCGCCGATACTGTAGTTGGCAAACCGTTCGAGATAGCCGCCGCGGTTGTAGTTGTAATCCGAGCCGCCGCGATCGACACGGGTGACGACGCCCTCGTCGTCGGTTTCAACACCGGCTGAGCCGGGCTTGGCGTCATCGTCCGGGAGTGCCTCCCCGCCGTCGGCCTCAACGCCTGCTGTCCCGGCGTCAGCCCCGCCTGGCTCCTCGTGGCCCAGATCGGCTTTAAACAACATCACCGATGCCGCCAGCAACGCGATCCCCAACAGCAGCTGGAAGACCGGTTCGGGGATCACAAACGACAGCAGCGCGCCGCCGACAACGAACGGGATCGACCCGCCGACGAGCGTGACAGCCAGCCGCCGATCGACCAACCCGTGTTGGATAAACGCTAAAGCGGAGCTTGAGAGCCCAAAGGACTCGCTGATCAGGCCGACCTTGACGATCGTCTCCGGTGACAACGGTGGCTCTGTCAGCGTTTCCGGGGAGAGCCGCATCGCCAACACCGGATACAGGAAGATCAGAAACGGCACGAACAACGCCGAGCCGCTGATCCCCACCGTGTTGACGATGGTGGCACCAAGGAGAAACACCGGGAACAGCCACCAAAACTCCAGCCAGTAGCCCTCCCCGGCGGCCGACGGTAGCGGCGCGGCGAGGATGACCCCGACGACGAACGCCAGCGGGGCGAGAAACACGAAGAGGTACTGATACTCCAGAAATGTCCGCTGTGCGCGCGCCGACGATGAAGGCGAACCCATTGCAATTGCAGCGCATTTTATGACTCGATACTAAATACTTTGCCGTTCAGCAAAATCGCGTTGCTAATCATGATGAATGATTGCGACTGCCCGTGTTCTACAGTAACATTTATGATCAACTCCGTGCTACACTGTCTCACGATGAGTGTCGATACTGGGCAGCTTGACAGTGACGCACAGGCCCGTGAGCAAGAGTCGCCGTCGGCTGTCGAGCCGCCCACCGATGCCACCGGCTTCCGTGGCCGGCTCAAACGGCATTTCGAGCAGTGGGCGCGGCTGTACGTCGAACAGCGCGTCGCTGTCCGCACCGGCGTCGACCGGTAGTGTCTCGCTGTTTCTCCGCGCTCTGTTCTGTCTCGGCCCGACCCATACGGATGTCGACGCGTAATCGATCCCAAACCGTTTGCTGGTCGCCCATCAACTGAGGGTATGACAGTCGCCGAGGTACTCGAGTGTCCGGTGTCGATCACGTCGCTGTCGACCGAGCGACACGAACGCGAGACCCCACAGTTCACCCGGGTGACAACCGAGATCGCCCTGTCGGGCGACGGCAAGACGGGTCGCGGCGAGGATGTGACCTACGAGGCCGACGCCCACGACGACCTCGCAGATGCGGGGCTGCCGGATCTCACCGGCGAGTACACCCTTGCTGAGTTCTCCGAGCGGGTCGCCGATACCCCCCTGTTTCCCTCGCCGCCGGAACGACCGGTCTCCCGACACTACCGGCAGTGGGCGATCGAATCGGCCGCCCTCGATCTTGCGTTGCGACAGCAGGAGACCGATCTCGCCACGCTGCTTGATCGTCGCCGCGAGCCGGTTCGGTTCGTCGCGAGCATGCGGCTCGGCGACCCCCCGACGACCGACCGGATCGACACGCTCCGCGAGCGGGCCTCCGGCGTCGAGTTCAAACTCGATCCAACGCAGACGGGGGATGTCACGCTCGTTGCAACGCTGTCCGACTACGGCTGGGGTCGGGTTCTCGACCTCAAAGGCCACTACGAGTGTACTGATGTGTACTCGCCGGCCGATCCCGAGCTTTACGAGCTGATCATCGAGGGGTTTCCCGAGGCGATCATCGAAGTCCCGGCGCTGACAGCGGCGACTCGGCCGTTGTTCGAGACCGACGGCGTACGGAGCCGGGTCTCGTGGGATGAACCGATCGAGAGCCTCGCCGACGTGAAATCGCTGCCGTGGGAACCCGACTGGCTCAACATCAAACCCTCACGGTTCGGCAGTCTCGAATCACTGCTTGAGACACTAACTTACTGTAAAAAACAGGGGATCCGCTGCTACGGCGGCGGGCAGTTCGAACTCGGTGTCGGTCGCGGACAACTGCAACTGTTGGCGTCGCTGTTCTACCCTGACGGCCCCAACGACATTGCCCCGCGGGCCTACAATGAGCCGGCGGTTGAGGAGTCGTTGCCGACGAGTCCGCTCACCCCGCCAGCGACGCCGGTGGGCTTTCGCTGGGCGTAGCC
>ERZ1034564.114-NODE-114-length-11167-cov-11.705184_pt1 | contig 11167 bp, 10 predicted proteins | sample MGYA00520653_ERZ1034564 | MGnify/ENA primary metagenome ERZ1034564 (study PRJEB33760, sample SAMEA4777720) | hypersaline lake metagenome | biome: hypersaline environment; feature: brines | place: Spain | collected 2014-08 | depth 0 m ...
CTCATTCCTCCTGAGAGGCCGTTGGTGCCTGCAAGCATGTTAACAACGTTTGATACAAACAGAAGACCTAGGGGAAGAAGTACAAGAGGGTAGATGATTCCCCAGTTTATTGTGAAGTCTATAATCGGTAGTGTCATAGACCATGATCCGGCGCCTACAGCGATCAGAGGCAAAGCAGCGGGTAATACAAAAAGCATTTTTGGGATCTGGCCTAGTCCGTTTCTCAGCATTTCATCGTCATTTGAATCCTCGTCTTGGGAGAAGTTTCCTGAGAGTCTGTTAAGCAGTTTTTGGTGAGGGAGTGATTCGATGTTGGTCTGTCTGTGAAGCTCTATATCGATTTCGTCATCTCCTATTGAAAGGTGTTCTGTCATAACTGCCTCAAGATCTACGTGTATGTCGTCGAGAAGACCTATCAGACTGATTATTATGACTGAACTGAGAGCTGCCAGTAGGATGGTAAGGTTTACAGTTGAGCCACCAGGTATTGATGTCAGGGCCATGTAGACTGTTATGGATGATAGAAATCCGAATAGAACGGTGATGCCTCCTGATGAGGCGAGTCTTGGCTTGTCTTTTTTCTGCTGGTCCACTGCAAATATTCCTGAAGCCATCAGGTATTTCTCGGCATAAGGTGTGGAGAGAAAGGTGACAAGAAAACCTGTCACCAGTGACGTGGCCAGTGTGATCATTACTTGTCAACCTTCCACATCTTGACGTATCCGTTTGATGCCTCTTCAACCTTCTCAGCGTAATCTACGTCGGCTCCGTCTCCTAGGTAGAGCTCAACCAGCTGGGAATCCATGATTGACTTAGGAACAAGTACGCCACGTGCTGATACCTGGTTGGATGCAAAGCCTCTCTCCAAGCTGTAGTAAGGATCGGCTGCCAGACAGTAAGGGACCTGAGACTCGACATCAAATGTCTCCGTACCTTCTTCTGTTATAATGCAGTCCATGTTTCGTGACTGCCCTCTTACCTGAAGTGAGGGAGCGCCGTTGAAGCTTACAGAAGTGTTTGTAATCTCGACAGGCGCGTATACAGTGCCTACTCTTCGGCTGGACATTTTTACTGTTGTGAAGTTTCCGCTTCTGCTGAGTGAGTCCCTGATGTTGCTTGAGGTTGAAAGGGTTATCATCGAGTTAACCTGTCCTCCGGTCTCATTTGGAAGATTTAGTGCGTTGTTTGATATTGTGCTTACTGCGCTGTACTTCCCTATCATCGTGTTGTCAAGAACGATGTAGTCGACCGAGTGCTTCTCCAGAAAGTTGTCGATACCTGAGGTGTTCATCGGATTGTCTGAGGTCAGGAAGTCCGCCAGCGGCATGTTTACGGCGCGTGTATCTCCGGTGTAGTATCCTGCGTTCCATCCGTTTGCTATTGATGGTCTCCTGCCGATTGACTCGAAGTGGTATCCGTAGTCCCACCAGGACATTATCGTCGAGCCCTGAGGGGTTTCCTCGTCCATGTATTCAAGGCTTTGATCCCATGCTGAGTTTGGTGATCCTCCGATACCTGACGCGGATACAAATCCCGCGGCAACGTTGACACCTACTAGAAGAATCAGTGATCCTGCTAGAACCCCGGACTTTACGCTTTCAAGGTTCTGATCTGCCTCAAATACTTCGGCGAAGTCCATGGATGAAATACCTTGGTATATTCTCGAGAATCCGTATCCTGCAGCTAAGGCGACTGAAAATGTTGATAGGAAGACCAGCCTTGACTTTGCTACGGCTCCAAGAAGGTTTGTAATCACCCATAGAGCGGGAAGCACCTTGTACCATTCTAGGCTGATCTCTCTAGACTTCATTAGATCGTTGAAATGCATGTAGACTAGGCCTGAGAGAATTATCACTGAAGCTGGTAGCAGTGCATAGGCGATTCTGGACCCTCCGAAGAAGAGCACGGTCTCGAGACCTATGATAGAGACTAGTATCAATGTTGTGAGCTTGAAGACAGACTCGCTGTCAAGATACATTGTGAATACTGTGAATACTGCCAGTACTATTAGACCGGATGCTATGCCGAATATGAATGACTGCTGGAAGAAACCGATTAAGACCAATGACCATGCTACGAAGGCAGCTTCCAGCCCTCCGAAGTAAACGTAGTCTGAGATCTCCTCTTCAACTATGCTGTATTTGCGCATCAGCATGAATCCTATGCCTGTAAGTAGGAGGCCTGTTCCGATCAGCATCATAGGCCAGCCTCCTAGCACGTTTGCTACTGCTGTAAGCGGCGTTGCGATGCTTCCTGCGTAATTCGCTCCAATGCTGCTGATTATAGTGTTCAGGCCGGGAGCTGTGTTTTCAGCTACTGTGCTTCCTATGACGTTTCCGCCGACGCTTTGCGTTGCCGCACTTATCAGACTTTGAACCTTCGAGGCTAGGAACTCGGAGTAAAGAGGTGAGAGTATTAGAGCTATCAGCCCTACACCTGACATTGCTGGCGTGAAGTACTTTAGGTTATCCTTGCTTATGATTTCTAGTTTCTCTACGAGGTACCTGTCCCAGACCAGGAACAGTAGACCTAGATTGACTATGAGGAATGTGGATGTAAATGAGAACTTCCCGGGGTTGAGGGATGCTGCTACTCCGCCACCGATCAACACTGTTGGTGTGTATGCAATTAGAAGGTTTTCTATGTCTTCGTCGATAAACAGCACTGATCCTACGACCAATGGCATTAGAAGCCAGAGCATCTTTGATCCTCCCCATGATATTGAGAAGAATGCCAGTGAGAGACCTGAGAGAATTCCTAACAACCTGTCTTTGTATTTCCAGCTTTTGGTGAAGAAGAGTAGTGTAAGCATCATGAAGAATGTTCCTGTAGGTTCTTTTTCGAAGAATCCTGCGGATGTACGTCGCATTACTCCGGGTATAACGGCGAGGAAGAATGCTGCAAATACTCCGGTCTTTTTATCGAATAGCTCTTTTCCTAGGAAGTACATTCCGACTGTTGATAGTGCCCCCATAAGAGCAGGATAGAACTGCGCCCATTCTAGGTAGTTGCTGAAGATCAGTGATCCACCGAGCCAGTATCCTACTGCCGGAAAGATTATCTCGCCTATATTATGTAGGTAAAAAGGTGAGTTGTATGGAAAGTACATCAGAAAGTCTGTCTGCGGTATTCCGCCTGTGTAAGCAAGGTGCTGTGATGCCCTGTAAATATAGTATGGATCAAGTGCCTGAAGGTACTGCATTCCCTGCTCGGGCAAGTACCTGAGCCAGAGAGCAAGACCGAAGATCGATGTCACCGTCAAGACAGCCCAGTTCTGCTTCAGTCCTTCGACGGTGAAAAACTCGTTTACTTTCTCAATCTGGCTCTCTAGATTCATGTAGGTTCGGTTTCTTATTCATCTTTTTTATTTCACTGGTTCTCCGGGGTGTTTAAAATGCTTACATGGGTAATTTTGCCTCAGTGAATCCGAAAAACCTGTTCAACAATGTATATGAGGATTATGACAGGTATGTGTATGTTCCTGTTATTCTGGTGTTTCTGTCTGTAGTTGTCTTGTTAGCCGGTTACTTGACACCTGGATCAGCCTTAAATCTTGGTCAGGACTTTACGGGCGGAACCACGATAAAGTATCAGCTTCCGGCTGACTATGACACAAACCAGATCAACCAGATTTTTTCATCTCAAGGATACCCTGGTTCAAATGCAATTACTGTTGGTGAGAACCAGAGTATTCTCCAGGTCACTGTTCCACCTCCTGAGGTAAACAGGACTGAAGCTGTTAGCATACTTTCGGATAACTCTATCCGTACATTTGACGTCTCAAGTGACGATATTTTGAGTAGAAACTTTTCGGAAAAAGAACTTGGTGATAGACTGCTTACGCTGGCTGTCTGGACGTTTGTCCTGGCGTTCTCGATAATGAGCCTAGTGATCTTTATATCGTTTAGAGATCTTATTCCGTCACTTGCTGTCATATTTGCAGCTTCCGCAGATATACTGTTTGCTGTAGCGGCGATGTCACTGCTTAAGATACCTTTAACCCCTGGCTCCCTTTCAGCTCTACTTATGCTTATAGGTTACTCGGTCGACACGGATATCGTGCTCTCTTCACGTGTCCTAAAGCAGAAGAAGGGCAGTATCAAAGACAGGATCTGGAGCTCCACAAAGACAGGTGTGACAATGAGCGCGGGAGGCATAGTAGGTTTCGTGCTGCTTTACAGTATCTCAATGCTTACGGTAGGTCCTTCAACCCTCTCAGAGGTATCTTCAGTAATGGTTATAGGCCTGCTTGCGGATATACCGTTTACTTGGTTTGGAAACGCCGTAATACTAAAGAAGTACGTTGAAGGAGATATTGAACTAGACAAGTATTTGAAGAAGGTGATGGTATGGAAATGAAGAAACTTGCCAAGGAGTGGAGGATCTGGGTACTAGCTATAGTCCTGATTCTATCCTTTGTTAGTCTTTCGCCTCAGCCGGTTGATTCTGACAGTGACGGCACTTGGGATACCTACGATCTGGAGGGTATGAACGGAAGTCTGGGTATTGATTTTACAGGCGGCTCTCAGCTTATACTAAGGGTTCAAAACAATGATTCTCGGGAGATGACTCAAAAGGTTGCGGAGACTCTTCAGTCCCGTCTTGATAACCTGGGTTTCAGCGGAGCAAGCCTCTCAACGAGAAACATAGGTGGTGAATGGAGGATCAGCCTTACCACAGCAGAAACTGATCCTGCAAGGGTTGAGGAGCTTATAGCTCAGGAAGGAGCGTTTGAGGCCACCATGCCCTTTATTTTCCGTGATTCTGCCAACTTCACACTGGACGAAACCTACAGACTTGAAGAATCAGGTAATAGTACTATCTCCATCTCCTCATTTGAGGAAGGAGATACCGAAACAGTATCTCTCAGTCCTTCTAACGCCACAGAGCTTGGTGGGACAAGGCTGACTTACCTTGGAGATTACAAGGGCTACAGCATGGTTGAGGTTACGGTTTATGATAACACAGATATTGAGTCTGTTGATACTGCCAACTCTGTTGTCCGTCAGACAGGAACAAACTCTAATCAGGCGGTGATACCTTTGATTGTAAGCCAGGAGTCGCAGGACAGGATAAAGCAGACGGCGAACAACTTCCAGGTATCAGCCGGTTCTCTTGTAATGTCTAACGGGGAGAATGCAAATCTGACGATTTACATCGATGACGAGAAGATCAGAGAGTTTACTGTTTCAAGTGACTTCCAGAGAGGTTCTATCTCCCAGCCTACAATAAACTTGAACGGCCAGGACGCAGGCGAGTTGAGGCAGAGGATGAACAATGTTCAAGGGTTGCTTCAGTCCGGAAGATTGCCTGAGCCTGTCAGCGTCGTCAGTACACAGCAGATTTCCAGTAGCATTGGATCTCAGTTTGCCTTGGCTTCATCGCTGTCAATCCTAGGTTCTCTGATAGCTGTAGGGATTATAATATTTATCAGGTATAGAAACCCTAAGCTTGTATTCCCGATAGTGTTTACAGGTGCATCAGAAGTGTTTATTTTGCTAGGTCTTTGGTTTACCAACTTTGCTACTTTAACCCTGTCAGCTGTAGCTGGTATAATTGCCGCGGTTGGAACCGGCGTAGACGATCAGATAATTATTACGGATGAGTCTGAGACTGAGTCTATTAAGGGTTGGAAGGATAAGATGAAGACAGCGTTTTTCGTTATCTTCACATCTGCGGCTTCTACCATCGGAGCTATGACTCCTATACTGTCTCCAAGGCTTTCAACCATGATGGTGGGAGCAGCAGGTCTTGGTCTTCTAGGATACTCTTATTACAGCTCCAAGGCTGGAAACCACTATATTGCGGTTGGGACAGTAGCTCTGATAATATCGGCTGTGGCATACACTGTTCCTTTGTCTCCTCTGCAGCAGATACAGGAGTTTGCAACCACAACTATAGTCGGAATTATGGTAGGTATAGCTGTAACAAGGCCTGCGTTTGCAAAAATCCTTGAGAATATGCAGCAGTGAATTAATTTAAAGTGAGAAATAGGTTTACTGAAGCTCCATTATGGCGTCAGCAACCTCGTCGTTTTCCTCCAGGGCCTGTTTGGCATCTTCCTTGTTGACATCGGTTTTTTCCATTACCAGTTCAACGTCTTCTTCGTCGACTTCAGGTTCTTCGGTGTTTTCTTCCTTTGAGTAGTTTCCCTGAAGCTGGAAGATTTCATTTCCCTGAGCATCTATTTTTGAGATTGAGGGGTTGCTGAAAACTAGTTTCTGGTCGCCCATATGGACTTCTACTTTGTCTGCGTCTAGTTCATCCATATCAACGCCCATCTGCTTCATCATCTTAGACATATCCTTGCCGCCAAACATGGATCAAATATTGTTTGCTGATCTTTTTAAATCGCAGCAGAAACATTACCTGATACAAACCATGTTTTCATGGGTTCTTGCTGCTCTAGTAGGAGTCATATCAGGTGTTGTGACAGGTTTAATCCCTGGTCTTCATCCTAATACTGTTATTTTCACGTCTCTTCCTGCGTATCTGAGTACGGAGATTCAAAAGATGGTGTATATATCGTATGTGACAGGCCTATCGGTTTCACATACTTTTCATGATTTCCTGCCCGCCATATTTATTTCGGCGCCCGAGGCAGAGTCAGCCTTATCCGTGGTTGCTTCTCCTGAGCTTGTTGAGAAGGGAAAAGGACTTGAGGCATTTTACTCTACCGTTAGAGGTGGCTTGAACTCTGTACTCGCTGTCGGTATCCTCATTCTACCTATGCTCTTCTTCTTGAAACCTGCTTATTCTTTTATCTCAGGTTTTATGGAATACATTTTAGCTTTCTTCCTGTTTTATATTCTCCTGAGTTCTGATGACTTCTTTGTAAGCTTGGTTGTAGCGATCTTTTCGGGTTCTCTTGGCTTGATAGCATTTAACACGCCTGTTAACCAGCAGTTTGTTTTGATTCCTGTCTTCTCAGGTCTGTTTGCGGTTCCAGGTGTCTATTCTATTCTTAATCAGGATTTTGAGGTTCCGGAGCAGCAGCATCCTGATGAATCAGTTTTTTCGCTTTCCCGTCACGGTTTTGCGGGCTCGGTTTCAGGCCTTCTTGCAGGTACTGTCCCTGGTATCGGAGCGGCTGTTTCAACTTCTTTTGTGTCTCCTATAATGGATGAGTCAAAGAAGGGTTTTCTCTCGGCGATGGGAGGTGTTAATACCTCGGATATATTTTTCTCCCTGATATCCCTTGCAGTTATAGATAAGGCTCGTTCAGGTGCATCTGTCGCTATCCAGGCTATAGGCACGTCCTCTAGCTCCAGTGTTTTCTACCTGCTTCTGCTGGCTTTTCTTGTGGCGCCTCTTGCGGCTTATCTTTCCGTCAGGGTCTCGAAAAGGTATGTGGATCTGATTGAGGGATCTTCAATTGAGTATATTGCATATCCTGTCCTGGTTTTGATCCCTTTGATATGTTTTCTTCTCACCGGATGGAGAGGTATGCTTGTATTAGGTGCGGCCTCGTCTGTAGGTTTTGTAGCGCAGCGCACTGATTCAAGAAAGGCCTGCATGAGTGTTTTGATTATTCCTACCTTGATCTCCTTTTCAGGTATCACAATATTTATTTAATCTGATGCCGCAGAGATTAGTTGTGAATGATCGAAAAGGATTTCTACTGGTTTTGATAACTGCATTATCTCTGGCTGTGGGCCTTATGCTTCGACCTTTTACAGGTTTTCTGCTGGGGGCTTTGATTCTCGCATTTATACTTCGGAAGCCACATCTTTACATACGGGATAGAATTGGGCCGAATGCCTCCGCTTTTTTGCTTACCTTGTCTTCTATTGTGTTGGCGATTCTGCCGCTTCTGATTATCGGGGTTGCGGTGGCAGATGACGCAAGAGACGTTGTGAAGGGTATTAATACTTCTGAGGTTGTTGACCTCAGCGAGGTGGAGCAGAGGGTTGATTCTTTTACTGGGACTGAGACAGAGCTTCAGGCAAAGCTTGCCAGTGCGGTTACCTCTTTTACTTCTGGTGCGCTTGGAGGTGTTTCACAGGCTTTGGACGTCGCTGCAAACCTGTTGATAGGTCTCTCGTTCATGCTGTTTCTGACGTATTATCTTGTCAGGGATGGTGGAGATCTTGTCAGGTGGCTGAAGGATCTTTCCACTCTGCCAGAGGACATTGAGGACAGGCTTGTGGATGAGATGTCGAATACGACTTCTGCTGTTTTGAAAGGTCATATACTTGTTGCTATCGCCCAAGGAGCTATCGCAGGCCTGGGGCTATGGATTTTTGGAGTTCCAAACGCTTTGTTCTGGACATTTGTAATGGTTATACTAAGTATCATACCTATAGTAGGGAGCATGGTTGTGTGGATTCCTTCCGCAATTTATCTGGGTCTTTCCGGAGAGGTTGCTTCTGCTGCTGGACTGGCTGTTTATGGTCTCGTAGTTGTAGGTATGACTGATAATATCTTGAGACCTCTTGTTGTAGATGAAAGCGCTGATCTTCATCCTGCGGCGATAATTATAGGTGTGCTTGGAGGTGTCTCAGTCTTTGGAGCCGTAGGCCTTTTTATAGGACCTATAGTGCTTGGAGCGTTTAAATCAGTCCTTAAGGTGTTTATGAACAACTATTCAGAGCTCTGACACAACATTTTTAACTGATAATATCATGTTTGGGTACAATGTCATCTAATCTAGAGACTGTGGCCATGGCAGCGCTCCTAACTGTTCTTGTCTCGTTTCCGACAGTCTCCCAACAAATCGATTACTCAGGTCCTTCAAGCTCTCAGTCACCTGTAGTCTCCTCGGAAAAGGATCTTGATAGAGAGATCAGTATCTCAGATGGTGAGGCCTCAAAAGTTACTGTGGAGCGTCATGACTCTATATATACGTTGAGGGAAGTTCCCAGCAAGAGGATTGAGGTTCTAGAGACTCCTTCAGCTGAGATGAGGGCGGAGCTTACTGAAAATATTTCCATGTATACGGTGGACTCACCGTATGGAACCTTAAGGAAGGGAATGGTCGACGGCAGAAAAGTCTCAAAGTTCAAAGGAGCAAATAGATCAAAGGTGAAGTCCAAGCTGCTGAGTCTGAAAGATGAGATGGAAAGGTACAGGTCTATGGCCAGGCAGGAAATGCTTCCGAACATAGAGTTGAGGATTACCGAGAGCAAGACCTCAGATCCGGATGAGAGAGTGGTTATAGACAACGATGAGACCCAGTCGGTAAACCTGAACAGCTGGACTCTCAGAAACTCCGATGGCGACACCTATGAGTTTGACTCGTTTGAGGTGCCTGCCTTGGGAACAGTTATGGTTTACACAGAGCCAAGATCGGAGATTAACGTAACGGAAACTGAACAGAACAAGTATGTTTATGCAACAGGAACAGACTGGGACAGTTACTCCGAGGAAGCAACCTTGTTCAACTCAAGAGGTGTAGAGGTTGCGGAAGACAGGATAGAGTAATTTAAATCCTCAAACTATGGTTTAACCTTTTTGATACCTTCTATCTCGTACTCTTCGCCTGTGAAAACCTTCTTTATACGCATCTCCTCTCTTTTCACCCATGTAATGTTTTCCAGACTCTTAATATAGGAAGCTGCATCCTCCGCATCAAACCTTGAGACTATGCCCAGTAACACGTAGATATAGAGAAATACCACAAAAGTTTCTCTGTTAAAGCCGTTTAGCTTTGCAAAGACGAAGGCCGCTGATGCAAAGAAGGTTCCTGTAAGGGCACCGATCTTATACTTCCTCTGCACACCGGAATCTGCGACTTAAAACTCAAAAAGAGTTGCGGATTCAGATGCTGTTTTTAGTGTTGAGCTTGACATGTAATATATGTCGGTGTATTATACTTGCCCTGACTGTGGCTACAAACAGAAGAGTAATGCGGAGAAAAGGGTCAAATGCCATAAATGCGACAGAAGCTATCTGAAAAGAGATGCCAAGAAGACCAGCAGGAAGGCACCTGAGGACGCAAAATCAGGTTTTAAGAAGTACTCCAGAAAAGAAAAGGATAAGTAAACAGACATTATGCGTAGTATGAGAGATCTTTACCTAAAATGAGACGGTTTTCTATTCCGGTAGAGGACTTTGACCTTGAACTTACCTTGACTTGCGGACAGACGTTTTGCTGGCACAGGCTTCACGGCGATTTATTTGAGGATTCATCTAGGGAAAACTCCTGGTTCTACACGTTTAGAAACGGAAAACCAGTTATGGTTAGGCAGGACCAGCCTGACGAACTAACTGTTAAAACTGATTTAGAGCCATCACGAGTACGACAAGCTCTAGGGTTGAATAAGAATCTTCAGAAGGTTTTTTCTCGGTTTCCTGATGATAAAGAGCTGGAGAAGGCTAAAAAAAGCTTGTGGGGTCTTAGAATAGTTCAGGACGAGTTTTTTCCTTGTCTGATTTCTTATCTTTGCTCCCCGCAAATGAGGATTCCACGCATCAAGAAGATGCATAACTCCATATCACGTGAGTACGGTAAACCGGTTGAGGTAGAGCAGAAATCTGTTTACAGGTTCCCTACGGCGGAAGAGCTTTCCCAGGCTTCTGAGGAAGAGTTGAGATCACTAGGTGTCGGCTACAGAGCCGAGTATATATCAGAGACTGTTGATATTATTCAGAATGACTTTGACAGCGATAAGCTACAACGTTTTGGGTATGAGGAAGCTAGGAAGTATCTTAAGCAGCTTCATGGTGTTGGTGACAAGGTCGCTGACTGTGTGCTTTTGTTCTCGTGTGGATTTCATGAGGCATACCCTGTTGATACCTGGGCTGAGAAGGCTTTGAAAGCTCTTTATCCTGAGCTTCATTCAGAGGACTATGATGAGCTTTCCAGAAATGTACGTGATTACTTTGGACAGAACGCTGGCTATGCTCAAGAGTATCTCTTTCATGCTGCTAGGAATGATGTCATTGAGTTATGAGGTTCTTTGCCACTGATTTAAAGTTTCTTTGAGAGGTTTTGATGTATGAAGATCGGAGTTGTTAGAGCTGAGTACAATGAGGGAATTACTGAGAAGATGCTTGAGTCTGCCTTGAATAGGGCAGAAGAATTAGGTGTAGAGGTTCAGACATTGGAGGTGCCTGGGGCTTATGATACGCCGCTTGCTGCTGATAGACTTGCCCGTAGATCTGATATTGATGCTGTAGCTGTTATTGGTGCTGTAATCAAGGGGGATACTGACCATGATGAGAT
>ERZ1034564.116-NODE-116-length-11148-cov-4.592356_pt1 | contig 11148 bp, 10 predicted proteins | sample MGYA00520653_ERZ1034564 | MGnify/ENA primary metagenome ERZ1034564 (study PRJEB33760, sample SAMEA4777720) | hypersaline lake metagenome | biome: hypersaline environment; feature: brines | place: Spain | collected 2014-08 | depth 0 m ...
CTTTATGAGTGATCCATTGTGGACAGATTCTCTCACCAGCACAGCCGATTTTGAAACCGCGCTGGGAACATTACTTGATGCAGCCGAAAAGAATGATATTGATCCCAAGGGGAGTTGGGTTTTCAGTACCGACAGCAAGATTGGTCATAACTATGAGGTCATTGTATATGAACTAGAGTAAGCACAGAGTAAAATCGGAGAACAACCGGTCAACAATCACTGTGAATCAATCTGTGAGTGTGATTATATATCTAACACATTTCGATTGTTGGCGGTGTGACGCCGGGGGGCACAGTTCAACAGTACTGCTGTTACAGTGGCACTGAGCGGCTGATTAATAATACAACTTACTTATTATCTACTTACGTAAAAGCAAGATATTATTCCCCACCTTTATAAACGGCATTATCTAAGAGGGTAAGAATTCATAAGCAGTGAAAGAATGTTATAATTGTACAGGTGTTAAACATGAAAATATGCTTTTCAGATGCTCGTCAGTCGATGAACCGATATGGTGAACTGCTGGCTTTTGTTCTCATGCCTATGATCGACCACGAGGTGGGATAGATGGATGCAGACCCAAATAGTGAGGAGGCGGTCGAAGTCCTCCAACAACTTGGCCTCAAAGAGTACGAGGCCAAGTGTTTCGTTGGGTTGACGCGGCTTAATATGAGCACAGCAAAAAAACTCAGCAGTCTTACCGATGTCCCCCGTACCCGAATATACGACGCGATACGCATTCTTGAGGCACAGGGGTTAGTTGAGATCCAACACACGAGCCCACAACGCTTTCGCGCAGTTTCCTTAGAGGAGGCAACTGCCACACTTCGTGATCAGTATGAGGGTCGTGTTGATCGGCTTCACAACGCGCTCAACAGAGTCGAGACCGTCGAGAATGACGACAGCTCGTCGGTACAGGAAGTCTGGACGATGCGCGGCCGCGACCCGATCGAAAACCGAACCGAGCAACTCATTAACACAGCGACCGAAGAGATTGTCCTAGTTATCGGGGATAAAACGTTGTTGACCGCAGACCTGGTCGAGACGCTAACCGGGGTGGAAGACAACATCGAACTAACTGTGGGCGCACTAACACCGTCGCTGCAAGCAGAGATCCAAACAGCCGTGCCGGCCGCCACGACGTTTGTCTCCGAGCTTGGTTGGTTGCACGGTGAGCATGCAACGGCGGATGACACTGCGATTGGTCGCCTGCTAATGGTTGATGGTACCTCAATTCTAGTAAGTACGATCATCCCGGAGTCAAAAGCCGAACAAGCTGTTTTCGGCGAGGGGTTCGGAAACGGGCTTGTAGTGGTTGCTCGCCGGCTGATGTCTCAGGGGCTTGTCACCGAGAACACGTCGGAAACGTAGCTGTTGGAACTACGACGACAGCGTCATTCGGTAATTTCCCGTGGTGGCTCCACCTCAGGAGGCGTTGTTGCGGCTCCGATCAGCGTCTGTCGATCACGGAGGTAATGGAGGCTGCTGGTGATAATGAAGACGCCGCTGGCAAGCAGTGCGTACCCGAATCCGCCAACGGAGGAAAACGGTGTCACCCCTTGGACGGCGATGACTACCAACACAGAGATAACCGCACTCAGCAGCAAATAAAATTGGCTCCACGGGAGGTCGTCAGGTGGAACAATATCGAGGTAGAGATCAAACTCCTGAATCTGATCGGTGATACTGATGGTTTTGCGATCTTTCGCATACACAATCACATCTAGTCGATCCATCGTCGGAAGATGCGTTTGGTGGAGAGCCGTATACACCCGCTTTCGTTGCTTCGGTGTCACTGCGTGTAGTTCAACACCATTTTCCCATGCGGCGATCTGCGTAGAGAGTTCTCGGATGGTGACCGACTCACCGACCTGTGACAAGTAATGTAGAGTGAACCGACGCCGGCGATTGCTCAGTGTTTCGAAGACGGTTTCGGTTGACAGCTGTTGTTTGTCGGCCGGAAGTGATTTGGCAGCTGCCTGCAGTTTGCTCATACGAGCCGCCAAGCACTCTCTAATACATTAACACCACACAATTTCCAGTTTCGTTGGTTATTTATTAATCGGGTGACAATCAAAAAGGTTCCACCCCACTATCTTTTTTCGGGGTATCCCAGCGGCCGACAGAACCCGCAGCTACAGACGCCGACATCCCCCTTTTTGCGTCGAATGACCGCTTCAAGCGGGTTAGGTCAACCATACCTAATTGGTCTACCGACCACCGTTTAGCGGAACCACATGACACAACGATCGACTTCTGGCCGTTTTGCGGCGATTCACCGCCCCGAGTATACCGGTGAGAATCGGTGTCGCCCCTGTACCGTCATCAACCTCGTGTTTGCGGCGGCGATAACTGCTGGGGCTGCGGCTGTCTGGCAGCCAGCTATCATTCCGGTTACGTTGGTTTCGCTTGCGAGTATTTATTTTCGTGGGTACCTAGTACCTGGCACGCCTGCGTTAACCAAACGGTATCTTCCTGACCGGGTACTCGATCTGTTTGGAAAGTCGGCGACCGACACCTCGATGCCACCGGAGGAACCGACGGATACATTCGACATTGTCTCCTTCCTCACCCGAACATCGGTTGTGGTCGACGACGGTGACGATATTGGGCTCGCCCCGGAATTTGAAGTAGATCTCAAAGTGGCCGCACTTGAGCTTGATTCCGATGCAGCACTCCTTGCTGGTTCGGCTGATCTGCTAGATGTTGCCCCGGAGCAGCTATCGTTTGTCGATGGCGGCCTGTCGTGGCGTGTCTCTGTTGACGACTCGATCCGTGGCAAGTGGGAGTCACGGGCAGCGTTTATTACTGATCTCGCTGCTCACCGTACGCTTGCTGACTGGACCGATGAATGGGATCTAGTTCCGGGTTCGGCTCGGGGACGGATCCTCTCAGCAATCCGCGCCTGCTGTGACACCTGCCCCGTCTGCTGGGGCGAGATCAGGCTTGGAACCGAATCAGTAAGCTCCTGCTGTCGGGAGTACGAGGTGGTAGCTGCCGTCTGTCACGACTGTGATGCTCGCCTCTTCGAGACTGATGCAGCTACTGTTGGTGACGATTAAACGAACCCACATCGCGGGCTCTCATTTTATCGACAATATCAAAAGAAACGTGCGAGAAGCCGACTCACCTGACCGCCGGTACCCAGCCGCCCAGCGTATAGCTGATAGATGGTTGAACCGGCAAACAACAAGAGACAGGCTGTTGCGGGGATGAGCGGATCGACTGCAGCGAGTAGCGGAACTGCTGCTAACGAGCCGACTGTCACAACCAGTCCGACAACGCCGAGTGCGCGATAATACTCCCCCCATGTGACGCCGATACGTGTTGTCACATCCATATAGCGATTCAGCTGCCCCGCCTGCGAGCAGACACGCACCGTCTTCCGGTTTGGATCATACACCACCAGTCCGAGGCTGTCCAATTTCGGAAGGTGTGTCTGATGGAGCGCGTTGTAGACGCTTCCGCGGAGCGCACGTGGCGCGGGGCGTTCTCCGGACTCTGTGGTTGCGATTCGTTCCGAAAGGTCGCGCAACGACATACTCTCAGGCTGTTTCCACAGCTCTGTGAGCACCTCGCGCCGGCGCGCGTTACTGAGCACGCTGTACACTTCTACCTCGGGCAGCATGGCCTGATTGAACATTGCTCGTCGCAACGCCCGTGAGTGATATAGATATGAATTCACTGCTGTTTGGGTACAGATAGAAGGGTACGGGTACCAAACCGGTATGTCAACTGGATACTGCTGGTACGGGAGCTGTACAAATCGGTATGACCAGTCAACCCAGTCGGTATGGTGGCTGAAGACGACCGGTATGTCCGCCCAACGAGGCGGTATGCGTTCCGTGCAAACTGGTATGCTTAGTCTGGTTTGAATCCGAAATGGCGTAACCATACGTTCAAAACACCTCCGAGAGGGCCTCAAACCGTTGAATCAGCACATAGGTAATACCCCCTGTGATGTGGGGATAGTTGTCCCGAGCCGACCGGACGATCCTGTGATTGTTCAACGTGGTCTACCCGGGAAACAGACCCATGACAGAAGACAACAACCCCCAACTGTACAGCCTCTCACGCCGCAAAATGGTAGCCGGTCTCGGTGTTGTCGGCCTCGCGTCTGCGGGTGCCGGTGTCGGTACCTCGGCGTTTTTCAGCGATGAAGAGAGCTTCGAAAACAACACGCTCACCGCTGGGACGCTCGATATGAGTGTCACCGCCAACGTCGTCGCGGCCGACGACTACTGGACTGGGCAAGGTGCTCTTGACCTGAGCGAAACAGCTGACGGCGACGTGGTTTCCGGCATTCAGGTCGACGATGTCAAGCCCGGCGACTGGGCGGTTATCTGCTTCGATATCGAGGTCGGCGACAACCCCGGCTACGTGCAGGTGCGCACAGAAGAGTTCGTAGAGAACGGTGGTGCCAACCCCGAGCCCGAGCAGGACGTCGAGGGTGACACCGACAACGATGCCGACCTCGGTGAATTCCTGCTGACGACCGTGTGGCAAAACTATGACGAGACCAGTGGCGACAAGACTGGACTCTCCACACTCGATCCCGTATTCAACAATGCCTCTGATGATCTTAACATCAGTTACGGATCGCCAGATGTTGATGGTGTCGTCGACGGTGTCACTCACTACACAAACGCCCGCGAGGCAAACGGAGTGCTTGAGAATGGATACCTAATCAAAGACGACAACGGCGACCTGCTGCCGATTAACGACCAGGCCAACGAGGGCGTCTACTCGTTTTGTCTCCTCCTTGAGATCCCGTTCCAGGTCGGCAACGTGATTCAGGGCGACTCGATCTCATTTGATCTCGTCTTCGAGACCGAACAGGTTCGACACAACGAGGATCCGTTCAACAACACAGTCCCGGTGAACAACTCAACCGGTGGCCAATAAGATCGCAGTACAATCAGCGAATGGCGGAACTCCCCGGAGCCTTCCCCGCTGACGCTGACTGGCTCCCCCGCTGTTCAGGCTCTGTTGTCCGGTGGAAATTGCATCGGACAGCCAACCGACTCCCATCCCGCATTGGTATACCACGACGGTTCGATTCCGTCGGCGGGATTTCCCCCTATGGGGATGACATATAATGAATGAAAAACTCAGACTTTCCCGCCGCAAGGTGCTCGCGGGGATCGGTGTCGTTGGACTCGCGTCTGCGGGTGCTGGTGCCGGCACGAGCGCGTTCTTCAGCGATGAAGAGGAGTTCGTCGACAACTCTCTGGTCGCAGGCGAGCTCGACCTGCTGGTCGACTGGCAACAGACCTATGATTTCGGCGACGGCCAAACCTTCGTCAGTGCCCATCCCGATCACGACAACGACGGCGAACAGTCGATCATTGACCCAGAAACTCAGACCGTTCAAAACTACAGTGATTTCCCGGACGACGACGATGCTGACAGCAATGGTGCGAACATCCCCGGGTTGACCTGTGAGAACATTCCGCCGCTATCGGAGGCTGACTTCGGCGTTGACCCTGTTACCGATGAAAACATGGAAACGCTGGTGCAGTTCTCCGATGTAAAGCCCGGAGACAGCGGCGAAATTACGTTTTCGCTTCACCTGTGTGATAATCCTGGCTACCTATGGATGCAGGCTGACAATGTTTCCGAAGACGGCGGTATCCTCACTGAGCCTGAGACGGCAGTTGACCCCGACAACCTCGGTACGCTTGGGGATGAGATCCAAGCGACGCTGTGGTACGATGAGGACTGCGACAATGTCTACGATATCGACGAACCGGTCGATATCATGCTGACATTAGACTTCTCTGGCTCGATGCTGTACGATCAATACGGCGGGCTTGTCAGTACTGACGACATTCAGCTCAATGGGACTACATTGTCAGAAACGACAAAGATTGATCTCGTTGAATTGGGGACTCGTCAGTTCGTTGACTACCTTCAATCCCAGAACGCGGATGTGCAAGTTGGGGTCGCCTACTTTGACGGCGAAGGAACCGACGACAATATTCCTCGAACTGGGATCCTCCAGCCACTGACGACTGACCTCTCGGTTGTCGACGGGGCGCTCTCAGGGCTTCGCCAGAAACTTGCAAATGTTGTGACCGGTAGTGCCCCATCAACGCCGTTCGATGGTGACGGTAATCCGAGTCCATTCTTTACGAATGGGATTGCGACGGGCACCTACATCGGTGAAGGCGTCGACGATGCGCAAGCTGAAATCGATGCTAATGGCCGCAACGGGGTGGATTACACGAACATCATTCTCTCGGATGGCGAATCGTTCAACGGAACCGGAAGCACGCAGTTTTCCGATCCAGTCACCGCAGCCGACAACGCCCGTGCTGGATCACTGTCGCCGCCTACAGACGTGTTCACCATTTCGGTTGGGAGCGCAAATGATAGCGTCCTCCAGTCGATGGCTGGTTCGGCTGGTGGAACCGGGGGAGATCCATCCTTCTTCAACGACGTTGACAACCCATTAGATATCCCGAACGTGTTTGGAAATCTCGCGGCTCAAACGGTCGCTGAGAGAGTTATCATGCACGATAGTCTTGCCACCGTACTCACCGAATTGGCGGGTGGTAACGGGATCCCGCTTGACGGCGATCGATCTACGATCTACGACGAGTTGACTGATCCTGCTGACGATCCCGATCGAGAGGCGTTCCGCGGCGATGGCGTGATGCATTGTGTTGCGCTCTCGTGGGAGCTCCCGTTCACAGTCGGAAATCAGGTGCAAGGTGACACCCTCGGCTTCGACTTGAGCTTCTACACCGAACAGGAACGGCACAACGACGGTGCCGGGCCACAAGTCGCTTGATCGATCCTTGCGACAGCCCACGACGGCGAACGGGGGTTCGACTCCTCCAGTGGGTTTTCTCCCGTCGTCGAGGCAGGGAGCACGAAACAGACACCGGCAACGGTCACACAAGACCGCAGACAACGATCAAATACCGAAATAAACAGCAAATGACAGAACATAACGACCCCAAACTGAACAGCCTCTCCCGACGCAGCATCCTCGGGGGTATCGGCGCAGTCGGTATCGCTTCCGCTGGTGCTGGGCTTGGCACGAGCGCGTTTTTCTCCGACGAGGAGGAATTCATGAACAATAGTCTCCAAGCTGGCACCCTTGACCTGAAGCTTGATTACAAAGCAACGTACCTCGGCGGCCCAGGCCGACTTGCTTCTGTTGAGGCTATGGGCTACCCGAACGTCGAAGAGATCACCGACGACGGAGAGTCGACCGGCCGGTACCTCCTTGCACAAGCACCATCGCCAGCGGATATGCAGGAGTGGGAAGATCTTGTCCAGGGCGAGGCATTCGACTTCTGCAGCCCTGCGGCCGACGAATACTTGATAAACGGTGATGGTATCCCGATGTTCACACTTGATGACGTTAAGCCAGGTGACTCCGGCGAGGTGACTGTGAGCATCCATATCTGCGATAATCCCGGCTACCTTCGGATGATGGGCGACATCACTGACAACACTGAGAACGGCCAGACCGAACCCGAGATCGACGCCGAGGGCGAGGACACCGACGGCATCGGCGAACTCGCTGACGCGATCGAGGTCTGCGTCTGGTACGACGAGGACTGTGACAATGTCTTCGAGCCGACCGGCACGGGCCAGCAGAACGAACTGGAAGTCGCCTTAGTCAGCGACGTTTCCGGCTCGATGGGCGGATCCGCGCTCTCTTCGCTGAAGACGGCCGCGAGCAGCTTCGTTGGAAACCTCTCGTCGCCCGACGAGGCCGCGGCGATCTCGTTTAGCACGAGCGCGTCGACCGACCAGGAGCTGACGACGAACTACCAGCTCGTCCAGAACGCGATCAACAACTACACCGCGAGCGGTGGCACCTCGATCGCCGCCGGCATCATTGAGGGCGAGGACGAACTCCTCAACGGCACCAACGCCACGCCGGGCGCGTCGAAGGTGATGATCCTGTTGAGCGACGGGCAGTCTGACGAGACCGCCGCGATCAACGCCGCGAACGACGCCAAAAACAATGGGATCCGCATCTTCACCATCGCGCTCGGGAGCGCAGACACCAGTCTGTTGGAAAGCGTCGCCAGCTCGCCCGACGACGCCTTCGTCGCGCCCGACCCGGCCGACCTCGACACCGTCTACGACGAGATCGCGCAGATCGTCCTCGACGGCGAACAGAAGATCGCAGAGGGGACGATGGCCGAAGTGTTTGCCCAACTTTCGGAGGGCGTGATCCTCGATGGGGATCGGCAGGAAGAAGGCATTCAGCCATACCCCGGCGCAACCACCCAGTGTATCGGCTTCGAGTGGACGTTACCGTTCGATGTTGGTAATGAAGTGCAGACTGATTCAGTCGGCTTCGACTTTGGGTTCGAGGTTGAGCAGTCACGGCACAACGAGACGCCGTTCGCCGCTAACAACACGGCCCCGAACGGCACACCGTCCGGAAACTAACAGCACAGCACATCGCCCCGATGGGGTAGCATGATTTAGTGAGCGTGGTAGTGGCCGCCTGCCGTCCGGTACGAACGCCGTACCTGGATGACATCGGCTCATACCTATCTCCGCTATTGATCTACACTCATCCGACCAACGGATCGGTACGTCCGATCCACCAACGACCCGGCGTATCCGGGACAACTGACAATGATATTAACACGCCGGAAACTGTTGACGGGTATCGGTGGCGGGACGCTCACAGTCGGTGGGATCGTCGCCGTCGGGAAAGCGCCCTGGAACCCGCCGCAGTTCTCACAGTACACGTACGCTGCACCCGATGATGATACCGATGACCAACGCCTCAGTATCGCGTGGTATGAGCGATACAACGGCACGTTTGTCGAAAACCATGCCGACACCGACGACGACCTCGAAACAACCTTAGATCCCGATGGGGGCCCTGGGTACACAGAAGAAGCGACGTTCGTGACCGACGCCTCCGGCCCGGTCATTGCCGTGCAAAACGTCCTTCCGGGTGACACCGGGGTTGTCGTTGTCGGTCTCGAAGTGGTTGCAGATCCTGCCGAGCCGCTTGACGTGTGGCTCCGTGCAGAGGTGACAGACGATGCCGAGAATGGCATCAACGGCCCCGAACAGGTTGAGGGCGATACGACACCGAACGACGGTGAACTTGACGAGCTTGCGACCGTTGAGATATGGCGCGACGGCTCCCCGTTTGGCAGCTGTAACGGTCAAAAGGAGTTCGATGAGAGTCTTGAATCGCCGCTTGTCGCGCCCGCCCCCGTCGCTGAAGCCTTCTCGCCGACGACAGACGTTGGTGCTGATGCAGGGCTTCTCGCATTCGATTGTCTTGATCCGGGAACCTTGCGGTGTGTCGCGCTTCGCTGGGCGGTACCGGCCACCACCGGCAACGAAGCCCAAGGGGACTCACTGGGATTCGATTTCTCCTTCGGTGGCGGTCCGTGTGGGGAAGACAGCCCGTTCACCGCTGGAGGGTCACAATGACCGTGACTCGACGCCGGATCCTGGCGGCGGTAGCCGCCACGGGTGGGGCCGGCGCGCTGATGGGAACTGGTACCGCTGCAATGCTCCGAGATACAGAGCGGTATGACGCCTCAATCACGGCTGGCACAGTCGACCTGCGTGCGGAGTATGAACTGCTGACCGGCCCGGGTGCTGGCGCGCCCGACGGACAGGGGATAATCGATGGCCCACGTGTGCGGCTGCCAATCGGGTCGCTCAGCCCAACTGCTGCCTCCGGGAGCATGCGTCTCACGTTCGCGTTGCCGCAACGCGGCGATGCGGTCAACAACCCGGCGGCGTTGTGGCTTGCGACAGACTGCCCGGTTCCACAATCGACTGCAGTAGCGGAGTCGATTCAAGTTGTGGTGTCGTACGCTGACTGTCACTCCGGAAGCCGCCTCCAGCGAGTCACTGCTGGATCACTGCGTGAGGTTGCTGAGGATCTCCGCGGGGGATTCCGGGTCGACGGTGATCCGTCGACGGCAGGCGACGACTGCTTGGTCGACACTGTCTGTCTACTCATTGAGTACGAGCTCGACGGGTATATCGGAACTGAGACGGTTGCGTTACCGCTGTGGTTTGCAGCCCTCCAGTGCCGAAACGCATCCCCGCAGAATCCCTTCGCAGGGGTGGATTCAGATCCATGTCCTGCCGCTGACCCATGCCCATGCTGCAACACGCTTGGGAAACTTGAGTTTGAAGACGATACGCAGTCGGGACTACGCGAGAGTTTCGCCACCCCCGGCGTATACGCTTTCAATAACGGCGATCCAGACTACGGGTTGGAGATCTACGACACCGTAGACAAGGATGGCGGTAGCGAAACGGTCGGGATTGCGTTCCGGCTTGTGAGCTTTACCGGTGGAAACCCCCCGCCGATTTGCACGGTCAAAGTCGGAGCTATGCCCGGATACGAGCAGTACGACCGCACCGATGGCCTCTCGACGGACACACTGTCTCTCCCCGGCAGCGACACCAACGGTATCGTGTACGCACCAGAGGGAACCGCGATTAGCCACGTCACAGTCTGTGTCTGTACGGCCGATTCGAAGGCAGACTGCGAGGGGTGTACTGATCCCTCACATTCGAATACTGTCGTCAGCGGTTGGAACGGGAACGGCAATGGTGCGCCCGGAGCCGCCCGAGGTGACCGATGATCCCGCTCTCGCGGTCATCGTTGCCGAGAGCGCGGAGCCTTGTAGTGACGCTCGTGCTGATCGCGGCTGTCTCGCCGTTTGTAGTGTTTGCCCTCCCCGAGGTGGTCGGGGCCGACGAGAGCTACGTCGTCCTGTCAGGGAGTATGGAGCCAACACTTTCGCCCGGTGATGTGGTGATCGTCGATGCAACTGCCACCGTGGGTATCGGTGACATCATCACGTATGATACCGGCGACCAAGTGCCGACAACACACCGTGTGATCGACGAACGGGACGGTGGCTACCAGACCAAAGGTGATGCCAATGAGAACGTTGATTCGGGGCTCGTCGCCTTTGAATCCGTTATCGGACGCACCATCATCACGATCCCGTTTGTCGGATATGTGATCCTGTGGGCGAATTCGCCTGTCGGCTACGTCCTGCTTGTGGTGATTCCGCTGGTGCTACTCGGGGTGAGTGAACTCCGCAAGTGGGCTCGCCAGGATCCCACCACCCAATCAGACACAGCCCACCAGTCAGTATCGGCCGGCAATCCAACAGA
>ERZ1034564.118-NODE-118-length-11047-cov-6.306678_pt1 | contig 11047 bp, 5 predicted proteins | sample MGYA00520653_ERZ1034564 | MGnify/ENA primary metagenome ERZ1034564 (study PRJEB33760, sample SAMEA4777720) | hypersaline lake metagenome | biome: hypersaline environment; feature: brines | place: Spain | collected 2014-08 | depth 0 m ...
TAGTTGCAGATGAGCGTGGCTACTACGAGGAAGAAGGGTTAGAATTAGAGATTTGGGAACCACCGGAACACTACGATACGCTCGAAATGCTCGCCGAAGACGAACTCGACTATGCTATCACCGAACCGATTCACCTGGTGCCTGAACGCTCAGAGGGAGTTCCGGTGACAGGAATTGGTAAATTCTTACACACCCGAGGCGGTATTCAATATCCGACTAGTCAAGGGTGGGACTCGCCGGCTGATCTCGAGCCAGGGGTTCGACTCAATTACCCAGGAGCCCCTGGCATTGAGGGTAGAAAGATGGTTGCATATATGGCACAACAGGCCGGTAGTGATCTGACAGCCGATGACATCGAGCCGGTTGATCGGGGATTTTACCACACCGACGCGCTGATTGATAATGACGCTGACATCGCGTTTCTGGCGTTTTATAATTTCGAGATTGTTGAGAGTCGCCACAGAGGCTTTGAGGCAGACATTTGGCAACTCACCGAATATAATATCCCTGATTTCAATCAATTGATTCTCACTACCTCTGATGGGAAAATCGAACGCAATCCTGATCAGATTCAAGGATTCATTGATGCTACACGACGGGGCATCACGGATACAGTCAACGAGAGTGAAGCTGCCCTTGAGTTGTTCTTTGAGCGATATCCAGAACTTCGGGATGATGACCCAGAGCTAATAGACAAAATCGCGGAGGCAACGACAGATTTCTTTACTCCTGACCTCTCACAAGATCTCAAAATGTATCAAGATCTCATAAAATTCTGCGAGGAATTAGATCTCTCTGACCAGCAGGTGAATGTTGAAGAGTTTACCGACAAACGATTTGCCGAGTGAATGAACGAGTAACTCACACCTCTATCTTGTATTACCGCTCCCAATTGAACTCCAATAGAGATGTTTGACTAGCTTCAGTAAGCGTCAAAACTAAATCCAATCTACCGCCCGAACGGGTGCGTGAAAGCACAGTAGGGCGAGCGAAAGGTCGGAAACGGGATCCCGAAGAAGCCGGGTTCGAGACGTGACCCGCTCTGTGGAGATCGGGCCCTGTCCGGAATGGGGATACACACGGCAAGCTCATTCGTTTTGGCGACTCCATCAGGAGATCGAACAGGGTCAATAACGGCGGATTGAGGAACGGCAACGGAACTCGAAAGGCAACGACAACCAGACACGACAAGATTTCTCTAATTTGGAAGTGTCAGCATCAGCGTGGGAATCGTTGCGGGGGATACCAACATGGCCGATCAAGCGACAAGGCCTGTTTGGGATTGCCGTGGTGGATGCTGTGACAATAATGGTAATATTTGCTTAACCAACATCGAGAAGGTTGAAATGCAGATTGTTGGTTAGCTTTGTGCAGGATCCGTAGGAGATATGGCTGTGTCTCGACAGAATACACGCAGCCAACTGCAGATTTATACTATGCCAGATCCAACAATTGTTATGTCTTTGCCAATCCAGATTGCTGTGGTACAACATAATCCCAAGGTTGGTGATGTTTCTGGGAACTGTTCCCAAATCATCGAGGGATATTCGCAGGCTGCCAATGCCGGTGCTGAGTTAGTTGTCACCCCTGAACTTGCCCTTCTCGGGTACCCGCCGCGTGACCTCCTCCACCGACAATCTGTGATTAAAGCTGAGCGGGCCGCTCTCAATGAACTACAGTGTGCCACCGAAGATGGCCCTGCGCTCATTGCCGGACATACAGCCGATTCAACCCGAGAAAGCGGTCCGCCGCTGATGAACAGTGCCACCGCTTTTGTGGACGGAGAGGCCACTGTACGGTACGACAAGCGTCTGCTCCCGACATATGACATTTTTGACGAACACCGTTACTTCTCTCGGGGCAACAAACCACAAACCGTCGTAATAGATGGCGTGACGGTTGGTATCACAATCTGTGAGGATGCTTGGTACGATCACGAAGTGACCGGACAACAACGCCACGGAACGGATCCTGTCGCTGCATACGATGATGTTGATCTCCTTGTGAACTTGTCCGCAAGCCCGTACCGGGTAAACAAACCCTCCTCTCGTGTCACCCGGTTTGGAAACCACGCTCAGAATACCAGCACGCCGGTGGTTTTCGCCAATCAAGTTGGTGGCAATGATGATATCCTTTTTGACGGCACGTCGGTGATTCTTGACGCCGTTGGTGCCACGGTCACCTCTGCGCCGGTTGGCAAACCCCACGTGCTGCTCAACTCATCTAATGTGGGGTCTCCAGAGTCGGTAGTACCGCCTGAAACAACCCAACTCCGACGGATGCTTGAACTTGGTATTCGGGATTACCTCCACAAGACCGGGTTCAAGGATGTTGTGATCGGGTTATCAGGTGGTATTGATTCGTCGGTCACGGCCGCGCTTGCTGCCGAAGCTATTGGCCCCGAACACGTCTACGGTATCACCCTCCCAAGTGCCGTCACTGCGGATGAAAACCGCACAGATGCCGAACACGTTGCCCGTAACTTGAAAATACAGTTTGGTGAGGAGGAGATCGAATCACTCTCAAAAACCGCAATCGAGTCAATTGCTGGACTCACAGAGGGGGAGGCCACGAGGAGTGTCACCCGTGAAAACGTACAAGCTAGAGTACGGGGTCTCTTATTGATGGGTGTCGCAAACGACTCAGACGCACTTGTGCTAACTCCAGATAATAAAAGCGAAGCGGCGGTTGGCTACTGTACACTGTATGGCGACGCAGTTGGTGCAGTGGCTCCGCTTGGGGACTGCACCAAACGCCGAGTGTACGCACTTGCTGAATCGTTTAATGCAGATCCGCCACAATGGATTGACTCAGCACCGATTCCGGACTCCATATTAGAGAAAGCACCGACCGCCGAACTGGCCGAAGGACAGACTGACGAAGACGAGATCCCCCCATACGATGCAGTTGACTCTGTGGTCAGGCAATATGTTGATAATAAAAACTCTGTAGAGGAAATCATCAACGAAACCGACGCGACACGGGAGCAAATCAAAACGGTGGTTCAGCGTCTTACCCGGTCAGAATTTAAACGAGAGCAAACGCCGCCTGCTCTCCGGGTCACAACAAAGGCGTTCGATAGCGGGTGGCGTTATCCGATTGCGGCGTCCTATGCTGAGGTCATTGGAAGCGACTCTATGAACTAATCGTAGTGCAGTATAGAAGCCATGTGATTTCTCTGTGTTACCGCTGTCGACCGTCTATCGCTCTGACGGTGGCTGGCGTACTGAACGTCAGGGTTCAAGTCCGAGCCGCCCCATCGGTGATATGAGATGGATCGCGACGAAACGGGTGATAACCAGGGTTCCACCACCGAGACGACGGTTCCGATCGCGGCGGACGTTCCTCGACCGGCGGATATCCGCGATACAGCCGATGCGACGGGGACTGTCGTGTGGCATCGTAAACACCTGCGAGTTGATGACCACCTGGCAGTCGCCCGGGCCGCCGAGGCGGATGTCGTCTGCCCGCTGTTTGTGTTCGACCCGTCATTTTACACCGACGGTGGTCTGGCGTGTGATGCCCGACTTCGGTTTTTTCACGAGGCCGTCGCAAGCCTTGACAGGCTGTACGCGGCGGTACCGGGATCAACAGTCACCCGATCAGCCCCTGACTCCCGTCGGCAGATCACATCGATCGGTGTGCAGCCTGACGCGGGCAACAAGGACTTGCTTGCGGGGGCCGACGACACCGGGCTGACAATCGGCTACGGCGATCCGGTGGCCGCACTCTCCCGGTTTGTCGATGCCGGCTGGGAGGTGGTGACGATGGCGACGCCGACGAGTCGGTACGGCAAACAACGGGACGAACGCGTCCGCGACGCCTGCGGTGACGCGATCACATTTGTCTCCGGCGACGGCCTCGTTCGCGACCGCGAGTGGTCAAGACGCGGCTGGCAGGATCATATCAAGGAGTGGCTCACCGCGACGCAGCACTCACCCGACTGGGACGGAGCCGACACCGCTCGAGTTGGTATCGATACCGGGGTCACACCGGCAGCCGTTGATCGCATGTTCGATGTTACGCCAGTAAAACGGAAGGTGCCGACCGGGACACATCAGGATGCTGCGGAACGGCTCGACTCCTTTCTCGACCGGATCAGAGCATATCCGGAACATATCTCGGCCCCACAGAGAGCACGGGTAGGCGCAAGCGGGCTGTCGCCGTTTCTCAACTTCGGACTGCTCTCGATACGACAGGTACACCAAGCTGTCACCGAGCGTGCGCCGTCGTGTCGGGGTCGTGAGATGTTCACCGACCGGCTGGTCTGGAATCTCCACTACAACCAGAAGCTTGTTGACTGGCCTGGATGGACTGATACGGCGGTTAACCCCGTCTTTGAGGGGTACAACGAGGATCGACACGATCCCGAGTTGGTTCAAGCTTGGAAGCGCGGAGAAACCGGCTTTCCGATGGTCGATGCCTCAATGCGCTGTCTCGCGGGATCAGGCTGGCTGAATTTCCGGATGCGTGCGATGTGTGCGTCGTTTTTTGCGCATGTGTTACACCAGCCGTGGTGGATCGGTGCCGACTGGTATCATCACCACCTCATCGACAGCGATGTCGGCATCAACTACACACAGTGGCAGAGCCAAGCTGGGCTTATCGGCAAGCCGGCCCAGCGGGTGTATAACCCACGGAAACAGGTTCAAGATCAGGATCCAGACGGCGAGTGGATCACCGAGTGGGTTCCGGAGCTGTCGCCGCTGCCGAGTCAATTCCTCTCTCGTCCCGAGCGGGCACCGCTCAATGTTCAGACAGACTGTGGGGTTGTTATCGGGGACACATACCCGCGGCCAGTCGTCGACTTTGAGGCCCGCCGAGAAACATTTTGGTCGCGGTATGAGCGTGATCGCCCGGATGCCGCCGCCCGGCTTGCACAGCCGGAGATCGCCAAGCGAGCCTCCTTTTCGGGGGGATACGATGCGGCGAAGGCGATCGCAAAAAAACACGGCCGTGATGCCGAGTCGCCACCCCAAGACGTTCAGGCCTCGCTGTCGGACGTTGTCAACGCCGATCGAGAGACGACCGGTTCGCGTCGACCCGCACAACCGGAAACGAATCCCAGCAGCGGGGATGACGACGGGGTCGATGAATCAACAGTACCAACCGGTGTCGGTCAGCATCAGGGCGCGCCCTCGCCCGACGATCATGCGGCTGTCCCCGACGGTGACGATACCGATGACTCTGACAGAGCGTTGTTAGACGACTCAACTGACGAGGCTGAACAGACGACGTTCGAGGGGTTCAACGGCTAGTGTTAATTATCGTCAACGATATCGATCGTATCGATCATCTCTCTTGTGCGGCTCCGGGCGGTGTCGGTGTCCGTGGCTGTCGCTAAGGCAACACCCATTCGTCGACCGGCGTATGACTTTGGCTTCCCGAATAGTCGCAGGTCGGTTTCAGGCGTCGATAACGCCGCGTCAACCCCGAGGAAGCCAGGACTGTCGAGTGGCTCGTCAGCGACCAGTGCCGTGCTCGCGCCGGGGCGTTCAACACTGACATCGGGGATCGGAAGCCCGAGAATCGCGCGCAGGTGGAGATCAAACTGACTGTATCGTTGCGAGGCCATTGTCACAAGTCTGGTATCATGGGGTCGTGGCGAGAGTTCGCTGAATATGACTTCACCGTCTTGGATGAAGAACTCAACGCCAAAGATACCGTGACCGCCGAGCCCGTCGGTTACCTCGCGGGCCATCCGCTGAGCAGCCGATAGTTGCTCATTGGTTAGATCGTGGGGTTGCCAGCTCGTCCGGTAATCGCCGCCCTGTTGTGTGTGACCGATGGGCGGACAGAAGGTCGTCCCCTCGTCATGTCGTACGGTAAGCAGGGTAAACTCAGATTCGAAGTCGACGAAATCTTCAACGATGACGCGGCCGGTATCCGACCGCGATCCGGCCCGGGCGGCCTCCCAAGCTGTATCGGTATCGTCGGCATCCTCAACGACCGATTGGCCCTTCTCAGAGGAGGACATCGTCGGCTTGACTACGACCGGTGTCCCGATGTCCGAAACCGCCTGACGGTAGGCCTCGTGGCTGTCGGCAAAGGCGTATTCGCTGGTGGGGACGCCGACTTCCTCAGCGGTGAACTCACGGATCCATTCACGATCCATCGTCAGCTTGGTCGCCCGGGCTGTCGGCACTACGTCGTATCCTTCCTCCTCTAGTCGGTCGAGTTCGTCGGTCGCGATGGCCTCGATCTCTGGAACAATGAGCGTAGGATCCTCACGGCTAACGACATCCCGCACAGCGGCAGCGTCTGTCATGTCGATGGTGTGTGATCGGTGGGCGACCTGCATCGCTGGGGCCTGTTCGTAGCGGTCAACGCTGACCGTCTCGACACCCATCTGTTGGGCTGCGAGCACAACCTCTTTGCCGAGTTCGCCGCTCCCGAGCAGTAGCAGGGTGGTAGCGTTCATATCGCCCGGTGTCCCAATGCAAGTTCCGTGTGCAGGTGACATACATTGCTTCTTGGCTGATGAAGAATAGTGATTGCGGCACATTCCATATCACATGACGGCAGGTAGAGGTATCGGGCCGTGTTTAATCACCAGAGAGCGTCAAATTAGGGCGGCAGAATGACGACGCTGAATCGAGAGACAGCCTAATGTGTCCACGGTCCAGCCCGATGCTTCGCTGAAACTCCGTGGCCCACCGGTAGGCTGCAGGAGGATCAAGTCTCTCGGCCGCCAGTAGTTGCCCACAATACACGACCACCACGATAGCGGCTACTCCAGGCGTCCGAGCGGGATACTGCTTCTTCCACCGAAACCAATCAAACACGGAACCCCACAAACTGTTCAATCCGCTTCAAACGCCCCTAACACGTCCTCAAGGATCATCGCACCAGTGGTGGTATCTAGCGGATCGTTATTATTTCCACAGTCTTCGCTCATCACACACAACGGACACCCACGCCGTCGGCCACATTCACAGTCGCCAATATGCGCAGCCGTCCGTTCGGCAAGCGTTTCGATATTCTCATAGATCGCCTTTGAGAATCCGATCCCGCCATCGATGCCATCGTGGACGAACCATGTGGGCCCAGCGATCGTCTCGTGGGGATGTGACAGCATGGAGAGCCCACCGATATCATTGTTATCAACCATCAGCTCCAATGGAGCCAGCTGAATAATCCCGTGTTCGGCGGCATGAATCCCGCCACCGTAGGTGTATCGTGACTGCTCGTTCGGGACGTTTCGATCACTTCCAGCACGACTGGTCGGCTCTAAGAGAGGCTGCTCAAGTGCGTCAATTGTCTTCTCAAGATGGTTTTCGGGTAAAGCAACCCACAACAGCTCTGTTTGGAGATCAAGCGGTGGTGTCTCCGTTGGCAGTGGGCCCTCGACAAGCTCTCCGGTCTGGAAGTCCCGAACCATGTAGCTCCCATAGGTGATCCGAATCGTTCCAGTGCCGAAGTAGACATCATACCCGCCGGCCAAGCTGGTATGATCGCGAACCTCAAGCTCCTGAATCTGTTTTTCCGACAGCGTTTGAGTGTAACGAGACGTGGCCACCTCTTGGACGTGGATACGTGGGTGTGGCTGGCTGTGATCTATCTCGGTCACCTCGTACTGCTGGCCAGCATGGAGGAACAACGCGCCCTCGTGATAATCCCGGTAGGCACGCTCTTTGGCAACTGGATCGTGATCGATCTCACCGTTGGTGCAGATCACCTCATAGTCGGTGCCTGTGGTACCATACATCGAAATCCGACTTTGTGGCCGACGATCACCCCGATAGGTGACCCCGCCGGCGTCGAGATCACCGGCTTGCTCAAGCAGGCCTGCGTCCTGCCACATCGCAGTCATCTCACGGAAGCGATCCTCGCCGCCAAGATACGGGGCATCCGCAGCTGTGAGCGGCCGTTCGGCGGCTGCCGCCAACAGGTGATCGGCAAACACACGGTCGTTGTCGATTGAGACCACCGCATCTTCTACTGTCTCATTGTCGAAGAGGTACGCAGGGTTGTCGAGGATGTATGCGTCCATGGCGTCTTTGCCACCGACAAGCACCGATAGTGCGTCACTGGTTCCCCGTCCGGCTCGTCCGATCTGCTGCCAGAAGGATTGTTTCGTTCCAGGGTATGAGTCAGTGACCGTCGCATCAACGGAGCCGATATCGATACCCAACTCTAAGGCATTCGTCGAGATGACCGCATCAAGGGTGGTTCCTTTCAGTTGATTTTCGACCGCTCGCCGCTTTTGTTTGCCGAGCCCAGCGTGATAGGGTTCAACATCGATGTACTGCTCTCGCGGATGATCTCTGGCTGCCCCAACCGCTTGTTTCGCACCGATCTCGGTGCCCTGTCGGGCCGTTGTAAACTGCAGGGTTTGCATCCCATTGATCGCAAGATGAGCTGTCACCGAGGCCGCCTCACGGGCGCTGGAGCGGCGGGCTTGCTCAAACCCCTCCATGAGGTCACCACTGCCATCATCGTAGTCCTCGAGGGTTTCCTCATCAAGCGGTGGCTCCCAGAGTACGATATCTCGATTCCCCCGTGGAGAGCCATCCTCATCGATGACCTGGAAATCGGCCCCAGTGAGCGTTCCAGCATGGGTTGCTGGATTGCCGATCGTCGCCGTCGTCATCACAAATTGTGGATCAGAGTCATAGTGAGCAAGCACCCGTCGGAGTCGCCGGAGGATCCACGCGACGTGGGTGCCCATGACGCCGCTGTACTCGTGGCCCTCATCGATGACAACGAGTTCAAGATTGCTGTAGAAGCGATGCCAGCCACGATCCTTGTTGTGTCGGGGCAGATAGACATTCAACCCTGCTGGATTGGTGAGAATGACGTTTGCTGTCTCTCGGATCCGTCGTTTTCGCTCATTTTTCGTGTCGCCATCATACACGCCGACGGTGGTATCAAGCTCTAAGCTGTCCCGCAGCCCATCGTTGAGTGCTTTTTCCTGGTCGGTCGTCAAGGCCTTCGTCGGAAAGAGACAGAGGGCCGTCGCGTCGGGATTCCCGAGGTGGTTGCGTGCAATTTGGAGCTGGTAGATCAGTGTTTTGCCGGAGGAGGTTGAGGTGGTCACGACGACATTCTCGTCGTTGGCGAGCAACTCAAGCGCGTCAGCCTGATGCGAGTAGAGATCATGGTCGAGTCGCGATGAGAGTGGCTCCTGGAGTACCGTGTTTGGAGCAACCGTATCGGCTGTTTGAGCGGCGAGTCGTTCGCTGTGACAGATTTGATCTCGCCAGTCAGGAAATGAGTCTTGCAGTTGCTCCTCAGAAAGGATCTGGCGTCGTGTTGTGCCACCGTCAGTGATCGGACTGGTATCGTGAGCGTTCATGTTGGTCTGGAATGGTTGCATGATTGGTTAGGAAAAATCAGCCAACGAGCCCTGCGAACTGTTCTCGCCGGTCGGTGTTTGTGTCGCCGGCTCGCGGCGTGCCGCTGTTTCAAGATGCTCATAGATCGTTGCGAGGGCTCGGACATCATCCTCACAATACTGTTCAAGACGTTCCCAATTTGGTTCAATTGCTCCATCGGATTCGGTCTCGCTTGTGATCTGTCTCCGGTAGGCTGTATAGATCTCTGCGACAGTTGCGCCATCGATCCCATTGGTTGTTGGCTCCCAGCCAAGTGCCTCAGCCACGGGCTCGAGTTTGTTGGTTCGCCCTGGGAGTGCCACATTGCCGCCGTTCTTTGTTGTCGCCCAGTAATACGCATCAAAGTGATACCGATCAGTCCACGTATCCACGAGATCGGGATGGTGCTCTCTGAGTTGCTCTGTGATGACAGGGAAATCAAAGTCATAGCCGTTCCACGCAACGATCGGGCGGCCGGCTGCCGCCCCAGTGAGCCACGTCATGAAGGCCTCAAGATGTGCGCCATCATCAACCGCCTGTTCACGGAAGCTCATGTAGTTGCCTTCGGCTGGCCCGCCATCGAGAACCCCGATGAGCCACGCCGTCGATGGATTCAGACCATCTGTTTCGATATCAATAAACACCGGCTCTTGATTAGGGAGTGAATCATCACCGGTTGGGATCACCGTCTCTGTCGCCCGGGCCTCCGCTGCTGTCTGTATATTTTCAGCTGAACTCCGACCCATGCCTGGTAGCTCAGCGAGCGTTCGGAGTGGCATCGCCACAAGCTCCTCAACTGAGGTGATCCCAGCATCTCGCAGGGCTTCGATTCGGGTTGCTCCAATCCCATGCACACCCCGCAGGCCAAACGACTGTGGGTCAACGTCTGAAACGTCTACGGCACCGTTTGAATAGACCTCGATGAGCGTCGCCGGAATTGTCTGTGTCGTGGTTCCGACACCAAGATCCGCCTCAGACGTTCCGATACCGACAAACCGTGTGACCGCCCCGGTTGATGATCGATATTTCGTCGTGAACCCAGCCCGCAAAGCAGTCGATAGATGGAGTGTCTGTTCACCCCACCAGTGGTCAGGAAGTCGGTCACGATAGCTGTCGACCCCGGTGAGAGTCGCCGATCGCTGATATGGATCCACCGACAACGAAACCGCTTGGGTGATCACACACCGATTGGACGGAGTGTTGTGTTCATCAGTGGATCGATTTTGCTGACGGGCGATCTGGTTGGTATCGAGTGGCTCAGCTCCCATCGGGAGAGCGATCACATCACACTCACCAGCACCAACGGCCACAATGTCCGGCCGCATCCCACTCCCAGCTTTTAGAATCTCGAGATCTATCTGTCGTTGTAACCTGGGTTTGACGACCTCTGCTTGGGGGTCGCTGGCGACGACGACATCAGGCGCAGTGCTCTCAATCATCGCTGTGATCGTCTCGGTGTGAGCCTGATTGACTGCCTGGCCTGACAACGATAACAACCGCGTCGGCGACTCATCCGGAGGTGGCAGGGTGGGAACGGTTGCGGTCTCGCCGCCTCCATCTGTTATAAGTCTCTCTCCAGCAGTGAAACCAGAACTGCGGGAGGAAGCCCAATCGTCACTCATTGCAAAAAAACCGTGTTACATCCATATCAAACCTTGAGTGGTAACCGATCAACGTATTTGAAATACCCCTCTCAATGTGGCCGGTTTGCGAATCCAGATGCCATGATC
>ERZ1034564.119-NODE-119-length-11034-cov-12.732854_pt1 | contig 11034 bp, 7 predicted proteins | sample MGYA00520653_ERZ1034564 | MGnify/ENA primary metagenome ERZ1034564 (study PRJEB33760, sample SAMEA4777720) | hypersaline lake metagenome | biome: hypersaline environment; feature: brines | place: Spain | collected 2014-08 | depth 0 m ...
CTCAACCGCAGCACTCGCAGTTATGTAAGGCATTTTTAGCACTAGATACAATATCGAAGTTGACCGATCTAGCGATGGGTGTCGTTGTATTCGACTTCTTCTATCAATATAGATCATACGAGAAGACACGAGTTGATCGGAGTAATCACCGGTGGAATTGACGCTCGGATTACTGCATCACCAGCGACGTCAGTTAACATCAGACACAAAACGCTTGCTATCACTTCTTGAGTGACGCATCAAACAGGAGTGCGTCATTGCAAAATAATGAACGTATGACGTTGAACTAGGTGGATAATACGTTCATAAGCGATTGACCCTGCTATCGACAGTATCTGAGCATGGTTCCTCCAGCATATTCAATTAATTTGATTTTTGATTTTTGATTTTTGAATGATTGAAAGACACTAAATGATTGAGATAGTATAATCATGTATCAGAGCCATGGTGCTAGTACAGGTACTCAAACGGGTTGGCGGCGCGCTAGCACTATTATTTGTTATTTCAATGCTCGCCGGGGCACTTCTCGGACAGCCAGTTGGTCCGGCATATGTTGAAACGGGGAGTATGGCTCCGACCATTAGCGCTGGTGATGGGTTTATTGCGATTCCAACAGCATTAGCTGGACCAATTGAGGAGGGTGATATTGTTACCTTTGACGCTGTTAATCTCAACGGTGGTGGATTAGTCACACATCGAGTCGTTGGGACAACATCAGATGGATATATCACCCGTGGTGATGCGAATGTTGTCACCGATCAGGATGGGTCTGAACCACCAGTCAGTGAGTCACAGGTTGTTGCAAAAGCACTCGCGATTGGTGATTTTGTTGTTGTGATTCCTAATCTTGGAACTGCAGTCACCACAATGGGATCACTCACAACAACAGCACAGGAAGAATTAGCAGTATTACTTGGAACACGAGCAATCCTTGGTGGGCAAGGACTGTCATATATCCTTATTGGCTTTGGTGGGATTGCATACGCACTGTCAGCATATGCAGAAAATACCCGATCAACCCGCCGCCGAGACACCTCACGCTCCGCAGGAAAAATCAATCCAACACTCATTATCACTATCTTGATATTGCTTCTGACAGCCACCCTCACTATGAGTATGATCCTCCCCGGTGGTGTCCATCAATTTCAGTATGTGAGTTCGGAGAGTGATTCTGCTGGGATTTCCGTTATTGGACAGGGGTCAAATGAAACAGTGAGCTATCAAGTCCCAAGTAATGGATGGATCCCGGTTATTGTGATGATTGAACCAGCAAGTGATAATGTTGCTGTCTCTGATACAGAGTTGGTTGTCCCCGCACAGACAACAGCGGAAACAAATGTGACGATTTCTGCGCCACCCTCAACCGGTGTGTATGTCGATGCAATTGTTGAACATCGATATCTTGCCTTTCTCCCGCGTGAAATGATTAGTGGATTATATCGTATTCATCCATGGGCACCACTCATTGCGATCAACACTGCCGTCGGTGCTGCATCATTTATTATTTCAACGACATTGGTTGGACTTGACCCGATTCGAATTGGTCGCCGACAACGCGATGTGCCATTATTGGTTAAAATCCGTCAATGGCTTGAATAAGCGATATTATTCATCAACAGAAAGATTCAGCCACGATGAGACAGCGGTCGGGTCACGCGCATAGTAGTAAATAATATTCTCATCAACAACGCTGTAGGTCTCAAGATCAGCGTCATAAATGACGCGTTTATTGGTGTCGATTGCAATGTCGACAATCCCCTCAAGTGAGTTTATATATACGTACTCACTCGCTGCACCGGTTGGGAGTTCACCCTCTGAGATCCACTCGTCATAGCGGTCGCGAACAACGGCAAGTTCCAATTCAGCTGGGTCATCCTGTCGACGCGTCCAGACGAATACACTTGCCCCAGCGATTAATAATATACCACCACTCCCGGCTAACAATCGCACTTGCTGCATATTTGGCTGTCCGACATACTGCTCTGATGACTGTGTCTGGCTTTTCGTTGTGCTATCTCCAATCTCAGAACTTACCCAATATGCATCGGATGATGACTGAATTGTCGTCGTCGAGCGCAACTGTCCCTCATATCTGTTCCCCCCATCAACCGGTGAACTGTATGTTACAACGAACTGTAGATCTCGTGATAGTGTTCCCGTACTCCCAACTGCTGATTCAAATGGATCAATTCGTGATAGATATTCTGAAATTGTTAATGTTGTATTATGTTGAACTTGCCCATCTTGCACTGTCCATTTATTAGTTGCAACGACTTCCTGTTGGTCCCAGAACACTTCACCACGAAACGTTGCTTCATAATTTGCAATGACTCGATAGGAGACATCGACTGACCGATCTTGTGGGACAGAAATTGTTGTAGCGAAGGTAACATCGGGTGAGGAATTCCGAAAATAGACAGGATAGTTCTGGAGCGTCCGCCCACGGTCAAAAAGCTGACTTTGACCGGTTATTGTTGCACGATGGTCCGTATCAAATGAGAATGACTGCACATTTGTCTCCTCTGGGCTTGTCTGTTCGATTGGTGGGTTAGTGTAAACAAACCCTGCGGCAGCAAACGCAGCAATTGCAGACACAACAAGTAATACGCTGATAATCTGACCGTACTGCGCACCGTAATACTGCAATCGTACGTCTGTTGCCATTAGGATTTAGCTACTAAATACTGCAATTCTTCCGGATTCATATGTCTTATTATATCTGACTCATTCCATTGCTCCCTCAACATTGACTAGTTTTATATTCGAAATTGTGTAATCATAAGTATGAGATTCTTAGACGAGATTGATATGACAATTATATTTGATCCGTCATGATTCAGATACCAGGCTTATTATTATCTCGCCAGATAGACACAAAGAGACGAGAGTAATGTATGAGTAGTGATCAAAAGAAAATCCTAATTGTTGAAGACGAACCGGAGCTTGCAGATTTATATGCGGTCTGGCTCTCCACAGAGTATTCGGTTGATGTTGCATACGGGGCCAAGGAGGCGATGACAAAGGCTGATGAGTCATTTGATGTTATGATTCTCGATAGACGGATGCCAGAGCAGCCAGGTCGGAAAGTGCTCCGGAAGGTGCGCGATGCAGAATATCAGATGCGGGTGGCAATGGTGACAGCGGTTGAACCGGATTTCGATATTCTTGAAATGGAATTCGATGATTACGCGGTCAAGCCGGTCTCGCGTGACGATATGCTTGAGCTTGTCTCGGGTCTCATCGACCGAGAGTCATATACTGAGTTGGTAAATAAAATGTATCAACTTTCAGAAAAAAAGGCACTACTCGAGGAGCGAAAGAACCAGCGAGAATTGTCGAATAATGATGAATATCAACAACTTATCGAAGAACTTGATGCAATTACCGATCAGGTTGATCAAAAAGCTGGACAAATAAATACACAGCAGGCATTCAAAGATTTATAATCAATTAGTATTTATCTCTCATATCAATACTATGTCATATAGATGGTAATTATACCCTGTGGAATTTCTCATATATCCATTTTCCGAACGGAGCCGGTTTATTATCATATGACATGACAATACTATAGGATAATCTACTATTATTCAATCGTTATGATACTGGAAATACAAATATCTTAGTAGATTCAAATAAAATAATGCGTTATGAGATCTGCGCCAGACGGTGTCACCGAGTCAAATCATTCAGGGCTTCTTCGGCTTTCGTCTGAGCTCAATCATTCGAAGTCAATACCGGATGCCGCAGCCGTTGTTGTCAAAATGTTCGATATTGAGTTTGACGCACCGTTATCTGCAGTCTGGCAATATGATGAGGAGACCGAGTTACTTGACCCAATTGCTCGATCGGCGCAAGCAAACAAGATCATTGGTGAAATCCCGACGCTTCCGCCGCAATCACTCGCTGGTCAGACCTACGATGAACAACAAACCAAACACATCCGTAATGTTCCTGAGGCTGAGCGCGTGTACAATCCCGACACGCCAATTCAAAGTGAAATAATTGTTCCTATCCCAGCATTTGGTGTCATATCAATTGGTATAACCGAGGTTGATGCATTCTCTGATTCTGATGTTCGGCTCACAGAACTCACAGCTTCGAATCTTGAAGCTGCAGTAAATCGTATTAGACGAGAGCAACAATCAAAAACGCAGCGGGAATGGCGACAGATTCTGTTTGAAGGTTCACGAGATGCTATTATTGTTAGTGACCCAAGTGGATCTATTATTGAGGTGAACACCGCTGCGTGCACAATGACTGGATACGACCGGAGTGAACTGTGCAATCAACGACTGGAGAGGGTGCTGTTCGATAGCGACGCAGAAACATATCAATCATACTATCAGCGAGTGCTTGATGGCGAGTCATTAAGTGATGAGATACAGATCTCGTGTGCTGATGATGACCATATCATCGGGTCATATTCGAGCCGCCGTATTGAGGTAAACGGATCAGTGTACGTTCACACGACGGTGCGTGATATTACTGATGAATACACTCGCCGTGAGCGACTTGCGTCGCTTGAGTCAGCAATCGATGAAGCAAACGATGGAGTTGCCGTGTTTGAAAATGGCGAATACGCATATGTTGATGAGACTCATCTTGAACTCTATGGGTTTGATTCAAAAGAGCAACTACTCGGTGAGAATTGGCGGGTATTATATGATGACCCAACTGAGATTGAGCGGATTGAGTCAGAAATCTTACCCACAGTACGTAATAAAGGACATTGGCGCGGGAATGTAGCCGCCTCGAATGGTGAAAAACGATATCCAACTGAACTCTCGCTCACACTGATTGATGATTCACGGATTGTTTGTATAGCCCGTGATGTAAGTGAAAAACAGGCGCGAGTCCAAGAACTCCGTCAGAATGAACGACGGTTTAGATCGGTCTTTGAAGACCCAGAATTACTGGTTGGACTCATGGAGACTGATGGGACGGTCATTGATATTAATCAACGAGCGATGGAGTATGTTTCAGCCGATTATGCAACAATCTGTGGAATGGAGGTGTGGAAGACAGAATTTTACAACCATGATGAGGAACTTGCAACGTCGATTCAGAATTGGGTAGACCGCGCAGCAGATGGCGAGTACATCAGCTATGAGTCCGAAATCCCTGATGAGACCGGCAATACTCGATATCTCAGCGGTACTATCCGACCAGTGACAAATGAGGATGGAACCATTCAATCGCTTCTCATTACCGCATACGATGTGACTCAACGAAAGCGGAGACAAGAAGAGTTAGAATCATTCCAGCAGGCAATTGAACAGGCTAACGACGGGGTCGCAATTCTCGAGGATGATGGGTACAGTTATGTTGATGAGACACACGTCGAGATGTACGGCTTTGAGAGCAAAGCCGATCTTCTTGGTGAATCGTGGCATCGGTTATACGGTGAAGAAGAGATTGAACGATTACAATCAGAAGCGTTCAGAGCACTCGAATCAACGGGTTATTGGCGAGGAGAGGTGACCGGAACTCGGTCAAATGGAGATACTTTTCCTGCAGAAATTTCATTAACTGCTGTCGAGCATGGATCCATAGTCTGCACAGTTCGTGATGAGACAGAGAAGAAGAAACAAAAACGACAACTTCAGCGTAAGCGGCAGCAGTTTGAACTGTTGACTGAGAATATCGATGAATACGCCTTCCTTGTGCTTGATAGCGATGGAATAATTACTTCCTGGAATGATGGTGCTGAAAATCTCTTTGGATATGATCCTGAAACTGCAGTTGGTATGTCAGCCACTGTGCTCCACCCTGGTTCAGATCAACAAGAAAACATTATCCAACGACTACTAACACAGGCGTCGATGCAGGGTGAAAGCGCCCATGAGGGACGGCGCATGTGCAAAGACGGGTCAATGTTTTATGCGGATGTTCGATGTACACCACTTGAGACTGATGATGGATCGTTCCTCGGATACGGATTGATCGTTCATAATCTCACCCCGAAACGACGTCAACAACAGCGGACAGAACGATTCGTCGAGGAATCAGTTGACGTTGTCACAGTCGTTGATGAAGACGGAACATTCTCATATGTGAGCACTGCTTCAGAGCGTGTTCTTGGGCACGAGGCTGAGGCTCTCTCTGGGACAAACGTCTTCGATTATATTCATGTCAGTGATCAAGAAGCAGTAATGAGTGATTTCGTCAGCATCATTGAAAACCCAACGCAGACATGTGAGTGTGAATTCCGCTTTCGTACCGCTGATGACACATGGGTGAGTGTCAATGCGCGAGCGCGGAATCACATTGATGATGAGAGCGTTGGTGGAGTGTTAGTATATATCCGCGACATTAGCCAAGCAAAAAAACGTGCACGACGGTTCGAGGCAATATTCAACCAGCAATATCAACTCTCTGGCTTGCTCAACACAGATGGGACAGTGCTTCGAGTTAATAATGCACTTTCCTCAGCAGAAACTGGAATTGTAGATGACTCTCAAAGTATCCAATTCTCAGAGCTCTCATTGTGGACGCACTCAGATGATCTCCTTGAGACAGTCCAACAAAGTGTTGAGCGAGCAGCCGGTGGTGAGAGTGTTCAACAGACAATCGAGGCGATGTCAGCAGATGGACTTCGGTTGCTTGATCTATCAATTCGACCGATAACTGATTCTGATGGAAACATTACATTACTCGTCGTTGAGGCTCGCGATATTACCACGCAAGAGCGGGAACGACGACACCTACAGGTGCTCCAACGGATAATTCGACATAATATCCGCAACGATATCACAAAGATCCGAGGCTTTCTCGATCTTATACTCGAAGCTGATGACCATGAGAATCGAAAGGACCATGCTATGAAAATTTATCAGGTCATGGATAACTGGGAGGCAATTACGGAGAAGACACAACAAATCCAGAATTTAATCCAGAAGCAAGGTACTGGCGTAGAGTTTGTTGACGCTAAAACTGGATTGAACGAGGTAATTGAGCGGTTCAATTCATCAAAAACAGGCGGTTCTGTATATATTGAGACTGCTGAGACAGTTACTGCTAATATGCCAGATGCGGTGTCAGCTGCAGTTGATGAACTACTTCAGCATTTTACACATGAAGTAGGTGATACTGATTCAGATACAGCAGTTGATATTAATATTGAGTTACTGACATCAACCACTGATTGGATTACAATTAGATTTACAGCCGATAGATTACTCTCAAAAATTAAAGCAGCAGTACTCGAAACTGGTGAGGAGACACAACTCAAACATGGTAAAGGGCTCAGCTTATGGCTTGTCAACGTTGTTATCATGCAGACTGGGGGGTCGATTGCGGTTGAAAGAACAACCGATGGCACAATCATCACAATCCGTATTCCAACTCAAAGTCGGCGAGAACGCGCAGACGCAATTACGCTCACTTAATACATATTCAGCGCAATTCTCATAACAGTGTTTACTCAAACGTTTTGATTGCTATCATATCGAGAGGTAGTACTCTCCGGTTCGACATATCTACAGAAATTAATTCTCATTGAGTGATGGCTCAAAAATACTCAACGCAACCGTGGCGTCTCGATGGAGTCACTATCAGTCAGCGACCGGTTCATGAGTGCAGTACCGTTATGTGTATCAAATAGATGAATCGCTTCTGAGGGGATTTCAATAATCACATGCTCACCACTACTGATAGTTTGCATGCCGCTAATTGTAGCAATGAATGTTTCTGGATGAGGGCTGTCGTCGGAAGCAAACTGAAGATAGATGTGATTTGATTCACCGACCGGTTCAACAACATCAACTACACACTCGAAACAGTGATCATCTGCTTGAATCACATTATCAGCCTCTCGATGCATCAGTATATCTTCCGGACGAACGCCGAGTGTAATCTCACGTGTGCTCCCGATGGTTGATTTGACCTCCTGTGAAAGCGGATATGAGAACTGTTGGGCAACAAGCGTCTGCTCTTTGATTGTCCCATCGAAGAAATTCATCGATGGTTCTCCAATAAACCCGGCAACAAACCGATTTTGTGGCGTGTGATAACACTCAAGCGGTGTCCCAACCTGTTGCAGAATCCCATCATCAAGTACAGCAATCCGATCACCCATTGTCATCGCCTCTGTCTGATCATGTGTCACATATACTGTTGTGACATCAAGATCAGCCTGAATTCGTTGTAGCTCTGTTCGCATGGTCGCACGAAGTTTTGCATCAAGATTCGAGAGTGGTTCGTCCATCAAAAATACAGCCGGATCACGGACAATCGCACGACCAAGAGCAACACGTTGTTGCTGTCCGCCTGAGAGTTCCGTTGGGGTCCGATCAAGCAGTTCACTAATATCCATCAGTGATGCTGTCTCTGTGACCGTATCAGCAATAATATCATCTTCGAGAGTTGTTGACTCCTCAAGTCCAAATCGCATGTTCTCACGAACAGTCATGTGTGGATACAATGCATATGACTGAAATACCATCGCAATATCACGATTCGCAGGCGAGACATCGTTGATCCGGCGGTCATCAAGTGTGATATCACCACTTGTCACCGTTTCAAGCCCAGCAATCATTCGGAGTGTTGTTGACTTTCCACATCCAGATGGTCCAACGAGCACGAGAAACTCGCCATCATCGATAGTCATCGAGACTTCATCGACAGCGATGACCTCATCATTCTCTCCGCTATTGAATACCTTTGTAATATCTGTGAGTGTGAGTGTCGCCATTATTCGATTAAGTGTAGTATTTACTTTATTCGCGCGCTTTTGTATTGATTCTGATATTTGGTGACTGTGATATCAACACTACTGATATTAGGTTTAGATATTGCTTTATCATACTTCATCTCAGCAGAAATCATGTTGTCACTCCCTTTGCAAACCGATCGCCAAAGAAGATGTATATTATGAGCGTTGGGAGGGCAGCAACGAGTGCTGCAGCCATTCGAAGTGGAAAGTTTGTCCCTGATTGTGAGACACCAATCCCAACAAGTTCCTGTGTCACGACGGATGCGTCACCGAATTGAATGATAGTTAATGCGAAGAGAAGATCATTCCAGATTTGTGTAAATTGATATATAAATACAACAGCAAACATTGGAATTGAAAGTGGCAGGATGATTCGTCGATAGATAGTCGCTATTGATGCTCCATCAAGACGTGCGGCTTCAATCATCTCTGAGGAGAGCTTTTTATAATGTGCTCGGAACAATAGTGTGCAAATCGGAATTCCATACGCAGTATGTGTAATGATCAATGCAAGTAGCTTCCAGTGATATTCTGCTACAAGTGGGACTGACGCTGCGACTGTCACAAAAATACTCTGTAATGGGACTACGTTATACCAAAACTGCGTCAATGGCACCAGCACTGCTTGATATGGAATGAAAATCCCCGCAACGAAGAGCACGTAAATCATAATCTGTCCACGCCAGTCAACTGTCGTCAATCCGTATGCAGCCATACTTCCAAGTAATCCAGAAAGAACTGTTGCCGGGATCACAAGGACAAAACTATTGATTAATCCCCCACTTAATCCAGCGATTGCATTTATCCACGGTTGAACTGAAAATGACCCTGTTCCGGGTATCACTGGTTCTAGCGGTGGAAGGAAAGGAGCATTTCCTGTATATGATGCTGGTGTGGTAAGAGATGTCATTATACCGGTCTCAATTGGAATAAGATAGAATCCCACCATCATCATCAAGATGATATACAGACCGATTCGCTTGAATTTCGCTATCAATGATTGACGATTTGTTTCAAGAATACGTTGCACACTCATTTTTAGAGGTCCCCTCTACGGTATTGCGAGTACAGATATGGTCCGACAATAAACAACGCCATGATGAATAGCACAACAGCGATTGTCGATCCATACGCCCAATTTTGATTTGCATATGCTTCTCTCACCATTCGTGTCGCCAAAATGTCCGCGGATGGTCCTGGCTGATATCCTGAATACATTGAGAATAAGAAATCAAATGCTTTCAACGCGAATACGGTGATGACGACAAGCGCACTAACTGTTGCTGTTCGTAATTGTGGGATGATAACCCGTCGATACATCTGGAATGTGCTTGCGCCATCAACACGGGCAGCCTCAAAGTGGCTTGATGGAATGCCTCGGAGCGCAGCGAGATACACTATCATTGCATATCCGCTGAACTGCCAAACAAGTGCAAATGCAACTGCAGCAAGTTTCAACTGTGGGTTCTGAACGATTCTGATGGGACCAATCCCAAATGCCTGTAATGTAATATTGATGAGCCCTGTCTGCGGATTATACATATACAGCCAAAATTTTGCTGTAACAACGAATGAGAGGCTCATTGGAAGTAAATATATTGTTCGAATGGTATTTTCAAACCGGATTTTCTGGTCGACTAAGATTGCAAGCACCAGTCCAAGAATGAGACAAACAACAGCAAATCCAATCATGAGCGCTATTGTATTCTGTGTTGCATTCCAGATAGGCTCAATACTGAGTGAGGACCACGATGGCGTTCCACCAGTGAATGCAATAATATAATTCTCCAAATCTAATGCACTGTAGTCCGGCTCACCAAGCCCAGCAAAATCTGTCAGTGATAACAGTATATTCCAGATAATTGCACCATAGACAAACAGTCCAACCAAGGCGAACGGGAGAATCCAAAATGGGGCTGAGCGAACAGCATCACGTCGAAGAAATGACTGAAGACGGGTGAGTAGTCGCTGAAAGTGAGTAACACCGGAGCCACGCTGCCCGGATTGTGACCGCTGTCCTGGCTCCCGTTGTTGCTCACGTCCACGTCGCTCTTCACTAACATTATCGAATCCAAGCCGGGATTTACACTCTTCGATGAATCGATACATCTCTATGAGAGTTCTATATCATACTAAACGTTCACTATAATTGACTATCCATTCATAGCCTATGATAGATATTCTGTGATTTCTAATTGCATTGTATCGTATTGTGTATTTCTCCGATTATTATCGATATATTAATATATTATCGATATCCTTGCCCGTATTTCGGCGATATATAAGATACCTATCCGACGGGGCATCACCGGTATCAT
>ERZ1034564.128-NODE-128-length-10663-cov-12.834842_pt1 | contig 10663 bp, 7 predicted proteins | sample MGYA00520653_ERZ1034564 | MGnify/ENA primary metagenome ERZ1034564 (study PRJEB33760, sample SAMEA4777720) | hypersaline lake metagenome | biome: hypersaline environment; feature: brines | place: Spain | collected 2014-08 | depth 0 m ...
GCGTCACCGATAGTAACCGACTAGTGAGTTCGCCCGGTGTCTGGGGCATGGACGTGGTCATCGTCGGTGCCGGTGAGGTCGGGACGAGCATCGCCGCCAGCCTCGCCGCGGACCACGAGGTCGTCGTGATCGACGTCGACGCAGACCGCGCAGAACAGCTCAAGTACGAGCTCGACGTGCTCACCGTGGCGGGCGACGGCACGACCGCGGACGTGCAGACGACCGCTGCGGTCGGCGACGCGGACATGCTCATCGCCTGTACCGATGACGATCGAACCAACCTCGTCACCTGTGGGACCGCGAAGACCCTCGGTGACGCGTTCACCATCGCGCGCGTCAAGAGCACCGAGTACCTCAGGACGTGGGAGGCCGCAGAGCGGGCCTTCGGCGTCGACTTCATGGTGTGTACCGACCTCCAGGCCGCAGAGAACATCGTCCGCGTTATCGGCCTCCCGTCGGCGATCGACGTCGACCCGTTCGCGAACGGACTCGTCCAGATGGCCGAGTTCGAGATCGCCGAGGAGAGCCCCGTCGCGGGCCAGACCGTCGCCGAGGCCGACCGATTCGAGTCGCTGACGTTCGTCGGCATCTTCCGCGACGACGAGATGGTGCTTCCCCGCGGTGACACGGTCATCTGTGCTGCGGACCGGGCGGTCGTGATCGGGAGTCCCGAGAGCGTTCACCTGTTCGCGACGGACGTGGCACCCGAGGCGACGCCGGACCGGGCCGACGAGATCGTGATCGTCGGCGGCAGCGAGATCGGCTACCAGACCGCACGGCTGCTCGAAGAACGGGCGTTTCGTCCGCGGCTCATCGAGCGAGACGGCGAGCGAGCGCGGTCGCTCGCCGAGGACCTCCCGAACACGATCGTGATGGAACACGACGCGACGGACGCGGAGTTTCTCGCGCGCGAACACGTCGACGAGGCCGACATCGTCGTCACCGCGCTCAGCTCCGACGAGAAGAACCTCCTCGTCTCCGTGCTCGCGAAGCGGATGGGCGTCGAACGCGTGATCGCGGTCGTCGACAGCCCGGACTACGTGACGGTGTTCGAAGAGATCGGGATCGACATCGCGATCAACCCCCGGACCGTCACCGCAGAGGAAATAACCCGGTTCACCTACGAGAGCATCGCCGAGAACATCGCGGTCCTCGAGAACGACCGCGCCGAGGTGCTCGAACTGGAGCTGACGGAGGGGTGTGAGCTGGTCGGGCAGCCGGTCGCCGACCTGGTGGAGTCGATCGACGTTCGATTCGTCATCGGCGCGATCACCCGCGACGGCGAACTCGTGACCCCCCGAGGCGACACCGTACTCCGCCCGGGCGACCACGTGGTGCTCCTCGTCGACACCGCAGGCGTGAGCGAGATCGCCTCGCTGGCGTGAGATGGCGGACAGATCGCGGATTCGCGTCGACTGGCGGGCGAGCGTGAGCCTCCTCGGCGACGTCCTCGGCGGCCTCGCGGTTCCGCTTTTGATCCCGGTCGTCGTCGCGCTGTACTACGGCGAGTCGCTCGCACCGTTTCTCGTGACCATCGCCGTCACGCTTGTGCTCGGAGCGGTCTGTCGACAACTCGCGGGAGCCGACGGCACGCTCGGCCCGCGAGAGGCGTTTCTCGCGGTGTCGCTCGTCTGGCTCCTCGTCGCCTGTGTCGGGGCGATCCCCTTCGTCGTCGCCGGCGTCGGGACGGTCGCACACCCGGTGAACGCGCTGTTCGAGTCGATGAGTGGGTTGACGACGACCGGAGCGACCGTCCTCGTCGACTTCGGCGTCCACTCGCGGTCGGTGCTGATGTGGCGGCAGGTGATCCAGTGGCTCGGGGGGCTCGGTATCCTGGTGCTCGCGACCGCGGTGCTCTCCGAGCTCGGCGTCGGTGGCGCCCAGCTGATGGAGACGGAGTCACAGACCCGCGACGTGGACAAGCTCACGCCGAAGATATCGGAGACGGCACAGCTCATCTGGGGGCTCTACCTCGGACTCACGCTGCTCGCGGCGCTCACCTACCTCGCACTCGGGCTCGCCGTCGACCCGCAGATGGGGCCGTACAACGCGGTCGCACACGCGTTCACCTCGGTCGCGACCGCCGGCTTCTCACCCGAGCCGCAGAGCGTCGGGGCGTTCCACCCGATCGTGCAGTGGGCAGTCGTCCCGTTCATGCTGGTGGGTTCGACGAGCTTCGTGTTGTTGTACCTCGCGCTCACCGGCGAGCCGATGCGGCTGTTTCGAAACGAGGAGTTCCACTTCTACCTCGGCGTGATCGGGGCGCTCGCGGCGCTCGTCGCCGTCTCGATCACGCTCGACCCGTCGACGACGCTCGGCACCGAGGCGACGCTGCGACACGCGGTGTTCACCGTCGTCTCTATCGTGACCACGACGGGCTACGCGAGCATCGACTACGTCGAGTGGGCGCCCGCGGCCAAACACCTGCTGTTCGCGGGCATGTTCGTCGGCGGGATGGTTGGGTCGACGACGTGTTCGATCAAGTCGCTCCGATGGCTCGTCGCACTGAAGACGTTCCGACGCGACCTGTACACCGCTATTCACCCGGACGCGGTCAGGCCGGTTCGCATCGCCGGAGAACCCGTGGACGAACGCACTATCCGCGACATCTACGCGTACCTCCTGGTGAGCATCGTGTTCGTCTTCGCGCTCACCGTCGTGATCGTCGTCGACGCCGAGCGCGCCGGATCGCGCGTCTCGGAGTTCGAGGCGATGGGTGCCGCGGCGACGACGTTCCTCAACATCGGTCCCGCCTTCGGCGACGCCGGCCCGTACGGCACCTTCGCGACGTTTCCGATGACGACCCGCGGCGTGATGATCGTCCTCATGTGGATCGGCCGGATCGAGATCGTCCCCGTGCTCGTGTTGTTCACCAGGGCGTTCTGGACGTCGTGACCGGGCGGTCGTCGCGACGGCTCGCTTCACCGCCGGCGCGAACGACGCGTATCGACGGCTACTTATCCGGCCCGCGGACACGATACGTCACTTCCTCGCTCGGGGGTGACGACGATGACACGCACCATCGACAGCCGCGCGACGCTCAGCTACGTCGGGAGCGTCGTCAAGTACCTCTCGGCGGCGATGATACTCCCGCTCCTCACGGCGGTGATCTACGGCGAGGACGTCTGGGTGTTCGCGGCGGCGATGGCGACGGGGATCGCCCTCGGGGCCGCCCTCGAGCGGGTCGACCCGGAGCCGGACCTGGGGCCGCGCGAGGGGCTCGCGGTCGTCGCGCTCGCCTGGCTGGCCGCGGCTGTCGTCGGTGCCGTGCCGTACGTACTCGCCGGCTACGGCGACGGCTCGGCGCTCGCTCACCCGGTGAACGCGCTGTTCGAGTCGATGAGCGGGTTCACCACCACGGGCGCGACGGCGACCGCCGAACTCGGCGTGGCGAACCACTCGCACGCGGTGTTGCTCTGGCGACAACTCACCCAGTGGCTCGGCGGGATGGGGATCATCGTCCTGATGATCGCGATCCTCCCGGAGCTCGCCGTCAACGGAGCCCAACTCATGCGATCTGAGGCCCCCGGCCCGGAGCTGCAGAAGCTGACCCCACGCATCGCCGAGACCGCGCGGGTGTTGTGGGTGCTCTACGTCGGCGTCACGCTGCTCTTCGTCGTCGTGCTGTACGCGTTACACCTCGTCGGAGTAGCCCCGAACATGACGGCGTACAACGCGCTGGCACACGGCTTCTCGACGCTGCCGACGGGTGGCTTCTCGCCGGAGGCAGACAGCATCGCCGCCTTCTCACCGGTCGTCCAGTGGGCGTTCGTCCCGTTCATGGTGCTCGCCGGCGTGAACTTCGCACTGTTCTGGTACGTCTTCCGTGACGAAGTCGAAGCGTTGGTCGAAAACACGGAGTTTCGTGTCTACCTCGGCGCGGTCACCGCGATGAGTGCCGTCCTCGTCGTCGCGCTGTACCGAGGTGGTGCGCCACCGACCGAACTCGGCGGGGTCACCGAAGGCGTCGCCGGAACCGCACTCAGACAGGGTGTGTTCCAGATCGCCTCGCTGCTCAACTCGACGGGATTCGCCACCGCTGACTTCGCACAGTGGGAGACCCACACCCAGTTTCTACTACTGTTTGCGATGTTCATCGGCGGGTCTGCGGGCTCGACCGGTGGGGGGATCAAGGTGATACGGTGGCTCATCCTGTTCAAGACGCTCCGTCGGGAGTTGTACACGACCGCGAACCCCGACGTGGTGCGGCCGGTCCGGCTCGGCGGATCGGTGGTCGACGAGGACGTCGTCCGCGGCATCCTCACGTTCACGCTGTTGTACCTGTTGTTGTTCGCGCTCGCGGCCGTGTTCATCGAACTCGACACGGCGCGGGCGGGGACGCCGCTCTCTGGAACCGAAGCGGCCGCCGCGTCGCTCGCGACGATCGGCAACATCGGTCCGGGGCTCGGTCCGCTCGGGCCGTTCGGGAGCTACGAGTTCCTCCCGAGCACGACGAAGCTCCTCATGGTGTTCCTCATGTGGATCGGGCGGCTCGAGATCGTGCCCGTGTTGGCGCTCTTCGTCGCTGGACTCGAGGAGTGACCGGACTCGGCCGTGCGGGCACCGGTGTCATCGCCGACGCGGTCGACCAGCAACCGTATCCCACGCCGGCCACAACGACGAGACATGACTCCCCTCGGTAGCGGGTTGCTCGTCGTCGGACTCCTCGTCGGGGGGTGGCTGTGTCGGTTCGCGTACGCGGTACACCGACTGCCCGACCGGCTCGGTCGTCGTGCGCTGGCGGTCGTAGCCGGCACCTTCGGGGGCGGCTGTGTGGTCGCCGCACTCGCCGGGCTCTCGCCGGCGCTTCTCGCCGTCCGGGGCCCGGGTGAGTTGTGGCCGCTCGTCCTCCTGGTGACGTGGAACCTCGCGGCTGCGCCGTGGATCGTCTTCGCCCTGCGGTACACCGGAACCTGGCCGACGATCAGCCGTCGGTGGACGCTCGCGCTCACCGCGCCAGTCCTACTCGTTCCCGTGCGGGTCGGCGTCCAGGTGAGCGGGCTCGACGTCCCCGCCGTCGTGACCAGGTACGCCGCGACGGTCGTGTTCGCGTACGTGCTCTCGCTCGTCGTCGCGGGGTGTTACCTGTTGCTCCGGCAGACGAGCGGCTACAGACACCTCTCACAACGACAGGGGATCGCACTCTCGGCCGTCCCGATCGGCTCGCTCCTCCTGTGGAACCTCGGGTCACTGGCCGTGCGGGGACCGACACAGGAGGGAGCGTTCGCCGGCGGGGCGGTCGTGATCGCCGGCGGGTTCGCCGCCGCCCGGTACCGCTACGACCTGTTCGAGTCGATGCCGGCGGCCGGCACCCTCGGTGAGAGCGCCCTCGTCGATGAGACCGACGATCCGATGTTCGTGGTCGACCCGGACGGACAGGTGATCACGCAGAATCGAACGGCCGTCGAGACCCTCCCGGCGACGCCGGACGGATCGGTCGACGCGACCTTGCGCGACGTCGTCGGCCACGAGCGCGACGCGCTCGGCGAGGCGACCACGGTCGAACTCACCACCGTCGACGGCACCCGGCGGTACGACCCACAGCTGTCGACCGTGCGGGATCCGGCCGGAAACGAACTGGCGACCGTGTTGAGCTTTCGAGACGTGACCGACCGAGAGCGCAGACGGGAGCGACTCGCGGTGCTGAACCGGGTGCTCAGACACAACCTCCGGAACCAGGTCGACGTGATCAAGAGCCACGCCGAGGCGCTCCCGGCGGCCGCGAGCGATCGGCGGGAGGCCATCTGCGCCGCCGGAGACGAGATAGCGGCGCTCGGCGAGCGAGCCCGCCGGATCGACCGCTGTATCGAGGCCGACGACACCGTCGAGCGGGTCGACCTCACCGCGGTCGTGGAACGCGCCCTCGACCGCACGGCGGACGAGACGGCCGTCGCAGTGACGACCGAGCTACCCGAGACGGCGGTGGTGAGAACGAACGACCGGGCGATCACGAGTGCCGTCGAGAGCGCACTCGACAACGCGCTGGCCAACGCAGACACCACGGTCGAACTCGAGGTCGACCCGACGGCGTCCGGCTACCGCATCGGAATCGCAGACGACGGACCGGGGATCCCCGAAGACACGCTCGAGTCGCTTCGGACGGGAGAAGAGACGCCGCTGAACCACACGGTCGGGCTCGGGCTGTGGGAGCTGAAGTGGGCCGTCACGGCGATCCGCGGCGAGCTACGACTCGACACGACGGACGGGACGCTCGTCGAGATTCGGCTACCAGGGGCGTGACGCGTGCCCGGGCGTCGGGGGTTCACGACGCAAGGCGGCGAACGGTCGTCCAGGCGGTGAATCTCGGTGGCACCGCGTAGACAGCGTCAGCAGGGGAGCGTGTTGGCGGGTCCCCGGTGCCTCTGTGGAGGGCCACGACGAGCCTACCGGGGGAATCGCCGGGGGCGTACCGGGGGAGTCGCCGGGAGCGTACCGGGGGAGTCGCCGGGAGCGTACCGGGGGAGCCACCGAGAGTGTGCCGGGGGAGGGTGCCCGGCATCGGAGACGAGGGGGCTGTAACCCGTCGTGTTCGACGACGGGTGCCGACTACTCCGCGCGGACGTCACATATACCTGCGGCGTGTGTTTCGTCGCGCGCAACGACGCGGACGGTGCCGACTCGTCGGCGGTGCGGCGTCAGCGATCGGCCTCGAGCGTCGCGTCGATGCTGCCGCCGTCGAGCGAGACGGAGAGGTGCTCGGCGACGGCGACGTACTGGTCGCGGTGGTGACCGTCCGGGTCGAGCCGGTGTTCGCTCGTGACGAGCCCGGCGTCCTCGAGGTCGTTGAGCCGGCGATACGCAGTCGCTCGCGAGACGCCGGCCACGTCGGCGACGGCACGACCCCCACGGGGGCGCTCGGATACGGCCTCGAAGACGCGTCGGGTGTACGCGTCACCGAGGAGGTCGAGGAGGGCCTCGGGAGACGGCGGTGAGTCGGACGACTCGGTACGGCGGCGCGTCAGTGCGTGGCCTGCAGCCATACACGAGCCGTGTGTTCGAACCCACATGGGTAGCGAGGCTCACTATCCAGACGGGCGACACGCGCGGCGTCTGCGTATGCAGACGGCCGCCGACGCTCGCGGTCACCGAAACCACTTAACGGACTCCCGACCGAACCGACGAACACGCGATAGTATGCCGGACACAGACACAGAGCCTCGGGTGCTAATCGTCGACGACGAACAGGAGGTCGCCGACGCCTACGCGCTCCGGCTTCGCGACGTGTGTGCTGTGACGACCGCGTACGGCGGCCGTGAGGCGCTCGCCGCAGTCGACGACCGCGTGGTCGACGTCGTGCTCCTCGATCGACACATGCCCGACGTCTCCGGCGACGACGTGCTCGCGACGCTCCGCGACCGCGAGTTCGCAGGCCGGGTCGTGATGGTGACTGCGGTCGACCCAGACGTGAACGTGGTCGACCTGCCGTTCGACGACTACCTCTGTAAGCCGATCGACCGCGCGGACGTTCGGTCGGTCGTCGACCAGCAACGACAGATCCTCGCCTACGAGACGCTCGGCGAGTACTTCCGAGTGAAGTCGACGGAGCTCGTGCTGTCGGCACAGACGCCGTCCGGTGAGCCGACGGGCTCCGGCGAGGACGAGGCGATACGCGAGAAGGCGGACCGCTTAGAGCGACGCGTGCGGCGACTGCTCGACGACGAGACGGTCCTGACGGAGTTCGAGGCCGTCGACCGAACGCTGGCGTGACCCGGCGGATCGCACGGTCGCCACGTCCAGCCCTCAGGCGTCCTCGTCTTCGGTCGTCTCGTAGTACGCGGCGAGGAGCTTCCGCTGGCTCGCGCGCAGGTGATACAGGAGCGTCGAACCGGTGATGCCGAGCGAGTCTGCGACCTCCTCCGCGGTGCTTCCTCGCGGCGACTCGAAGTAGTCTGCGAGGTAGGCCGTTCGAAGCACCGTCGCCTGTCGCTCGGTGAGTCGCTCCGAGAGCTCGTGCTGGAGCCGGCGGGCGGTCGCCGGCGAGCGAGCCCGGTCACGACGCGCGAGCACGGTCGCGGGCTCGTCGCCACCGAGCGCCGTCGCCATCCGTCGCACGCTGGCTTCTGCGGGCAGCTCGACACACACGCGGCCGGTGCCGTCCTCGACGGTCGCCGTTCGAACGGTCCCGCCGCGAGCCACGGCGAGGCCGAGCGGCGTCGCGTCGTCGAGGGCGAGTTCGATCCGTCCCCCCTGGTCGCCGTCCGCCCGGATCACCCGCCCTCGTAGAACGGCCGACAGCCCGTCCGCGGCATCGACGACGTCTTGCGGGTCCGCTACGGCCACGGAGAGGAAACAGATGAGCGTGCCGTCGCCGTGTGGCACCGTCCCCTCGAGCGTCAGTGTCGCGCCGCAGGCCCGGCCGAGCGAGACGAGCGGAGCGGTCGACGGGAGCTCGAACGTCACCTCGGTGTGTGTGTCATCGAGGAGCAGTCGCTGATTGCGGGCGGCGGTGATCGCCAGCCCGGCGAGCTCACCGAGCGCCTCGAAGCTCGCGCGTTCGTGCTCGCTGAACGCCTCCTGTGTGTCGGCGTACACCCCGACGACGCCGTAGACGGTAGCGCCGTACACGAGCGGCAACGCGAGCACGGACTGTACGCCGTCTGCGAACCCGGCGACGCGGAGTGACTCGGGGACGGTTTCGTCGTCGCTCATCGAGTCGACGACGTGCAGCTCGCCCCGGTCGACCGCTCGCTGCTCCGGGACGTCTGCGCCCCGCTCGACGGCGTCCCGAACCGCCTCGAAGGTCGCCCCCTCGCGTCCCGTGACGTCGTCTATCCGGAGCCCCGCGTTCGCGTCGGCTCGTCCGCCGACCCAGGCGAACCGGTACTGGTCTGCGGCTCCGAGCCGGTCACAGATCGTCGTCGTGATCTCGTCTCGGGACGTCGCATCGACGAAGTCGGTGAGGATGTCGGCGATCAGACGGTCGACGACCGCGACACGCCGGTGTTCGGCGGCGAGCCGTTCTCGGGCTCGTTCGGTTCGTCGCTGCTCGGTCACGTCCTCGACGTACACCGTCGCGTCCGCCGCCGTCCGCGTCGACGGCATCGGAACCACGGAGACCGACAGCCACCGCTCGACGTCGGGATAGTACTCCTCGACGGCGACGTCGGTCACCGACTCGCCGCCGAGTGCCGCCGGAACCGAGTTGGGCATCGACTGCGGGAACACCGCTTCGACCGGGTCGCCACGCGGATCGGAGACCGCGAGCAGTCGGGACGCCTCGGCGTTGCACGCACGGACGATCCCGTCGCGGACGGTGAGCACGCCGATGGGTGCACACTCAAGGGCGTCGTGCATGCTCAGTCGGCCGCGTCGAACGCCAGCTCGATGCGTGCGCCACCGGCCGCGCTCTCGGTGACCGAGACGTTCCAGTCGTGTGCCGCCGCGATCCGGTCGACGATGGCCAAGCCGAGACCGGTGCCATCCCCGTCGACGGTGTAGCCCGGCTCGAGCACGGACGTGCGCTCGTCGCGAGGAATCCCAGGCCCGTCGTCGTCGACGACTATTCCGGACGACGCGCCGGCCATCGCGCGTACCCGGACGGTCCCCTCGTCGGCGCCGTGCTCGATGGCGTTCCGAAAGAGGTTCTCGAACAGTCGCTCGAGCCTGTCGGGGTCGGCGCTCGGCTCCGGCAGGGCGTCGTCGAGCCGTATCGTCCACCCGTCCGTCTGCACCGCCTGCCACGCGTCTTCGACCGTCGACCCGACCGAGACGGCGGGGTCGAGGTTCAATGCCCGCTCGCCACGGGCGAGCGTCAAGACGTCCCGAATGATTCGCTCCATGCGGCCGTGAGCGTCTGCGACGGCGTCGAAGTGTTCGCTCGCCCCCGTCTCTCGAGCGGCCTCGAGGTGTGCGCCGGCGACGTCGAGTGGATTGCGCAGGTCGTGGCTGATCGCACCGGCTACCGGCTCCACCTCGGATCCCTCGGTGACGGCCGCGGCGTCGTGAGCGACGAAGAGGATCGTTCCGCCGTGGTCGTCCGCCTCGAGCACCTGTACGATGTACCGCTGATCGGCTGCCGACGCCCGATCGAGCGCGACGGTCTCGCCGGCGTGAAGCCGGCCAGACACGTCGTCGTCGGTCGACGCCGCCGTGTCGGTGAGTCGCTCGAACACGGCCGAGAGGGGTCGGTCTTCGTCGACGCCGATCTGCGTCTCGAAGGCGTCGTTCGTCGCCGTCACCGTCGGCGTCCCCTCCCGTATCTCGTACGCACACGCCGGGTCTGGATGTGCGTCGAGCGATACCGCCAGGCCGTGTGCGTCGCTCATCGTCGTCCCGACCGAACCGAGGGCGTTCTCCGTCGGCTGGCCATCGTGCATCCACTACTCGTGCGAGCGCAGTTAACGACTGTCCACGATCGCACGCTCCGAAACACCGGCGTGATGTCGCCCGTCGATCACGTGAACGCTCGCTCGAAGGTCCGGACGCCGTCGTCGGTGCCGACGATGACCAACTCGTCACCGGGTTCGATCGCCGTGTGCGGGCCGACGTCGGTGACGACCGCGTCGTCGCGTTCGACCGCCATCACGGTACATCCGGTCTCTGCCCGCACGTTCGCGTCGAGGAGCGTTCGGCCGACGAGCCCGGGCGCTTCGAGCCGGACGACCTCGACCTGCTGGTCGACCGAGAGGACGTCTCGTCCCTCGATGAGCCGCCCCGCGGACAT
>ERZ1034564.132-NODE-132-length-10476-cov-14.661837_pt1 | contig 10476 bp, 7 predicted proteins | sample MGYA00520653_ERZ1034564 | MGnify/ENA primary metagenome ERZ1034564 (study PRJEB33760, sample SAMEA4777720) | hypersaline lake metagenome | biome: hypersaline environment; feature: brines | place: Spain | collected 2014-08 | depth 0 m ...
GTCGAGACGGCGAACGGCTACGGGATCCGGACCCTCGCGATCGCGCCGGGCGAGCTGGGCCGGTCCGACGCCCTTCGCAACGCCGCCACCGACTCGGTGACGCTCGGTGAGTGTACGTCGGGGGACGACGAGGGAAACGGAGACGGTCGGGACGCCACGGCCGGGGCGGAGACCACGACCGAGGAGGAGCCGGCGACGCCGAGCCGTGGTGGCGGTGAGGGGTCGGCGGCCGGCGGGTGAGTCGCCGATCCACGCGCGAGACGGCTGGCGAGCCGCCCTACCCGTCTTCTCGACGCGTCCCACGGCGTTGCCATCCGTCTCGAAGCCGGCCGACGGCGAGCGCGAGCACTCCACTGGCGATCGAGACGACGACCGCGACGAGCGCCATCGCGGGGATGAGTCCGTGGCGCTCCACCGCGGCGTCGACAGCGAGCCGTAGGTGACCGACGGCCGGGATCGCCACGAGAGCCTTCGCGTGGATCCGGTCCTCGCGAACGACGGGTGCGATTCCCACGCTCTGGTCGTACCGGCCGTTTGCGTCGCCGTACGTCACGTACCCGTCGTACGGCGCCGGACAGGTGCCGAGGTCGTCACACGTCTCCTCGACCATCGCCGGGTCACCGCGTTTCGTCCAGTCTTCGCCCGCCGAGACGTGGAACGCAACGCGGTGGAGGATCGGTCGGTCGCGGCCGACCGGAGCGGCGAAGACGACGACGTCGCCTGCGCGGCCGAACCGCTCCGGTGGGGCGCTGCGGGTATCCTCGATGGAGTCACTCCCTACGGGTTCGTTCCACGGGAATCGGTCGGCCGCCGTGACGACGACGAGGTCTCCGCGCTCGACAGCCGGTGACATACTGCTGCTCTCGACGGCGACGAGCGGCGGCCAGGTTCCGGTCACGACGACGAGGACGAGCGCGATGAGCACCACGACACGGACGGGGCCGAGCCGATCGCGAACGCGACGAGACACGTACAGACACCAGACAGGATCGACCTTGAGCGTGTCGACGGTGTCGTCTCGGCCACTCCGCCGAACGAGCGTGGTGTCGACGCCGGAGGGCCGGCGTGCGTCGGCCGTGTCCGCCCGTGCGCGAAGGCGGCCCTCTGCTGTGCGCCGCGGTCTCGTGTCACAAGACATTAGACCCGGCTCGGTGTTCTCCGATCGTGACCGACCGACTCCCGCCACTGTACGACGTTCACGAGGATCGCGGCGCGAGGTTCACGGACTTCGGCGGCTGGCAGATGCCGGTTCAGTACGACTCGATCCGCGAAGAGCACGCCGCCGTCCGCGAGACGGTCGGGATCTTCGACGTCTCACACATGAGTGAAATCGAGGTGTCGGGACCCGACGCGACCGTCTTGATGGACCGACTGACAACGAACGACGTGGCGGCGCTCGACCCAGGCGATGCACAGTACGCAGGGATCACGACCGACGACGGCATCCTCCTCGACGACACCGTGGTGTACCGACTTCCCGACGGCACCGAGGCTGGTTCTGCGAGCGCGGTGCTCTCGGATCTCGACGACGGGCTGTGCGAGCCGAGCGGCGATCCGGCGTACTTCTTCGTGCCGAATGCCGGACACGACGACGAGATGCTGGCTCGCTGGGTCGACCACCGCGGCACGGGCGACTTCGACGCGACGGTCGCAAACACCACAGACGCGTGGGCGATGGTAGCCGTCCAAGGGCCGGCAGCAGCGGATGCGATGGAACAGGCCATCACTAACGAGGGCGCTGCGGTGTCGGTCGACTCGCTGTCACCGTTTCAGGCAACCGTTGCGCCGGTCGCGGACGTGCCGAGCTGGGTGGCCCGTACGGGGTACACCGGCGAAGACGGCTTCGAGATCGTGTGTCCCGCAGCCGAGGTGAAGGCCGTGTGGAACGCCTTCGACGCCCAGCCGTGCGGGCTCGGCGCGCGCGACACACTCCGGATGGAGATGGGATTCCTCCTCTCCGGACAGGACTTCGACCCCGACGACGAGCCTCGAACCCCGTATGAGGCCGGTATTGGCTTTGTCGTCGACCTCGACACGCCGTTCGTCGGTCGGGACGCCCTAGCGGCGGCACGAGCTGACGGAGACGGGCCGACAGAGACGTTCACTGGTATCCGACTTCACGATCGCGGGGTGCCGCGAGCGGGCTACGCGGTCACCGACGGCGACGGGACCCGAGTCGGTACGCTCACCTCCGGGACGATGAGTCCGACGCTCGGAGAGCCCATCGGACTGGGATACGTAGAAGCACCCCACGCCGAGCCGGGGACCGACGTGGCGGTCGTCGTCCGCGGCGATCAAAAAGCGGCGGTCGTCACCGCACCACCGTTTTTCGGTCGATAATCGGTCAATCGCCGGGTGCTTGGCCGTCCCCGACACGCTTAACATTCGAAGTCACGCATCGTACTGCAATGCGTACCGATGCGCCGAGCGACGCGACGTCCGGCTCCGAGACCGACGAGACGGCCGAGTCGCGGGCGTTCGCGAGGACCTGTGAGGCGCTCGTCGACCAGATCCTCGCCGGAGAGATCGACCGCGACGACCTCGAGTCGGCCAAGCTCGACGCCTGCAGCACGTTCTCTGCCTCGCGCGTTCCGAAGAACACGGACATCCTCGACCACGCCCCGCCGGAAGCACGTGAGGACGTGATCGAGGTCGTCCGCCGCAAGCCGGTTCGGACGGCCTCCGGCGTCTCACCGGTCGCGATCATGACCTCGCCGAAGCTCTGTCCGCACGGGAAGTGTCTCTACTGTCCCGGCGGCCCCGCCTCGGAGTTCTCTTCGGCGCAGTCGTACACGGGCCACGAGCCGGCTGCCGCCCGCGGCGAGCAGAACGACTACGACCCGTACGGCCAGGTGACGCTGCGACTCGAGCAGTACCGGAAGATCGGTCACCCCGTCGATAAGGTCGAACTGATCCTCATGGGTGGGACGATGACGGCACGTTCACACGACTATCAAGAGTGGTTCGTCAAGCGGGCCCTCCAAGCAATGAACGACTACGACCTCGACGCGGAGCCCGAACCCGCAGAGGGCGTCTCGTTCGCCCCGAGCCCCGAGGAGACCGAGTTCGAGTACCTCGAAGACGTGATCGCCGAGAACGAGACCAACGCGATCCGGAACATCGGGACCACCTTCGAGACGAAGCCCGACTGGTGTGATCCCGAGCAGATCGACCGCATGCTGGACCTCGGCGGCACCAAAGTCGAGGTCGGCGTCCAGACCACCTACGAGCGCATCAACCGCGAGATGCACCGCGGACACGGCAACGAGGCCTCCCGAGACGCCAACCGGCGGCTCAGAGACGCCGCGTTCAAGGTGGGCTTTCACATGATGCCCGGCCAGCCAGGGATGACCCGAGAGATGTGTCTCGAAGACTTCCGCCAGCTGTTCGAGAACCCCGACTGGCGGCCGGACTACCTCAAAATCTACCCCACACTCGTCGTCGAGGGAACGCGCGTGTTCGACCGGTGGCACCGCGGCGACTTCGACCCCCTCACGAGCGAGGAGGCGGCGGACCTCGTCGCCGAGGTCATGGCACACATTCCAAAGTACACCAGACTGCAGCGTGTCCAGCGTGACATCCCCGCGGACTTCATCGACGCGGGCGTCCAGAAGTCGAACCTCCGCCAGCTGGCCGACGAACGCGCCGAGACGAAGGGGATCACCCAGCGCGACATCCGCGCCCGCGAGGTCGGCCACAGCGACGAGACGCCCGAGCCCGACGACGTCGAACTCGACGTGCTCACCTACGAGGCCGCCGGCGGGACCGAACACTTCCTCTCGTTCGAAGACCCCGTCCGAGACCTCCTCGTCGGCTTCTGTCGGCTCCGGTTCCCGTCCTTTGCGGACGGCCAGCCGGGCGCTCCCGGAACCGAGTCCGACGCGATTCGACACGAACTCGAAGACGCGGCACTGATCCGCGAGCTCCACGTCTATGGGAGCGAGGTCACGCTCGGCGGCGACGGCGACTGGCAGCATCAGGGATACGGCCGTCAGCTGATTGAACGCGCCGAGTCGCTCGCGCGTGAGGCGGGCTACAGAAAGATGGCTATCATCTCCGGCATCGGCGCCCGCGAGTACTACCGACGAAAGCTCGGCTACCACCAGGACGGCCCGTACGTCTCGAAGCGACTGTGAGTCGGGGGTGCCAACACACGCACCACAACGACACGCCTTTTCCCGGCCCGCGTGTGTGACGCGTATGGACGCGAAGCGGGAGCTCTCGAGTGTCGATCTACGCGCGCTCGTCACCGAACTCGGTCGGTACGAGGGCGCGAAAGTCGACAAGGCGTACCGCTACGACGACGATCTCATCCGGCTGAAGCTCCGCGACTTCGACCGTGGGCGCGTCGAACTGTTGATCGAAGTCGGCGAGGTGAAGCGGGCGCACGTCGCCGACCAGGAGCACGTCGCCGACGCGCCCGGGCGCCCGCCAAACTTCGCGAAGATGCTCCGCAATCGCCTCTCCGGGGCGGACTTCGCCGGCGTCTCACAGTACGAGTTCGACCGGATCCTCACCTTCGAGTTCGAACGGGACGACGAGAACACGACGCTCGTCGCGGAGCTGTTCGGGCAGGGCAACGTCGCCGCGCTCGACGAGACCGGCGAGGTCGTTGGGTCGCTGTCGACCGTGCGGCTCAAATCGCGCACGATCGCTCCGGGCTCACAGTACGAGTATCCGGCCTCGCGGCTCAATCCACTGACGGTCGGTTACGAGACGTTCGCCCGCCACATGGACGACTCCGATACGGACGTCGTCCGAACGCTCGCTACCCAGCTCAACCTCGGCGGACTCTACGCCGAGGAGGTGTGTTCGCGCGCGCGCGTCGACAAGGAGCTTCCGATCGCGGAGGCCGACGAGTCGGTGTACCGCGCGCTCCACGACGCCCTCGACCGGATCGGCACGCGACTGCGCGCCGGCGACATCGACCCGCGCATCTACGAGGAGCCGCTCGAATCTGCGGCCGCCGACGAGGGCGCCGATGCCGTCGATCGACCCGTCGTCGACGTCACTCCGTTTCCGCTCGCAGAACACGAGAACCTCCCGAGCGTCGGGTTCGACTCGTTCAACGCCGCGGTCGACGAGTACTTCTATCGGCTCGACCGCACCAGTGAGGCCGCAGACGAGCCGCCGGCAGACGCCGCCCCGTCCCGACCGGACTTCGAGGCCGAAATCGCCAAACAAGAGCGGATCATCGAGCAACAACGGGGCGCGATCGAGGGATTCGAAGAACGGGCCGCAGCGGAGCGCGAGCGCGCCGAGCGCCTCTACGCGCACTACGACCTCGTCGACGAGGTGCTCTCGACGGTCCAGACGGCCCGGGCGGACGACGTGCCGTGGAACGAGATCGAGTCCACGCTGGCGGCGGGAGCCGACCGGGGTATTCCGGCGGCCGAGGCGGTCGTCGACGTCGACGCCAGCGCGGGGACGGTCACCGTCGAGCTCGGAGACGACGGGACGCGGGTCGAACTCGAAGCCGACGACGGCGTCGAGGTGAACGCGGACCGACTCTACCGCGAGGCGAAGCGGATCGAAGCCAAAAAGGCCGGCGCCGAGGAGGCGATCGAGTCGACGCGTCGGGAACTCGAGGCCGTCGAGGCGCGAAAGGCCGCCTGGGAGGCCGACGACGGCGACGAGGAGCAGCGTGGCGAGAGTGAGTCGGCGACCGACGACGACGAGGAGCCGGCGGCGTCGACGGCCGACTGGCTCTCCCGGTCGTCGATCCCGATCCGGGCCCCGGAGGACTGGTACGAGCGGTTCCGATGGTTCCACACCGCCTCGGGATACCTGGTCATCGGTGGACGGAACGCCGACCAGAACGAGGCGATCGTCAAGAAGTACATGGGCCCACACGACCGCTTTTTTCACACCCAGGCACACGGCGGGCCGGTGACGGTCCTGAAGGCAGCGGGCCCGTCCGAGTCGCCGGAGCCGGTTGACTTCGACGACGCGACCCTCCGTGAGGCGGCCCAGTTCGCGGTGTCGTACTCCTCGGACTGGAAGGACGGCCGCGGCGCGGGCGACGCGTACATGGTGTCGCCCGACCAGGTGTCGAAGACGCCAGAGAGCGGCGAGTACGTCGAGAAGGGGAGCTTCGTCGTTCGGGGCGACCGCACGTACTTCGAGGACGTGCCGTGCCGGGTCGCGGTCGGCGTCCAGTGTGAACCCGTCACCCGCGCCATCGGCGGGCCGCCGTCGGCGATCGAAGGCCGGGCGGCGACGGCGGTCACACTGGAGCCCGGGATGTACGCGCAGAACGACGCCGCGATGATGGTGTACCGCGAGCTGAAGTCGCGATTTACAGACCAGTCGTTCGTGCGGAAGGTGGCGAGCGCAGACCAGCTACAGGAGTTCCTCCCGCCGGGCGGCTCCGACGTCGTCGAGTGAGCGCGAGGCTTTCGTTCGTCCGCCCCGGAGGCGGAGCATGAGCTTCGAGACGCTTCCAGACGGCTGGCAGGTGTGGAACGAGGAGCCGAGCGGGCGCGCGATCCTCGTGTATCGCCCCGACGTCTTCGGCGGCGACGACCTCCCGTCCCCGTGTCTCCCGACTATCTACCTGACGAACGGGTCGCGCCGCAAGCGCCCGGGTGCCGGTCAGTACGCCACCGACGAGTGGCACGTCGTGTTGTACTTGGAGCCGGAGATCGAGGCGGTCGTCGAGACGTACGACACGCGTGAGCAGGGAGCCCACGGGGCCGTAGACGTTGCCGAGCGATTCGCCGACGGTGGTGTCGACTACCGCGGGGCGTACCAGGTCCCGCGTGACGCGTACTTCGAGCGACTCGACGAGTACGTGGGGTAGCGAGCCAGTCGTGTAGGTCGTCCCTGCGAGGTGCTCGAGTTCGATCTCGTCGATCGCCCGCCGTGGGGGCCGGCACCGTGTGTCCCCGTCCGACGCGACTGCGAGCGAGTCAGTGATTCGTGGGAGCGTCGACGTCCGAGACGAGCTCGTAGTCGCCGGTGCGTTCGTCGTGTCGGTACACCCTACAGCTGGGGCCGCTGCCGGTCTGTCTGTCCGACTGGACGACCACGCGCGGCCGACCCGGCGTCTCCTCGCGGACGATCCGCCCGATCACCGGAAGCCCACGCATGGCCACGTAGTGAAGCCTGTCGGCGTGGAACCGCGAGACTTCGGCGACGAAGTCCGACGAGCAGTGGTCCGGAAGCGCGTCTTCGGTGTCCGCGTGCCCGTCCGCTGCCGACGCCGGCTCCGTGCCGGTGAGGCGCCGTACGCTGTCGACGTCCGGTGCCAGACCGTACTCGAAAAACGCCGCTTCGGCGCCGTCGACGACGTCTAGGAGCGCGTTCCGATCGGGTGAGACGAGACTGAGGTGTGTGGTCATCGCCATGGGCGGGAGTGAACGGGCCGCATCGGGTCTTGGGCAGCGTTCGCGGACGAGTCGTGAGACACCCGGACGCCGTCCGGTGCGCACCAGTCCATACTGTCGTGTCCGGCGCTGTGCGGATACCCGTTGCGGCTCGTCACCGATGTTCCGCGTCCCGGTCGCGCGGCCGACGCGCCGGTAGCGACTCTCGTCTCCGGCCAAGCCGGCCGACGGATTGAAACGGCGCCTCGGCGTCTATACGCGTGTGAATGCCGGGCGAGACCGACCGCGAGACCGACCGTTCGGCGTCCTCGGGTAGCGGCGAACCGTCGTGGCCGACGAGTCCGCTGACGGCATCAGTTCCACCTCCAGACGCGGTCTGTGACGTCGAGCGTCCGACCGGTATCGTCGTGTGGCACCGGAAGCATCTCCGCGTCGAAGACCACCTGGCGCTGTCGCGTGCCGTCGCCGACGGCGACGCGGTCTGTCCGCTGTTCGTGTTCGACCCGACGTTCTACGAGGACAGCGGCCTCGCGTGCGACGCCCGGATCCGACTACTCGAGGAGGCGGTCGCGAGCCTCGACCGGCTCTACGCGGCGGCGTCTCTCGATGCAGTGTACGTGGACGCGACGGGGCGACTCACCGACGAACTGGACACCTCGACGTCCGCGACCGGAGCGGCCGATGAGCCGCCGGACACGCTAGAGCGTTCGGACCCACCGGGGTTGACCTTCGGGTACGGCGATCCGGTCGAGGTCCTGTCTCGATTCGTCGACCGCGGCTGGCGTGTCGTGACGATGGCGACACCTACGAGCCGCTACGGCAAACGGCGAGACGAGCGCGTGCGGGACGCCTGTGGCGACGCCGTCACGTTCGTCTCCGGCGACGGCCTCGTCCGCGGTGAAGCGTGGCCGCGGTCGGACTGGCAGACACGAGTCACCGAGTGGCTCGCAGCCGATCGACACACACCGGGGTGGGAGGACCACGACACGGTCCGCGTCGCGATCCGCACCGGCGTCACGCCGGCGGCAGTCGACCGCCGCTTCGAGATCGCTCCCGCGAAGACGCAGGTTCCGGAGGGGACCCACCGCGCGGCGACGACTGCGCTGCGAGCGTTCGCCGACCGGGTCCAGTCGTACCCGAGTAACATCTCAGCGCCGCAGGACGCCCGCGACGGCACGAGTGGGCTCTCGCCGTACCTCAACTTCGGTCTGCTCTCGGTCCGGCAGGCACACCAGTACGTCGCCGACAACGCGCCGTCGTGCAGAGGAGCGGATATGTTCGAGAGTCGGCTCGTCTGGAACCTCCACTACAATCAGAAGCTCGTCGACTGGCCGGGGTGGACGGAGCAGGCGGTCAACCCCGCGTTCGAAGGCCGCAACGAAGCGTCTCACGACGCGGACCTCGTGAGCGCGTGGAAGCGTGGACGAACGGGATTCCCGATGGTCGACGCGTCGATGCGATGTCTTCGACAGACCGGGTGGCTCAACTTTCGAATGCGCGCGATGTGTGCGTCGTTTTTCACGCACGTGCTCCACCAGCCGTGGTGGATCGGCGCGGACTGGTATCACCACCACCTCATCGACAGCGACGTCGGCATCAACTACACGCAGTGGCAGAGCCAGGCGGGGCTCATCGGCAAACCGTCACAGCGCGTGTACAACCCCCGGAAGCAGGTCCGCGACCACGATCCCGAAGGCGACTGGATCACGCGGTGGGTCCCCGAGCTCGCCGACCTGCCCGGCGCGTTCCTCGACCGACCTGAAAGGACGCCACTCGCCGTCCAGCGGGCGTGTGGGGTGCGAGTTGGCGAGACGTACCCACGCCCGGTCGTGGAGTTCGAGGCGCGCCGTGAGCGGTTCTGGTCGCGGTACGAAGACCGGCGGCCCGAGGCCGCACGGGAGCTTCGACGCCCGGAGATCGCGAAACGCGCCTCGTTCTCCGGCGGTTACGCCGCCGCACGGGCCATCGCGGACGAACACGGGGCGGCCGAGAGTGACGCGCCGGACGGAATGCAGCTCTCGCTCGATGACCTCGCCGAGACAGACGGTGTCGTCGAGACAGACGGTGTCGCCGAGACCACGGGAACGGCGACGCGGTCTGTGACCGACGCGAGGAAACCGGTCGATCCGCCTTCACCCGACCAACGAGCAGCGAGGACACAGACGACCGTTCCGACCGGAGTGGGACAAGACGTCGGTGAGCCGTCACCAGACGACCGTGCGGCCGCGTCGAGCCAACGCCGAGACGGCGAGGAAGACGGTGATCCTGATCAGAAACGAGACGTGCGCCACACCGGACAAACGCGATTCCAAGACTTCGAGTGACCGGTCCTACGCGCGCCGAGCGTGCAGCCGAGCGACGCTGCCGCCGGTACGGGTACGAAGTGCCACTGACGTCCACCGGTCCGATACCCAGTGCACCGCCTCGGGGCCACGTCTCGAGGTACGCGTCTCGGACGTCGCGAACTCGCTTGCGAGCCGTACCGGTTGCGGCAGCGGTGAAGCCACTCCCGTGACTTCGCTCTCGCCCGTCTCGTTCGCACTGCAGACGATGGTCGCTGTGCCGACATGCACCCAACCCGATCAGACGATGCCGCCGATGACCAGTACCCCAACGACGAACAACAGCGTCGCGAGCACACCTCCTAAAACTAAGGGTCTGTTCTCCATCGCCTTCTCGTGAAGCGGCATGGCGGCGTACTCCTCGCGGAACGCCTCGAGGTTCTCCTCGTCGTAGAAGTACTTCGTCTTCAGCGCGAACCGTTCGGTCACCGCACAGCCGGTACAGACCGGCTTCCCTTCGAACCGTTCGGTTTTGCTGTGGGTGGCACAGGCGATCGCCCCGCAGTTCGGACAGTAGGTGTACGGCTCGTCTGTGCTGCTCGTCTCACAGTGGACACACCGGTGGATCCCGTCCTCCAGAGTGACCCGTGAGGGGCCAGCAGCATAGTATTCGTACGGATACGAGTACTCCAGCATCTCTGTCGTCTGCCGAACTGCAGGTAGATACACCGGCTCGATCGATCGCACTGAGACGTCCGAGCGATTCGGCTCACACGTCTTGTTGTACGTGACGTTGTTGTCGCCGGTGTAAGTCACCGTCGTCGTGTGGTACTCCTGGAGGCGGTCGACAGCCCACTCCTTGTACT
>ERZ1034564.136-NODE-136-length-10440-cov-5.435243_pt1 | contig 10440 bp, 7 predicted proteins | sample MGYA00520653_ERZ1034564 | MGnify/ENA primary metagenome ERZ1034564 (study PRJEB33760, sample SAMEA4777720) | hypersaline lake metagenome | biome: hypersaline environment; feature: brines | place: Spain | collected 2014-08 | depth 0 m ...
AATGCAGCCCTGCTCGTTATCCATACCCGTGGCCTGGGGTCGCGTTGTGGTGTCGATTCCCCCCCGTGGACGCGCCGTAGACAAGCCCAAGCCCCACACTTCCTCCTGCCGCAGTGCCGAGGAGGCCGCCGAGCACGGCACCGCCGGCCAGATGCAGGGTGTCTTGAGGCGTTGAGACGGACACCTTCGGCAAGATCCAGATGGGGAAGACGTCTACCCCGAAGAGAAACACCGGAGCCGTTCCGGCCCCGACCGAGAAGTGCTTGGACACCCCGTAGTTCACGTTGTTGAGGAAAACCCAGGTGTTCTGGTAGTACCCCTGTCCCTGCGGACTTCCGATGGCGTTTGGGGCAAAGAAATACCGCGTGGACTGTGGATTCTGAAACCAGTACGCCCCATCCCGGAAGCGCCCCGGCGGAATTTCCGCCATGCGTTCGATGTTCTGGCGCTGGATGGTCACCTCTCCCAGCTCCCGCGCATTCAGGACCACTTCCCCCTCCCCTTCGGATACGAGCGTGCCGATGACAACCTCCCCGCCGGTCGTCTCCACGCGATACATCGGTTCTTGAGGCTCGGCCTCCTGGGCGTGGAGGGCCCCGGGCAGCCCGAGCGACACGCCCCCGAGCACTACGACCAGAACAACGCCGATCCGTCGGGCGACCCGACCGGGCCGAAAGTGAGAGTCCAATTGCGTCGTGCTTGCAACGAAGAACTGAGTCATGGCTTTCGTGCAATGTCGTGAGACGGCAACGGTGTGGTGCTGCGCAAATTGGGCCGCGCCCTGGTGCGCTATCGCAACAACTACGCAGCGACGGGCCCACACAGACGCCATCCGACATCCCAAAAACCGGTCTTCCAATGGTAAAGACCGGCCGTGTCCGTCCATTCAGGGACCCATGTCCGGGTCTTCGGGGGCCTCCTGCGCGGCGTACTCGGTCGGCGGGCAGCCGAAGGTCTCGCGGAAGAGGCGCGAGAAGTAGCTCGGGTCCCGGTACCCCACGGCGGCCGCCACGTCCGACACCGTGTCCGCGTCCTGCCGCAGCAGCGCGGCGGCGCGCTGCAGGCGCCGGGTCCGGATGAACCCCGACGCCGAGAGGCCGGTCGCGTCTTTGATGCGGCGGCGAAGGTGGCGGGCACTCAGGTCCATCTCGTCGGCCAGCCAGTCGACCCCAAAGTTGCTGTTGTCGATGTGCGCCGTCACCACGTCATTCAGCGATTCGAGGAAGGCCTCCTCTTCGGACGAGACGGTCGTCTCCGCCTCCGGGGCCATCCAGTCGGGCAGCCGGACACGGTCCTGCACGATCTGCCGGATGCCGATCAGGTTTTCCACGCGGGCCTGCAGCTCGGACGGGTCGAACGGCTTCGACACGTACGCGTCGGCCCCCACGTTCAGGGAATCGCCGGCCCGCTCTCCGTTCGGGCGGGCCGTCAGCAGGAGGATCGGCAGGTGACGCAGATCGTCGTCCTCGCGGATGGCGCGGCACAGCTTCTTCCCGCCCCCGGCCGGCAACGACGCGTCGCAGAGGACGAGGTCGAACGACCGGTCCCGGAGCCGGTCGAGCGCAGCGTCGGCGTCGGCGACGGCCGCCCTGCGATAGTCCGATCCGAGGAGGTCCCGGAGATACGCCCGCATCTCCGCCTCGTCGTCTACGATGAGCACGGCGGGGGCGTCCGGGGGAGCCTCGTCCGACGACGTCGGGGGCTCCCCTGCAGGGACACGCCCCGAGCCGGCCATCCCCGCCCCGTCTTCCGCGGACGGGACGGCTGCCTCCGCGACGGGCCCCTCCACCGCCGCCTCGGGGTCGCGCCCCAGCGGCAGGCATACGGTCAGTTCCGTGCCAAACCCCGGCTCGCTCTCCACATCGATGTCGCCCCCGTGCCGCCGGACCAGGGCGCGAGCGTGGGCCAGCCCGATGCCCCATCCAATCCATCGTTCTGGATCGGTGGACGCCGTGGACCCGGCCTCTTCTTCTCCACGGACGGGCACGTAGCTGTCGGCATCCCCGAACACCCGCTTCTGAAGGGCCTCCGGCAGTCCCGGGCCCGTGTCGCGCACGGCAATCTCGGCCGCATCGTCGACCCGCCGCACCCGCAGGCGCACCGTCCCCTCTTCCGGCGTGTGCCGGATCGCGTTCGAGAGGAGCGTCGTCACGAGGTGCCGGACCCGATCCACGTCCATCGGCACCGCAAGGGACTCCGGCCCCACGTCCTCCTGGACGGTGAGCCCCTTCGCCTGTGCCCATTGCCACAGGGGCGGCACCACCGTCCGGATCAGCTCCACCAGGTCGTGCGGCCGCATCTGGAGGGCCAGGTCCCCCTCGTCAAACCGGGCGAGGTCGTACAGCTGATCCACGAGCCGTGCCATCCGGCGGGCCTGGCGGTCCGCCTGCCCCAGTCGCTCGCGGAGGGGCCCCGGAATTTCGTCCCCCTGTTTCCCCAGTGCCTGGCGGAGCGGCCCGAGGATCAGGGTCAGGGGCGTGCGAAACTCGTGGGAGAGATCGGCAAAGAAGCGGCTTTTCGCCCGTTCGAGCTGGGCCACCTGTTCGTGGAGCGTTTCTGCCCGTCGCCGCGCCCGGTACCGGCGATGGCGCACTGCGTAGAGGAGGGTCGACACGCCGGTCAGGACCACGGTGACGAACCCCATCCGCACGAGGTGTCCAGGGGCCACCAGGTCGGGACGGGCCGCGCCGGTGCCGGGAAGCCCCACGCTGCCCAGGCCGTAGAGCACGGCGCCAAGCACCCCCCCTAGGAGCAGCGTCTGCCAGGGGCGGTACGGAATGACAACGACGGTCAGCAGATAGAGAAGAATCACGTACTCGATGCTCAGCACGCCGCGGTAGGCGTCGTGCACCAGCGACACCACCGCAATGGCAAGGGCAATCGCCCCTCCCACGGCCCGTGCAACCGACACCCGACTCCGTGTCCGTCCGGCCCAGACGGCCCCGGCGCAGAGAAGCGTCACGAGGGCCTTGTCCCAGAGCACGAGTGCCTCTGTGCCCCCACCCCCTGGGTACCACCACGCCACGGGCCGGCCGAGGAGGCCCACATTGACGGGCACGAGAATGAGGACCCCCACGATGCCGAGCAGTCCCCCCACTGGAGACCCGTGCACGCAAGCCCAGCAAGGACGGATCGAAACTCGGATTCTTCTTCGAGGCGACCGGCCCCGACGGCGATGCGTCGCGCCTGCTCGATCGATCCACGCGGGTCCATGGCGGGTTGGACGATGCGATTCGTGTCTTGCCGTCGATGTACGGGCCCTCAAGGCGTCCCGGAACGGCCTCCAGGCGGGCCGATTCGTCCGGCGGCGGCGCAACACGTCGTATCTCTCTCTGCCCACCTCCGAACCGAGGCCCCAGCGAATGAACCTTCGGACGAGACGCCCTGCCCCGCGGATCCTTTTCGCCGAGACCGACGTGTTTTCCGGTGACCGTCTCTCGCGTCTCGGGCACGATCGACGAAGAGAGGCCGACGTCCTCCGCCTCCTACTTTACGCTCGTTTCATTAACCGCATGCTCTCGTATGCACTCGCTCCCCCGTACGATTCTCGCTGCCCTGCTCGTCGGACTGTGCGTGGGGGCGCTGCCGGCGCAGGCCCAACGGACCTCCGGGGCCGCCGGGCTCGGGGTACAGGCCGGCGAGCCGTCGGGCGTCACCCTCAAGATCTACAACGCCGACGCCCCGTCCTACGACTTCCTCGCTGCCTGGAGCTTCAATGACTTTGTCTTCCTAAACGCCCACGCCCTCTTCGAGCACCGCCTCTCGGCCCAGAACATCGAGCAGCCGGTCCACTGGTTCGTGGGCCCGGGCGCCTACGTGGGCGTTTACGACGAGGCCCAGTCGGAGGCGGGCCTGGGCGTCAGCGGCCGGGTCGGCCTCGACATTCTCATCGACGAGCGGTTCGAGATCTACATCCAGGCCACCCCCCGCTTCGAGCTTGTCCGCGAGACGGAACCCAGTATCGGCGGCGGGCTCGGGCTTCGCTACTACTTCTAACCCCCCCGAAGGACATGGGGCCGGAGGGAGGCGCCCGCCTTGCGGCCTCCGGCCCCACCTCTGCTCAGCGCGACCGCCACTCGAGCACCTTTAGGCGGGGCTCCGGCGACCGGATCGCGACGGCGAAGACGTAGCCGTCCTCGGTGCGGCGCGCGTCGAGGTCGAGCGGATAAAAGTTGGGGTTGGTCTCGTCGTTCCGCTCCACGAGGCGACGCTGCAGGCGCCCGCGGCGGTCGTAGGCGTCGATCTGGATCCAGCCGGGGCGCAGGTTGAGCACGAAGAGCATGTTGCCGACCGGCGCCGCGGCGGGGCTCAGAAGCGGGGCCTCCGTGACGTCGCCCTGCCCGAAGGCGTACCGACGCTCCAGCATCGGCGAGTCGAAGCCCATCAGCGCGAGGCTGTCGGGCGTCGTTCCGTCCCGGAAGCCACGCGGGAGCATGTCCACTGCGGGCCGAAAGCCCGACAGGCTCACCAGCGTGTCGCCCCAGGCACGGAGAAAGCCGGCGTATCGCCAGTGCGGCCCCCGCAGCGGCGCCCGGCTCGTGGGCTGGGCGTCGGCCCCGAGCCGGGCCACGAACGAGTCTGTGTTCTGCCCGACCACCTTCGCGTACATCGTCGTGTCGGTCGCAAGCATGTAGACGAGCGTCTCCGGAGCGGGGCGCTCGTACGAGACGGACGGCCCATCCCGACGGCCATCGACCACCCGGTCGATTCGGTTCGACTCGGCGTTGAAGACGACCAGCGTATCCCCTCGCGTCCCAATCAGGTACGGCGTCCGAAAGCCCTCGTCCCCGATCTCGCGCACCAGGCGCCCGTCGGCCCCGAACCGAAATACGCTGTTGCGCTCCACGTCGCTCACGGCCAGCCCGCCCCCCTCCACGAACCGAACCGTCCGCGGGTGGACAAGGGGGTGCGCCTTCGTTCCCCCCGTCTGCCAGCGCCGCCGAAGGGTGTCCGTGGGGGTCTCCTCCGCCACCTGGCGGGAGAGCGAGTCGCTCGGGTACAGGGCCTCGTTGGGCTGTGGCTGACAGCTGTACGGCAGGCAGCCGGGCAGCCAAATGCCGAGGCAGAGAAACACCATGAGTCTCCGGCCGAGGGCCGACGTGTCCATGAAGGGCTCCGGGGCTGTGGCGGATTGACGAAAGCGTGTTCGGAAGGGGGCGGGGGACCGCGCGTTCCGGTCCCCGTTGAACGGACGCGCCGACGTACGTTTCGCCGACGTCGGCGTCCCATGGAAGGGCCTGTTCCCCTCTGCACGCGCGACAGAGTCTTCTCCGGAGGTGCAACTCGTTCGGGTGTCGTGCAGCTCATCCGCCGGGGCGCCCGTACCGTGCGAACCGCGGCGCGCAGGTGCACTTCGTAGAACGGGCGGAATCCTCTGGTCCCGGCGCCCCATCGCACACACTGCATCGTTGCCGCAAACCGTCCACGGATTTGTCCTGCTGCCCGCCATGCACACGACTCGCTCCAAGTCCTCTTTCGGGCCCCGGCCCGTCGGACTCCTCGGGACCGTACTCCTTGCACTCCTCCTGGGGGGACTCTCGTCGTCCCCGGTTCTCGCTCAGGACGAACCGGCCGGTGTTCTGACGGGTCGGGTGGTCGACGCGGCGTCGGACGCCCCCTTGCAGGACGCGACCGTCGCGCTCTGGGAAAACACCGGGGGCGACTCGACGCTCGTCCGGGGGACGGTGACGGGGCCGGAGGGGCAGTTCACAATTGAGGACGTGGCCCTTGGCTCGTACACCCTCCGCATCAGCTTCGTCGGGTACACCACGGAGCGCCGCCCCAACACCCAGCCGGCCCCGTCTCCCGACGAGGCCGACCTCGGCACGATCCGGCTGGGCCGCACGACGACCCAGCAGCAGGAGGTGGAGGTCACGGCCGACCGCCCCGCCGCCCGGATTGAGACGGACCGGAACGTCTACAACACCTCCGAGCGCGCCCTGAGCGCCGGCGGGTCGGCCCGGACGGTGCTCGAAGACCTTCCCTCCATCCGGATCGACATGGACGGGAGCATCAGCTTTCGCGGCAACGAGAGCGTCTCGCTTCAGATCAACGGCGAGCCGGCCTCGCTGCAGGGCCAGAGCCTCGTCAGCTACCTCGAAAGCCTGTCGGCGGACGCTGTGGACCGCGTGGAGGTGATCCCAAACCCCTCGGCCAAGTACGAGCCCGAGGGCATGTCGGGCATCATCAACATCGTGCTGAGCCGCGATCTGGAGGCGAAGTGGAACGGCGGACTCACGCTCGGCGGCGAGCGGGACGCCAACGACCGGTACGGCGGCAACGGCTCGGCAAACGTGGGCTTCCAGGCCGGCGGCTGGCGCGTCGTGGGCACCTACTCCCACCGGCGCGACGGCGAGGAGGACACCGACACCCGCATTGTGGAGCGGCTCAATGGGGGCGGGCCCAGCACGTGGGTCGACCAGAACGGCCGGGAAGAAGAGCAGGACCGCTCCCACTCGTTTCGCACCGACGCCGATTACAGCGTCGCCGAGGGCACGTCCCTCGGCCTGGAAACGAGCGTCAGCCTCCGCCGCGGCGACGAGAACGGGCGCTCGGCGTATCGGGAATACACCGGGGGCGCCCCCACCGCCGAGAACTTGACGGACCGGTACGTCCGCCGTCTGGACAACAGCTCGTCCGAGGAGAGCGTCGACGGGCGCCTCGACTTCAACCACGACTTCGCCCAGGACCACAGCCTGAGCGCGCAGGTGCGCTACGACCGCGACCTCGAAAGCGAGGATGGGACGTACAACATCTACGGATTCGAAAACGGAGCCCGTCTCTCCACGCCTCGGGACCAAGAAATTGACGTCGTCAACGAGGACGAACAGGACGGCTCCCTGAAGGTGGACTACGCACGGCCGCTCGGCTCCTTCTCCTTGGAGACCGGCTACAAGGGCACCCTGCGCCGGCTCGACAGCGACCAGACCTACGAGGACCGCACGACGGTCTTCACGTTCGACGAGCTCATCCACGCGGCGTACGGCACAGTGAGCCGGGGGATCGGGGACTTTCAACTGGAGGCCGGGCTCCGCGCCGAGGCCGTGACCACGACCTTCGACCTTTCCAGCGAGGACGAGGTGACGAACAGCTCCTACGTGAGCCTCTACCCCAGCGCCTTTCTCACCTACAAGCCCAGCCCGAAGCGGCAGGCCCGCCTCTCCTACAGCAAGCGCGTGGACCGGCCCGGCCTCTGGGACATCAACCCGATTGAGGACAACGAGAATCCGACCTTTCAGGAGCGGGGCAACCCTGGGCTCGCCCCCGAGTACATCCACTCCTTCGAGCTGAGCCTGACCCAGCGGTGGGGCATCGGCTCCGTCTCGGTCACCCCGTACCTCCGGCACACTGTCAATGAGATTGAGGAAGTGCGGTTTGAGGAAGACATCAACGGGCGTACGGTCATCGTCCGTCAGGCCCAGAACCTGTCCACCAGCACCTCCTACGGCACGGAGCTGGTGACGACGTTCAACGCCGGCGACCGCCTGGAGGGCACCCTCAGCGGCAACCTCTACCGCTCGGTCACCGACGGCTCCAACGTGACCACCGACCTCAGCCAGGACGCAATCCTGTTCTCGGGCCGGGGCAGCGTCCGGGCGAAGCTGCGGGACGGCCTGCAGCTGGAGCTCAGTCAGTTCTACCGGCCGGCCCGCGACATTCCCCCGCAGGGACGGATCGATCGGTTTGCCAGCACCGAGCTGGCCCTCCAGCAGGAGCTGCTCGGGGGCGACGGCACCCTCACCCTCCGGGTCGACGACCTTCTCAACGACACGAACATGACCATGTGGTACCGGGACCAGGATCTCTATCAGGAGTCAAACATGCAGTGGGGGGCCCGCGAGGTCTCGCTCTCGTTCCAGTACAACTTCGGGTCCGGGTCGAACGACGACCGCGGGCGGCGCGATCGGGACTACCGCTGATCCCTCTCCGTCCGTCGCGACACACCGGACGCGGAAGGGAGGGGGGCAGTTCGTCGGTCCCCCGGTTCTTCGCTCTTCGGGAACAGTGCATGCTGTCCCCCATCAGGCACCCTCGTATTTCCTCAATGGTTCTTCTCCCACGACTCTCGTCCTCCCATGCGTGACCGGTCGGTCTTCACGTCGCCGAACCGGGTCGAGTGGGGGCTCATGGCCGCGTTCTGGACGACCGTGGCCCTGCTGTCGGTCGGGCAGACCCTCCTCGGGGACGCCTCCAGCGAGGTGCACTGGGGACGCACGGTGGCGGAGCTGGTTGAATATGCCCTCTGGGGCCTCTTTACCCCGATCATCTTTTGGCTCGCGAAGACCCTCCCGGTCGTGGAGCCGACCGATACGGAGCGGACGACGGTGACGCGGAATGTGGGCGTACATGCGGCCGTCGCCCTCGCCGCGTCCATCGCGGTCGACCTGACCGAAGACGCCGTCGAGGCGGGACTGGGGGAGCGCCCCCTCGCTTTCGTTCAGTCGGTGAGTCAATTCTGGTTCACCGACGAGCTGCTCTTCTACCTCGTTATCCTGATGGCCGGCTTCGCGCGGAGCTACTACTTTCAGCAGAAGGCGCGACAGGAGGAGGCCGCGCGCCTGGAGGAGCGCGCCGAGGCGCTCGAAGCCCAGCTCACGGAGGCGCGGCTGGAGGCCCTCCGCATGCAACTCAACCCCCATTTTCTGTTTAATACCCTGCACGCGGTGAGCACACTCGTCGACCGGGACCCGGCCGGCGTACGTCGCATGATTGCGCGCCTCAGTGAACTCCTGCGCCATGTGCTGGACGAGGAGGCCCCTCAGGAAGTCCCCCTCTCCCAGGAGCTTGAGTTCCTCGACGACTACTTCGAGATTCAGTCGATCCGCTTTCAGGGCCGGCTGGACACGGCGGTCGACGTCCCGTCCGACTTGTACGACGCTCAGGTGCCCAACCTCATCCTGCAGCCCATCGTCGAGAATGCCATCAAGCACGGGGCCAGCCAGGTGCGCGGCGTGGGGCGCATCGAGGTGCGCGGCCGCCACGAGGACGACCGGCTCGTGCTGACGGTGACGGACAACGGGCCGGGCCTGCCCGAGTCCCAGGAAGACGGGTTCGGCCTGCGCAACGTCCGGGCTCGGTTGGAGGGGCTCTACGGCGACGACCAGGCCCTCCACATGGAGACGGTACCGGACGGGGGAACGCGAGCCGTACTCGCACTGCCCCATCACACGAGCGCGTCGCTGTACACCGCCTCGGGGACCTCTTCCCTCACCGCGCCCGACATGGACCTCGACTGACTGCCGCCCCCACCTTCGCCATGGCTTCCGAGACGCCCGCCATTCGTGCCCTCATCGTGGACGACGAGCCGCTGGCCCGCGAGCGCCTGCACGAGCTCCTGACAGACGCCCCGGCGGTGACCGTGGCCGGTACGGCCGAGGACGGCTTCGAGGCCGTCGACGCCATCCACGAACAGGCCCCCGATCTCGTCTTCCTCGACGTGCAGATGCCCGGCATGAACGGCATCGACGTGATCGAGGAGATCGGGACGGCCGACATGCCCGTCACCGTGTTCGTGACCGCCTACGACCAGTACGCCATCAAGGCGTTCGACCTCGCCGCGGTGGACTATTTGCTGAAGCCGTTCGACGACGAGCGGTTCGAGGAGGCCCTGCGGCGCGCCCGCGAGCAGATTGCCAACCGGGAGGGCGAGGCCATTTCCGACCGGCTTCTGCGGCTTCTCCAAGAACGCGACCCGTCCCTTCTGGAAAAGGAGAGCGCCCGGGACGAGCCGTACCTGGAACGGATCGCCGTGCAGGGCCGCGGCAAGGCCCGCATCGTGCCCGTCGACGACCTGACCCACATCACCGCCGACGGCTCCTACGCGGAGCTGCACACGGGCGACGACACCTACGTCATTCGCGAGCGCATGAAGACCCTCGCCGCTCGCCTCGACCCCGACACGTTCGTCCGGGTGCACCGGTCGGCCATCGTGCGGCTCGACGAGATCGAGCTCATCTTGCGCGGGGGCGGCGGCAACTACGCCGTGCGCCTCCGAGACGGCACGCGGGTCAGCGTGAGCCGCAGCCGCGTCGACGAGCTGCAGGACCGCCTCGGCGTCGACGTGCTTCAGCGCGACGATGCGAACGGCGCATAATTCGCAATCCGGCCGAAAATGTCACCGCGTCGGGACCGCTCCGTCTTTCGGGACGGAGGCTCCCGCCGACCCGTCCAACCGCCAACGGGCACTGCTCGCCGGTTGAAGGCGGGGCGGACTCCTCGCGTCGGGGGCCCTCTCCTCCGGCAGACGACAACATTTTGACTCGGAAACGCTATCCCTGCACCGGCGCCGACTTCAGTCGCGGAAGGACCTCGCGCCCAATCCGCTGCACCTCCTCCAGCATCGGGCTGCACTGAAGCAGCACGAGGTCGAGCCCCGCGTCGGCGTACGCGTTCAGCTTCTCCACGATCTGGTCCGGCGTGCCTACGAGGTCGGGCCGCAGG
>ERZ1034564.141-NODE-141-length-10321-cov-12.166374_pt1 | contig 10321 bp, 16 predicted proteins | sample MGYA00520653_ERZ1034564 | MGnify/ENA primary metagenome ERZ1034564 (study PRJEB33760, sample SAMEA4777720) | hypersaline lake metagenome | biome: hypersaline environment; feature: brines | place: Spain | collected 2014-08 | depth 0 m ...
ATATGTCTAATCAGGTTAGGGATATCTTACGTGGAGACCTTACAGGCCTTGAGGCTGAGATCATCAAGTGTACAGATGACGGGAAAGAGGGTATACATGGGAAAATAGAAGATGAAACAAGAGATATGTTGAAGATTGATGGTAGATGGGCTGAGAAGGATAACTGCGTCTTCTTGATCATGATTTCTGATGATAGAAGGTTTGAGGTTGACGGCAGTGTCATCAGTAAGAGACCTGAAGATCGGAAGGAGATGAGAATACCTGATAAGTGGGAAGATCCTGACTAATCCTCTAGTAAGTATTAAACTACTCCTTTTTAAGGTTTGGTTGTACCTATAATGATACAGCTATTTGAGCTGTTTCCGCCGGAAGTCGGGTGTACCGATACTTTCGGAGGGTTATGGAAAAACCACGTTATTCATAATTAGACCGTTTTCCTTACCCTTCTGAGGTTTTCTGGCGGAGTTGAAAGGTGATAGATAGATGAGCACACAATCCGAGATCGAATCAGAATACCCTGTAAGAGGAGGAACGTTTGTAGGAAGAGTTGTATCTACAAAGATGGACAAGTCAGCAACCGTCAGATGGGAGTACGCTGAAAAGATACCTAAGTTTGAGAGGTATGAGCGAAGAAATACTAAGATCTCAGTGCATGTACCTGAAAACGTGACCTTGGAGGAAGGTGACCAAATTAAGGTCGGTGAGACAAGACCTATCTCAAAAACCAAGAGCCATGTCGTCATGAAAGTGTTTGATGACGAGGAAGAAGTTCAGGTTGAAGAGGAGTGATTGAGAGATGAAGCCGGTAGGATCAAACATTACAAGAACACTTGATATTGGTGCAGAACTTGAATGTGCTGACAACTCGGGAGCACAGAAATTAAAGATAATTGGAGTTAAAAGCAAGAAGAGCAGAAGAAGCAGAAGAAACTCGGCAGGAATTGGAGACATGGTTGTAGTCAAGATCCTGAAAGGAGATGAAGAGGTCAAGCATCAGGTGTTTGACGCAGTTGTAGTCAGGCAGAAAAAAGAGTTCCAGAGACCGAACGGGCTAAGAGTCAGGTTTGAGGATAACGCAGCGGTCTTGATGGAGGAAGGAGGACTACCTAAGGGATCTGTAACCAAAGGACCTATCGCCAAGGAAGTTGTCCAAAGGTTTAGCCCTGTCGGAAAAATAGCATCAAAGGTGGTGTAATATGATAAACGAAAATACAAGATTTTCTGATCTCGTAGAAAACACCAGAGGTGTTTTCGAGTGAAGCAGAAACAGAACTGGTGCAAGAGCTGGAAATCAAGTACAGATCCGCAGAAGCAGAGAAAGTACAGACAGAATGCACCTCAGCACGTAAAAGATAATTTTATCTCAGCAAACCTTTCCCACAACCTCAGGGATGAACTTGATACAAGAAATCTAGGGATCAGAAACGGCGATCGTGTAAAAGTAATGCGAGGCGACAGGAAAGGTGCAGAGGGAATAGTAAATCAGATTGACAGAGAGAACGAGAGGATTTTCATTGACGGAATCGAAAAGGAAGCGGTTGATGGATCAGTTCATCAGATTCCTCTAAGACCTTCAAATGTTCAGATTGTAAGCCTGAACCTTTCAGATGAGAACAGACTTGACAAGTACGAAGTTTCCGACTTCGAGGCTATCAAGGTTGACGACGAAGAAGTCGAGGAAGCTCTAGAAGAAGAGGATGAGGAGGAGATGATGCAACAGCTTCAGGGCGGTGAATCAGGTGCACATGAACAGTTTGAGGAAGACGAAGATGAAACAGAGCCTGAAGACAGTCAAACAGAAGATCAAAGAGATCAGATTGAAGACGACGAGACGGAGGATACCGATGAGTCAGAACAGGAGGATTCGGAAGACTCCATAAGATATGACGAAGTAGTCTCAGGTACGGTAAGTGAGGCCAAGGACAGGGTTTCAGATATAGAGGATCCTAACTTTGACAGCCTTATCGAGGCCGAGCAGTCAGGTAAGGACCGCAAAACCATGATTGAATACCTTGAGAAACAGAAGGAGAGTTAGAATGGATTTACATGATCAAAAAGTAGAGGTGTTTGAATAATGACGCATCAGAAAAGGCTTTCAGCGCCGAAACACTACCCAATTGAACGAAAACAGAAGAAATACGTTTCCAACATCAAGGGATCACGCGACTCAGCAACAGCTATTCCTGCTGGCCTGCTTCTAAGAGATGTGCTTGAATACGCGGAAACTGAGAAGGAGGCAAAGAAGATTATCAGGGACGGACAAGTACTTAGAAACGGCGACAGGCTTGGAGACGTTCAGGAAGGTGTCGGTGTACTTGACCTTATCGAAATTCCTGAGACAGAGGAAAAGTTTAGAGCCGTCAAGAAACAGGACAGACTCGAATTTGTTCCCGTAGAGTCAGATAACCATGTTGCAAAAATTGTTGACAAGACAAGCCAAGAAGACAGAAACGTATACAGACTTCATAACGGAGAAAACTACAGCACCAAGGACGAGTTTGAGACAGGAAGCACACTTGTACTGAATGACGGTGCTGAGGAAGTTGCTTTGGAGGAAGACTCTGAAGCACTAGTCATAAAAGGTAGACATGCCGGCGAGGAAGTAACAGTACATGAATTGAATAGAAGAGGCATGAACCCTGATACAGCGGTCGTGTCCGAAGGAGAAAATCAGTACGAAACCCAGTTATCAAATCTTGTTGCCGTAACAGGCATCCAGGTAATGTGATTTACAATGAGTCAGGAGATGAAGCAGATTGAGATCGCCAAGGTTGTAGTCAACGTTGGTACAGGGCAGGTCGGCGACCCTGTTGAAAAGTCGGTTAAGCTTGTAGAGAAGCTGACTGACAGCAAGGCAGTTAGAACCGAGTCCGGCGGAGCAGCCAAGACATTTGGCAAACGTGCAGGACTTAATCTTGGTGTAATGACAACATTAAGAGGCGAAGAAGCTCAAGAATTCCTCCAAAAAGTTATGCCTGCTGCCGGCGACGAAATCTCGGCTGAAGCCTTTGACGGAGAAGGCAACTTCTCATTTGGAGTCTCAGAGTACATTGATGTCCCGGGAATTGACTACGACTCCGATATAGGGATGCGTGGCTTTGAGGTAGCAGTCAAGCTTGAGAGACCTGGCTACAGGGTAAAGAAAAGAGACCACAAGCCTAGGGAGATAGGAAAAGACCACAAGATAAGCGACGATGAGGCCGAGGATTTTGTCCAAGACCAGCTTGGGGTTGAGGTGAAACAATAATGGGATATGAAGAAGTTCTTGAACAGATAAAGCACAAGGAAGGTAAGAGGAAGAAATACGAGAAACATAACTCTCCTAAGGAAAGAGACTTTGGAAAATCAAAGAAAGTATGCAGAAGATGCGGAAGAACAGGCAGAGGAGTAATATCCAAGTACGGATTAGATTACTGCAGACAGTGCTTCCGTGAAATCGCAGAAGAACTTGGCTTCGAACAGCTGAGCTAAAAAGAGGTAACTTATAATGTCACAGGATACTTTGAGCGACGCACTTTCGTCCATAAACAACGCAGTCAAGTCCGGAAACACGTACGCAGAGGTTTCACCTACAAGCAGCCTTGTTAAGAACGTGCTTATGGAGCTTCAGCAACAGGGATACATAGGTGTCTTCGAACTTGTTGAGGACGGCAAAGGTGGCAAGTTCAAGGTAGAGGTAAAGGACACCATCAACGAGTGCCAGTCAATTAAACCAAGGTTCTCGATGAGCAACAACGAATATGCAAAGTGGGCTCGCAGATACCTCCCTGCACAGGGTTTCGGCGAGCTTATAGTTACCACTCCAAAAGGGGTTATGAGTCACGAAGAAGCCCGAGAACATCAGATAGGAGGAAAACTCCTGGGATATGTCTACTAAGGTGAACAAGAATGAGCTTTGAACTTGAGCTACCTGAAGGATTTGAAGCCTCTTACGAGGACGGTGTCTTAACCGTCAGCGACGGCAACGAATCAGTTGAGAAGAAGATGGATCACGCACTAGTAGATGTAGAAATAGACGAAAATATTGTTTTCCATGCCAGGAGCGAAAAGAATGATATATTGAGTATTGCAAAGGCTTTCAGAAGCCACGGCCGGAACATGGTCGAAGGTCTTCAAAATGATCATGTATACCATCTTAAAGGTGTGTACGCACACTTCCCTATGACCATCAAGACACAGAACAACCAGTTAGTGGTTGAAAACTTCATGGGTGAGAGAAACCCACGCAAGGCGGATATTATGGAGGGCGTAGATGTTTCGGTTGACGGTGAAGAGATCACTGTTTCAGGCAGCGACAAGGAGAACGTGGCGCAGACAGCGGCCCGTATAGAGCAGCTGTCTGAAAAAGGAAACAGGGATCCAAGAACATTCCAAGACGGAATCTATATTACAGAGGTGGAGGAATAATGGCTTTCAAGAGAGAAGATAATCACAAGAAGGAATCGGTACCAGAATCATACAGAAAGCCTCAAGGCAGCCACTCAAGATCAAGGTTGAAGAAAAAAGGCGCTATGCCTATGCCTGAGGCAGGTTACAGATCCTCAAAGGAGGACAGAGGTAAACACCCATCAGGCTACGAAGAGGTACTGGTGCATAACACCTCAGATCTTGAACAAGTAGATCCTGAGACTGAGGCAGCTAGAATTGCCTCAAAGGTAGGAGGTAAGGAGACTGAGCAGATTGTCGAAAAAGCTGATCAAGAGGAAATCAAGGTACTTAACAGAGGTGACTACTAGATGACTGATTTGAAGAGTCAAAGAAGGATTGCAGCTGATGTAATGGATGTTGGAGAGGATCGTGTCTGGATGGATCCCGAAGAAACTGAGAAGATAAGTGAGGCAATAACCAGACAGGACATCAGAAACCTTGTTGAAGGTGGCACTATTCAGAAACGTGATCAAAAGGGTAATTCAAACGCAAGATCCAAGAAAAACAAGAATCAGAAGTCAAAAGGCCGTCAAAAGGGACATGGAAGCAGAAAAGGCAGGAAGACGGCGAGAAGCTCGGAAAAAGATGAGTGGATGAGTAAGATCAGAGCCCTACGCTCAGAGCTTAAGGAAATGAGGGATGAAGGCGAGCTCAACTCAGAGCAGTACAGAGAGCTCTACAACAAGGCAAAGGGAGGTTTCTTCCGAAACAAGAAACACTTGAACAACTATGTCGAAGACGAGGTTAAAGCATAATGGCAGATACATCAAACTATGAAGTACCTTTGAAGAGAAGAAAGAATCAGGAGACAGACTATGAGCAGAGACTTGATCTCATAAGCTCAGGTAAGCCTAGAGCAGTAGTAAGGCTTTCCAACAATCATACAAGAGTTCATGTCTCCAGATATGATAGAGAAGGAGACCATAACTCTGCGCAGACGATAAGCAAGGAACTGGAGGACTATGGCTGGAAGCACCATACAGGAAATCTTCCTGCAGCATACCTTACAGGTTTCTTGGCAGGTCACAAGGCAGATGTTGACGAGCTTATACTTGATATTGGCCTGAGAAAGGACTCCCGTGAGGGCAGGATCTTTGCAGCTGTTCAAGGCCTTAGGGATGCAGGTGTAGAAGTACCTGCAGGTGAGGAAGCGCTTCCTGACAGGTCACGTACGCGCGGAGAACATATCAAACAGATGTCAGACAAACAGGTACCTGAAAACCTTGAGGAAGTAAAGCAGGAAATCGAGGGTGAGTACTGATGGCTGAACAGGAAATGGAAGAAGAAATATGGAATCCGAAGACAAAACTTGGCAGGAAAGTTGCCAAGGATCAGATAACAGACATAGTGGAAGCCCTTAGAGATGACCGGAAGATTATGGAGCCTGAACTGGTTGACCAGCTGGTTGATTTAGATGAAGAGGTGGTTCTCATAGGTGGAACACCAGGAAAAGGAGGTGGAAAATCCCGTACCGTCTCAAAGCGTACGGTCAGAATGCACAAGTCAGGTGCAAGATACAACTCCAAGGCAATGACCATCCTAGGTGACAAGAACAAGGTCATCGGCATAGGAATGGGAGAGTCCGAGGACACAAGAGCCGCTATAGAAGACGCAAGCAGGAATGCAAAGCTTAATCTGATTGAAGTGCAGAGAGGAAACGGTTCTTGGGAGGACCAGGGAGATACAAACACTTCTATTCCGTTCAAGGTTACAGGAAAGTCTGGTTCCGTTGAAGTTGAGCTTAAGCCTGCGCCAAAAGGTACAGGGCTTGCGGCTGGAGACGGAATCCAGAAAATGTGTGAACTGGCAGGTATCGAAGATATCTGGGCAACCACGAGAGGCAGCACCAGAACACGTGAAAACGTAATCAAGGCCACGTTTGAGGCGCTCAAAAAGCTAAACAAGTTCAAGAGACCGGAGTCAGGTGATTAAACAAATGTACGCGGCTGTAAAAGTTAGAGGCAGTGTCGACGCATCGGAAAACATATCTGAAACACTTGACTCCTTAGGTCTTGACAAGAAGAACAAGGTCCTGTTTGTTGACGGTGACAGCGAATCCTTCAAAGGTATGATGAGGAAGGCGAAGGACTACATTGCGTACGGAGAAGTTTCTGAAGAGGCTGTTGAAGAGATTGAGGATCAAAAGGAGTTAAGCCTAGAACACGGTGACAGGGTTTCGATGACACCTCCTTCAGGAGGCTTCAAAACAACGAAGAAAAACTTTGCTAACGGAGGAGCTCTCGGTGAACGTCCAAGCATGGACGGCCTTCTCCAGAAGATGATTTAAGGTGTTTAGAGATGGTTAAGAGAAGATCAAAGAAGAGCAAGTCAGGAAGCCATGGTTACGGTAGTTCAAAGAAGAACAGAGGTGCCGGAAACCGTGGTGGACGTGGAAACGCAGGTTCAGGAAAGAAAGGACAGTCCAAAAAGATGACCGATGAAGGAGTTCAAGAGATGGGAGAGCACGGATTTAGCTCCCGTCAAGAACCTCAGGACGGCATCAACCTCAGGGATATAGATCAGAGAATCCAAGAGTTTATCGATCAAGGCGTAGCTGAAGAGAAGGAAGATGGGTATGTTTTCCATGCCGATGAGGCAGGTTATGACAAGATACTTGGAGGAGGGAAGCTGACACGGGAAATAGAGATCAGGGCTGAAAGCTTCTCGGACTCAGCCAAGGAAAAAATTGAAGAAGCCGGAGTTGAACCTGTAACTATAGAGGACTAAACAGAAACATGGTTTCACTTGTCCAGATTGCCAGTTACCTTCCCAGTGTAAGGGAACCTGAAAAAGAACAGTCGTTAAAGGAGATGCTGGCATGGACAGGTGTAGTACTTGTACTGTACTTCTTACTTGGATCGATCAATGTTTACGGAGCAAATGCTGCGTCCGTGCAGCAGGCGCTTGCAAGGCTTGAAACGTTTCAGACCCTTCTAGGTGCACAGATTGGTTCGATTATTACTCTCGGAATTGGCCCTATTGTAACATCGTCTATTGTACTGCAGATGCTTGTAGGTTCTGAGTTACTGGACTGGAATACAAACAATCAGGAAGGCAAGCAGAAGTTTCAGGCAGCGCAGAAAGTCCTTGCGTACTCACTTACTGTGATACAGGCTCTTGGATGGGTTGCCTCAGGACAGTTTGGAAATGTTTCCGGCCAGCCAGGTCTTCTTGCATTGCTTTCAGGACAGATTATTCTTGGAGGATGGCTGATAATCATGATGGACGACCTTATCCAGAAATGGGGCTTTGGATCCGGCACAGGATTATTCATTGCGGCAGGAGTCTCTAAAAGCGTATTTATAGCAGTCCTATCTCCGTTGACTCAGACAGGACAAGTATACACTTCTGTTTCAGGTCAGGGAAACCCTGTAGGAGCTTTGTTCAAGTTCCTGACAAGCTTTGACATCTTTACTTTACTCCCCATCATATCAACCGTAGCCGTGTTCTCCGCCGTAGTGTACATGCAGTCGATGAAGGTTGAGATACCGTTAACGTTTGGGAACGTCCGAGGATTTGGGCAGAAATGGCCTCTAAAGTTCCTTTACACATCAAACATGCCTGTTATCTTGATTGCGGCACTGGTTACGAATTTCCAGATTATAGGATCGTCGATAGCTGACTCGACAGGATGTTCGATTCTCGGTTGTTTCTCACAAGGACAGGCACAGTCAGGTCTGGTATTCTTCCTGCAGGCACCGACTAACACTGTATCTACGTTCCTGCAGTCAGGATCTATAGATGCTATGGGAATATTCCATATACTTTTCTACACTTCGGTCTACGCGTTTGGTTCAATCCTGTTCTCAATATTCTGGATGCGTACATCCGGTCAGGACGCTGACTCTGTGGCCGAGCAGATACAGAACACAGGTATGAAGGTTCCAGGGTTTAGAAAAGACAAGAGAGTTATCAAGAAGGTTCTCAACCGTTACATCCCTGCCTTGACTATTCTCTCAGGGTTTGCCGTAGGTTTGCTTGCTGCCGTTGCAAACATGACTCAGGCAGCGGGCGGCGGTACAGGTATTCTGTTGACCGTGATGATCCTTTACAAGCTGTATGAACAGCTTGCACAGAAGCATATGGAGGAGCTGCACCCTGCCATGAAGGACTTTATCTCATAGATTCAAATTGGCCGGAAACTCAAGCATCTGGTTTGTTTTAAAAACCTTCCGAGACAGTGATGATTCATGGTATTCCAGCTGTTGGCACCTCTGTTCTCTTTCTATGACAGTGTTTTTCAGCCTTTGCTGGCTGCCGGACCTTATGTGTCTCTGGGATTCTTTTCGGCGGCGCTCGCAGCTTTGTTTGCTGTTATATACTGGTTTCTGCTGGACGTGGAAAGAGCTGACGAGATTAAAGATAAGTTAAACAAGTATCAGGACAAGATGAAGGAGGCACGGGAAAATGACAACGATGATGAAGCCTCTAAGCATCTCAAGAAGACTCTGCAGCTTAACCAGAAGTTTATGATGCTCAACATAAAGCCCATGCTTGCCACTATAGTTTTTGTTGGATTGTTCTTTCCATGGCTTGGAAACACATATGCACCAAATGTGGACATGAATCAGACAGATAACTCAACCTTTACCGGACAGCTGCAGTACGCCGGTAACACACAGGAGCTAAAGGTTTCTAATGAATCAAGTGTACTGGTCGAGTCAAGTAACAGCACCGCTGGCATCAAAGAGGATATTGAGGTGCTTGATGTCAGATGGCAGGTAGCAGGCTTCCAGAGCCTTCAAGGCGAGAATTCGGATGCCCGGCTGAAACTAAACGCAGAGTTTGTTCCCCTGCCTGTAAGTCTTCCGTTTGTTGGCAATGCTTTGAACTGGCTGGGATTCTACTTCATCCTGATAATGCCTCTTACATACGTTTTCAGGAAGCTGCTTGGTGTACAGTAAGACCTAGTTAAAAAACTGAAAGCCTGAATACTTGGTATGGCTGAGTGGTTTACTAGAGAGGAGGCTGAGACAGACCCAAAGTTTGGAACATTACCTGAAAACAGGTCTGCAGAAGAGCTTCTGGATGAAGGTATAGTTATTGTTGACAAGCCCTTCGGCCCGACCAGCAATCAGGTTTCAACATGGATTAAGGAAGAACTTGATGTCAAGAAGACCGGCCACTTTGGAACCTTGGATCCTAATGCTACAGGCGTGCTTCCTGTGGCTTTGAACTCGGCTACAAGACTCAACGAGGCTCTTGCAGAAGCGGACAAAGAGTACGTCTTTGAAGCGGAGCTGCAGGATGAAAAACCAGAAGAAAGAATAAGAGGGGAGTTAAACAAGTTTGAAGGTGCTAACAAGCAGGTTCCTCCTGAGAAGTCGGCGGTAAAGCGTGAGGAGAGGGAGAGAGAAGTATACACCATATCCTTTATTGAGAAACAGGGAGAAAAAATACTTGGAAAGGTTAGGTGTGAGTCCGGATTCTACGTACGGATCCTGATTGACCAGCTCGGTGAGAAGCTTAATACTGAAGCTGAGATGACGGAGCTTCGGAGAACAATGCAGGGAGAAATAACAGAAGATGAGACCTCTAAGATACAGGATATTGTAGACCAGTACCATTTTCATCTTGAAGATGAAGATAGCTCCCTAGACGAGATTATACAGCCTAAGGAGAAGGCTGTTGAGCATTTAAGGAAGGTTGCGGTTAAGGATTCTGCTGTAAATGCCGTCGCCAATGGAGCGGACCTTGGCGCCTCCGGTATATCAAAGCTTCAAGGCGACATCAGTGAAGGAGAGACTATAGCTGTCATGACTCTGAAAGGAGAGCTTATAGCACTTGCAGAGGCACAGATGAACTCTCAATCTCTGTACGAGGAGGAAGGGACTGCAGCCACCTTGAAATCGGTGCATATGGACCCCAAAACATATCCGAAGAGATGGAAGCA
>ERZ1034564.151-NODE-151-length-9887-cov-4.998271_pt1 | contig 9887 bp, 9 predicted proteins | sample MGYA00520653_ERZ1034564 | MGnify/ENA primary metagenome ERZ1034564 (study PRJEB33760, sample SAMEA4777720) | hypersaline lake metagenome | biome: hypersaline environment; feature: brines | place: Spain | collected 2014-08 | depth 0 m ...
CCCGCCGGCAACACCGAGGCCACCAGTCGCAACCGGCACCGAGACCGCCGGTGCCGCGATCAGTCGTTCGCCGTACTGGTACCACACGCCGCCACCGCCAGCCGCGGTGCCGACGCCGATCATCCCATGTCGCAGTTCCTCGGGGTGGCCGCCCTGCCAGGCAACCACAACACCGACAACGGCGGCGATACCGGCCAGCAGGAAGCCACGATCGACTCGCCAGCGATCATCGTCGCGGATAACCCACAGCCCTCCAGCGACCAGTCCCGCACCGCGGGCCATCCCGGTAAGCACGTCTCGGGGGTAATGCACCCCCAAGACGAGCCGTGAGAGGCTGATCAGGCCGATCGCCCCGCCGGCAAGAAGATGCCGCCATCGCCGACGCCCAACAGTCAGCAACAGCCCGAGACTGCCGTAGACCGCGGTTGCACCGGTGGCGTGGCCGCTCGGAAAACTAAACCCACCGGAGTCGAGTTCGCCGGCGACGAAGCCGGCAAGCGTTCCCGGAAGGCCGGCGGGATCGATCGGCATCGCTGTGGGCCGCGGGATCGCGGTGTAGCTTTTCGCCGCGAGGACGACCGCCAACGCAAGTGTGGCGATGGCGATCCCTGTGGCTGCGGCCGGCCGGGTGGTCTCGTCACTCCGTGGGCCGATCCAGTAGCCCAGCGCAAGGCCAACAACGAGAAACCACGCATCGCCAAACAGTGTCACAAACGCGAAGGTAGTTACGACAAGTTCGGCTGGTGTCAACAGTAGCGTGGCTGTCAGCATTACCTGACGTTGTGTTTCAGATCCACCCGGTAGTGGTTGTCGGACATGTTCTACAGCGTTGGCCCAACTCATTTATTATCCACGGGCGTAGCGAGCAACAATGTGCCGATCTGTGCCGTCTGTCGTGTGGCTATCGGTGAAATCACCCGCTACCACCGACCCAAATCACACTGTTGGCGTTTCAAATGCTGCCGCGTGCGAGGTTGATAACCGATGACAAGACAGTCGATGGCGGATCGCCCTGCCCATGAGATGCTTTCGGCACTTGGCAAACGATCGCTTCGCCCGGGTGGCAAACAGCTAACGCTCGAATTACTCGCACAGCTTGCGATCGGCGGGACGGATGATGTCGTTGAGTTTGCCCCCGGAACCGGTTATACCGCTCAGCGCACACTCGATCGGAACCCACAGTCCTACACCGCGGTTGAGTTAGACCGAGACGCTGCGATGGCATTGCGGAAACAGCTTGATGACTCCTGTGAGATCCTCGTTGGCAATGCCGGTAACACGACGCTCCCGGCGCAATCAGCTGACGTGGTCTACGGTGAGGCCATGTTGACGCTGCAACCTGACGACGGGAAAGCCGAGATTCTCACTGAGGCTGCCCGGCTCCTCCGTTCTGGGGGGCGGTACGGCATCCACGAACTCGGTCTTGTCCCCGATGACCTCTCCCCAGGGACGAAAACGGCGATCTACGATGACCTCGCGGAGATAACCCGTGTGAACTCACGACCGCTTACCGAAGCAGAGTGGATTGAGCGGATCGAATCCGCAGGGTTTAGTGTGAACTGGATCAGCCGGGCACCGATGGCGCTGCTTTCACCACGCCGGGTTGTTGACGACGAGGGCGTGATCCGAACGCTCAAATTCGGCTACAATGTTCTCACCACCCCTGCGGCCCGCCGCCGGATCAGCGCGATGCGGTCGGTGTTTGAGCGAGCAATTGAACGCCATCGCCGTTGTCGCCGAGAAGGAATAATGCCCATTGGCTTCATCAACACGCCAACTGACTCGTTCACAGTATCGACGCGACAAGCCAGCAGCGGTTGGGCGACTATCCCGTTGAGCAATCTTCTCTGCCGGGTTGTGGTGGAACTGGTATAGCCGAGATAGCAACCGACCGTTCCAGATGGTTCGAAGTGTTGAGAAACGATGCCGTCACCCACTGTTCGCTAAATGAGACCGTGCCGACTGATGAATACGCCCGCCACGTTTCACCGCTTTGACTAGGTAAAATCGCCGAGTGACGATTGGCCAGCCTGCTCCGGTGCGGTGTCAGTCAACTCCCCGATCGCAACATCGGCCGTTGGCTGCGTTGTACCCCCACGTTGAGAGAGCGACGCACGGCGATTTACCTCGGGGTGTTGCAGTGCTTCTGTGGCCGCCGCTTGAACGGCCTCGAACTTCTCGATGATCGCTTCTCTGGCCGCTTCGTACTCAACGATCGGGTATGGATACGTCTCGCCGATCCGCACACCAACCTCATCCTGTACATGGAGCGGTGTTTTTTCGGGTTGATCTAGGTACTCGACCGGCAGTGCTTCGAGTTCCGGCACCCATTTTTTGATGAACTCGCCGTCGGGATCGTTGTCACGTACCTGTTTTCGGGGATTGTATATCCGCAGCATGTTGGTGCCGTCGACGCCGGCCTGGAGTTGAAACTGGGTGTAATTAATCGCTGGATCCGCATCGAGCAGATGGTAATAAAAGAAGTCCGCGCCGATCTTCCAGGGTTGTTGGAGCAGATCACACAGGAAGGAGGCACACATCGCTCGCATCCGGAAGTTGAGCCACCCGGTCTGACGGAGACACCGCATCGATGCATCAACCATCGGATACCCTGTCATCCCTGTTTTCCAAGCCTCAACACGGTCTGGGTCATGTGTCTCCCGATGGAAGTCCTCTAAGACGGGGTTTACCGCCTGCTCCATCCAGCCTGCCCAATCGGCGAGCTTTTGATTGTAGTGGCGGTTCCAGTAGAGCCGCGATGTGAACATCTCGGTGGCCTGTGCGCTTCCGGGTGTGTTGTCAACGGCCTGGTAGACCTGTCGCACCGAGAGACAGCCAAACCGCAGATACGGCGAGAGTTGACTGGTTCCGGTGCGTGCATCGGTCGGTGCTGAGATGTTCCCCGGATACTCCGAGAGGCTATCAGTAAAGTCGTTCAACACCTGAACTGCGTGTTCGGTTCCGCCGATCCGAGAGATCTGCTTGTCGGGCGAGATATCGTAGTAGTCTTCGACCCACGCCGGATCGATACCGGTGTCGACATGCTGAATCGGTATCTCCTCGCCGTCGGCCTCGTGGATCGACGCGGTGAGATACGATTCAACATGTTCGCTCCAGCCGTCTCGTGTGTCGGGGACATCACGTCGAAGCCCGTCGGCATCGACAAAGGTGATATCACACGCCTCGGCGACAGCGTTGTCTCGGCGGAGGCCGTATCTTCCGGTTGGGTCTGCGGTCGTGACAATGTGGGCCACGTGTGTATCGAGTTCGTTGAGCAGCTCGACCGGTTTGCCATGCAGCATGGTGAGTCCACCGCCAAGCGATTCGTACTGGCCGGCCAGATCAGCGAGCGACTCTAGCATGAACTGAATCCGAGCATCACACGCCATCCCAGCCGCACTATAAAACGCCGGATCAACGATAAAGATCGGAAGAATCGACTCATACTGTTTGGTCGCATACTCGATCGCCGGGTGGTCGTCTGTGCGCAAGTTGCGGCAGTGCCAGACCAAACAGACATCATCGACACCATCCACCTGCTGTGACACCGCCGCAATCTGTTCGTCGATGGATGGGTTGTTCACACAGATTAGTTGGTCGTCGGTCGTAATAAGCCGCGTGCCAGGCCTCTCTTAACAGATGAGCGTAAACGCTGATACCGGTCTGACATGGTATTCTCAGCAGGAGACGCCCGCTGAACTGGTGGTCAGCCGCCAGCGGTATTAGGGTCGAACAGTATCCCCCTGCGTTTCAGTGGTTGATAAGCTCGTTTACTGACATTTCTATCTCATCTACCTGGTTCACTTGATGGTTTGCGATCTCAGTCAACTCGGCGATCTGTGACTCAAGATCATCGAGTTTGTTCACCGCGTCCTCGACCGTGGCGGCGATCTCCTCGGAGCTAGCTGCTTGGTCATCCGTTGCGCGAGCAACCTCATTTGTCCCGGTTGCGGTCTCATTAACTGCGTCTCTGATCTGGTGTAACGCTTCAACTGTCTCCTCAACCGCGTCGATAGCCACTGACAGCTCTTCGGTTGTCTGGTCGAGTTCTGTCGCCGTTCGCTGGGTCACCGTGACGATCTGTTCGATGCGGGTTTCGATCTCGTTTGCTTGCTGCTGGGATTCCTCTGCCAGCGCCTTCACCTCATCGGCGACGACCGCAAACCCTTCGCCGGCTTCACCCGCCCGGGCGGCTTCAATCGAGGCGTTGAGCGCGAGAATGTTCGTTTGATCAGCGATATCATTGATCACATCGATAATCTCGCTCATCTCGTCGGCTTGGGTGGTCAGATCATCGATCGTGTCGCTGACATCATCAGCAGCCTGCTTGACATCTGTCATCCGCTCAATGGCTGCATCGGCGGTCTCCTCGCCATCGTCGGTACGTGACTGTGCACGCTCTGCGGCCTGACTAACCTGATCTGCGGTTGAGGCCAACTCCTCAATCGTCGCCGACTGATCACTAATTTCGGCTGCAACCTGATCCATTCGGGTTGTTTGCTCGGTCGCAAACGTTTCTACGCTATCACTGACCGAAACGATATCCTCTGTTGACTCCGATAGCTCCTCTAACCGCTGACAAACGGATCCATTGACCTCTGCTTGGAGCGTCTCAAGCTCTCGTTTTCGCTGGATATGTTCGGACACATCAGGGGTTACCTCAAACGCGCCGACAACGCTTTCCTCAGGGCCACGCAGCGGAACCCCATACACTTGGAAGATAGCGTCGGTTGTTGGCACCTCACGGACGTCCTCTTCCTCGATCGGCTCTCCCTTTCTGGCAACCGACTCAGCCAGCGTCTCCTCCTTGTTTTCGGTTCCGATAACGTCGTAGGCGTTTTGACCAACCACCTCGGTAGCACTGATATTCAAGTGAGTCTCGATCTCGGCATTCCAATGGGTGAGCGTGCCGTCATTGGTTGTCGCAAAAACGCCTTCGGGGTACTCATCAACTAACTGGTTAAACATCGACTTCCAGAAATCACGTTCGTGTCGAAGTGTTTCGTTTTCGCCGGCGTCAGCAATATTGAGATCTGTTGTGTTGCGATAGGACTCCCAGAGTTGGTCGGCACCGTTATCGGACTGTTCCGATGTGCGAGTATCCTCAGTTGAAGATTCGAGGCTCATAGCTGCGAGTACATTTCTAAACAAATAAATGCAAAGATAATATGGTTATAAAATCAAAAATTCTAACAAATATCCGAAATAGACGTGTCGGTATTCATTTTATAGTCGTCTACTATCAATCACCCACCGTTCAACATCGTATCACTCCCTTGCTGCTCAACTCGGCGAAGAGTCAGCGTTGGAGTCGGGCTACGGTCTCGTCCGCCTGCTCGCTCAGCTCAACTAACCCATCGTCAGCAAGGTCGGCGACCAGCCCCTTTAGCCACTCACGACCGGTGTCACCACCGTAATCGACGCGGATCCGCGGGCCCAGTTTTGACAGTGGTAGTTCGTCGTACTCACCGAGTGTCTTGATTACCCGTCCACGGAACTGCCGTCGACTCCCCTCAAAACTCGGCTGGGTTGGCACATCTGGGGCGGTGAAATCACCTGTCTCGTAAGCCTGACACCACTCCCGCCACGGACAGCCCATCTCATCACACCGCGGTGTCTTCTCGCAGGCAACCCCACCGAGCTCCATGATCGCATTGTTCCAGTCCCGTGATTCGCCTGTCGGCATGAGCTCGTCGGCGACACCTTCGAACGCGGCGTCGTCGTCAGGCACATCGAATGCGCGATACAACACGCGTTTGACATTGGTGTCGACGACGGCGTTGCCAGTGTTGAACGCGAAGGAGGCGACGGCATTGGCGGTATACGGGCCGACACCCATCAACTCTTGAAGCTCACTGGGGGTTTCCGGAAACTCCCCATCGTATTCGGTGATGATCTGGGTCGCCGCCTCATGGAGGTATTTTGCACGGTTGTTGTAGCCGAGGCTGTGGCTGCTCCAAAACGAAACCACCTCGCCCTGCGGTGTGTCGGCCAACGCTTCCACGGTCGGCCATCGATCGATGAAGTCCGCCCACGCCGAAACCACGCGATCCAACTGTGTCTGTTGGCTCATGATCTCCGAGACAAGAATGGCATAGGGATCGTCGGTTTTCCGCCACGGATACTCCCGGTGATCGGCCGCATACCACTCGATTAACGCCGACTGGACGGCAGCGAGGGTGTCTTCGCTCGGAAGCAACGCGGTCGCGTTGTCGTTGGCCTCGCTCATTGGCGACGCTCAGTGGTCGGTAGGCTTAGGGATACTGTTCTCGGTGTGAATCAACGCGTAGCTGTGGTTCACTACCGAAATTATAATGAGGAAGGGGGTTGTACACTGCAACTGCAGTGCTACCACCATGGCAGTGGGGTAGCGGGGTTCTAGGGGGGTCAATGTCGCCTTCTCTTTATCTGACGACACCAGTACGTTGCCGATGAGAGTATAAATATTCATCGCGGACAGAATCAATTCTAATAATTCAGTTGAACTGCGACACCGCACTCGACTCTCGTCGCGCCTCGATAAACCGTATCCTCCCATGTGGTATGTTTAGCTCAGATCGCAGAAATCGAAGGACGGGAAGTCGGGGGAACTTCCACACCTGTTCGGGGGGTAGTCGCCTTGAGTAACTCAAGGGACTACCTAACCGTGGGTGACATGAGTATAAATATTTCTCGCTCAATTTTTCATTACTGATATTGGTCTGTGGTGCTATCTGTGTGTCAGGGATCGCACTGCGGGTGCGTCGCCCCGACCGACGCGATGTGGCTGCTGTGGCTGGTAGCTCACCTAGCCTGTCGTTTCGGCGGTTGTGTGCCGGTATGCTTTTTTCGTCGCCTGCCGGCCATGGTGATATGCCCCTCCGCTCTGTTGTCCGTGACCGCCCGCTGTGGCTGCTCGCCGGGGTCGTTCTTCTGGGAGTAGTCAGCTACATCCTCAGCTCGTTTATTGGTCTTGTCGTTGTCGGACTGTTCGTTTACTACGCCGCCCGCCCGGTATACCGCCGGCTGGTCGATCGGATCGGCCATCCGACCGTTGCCGCCGGCCTCTCGATTATCGCCCTCGTGTTGCCGGCGTTTCTGCTGGTCGGCTACGCGTTGCTCATTGTTTCCCGTGAACTCCGGCGGCTGACGAATATTCCGGCGTTTGGCCCCCAACAGCTCGGAGTTGCTCCCGGCACCTACAGCCGGCTGACCGACCCCTCGTTTCTGCTGTCGCCGGACGGCCGCGAGCTGATTACCGGCGAGCTCTCCGGATCGATCCTCCAATCGGTGGTTTCGCTTGCCCAGACAGCGACAACGCTCGGCATTGTGGCAATCAATCTGCTTGCCGTCGTTGTCTTCGCCTTCTATCTCCTCCGTGACGATGACCGCCTTGCTCAGTGGATTCACACCAACTTCGACACCCGCGAGACGGTGTTTGAGGAGTTCTTGCAGGCCGTTGACCGCGATCTGAGCAGCATCTTCTTCGGCAACATCCTCAACGCGATCATCACCGGCACCATCGCGGTCATCGCCTTCTCGGTGTTGAATGTTTTTGCACCGACAGGCGCGGCCATTCCGGCAGCCGCCCTCGTCGGCTCGCTTGCGGGTGCGGCAAGTCTGATCCCGATTGTCGGCATGAAGATCATCTACGTCCCAGTCGGGCTCTACATGGCTGCCCGTGGGGTGGTGACCACCGGCGGCGAGACGCTGTGGTTTGTGGTGCTCTTTGCGGTCGTTTCGGTCATCGTCGTCGACTCGATCCCGGATTTCCTTCTCCGACCCTACGTTTCCGGCAAGAACATCCACATCGGTTCGCTCATGCTCGCCTACATTCTCGGGCCGCTGTTTTTCGGCTGGTATGGCCTGTTTCTCATGCCAGCCCTGCTGGTCGTGGTCGTCCAGTTTGCGATGGTTGTCGTCCCGTCGTTGAATCTCGGATCGTCGTCAACGACTCACGATGTCCAAGCGACGCTCCAGCGATTTGCCGATGATGTCCCCATCGACCAATCGTCGACAACCCACCCACCGGTATCGACCGACAACGAGTCAGCTGATACACGCTGACCGAAAAACAGTGGATCGTCGAGCCGTTATGCGTCGAGATACTGGGCTTCCCACTCCGCACGGGCATCGATCTCGCGGCTCCCACGACGGGTGAGCGTATAGAAGTTGGTACGACGGTCGCGCTGGCCCTTCTCGACGAGCCCTTTGTCGACGAGGGTATCGAGGTTCGGGTAGAGCCGACCGTGGTGGATCTCCTTTTCGTAATACGATTCAAGCTCATCCTTGATCGCTAGCCCGTGGGGCTCGTCAAGGCCGGCGATCACGTACAGCAGATCTCGCTGAAATCCTGTGAGGTCGTACATTGTAATGTTCGTTCTAATGTTATTCTTTTATTCAAATAAATATATCGACTCAGCACGGCGAAACGCGATATACCGGTGCGATAACCCTCAGACCGTCAGATCACCGCTGGCATGTTACTGCTGCTATCTGTTGGTTCGCTTTTGGGTCACTGTATGTGACGGCCGATCAACGAACGGTTCGGGCTGCTTTCCGGCGGTTATGTTGGTTAACCAATACGCATCGCTGTTGCTCCCGAACCACTATTTATCCGCGCCAGTAACATCTGATATGAAGATTCGCGGCCAGCGTGTTTGTCAGGCCTGCTCCACCGAGTGGTCGTACTACGAGACGGGGAGTATCGCCTGTCCGAGCTGCGGCTCGCTCCGCAGCACCGGCCACGACGAGGAACGGCAGCTCCACACTGACGCGCCGGCCGCGCTCCCGCTTGCGTCGTTTCGTGACCGGATCGCCGAGGAGTCGATCCCGGAGTACGCTGACGATCTCAAGGGTGTGCTCCGTGAGTACACCCGCAAGCGAGGGTTCATCAACGGCGGTGAGCTCCAGCCGCTTGATGATCGGTATCTCACGGCTCACACGCTGTTGCACACCCTCGACATTCTTGCTCGGCAGCGTGATCCGACCGCAGATGCCGAACTATACCTGTTATCGCTATACGAAACCCTGATCGACGCCGATGATCGCGCCGCCCCCGAGCAAGAAGCGATGACAAGCGAACCTGCCGACGTGCCGAGCGATCTTCGGGCGGCTTGGGGGTCGGCCGTCGCCGACGCTGCCGATGCCTACTGTCGTGATCTCCGCACCTGGCTGGACGAAACACCGGATGCGGCGGCAGCAACGGCTCTCAGCCAGCTTCGGGATCATATCAACCGTTTCAACGCCCTCCAGGGCGATGTTGAGCCGGCGGTTGCGACCGCCCTCGTTGCGGCTGCCCGCGCCGTCGGCCGATATCTTCGGACGGGCGATGACGACGCTCTTACGGCCGCCCGCGACCGTCTCACCCGGTTGGCCGAAGCATAACACCCAAACCCCCTTCGTTCCTTGCGCTATCCATGCCGGAGCCGTTCGATATTCACGATCATCGCCATCGGATGAAACAGCTCAGAGAGAGCAGCGACACCGGGCTGTACGACAACCGTGATGACGTTTCCTGTCCGGTCTGTGCGGCTATCTTTGATCGGCTGTTCATTCTTCGCGGCCGCGATCAGCAGTTTCCGGAAAACGATGGCGCGCGGTTCTGTCTCCTCAATCAGGACGACGCTGTCTACCTGTTCCGGCACTGACTACGGAAGGTCAATCTCGATGTCGTGGTGGTCGCTTGCGGCGGCAACTGTGTTGTACAGTAACATCGCTCGCGTCATCGGGCCGACACCGCCGGGGACAGGTGTGATCGCGCCGGCAACGGCCTCGGCACTCTCGTAGTCGACATCGCCGACGAGCTTGTAGCCTTTCTCGGTGTCGGCGTCGACACGGTTGATCCCGACGTCGATGACGGTCGCGCCTTTCTTCAGCATTGAGCCATCGATAAACTCCGTGACGCC
>ERZ1034564.154-NODE-154-length-9837-cov-6.488039_pt1 | contig 9837 bp, 9 predicted proteins | sample MGYA00520653_ERZ1034564 | MGnify/ENA primary metagenome ERZ1034564 (study PRJEB33760, sample SAMEA4777720) | hypersaline lake metagenome | biome: hypersaline environment; feature: brines | place: Spain | collected 2014-08 | depth 0 m ...
ACCCGACTCGCTATGAAGTTCTTTGTAGACACCGCCAACCTTGAAGACATCCGTGAAGCCGCGGGCATGGGCGTCCTCGACGGGGTGACCACGAACCCCTCCCTCGTGAAGGCGGAGGGCAACGTGGACTTCCACGAGCGCGTGCTGGAGATCTGCCAGACCGTGGATGGAGATGTCTCCGCGGAGGTGACGGCGACGGAGTTCGACGGCATGATGGAGGAGGCCCACACCCTGGCCCAGATCCACGACAACGTCGTCGTCAAAATCCCGCTCATCAAAGACGGCATCAAGGCGCTCCGCGCCCTGGACGAGGAGGGGATCAAGACAAACTGCACGCTCTGCTTCTCGCCGACGCAGGCGCTGCTGGCGGCGAAGGCGGGCGCCGACTACATCAGCCCCTTCATCGGGCGCATCGACGACATCTCGTCCGACGGCATGGGCCTGATCGAAGAGATCGTGCAGATCTACGACAACTACGGGTTTGAGACCGAGATTCTCGCGGCGTCGATCCGGCACCCGACCCACGTGAAGCGGGCGGCCCTGGCGGGGGCCGACGTGGCGACGATGCCGTTCTCGGTGTTGACGAACCTGCTGGACCACCCGCTCACGGACCGCGGGCTGGAGCGCTTCCTGGCGGACTGGGAGGACTACAAAGAGGCCCGGGACGAGGCCCCCGCGACCACGACGGCGTAAGGCCCCCTGCACGTCTCCGGCGGCCTGCCGACACGCTCACGGCCGCGCTGCCGGGAGCGAGCGCCGGCCCCGCAGCCTACCAGAAGAAGGCGTAGAGCGCGGCGGTGATGGCGAGGATGCCGAAGGCCGCCACGTTGTAGATGGGGTCCCGTTCGCGCTCGATGCCCCCGACGTCGATCGCCTTCGGGTGGTCCTCCCCCTCGTTCTCCAGCAGGGAGATCGCGACGATCAGGGCGACGGAGATGAAGAACACGATCAGCATCCGGTTTAGGAACGCGACCCCCGGCGTCCAGAACTTGAAGGCCGCCGAGAGCGGAATGCTCAGGACCGCCGACACCAGGGCCGCGTTCGGGGTGGCCTTGCTCCAGAACAGCCCCAGCACGAAGATGGCGAGGACGCCCGGGCTCACAAACCCGGTGTACTCCTGAATGTACTGGAAGACCTGGTCGAGGTCGGCCAACTGCGGGGCCAGGGCGGCGGCCACCACGATGCAGATCAGCGCGACCGCCCGCCCAATCCGTACCAGGCGCCGCTCGGACACGTCCTCCCGGCTCGTGTAGTTGCGGTAGAGGTCCATCGTGAAGATCGTGGAGGCGCTGTTCATCATCGACGCCAGCGAGGAGATGATCGCCGCCACCAGGGCCGCGAAGGCCAGCCCGCGAAAGCCCGACCCCACGTACTCCCCCAGCAGCCAGGGATAGGCCTCGTCGCCCCGCTGGATGGGGGCGTCCAGCGCAAACGCCACGATGCCCGGCACCACCACGATGAGGGGAAGGAGCAGCTTCAGGTAGCCGGCGAAGGCCAGGCCCCGCTGGGCCTCCTTCAGGCTCTTGGCGGCCAGGGCCCGCTGGATGATGTACTGGTTGCAGCCCCAGTAGAACAGGTTGGCCACCCACAGGCCCCCAAACAGCACGCTCAGGCCGGGAAGGAGCTGGTAGGCGTCCTTCAGGGCGCCCTCGTCGTTGCGGTACATCAGCTCCCCCTCGAACAGGATCATGTTGAACCGGCCCGACGCGTCGCCCATCAGCTGCGTGAAGCCCCCGACGACCCCGGTCTCGCTGCCGCCGTAGGCGTCGAGCGCCACCCAGGTCGTGAGGAGCCCCCCGCCGACCAGCACCACCACCTGCACCACGTCGGTCCAGGCCACGGCCTTGAGGCCCCCGTACAGGCTGTAGGCGGTGGCGACCGCGGCTAGTCCAAGGACCGACGCCCAGAGCGGAAAGCCCATGATGACGTTGATCGACAGGCCGCCCATGTAGAGCACCGACGTCAGGTTCACGAACACGTACACCAGCAGCCAAAAAATGGCGAGCAGCATCCGCACCCGCCCGTCGTAGCGCTCCTCCAGGAACTGCGGCATCGTGTAGATCTCCTTCTCCAGGTAGATCGGCAAGAAGAACCAGGCGATCACCAGCAGGGTCACGGCGGCCATCCACTCGTAGGAGGCGATGGCCAGGCCCACCCGGAAGCCCGAGCCGCTCATGCCGATGAACTGCTCGGCGGAAATGTTGGCCGCGATCAGGGAGGAGCCGATGGCCCAGAACGGAAGCGCCTTGCTGGCCAGGAAGTAATCGGCGCTGTCCTTCTCCTCCCCTTCCTCCTCCTGGGAGACCCAGAGGCCGAGCCCGACGATGACAAACAGGTAGACGCCAAAGATGACGTAGTCCAGCGTCGTAAACGCGACGGCGGCGGAGTCCATGTATCAGTGCGCAGTGGTGAAACGGGCGGAGAGCAGGGAACGCGCGCTTCCGATTTGGAGCGAACGCTCCTAAAAAAGCGCTCCCGAGGCGCAGGCGCAAGGCGACGGGCGGCCATTGAAGAGCACAAAACAGCAGTGCGGGCCCCAGGGCCGGGGCCACAGCTCGCAAAAACGAGTCGGTGCTCGTCGGCGAGGGCGTCGCACCGCCGGTGTGGATGCCTCGTGTGGAGCCCACGCCCCTGCCCCCGAGGGAGGGCCTGCGGAAATGAAAATAGACGGAAGGCGGGGGCGTGCCCCAATCGGTCCCCCGTTCGACTGCCGACAGTGGCCCTCCTTGTCCCCGCCGATGGGCCCGCGGCGGCCGCCACGCGCCCTCGACGACGCGTTCGGGGGCGGCCGTGCCCGAACGGCGTCGGCCGGACTGGTGCGCCGGACGGCCCGCCGCCTACCCCATTTCCTCGGGAATCGACAGGTCGTCGAGCTCCTCCACGTCGTCCCCCACGGCCTCGGCGGCGGTCGTGCCCGTGTAGACGAGGAAGTTGAGGCCGCGGTCGAGCAGGCTCTGGGCGAGGAGCATGCTGGCGAGGGGCGCTTCCGGAATCTGGAGCGGCCCGGACAGGCCCACGCCCGCGCTCATGAACACGAGGCCCCGGGACGGCACGAACGGGACCTGCTGGATCACGATGTACAGCGCGAGCAGCGTGATCCAGGTGCCCGCCGAGACCTCCGGGATGACCACGGCCCACTGCGTCACCTGCAGGCCGTTGTTGAGGACGAAGCGGGCAACGTGGCCGGCGGCGAAGAGCCCCAGCAGCGACGACGGAAGGGACAGAATGGAGCGCCGGAAGGCCACGACGGCGCTCACGAGGATGATCAGCACGGCCACGCCGGCCCCGAGCGTGTAGGCCTCCGACGGCAGGTACTGGCGGAGCAGCTCAATCTGGCCGGTGAGGAAGAAGACGGCCAGCAGCCCGAAGGCCACGCTGGTGGACGCGACCGAGGAGATCACCACGTTGTCCTTCACGGTGCGGAGCACGGTTCCCGTGCCCAGGTTGGTCTCGCGGCGGGCCCACAGGTAGAAGTAGGCCTCCCCGGAGTAGCCGAGCACGTCGTTGTTCAGGACCCGTTTTCGGAAGAGGACCGGCAGGAGGTCGCGGTACTGGGCGCCCCAGGCCGTCCCGTAGAGAACCGCCTCGGTGAGGGGCAGGGTGCCGTACATGAGCAGCAGCAGGACGTAAAACCATGGCGTAACGGGGAGGGCGCGTGCCACTTCCCCCCACCCGATGGTCGTAAGTTCGTAGGCCAGGTACGCCACGATGCCCCCCACGAACAGCCAGCGGAGGCCGGTCCGAACCCACGCCCCCATGGGGCTTTCGGTGAACCGAGTCCAGCGGGCACGGAGGGTGGAAAGGGTCTCGTAGAACCGCTGGAGCATGAAGGCCCGAAGAGCCGAGCGAAAGAAGAGGAGAGAACTACCGAGGTCAAAGGGGGGCGCGCTGCTTCAACGTCTCGTGCAGCGCAGCGGCGCGCCGTCGCGTTTCCGAAGAGAGGGCGGCGGTCTCTACGGAATGGGAGCGGGGCGGACGCAACTGATCGGCCTGACCGGTGAGGGCAGATGGGTCTACAGAAATGAGATCGGCCAAACGAGAAAGGGCTGTGCGCGGTTCGTCAACGAGGCGGTCGTACGAGAGAAGGACAGTATTTTCGTCGGCGTGGGCCAGCACATGCTGGTAGGCCGCGATCCAGTACCGGACCAGAAGGCAAGGCTCGTGGGCTCGGGGGCGTCGTCGACCCAGCCGTCGAAGTTCACGGGGCGGAGGCCGTGCCCAAACTCATGGTGCCCGATGGCCTCCATGTACTCTCGCACGAAGTCATCGTCGTCGTGAAGCTGGAGGAAGCGTTCGTGCTGCTGCAGCATGGAGGCCGCCTGCTGGAATGGGGCGCGGAAAGGGACCACGAACGTACCGGCCTCAAGCGGCCGGGGGAGGGCCCCGAGACGGGCAATGTTGAGGTTGTTCTTCGAGAGGTAGCGCAAGTCGGCCGAGGGGGCGTCCCGCCGTACGGCCACGACCTTGCGCATGTGGGACTCGTAAAACGTGTCGAACGCAGGGTCGTGGTCGTCGTCCGACCAGGGCTGGATGCACCGTCCCCGATATGCATCCGGCCAGAAGTGCTTCCAGATCATTTCCTCGAAGGCTTCGGGGCTCTTGCCCGACACCTGAAGCCCGTCGCCGTGTGCCCGTTCGGTCGTCTGGGTCCCGCCGTCGAACTGATCGGAGAACCGGTCCCAGAACAAGGGACATAGCAGAAACGGCATGTCCTGATACGTGTGACTCGCGAACCGGCCCGTGTTCCACAGGAGGCGCAGCACAATGGTCGTGCCCGAGCGGGGGAGCGCCGTGATAAAAACCGGATCGTCGACCGAAATCGAGCTGAGGGTGTCCCGGTACAGAATGTTCTCTACGTCGGACAGGGCGTGCTGGGCCGTGCCGGCGCGGAAGGCCGTGCGGTGGAGAAGCCGATCGAGCCAGCCGTAGCGGTCCTCGAAAGTCATGATGCACGGGTGCGTTGAACGAGGACGTATGCGAGCAGGCCGACCGCCGTCGTCACGGCGAGAAAATCAATGCGCTGAAGCGTGGCGAAGGTGCCGCTAAATGAGCCGACGCCCGCACGGCCAAGAAGCCAGACGCCCCCCAGAGGAAGCCCCAGTGCGAGGGCACTTCCCCCCACCAGTCGACCCAGGAGCCCGAAAAGCTCCCGGGCGCGATTCTGCAGGGCCGTTTCCTTCGCCGCGTCATCCAGGGAGTCGTCCCGAAGCACCCGAAGACAGGTGGTGCTGTGCCGCCCCACCTGGCGGGCGTGCCCGGGAAGGCGAAGGCGTTCGATGATGACGGCAAAGCCGACCACGACGCCGGCGGCGAGGACAATGTTCATTCGGCCGAAGGATCTGCGTCCGAGGGAGAAGCCGCTGAGGCCGCGTGCTCCGGCTCATCGTCGGTCGTGCTCTGGAGGAGACGCTTCAGGGGAAACCAGATGAAGCCGAAGAGAGAGGCAAGCAGGGCCGCAATCGCTGCGAGAAGGGCCCCGATGCCCGAAATCACGCTTCCGGGCCCCCCGTACGCGTGGGCGCTGTCCGGGAGCGCCAGGCAAAGAAGCGTGAAGGCGACGAAGGCGACGAGGAGTCGAGGCGCGGATCGTGTGGTCATGGTGGTGTCGGTTGAGCTATTGTGGTGTGGGCGTGCGAACGAAGTCTTTCGAGGCGCAGGGCCAGTCGCTGAGGTCGTCTGGAGAAAGGTCGTACCGGGTGCCCTCCTGCACCGCGGGGACCGTCGAGCCCTCGTGGGGAGGATGGATCCATTCCCAGACCGTACGGCCGTCCGGGGCGACCTCCATGACTCGTCCCGCATGGTGCTCAGTCAGAAGCAGGTTGCCATTATCGAGCAACTGCCACTTCCCCCCCTTTTTGGTGTGGAAGGACTCAGACTGAGGCGTCGGGAAGAGTTTTCTCGTGGAGTCAGTGTGAGGTTGAATTCCGATGATGCGGGTTCCCCCCTGCACAGTCCCCCGCTCGGTGAAGTCCCGGTTGTTATCAAACACCCCGATCCAGCCGTCGCCGATAAAATCGGGATCGTGCTGCATGATAAAAGGCTCAGACGCGTGCCACTTCACCGTTTCCGTCTCGGGGTCGAGGACGAACACGAGATGGACGTTGCGCAGAGAGACCAGTAGGTCCCCGGCCTCGAACAGCGGGTACTCGTCGGCCATGGAGGGAGGCAGAGGCTCCACGTCGTTCAAGTGCGTTGGGTCTGTGCCGGGCAGGTCAGACTCGGGGCTTTCCTGCTGTCCTGATATGTATGCCTTACTGACGTAGCGGGCCAAATCACTGCCGTACAGTATGTCGAGGACACCGATGGTCTGGAGCACCTGGCCCTCCGGTGAGATGCGAGTAAGCCGATCGAAGTAGGCGGCCTCCAGTCCGGGATACCCGTCTGGATAGGCACTGCTCGTGCGACGGAGAGACTGTGTGAGGTCAGAAACCCAGAACGACCCGTCTGCGGCCCGATCGATGGAGTGGTGGGTGCCAATGGGCAAACGCCACTTCACATTGCCGCAGGCATCCACGCGTGCCGTCCCCCCGTGCTCCACGTTGAACAGCACGTCGCCGTTGGGAAGCAAGTGGGAGCCATGAAGGTAGTGCTTCCGGCTCAGGTCAAGAGAATCGGCGAAGAGGGCCGTCTCGTCAATCCGCCACTCGTGGAGCACGTCCCCGGCCCGGTTGATGAGCCGAATGCGAGGCGACCAGCCTTCTGGGCCCTTCCACGTAGAGGTCAGAAGGGTTACACCGTCCTGCATCGCGTCCGGGTCGGCGAGCCGGACGCCGCTGCGGTCGTGTACCCTGGGCTTCAAGAAGGTCGGGGGCTCGACCGTCGACCGGGCCTGCATCCATGCCTGCTTCAGAACGTCATTGGGAGGCACCCGGGCCGCCCGCACCGCGAAGCCAATCAAAAAGGCCAGCAGTGCCACCGAGGCAACAAACCAAATTTTCGAAAATTTGCTCTGCATCAGGTGAGATGAGAGGGAGGAGCGAATTCTGCGGAATCTGGGGCATCTCCGTGCCAAAAATACGTAAAGCAGAGCCACGAAGGCAACTGTTGTTACAGGGATGTTGTGTCCGTTCGCGGAGAAGACGAGGGGACGGCGGCCACTCGAACCGGGTCAGGTGGCGTTGAGCCCCCTACGGAAGGGGGCGATGCGATGCCACCTCCGACAGCAACGCGTGGACGTTCCGGGCCACCTCCTGCCAGTTGGCCGTGCGCAGGGTGCGCGTACGGCCCTGGCGCCCCAGGGTCGCGAGTTGCTCCGGGGCGTGCAGCAGAGAAGCGAGGGCGGAGGCCAGGGCGGTTGGGGCGGCCGGGGGCACGAGCAGGCCGGTCTCCCCGTTGACGATCGCATCGGAGACGCCCCCGGACCGCGCCCCGACGGCGGGGGTGCCGCAGGCATTGGCCTCCAAGAAGACGAGCCCGAATCCCTCCACGTCGGGCGGGGCCTCGCGGGCCGGCATTACGAAGAGGTCGGCCGCGGAGTAGTAGGAGGGCAACGCGTCGTCGGTCACGTGCCCGACAAAGTGCACACGGTCGCGCACTCCCTTCCGGACGGCCAGCCGCTCCAGCCGACTGCGGTCGGGGCCGGTGCCGGCGACCATGTACTGCACCTCCGGCACGGAGGCGGCGATGCGGGGAAGGGCTCGGAGAACCGTGTCGACGCCCTTCCGCGGGACCAGGCGGCCCACCGTCAACAGCATCGGACGGCGGCCGATGCCGAGGCGGTCGCGGAGCGCCCTGCCCCCTCGGGGACGAAAGCGGTTCGGGTCCGTGCCGTTCGGAACCACGCGGAGACGGGCGGGCGGGACGCCGCGCTCCTGCAGGAGACGGGCTGTATACCGACTCACCGGGAGGAGGGCGTCGGGCTGCGCCAGCGACCACCGCCGAAACCGGTCGTAGGCAGCCCCAAGCCCGGAGCGGCCCGACAGCGGGTTGAAGAGCAATTCGCGCCCGTGGGCGGCACAGACGATGCGGCGCGGGTAGCCGGTGAGCCACCGGGCAAGTGCGGACGCCCCCACCGTCTGCCACTGGGCGTGGAGGGCCACGTCGGCCCGCAAACGAACGGCCCGCCGTGCGACAGTGAAGAGGGCCGTGACGGGCAGCAGGTCGGGGCGTCCGCGAACGCGGGTGACGGCCGGGGGCGCGGCCCGGTCGACCCTCGCGGCAGAGGGGCGGTGAGGGGCGATCACCTCGAGGGCCTCCACCCGCTCGGCCAGCCGGGTCGCGACCTCCCAGGAGTACGTCTGAATGCCGCCTACGTCCGGCGGGAAGTCCTGGGTGACAAACAGGAGGCGCATACGAAGGGCACGAACGCAAGGAGGCAGGGCGCGTCTCGCTCAGGGGGGGCGACCTACGAGGACGCGACGGTGGCCGGCGCGCGGTTGAGGCCGTAGTCGATGAGCCGGTGCCACGGCAGGCCCAGCAGAATGAGAAGAATGGTCGAGGCCTGAAAAAAGATGTTCATGCTGAACAAGATGCCGAAGTGCATGCCCACCACGAGCATAACCACGAGGTATCGGTACTTGCCCCACCACATGAGGAAGCTAACGGCCTCGGTGAGCAGGCCCACGAGCAGAATGAGCGTGCCGAAGTGGTAGTCGTAGAAGACCAGATCCTGGAGCATGGTGGCGTCAAAGCTTCCGAACCTGGAGAGGGTGTCGACCTTCCGTTCGCCAATCCACATGAGGAGGTGACGCCCGTCGGGCCACGTGATGCCGGTGCCGATGAGCTTGCAGACGGCGGCGGACGTGTAGCCGAGCCCGATGAAGAAGTACAGGAAGCCGAAGGTGAAGCGACGGCGCTGGCGTTCGCCCTGGAAGACAACGAGGGCCAGCCCCAGCCCGAGAACACCCATGCCGATGAGATTGGACCCGTGTGAGATCTCGCCCAGGGAGTACCGGGCCACGTACTGCAGGTGAAACGCAAGGAGGGCCAGCAGGTAGGCCGGCCGCCAGAGCCGGAAAAACCCGACGAGCCCGAGCATGCCGACCAAAACGGCATTGATGAGGGCCACGTTGTGGTCGAACATGAACGACACGTCGATGTAGTTCGCCAGTCCCAAGGGGAGCAGGACCGAGCTGATATTTTGCTGGATGTAGACGCCCCAGGTCCAGCAGAAGTAAACGGCGTACCCCATGATGAACAGCTCCAGCCCCCGAAAGAAGAGGCGACGCCCCTTTGTGTCCGGCGGTGTGTTCTCGAAGAGTTCGTAGCGGAGGGTGTGCGCGAAGCGGGCCAGTGTAGACATGGGGGAGGCAGAGGAAGACGGGCGAGACGCGGAGGTGGAAGGCGTTGCTACTCGGCAGGGGGGGAGCGTCCCGCCACGGTGCGGTCGCTGGGCGACGGGTTGAGATGGCTGGCGTCGGGGGTGAACAGAAGGACGGGGGTGGCGGAGATGGAGACGGAATCGGCCACCAGTTCGCCGCGCACGCGATACACGAGGAGCGAGGAATTCACCGACCGGTTCTTAAAGAAGAGGCTGCGGAGCCCCTGCACGCGTTCGTCGGACCACTGATCGGTCTTCGACACGTAGTTGGCCACGTCGTTCTGGTTGATGCCCTTCGGCGCCAATGGGTAGGACGCGCCGGGAAGGCGCTGAAGCGATACCGCGTCCCACGAGAGGGTGTCGGGGTCGGTCTGGGATGGCATCTCGCGGACCATGGCCCGGGTCCAGGGATTGCCCGCCTGTGAGAACATCGGGTAGATGCTAAACGGCCAAAACTCACCGAGCTGGGTAGCTACGAGTAGGGCGTAGACCACCAAAAAACCACCCGAAATTGGGAGGGCGCGCTTGGGAAAGCCCATGCGGCACGAAGTTCGCAAGTGAGGGGAAGGCCTATCGGG
>ERZ1034564.155-NODE-155-length-9788-cov-7.050961_pt1 | contig 9788 bp, 5 predicted proteins | sample MGYA00520653_ERZ1034564 | MGnify/ENA primary metagenome ERZ1034564 (study PRJEB33760, sample SAMEA4777720) | hypersaline lake metagenome | biome: hypersaline environment; feature: brines | place: Spain | collected 2014-08 | depth 0 m ...
GCCGAGTCGAGACCGATATCCTCGGGCGTGAGCGTGAACTCGGTGACCTCGTCGCCGTCGACCTCGGCGACGGTCGTTGCGTCGTGGTGGGCGATCTCGTCCATCCCGGAGCCGTGGACGACGAGCGCCCGGTCGACCGACATTTCGGTGAGTGCGCGAGCGATCGTGGGCACGAGGTCGGGATCGTAGACACCAAGCAGTTGGGCGTCCGCGGCGGCGGGATTTGTGAGCGGGCCGAGGACGTTGAATATCGTCCGCATCCCGAGTTCCTTGCGCGGGCCGATGACGGCTTTCATCGCGGGATGGAAGACGGTCGCCAGCATGAAGCCGATGCCCTCGTCGTTGATCGCGCTCTCGACGGCGTCGGGTTCGGCGTCGACGGTGACGCCAGCGACCTCGAGTACGTCCGCGCTGCCCGACGAGGAGGAAACGGAGTAGTTGCCGTGTTTGGCGATCGGGACGCCCGCGCCCGCGGCGACTAAGGCGGCGGTCGTCGAGACGTTGATCGTGTCGTAGTCGTCGCCGCCGGTACCGCAGGTGTCGACCAACGGTGAGCGGTCGGGCTCGATGGTACGGGCGGCGTCGCGCATCCCTTGAGCGAAGCCGGCGATCTCGGTTTCGGTTTCGCCTTTCGCCCGTAACGCAGACAGCAGCGCGCCGATCTGCGCCTCGGTCGCCTCCGCAAAGACCATGCGGGCGGCATCCCGCGCCTCGTCGAGTCCCAGATCCTCACCGTCGGCCACACGTTCGATATAGTCCTGCATTGTTAGTCACCAGTGTATGAGTTCGGCTTGTAATGTACACGTCTGTACATCGCTAAAAGGCTATCGACCGACGGCGCGACCCGGAGGTCAGCGACGACGGGACGAACCCACGACGACCGACAGCAAGCCGGCGATCAGGAACCGCCAGCGGGGCCGCGCTTCGAAAGCTTCAATTACGTCCCCCGGATACCAACGAGTGCGTCAGAACGCACAGCCAACACGGGTTTGTGGTCTAGTCTGGTTATGACACCTCCTTGACATGGAGGAGGCCGGCAGTTCAAATCTGCCCAAACCCACTTTCTGATCTCTCGTACTGAAGCTCAATACGACTACGCTTGAGCCCCAGCATAATCTCACCACCATCGGACTAGCAGCATTCGATGCCGTAGCCGGGTTCTACGTCGCTGTCACGGTTGTCACCCTGCTCATGGTGTGGGTCTGGCTGAGCACGCGCCGCGGCTGATCGCTGTCGCCAGCACCGCACCGAGGCGATCCCGCAACCAATCGCCCCGACGGTGGACTTTTTATCGCGGCCGGTGTGGATGGTAGTCATGGAGGCTGCGTACTGCCGGACGACCGGCAGCGAGTTTCACGCGACGCTTCGAGAGTTCGACGCCGACCCCGATGTCGACGGGCTCCTCGTGCTTGCGACACCCGACGGCGCGTTTACGCCGGCGGCTGTCGATGAAACGCTTCGAGAGCTTTCGACACCGGTGTTCGGCGGCCTGTTCCCGAAGGTCATCTACGACGGCGCAGCCCACGCCGACGGCGCGGTCGTCGCCGGCCTGGGTATGGAGCCGACGGTCGAAACGATCGCTACCACCGACGAGCCGCTTGAGGCCGACACGGACGGCGACGATGAAACAGCATTCGTATTCGTCGATGCCTACGCTGACGACGGCGACCAGTTCGTCCAACAGCTGTTCAACGCCTACGGCGTTGCGTACACCTATATCGGCGGCGGTGCCGGTACGTTCGACGGCGACAGACGCCACTGTCTGTTCACCCCCGACGGGCTCGTCGGCGACGCCGCCGTGGTAGCGATGGTCGCCGCCGAAAGCACGATCGGCGTCGAACACGGCTGGACGGATATCGGCGGCCCCTTCGAGATCACATCTGCCGACGGCCGCCGGCTCAAAACGCTCGACGGCCAGCCGGCCTACGACCGCTACGCCGCCATCATCGACGCCGAAACCGACCGGACAGTGACGACAGAAACCTTCGCTGAGATCGCCACCTCACATCCCTTCGGCATCAGTCGGTTGGGCGCCGAGCGGATCGTCCGCGACCCCTTCGCGGTCGACGACGACGGCTCGCTGCGGTGTTTCGGCGACCTCCCCGAAGGCGAGTTCGTCCACATCCTCCAAGGCGACCCCGAAACCCTCGTGGACGCGGCCGACCGCGCCCACGCCGCCGCCAGCGAGGGCGCACGTACCGACAGCGCGGTGATCACCTTCGACTGTCTCTCACGGGCGCGGTATCTTGACGGTGACTTTGATCGGGAGCTGGCAGCACTCAGTCAGACGGCCAACACGATCGGCGCGCTCACCATCGGGGAGGTCGCCAACGACGGGCGTGGCCATCTCGAATACTACAACAAAACCGCGGTCGTCGGGGCCATCGATGGCCTCTGAGCGAGCCATAGGGAGCGGGTGAGGATATGGCTGACCACCCCCACCGAACCCAGATCCTCCATGAGATCTCTCTGGCGATCTCGCCGGCGGAAACGCTGGAATCGACCGCTGAAACGGCCCTTCAGGCGTATCTCCAGAAACTGAACTGTACGGTTGGCGGTGTCTTCAGCCGCCGCGAGGATGGCGGCTACGATCGAGTCATCGCCCGGCCTGCGGCCGCGGTCGACGATCCGGTCTATCTCGCTGCACGCGATCGACTCATCGAACGAGCGGCAGGCGACACCAAGGACGACGAAAGCGACACCGACAGCGAGGCGGACACCAACGCCGGGTCGTTTCCGATCGTCGGCGAGGTGGGCGAAGGCGGCCACTACTACCTCTTTGAGCTCTGTGAGTTCGGCGTCTTGCTGCTCGGCACGCGCGGATCGGGGCTTCCTGCGGCGGTCATCGACGCTCTCGGGCCGCTCAACGACAAGCTTGCAACCGCGTGTGCGGCCACAGCAGCCGAAGCAACCCTCCGTAACGAGCGACGGCGGTTTGAGGCGCTGTTTACCACCATCCAAGAGCCGATGGTGACCGTCTCTCTCACCGATGGGCGGGCGACGATCACCCGCCGAAACGAGGCCTTCGAGACCACATTCGGCGACGCCACCTCAACGACGGAGGGGAGTCGACTCGAACCCACGATCCCGGCGACCGACAGCGAGGAGACGGCCACAGGCGACGAGACGGAGACAGCCGACATCGACGCCCAACTCACCGACGGCCAGCCGGTGACCGCGGAGGTCAGCCGACAGACCACAGCCGGCAGCGGCGACTTCCTGCTGCGGGCTGTCCCGGTCACGACCGCAACCGGCCGGGAGTTTTTTCTGCTCTATGTCGATATCACCGACGAGAAGCGACGCCGCCGAACCCTCGCGTCGCTGTATACGGAGTCACAGGCGGTGTTGACAAGCGAGGATCGACAGACGGCCTGCGAGCGAACGATCGACACGGCGATGGCCGTCATCGACGCCTCAGTCGCGGAGGTACAGCTCTACGATCGAGCGACCGACGCCCTCACACCGGCGGCGACGACGGCCGACGAGCCGGTGTTTGCGGCCGCCAGCGGCGACGACGAGACGCCGCTGTGGGCAGTTTACGGCGGGGAGACACGGTGTATCGATCAGCTGTCGACGGCCGACGACTCGATCGCCCACACAGGCCCGGTGATCGAAAGCGTCCTGCTGTGTCCGCTCAGCGATCACGGCGTGCTTGTGATCGCCGACGAGCGGCCAAGAGCGTTCGATGAGACCGACGTACAGCTTGGCCGGCTGTTGAGCACACTCGGAAATATCGGCCTCACCCGTGCCCAGCGAACCCAGAGTCTCGAAGCCGTCCAGGCGATCACCCAAGAGGCCGTAACCGCCGAGGCGAAGCCGGCGATGGTCGATGCGGTGCTTGAGCAGCTACCGACGGCACTCAACTTTCCGATCACAGGGCTGTGGGAGTACGATCAGATCGACGACCGGCTCACCCCACTGGGAATGACCGAGCAGGCCTTCGATCTCCTTCGATCACCGCCGGCATTCGAGCGCGGTGATGGGATCGCGTGGGACGCATTTGAGCGCGGCGAAACCGAGCTCGTCGGCGACGTCGCCGCCCGGCCCGACGCCTACAACGAGAACAGCGCGGTTCGCTCGGAGGTTATCGCCCCGATCGGCGAGTTTGGCATCTTGATGGCCGGCACTGTCCGACCACAGAATCTCACCGACGCCGACCGGAGTATCGCCGACACGCTGACATCGAATCTTGAAACTGCGATCCAGCTGGTCGACAGCCGCGAAGAACTCCAGCTGCTTGAGGCGGTGTTCGACCGGGTGCTCAGACATAACCTCCGGAATGATCTGACGGTGATCAAAGGCTACGCAAACGCCATCGCCGAGGACTGTGAGACAGCCACCTACGCAGCCGATATCATCGAGCACTGTGAGAATCTCGAACGCACCGCAGCCAACGCACGGACGATGCGAGAGGTCGTCCAGACACGGGAACAGCGACAACAGGTCGACATCGACACCGTTGTTGCGGATGCAGTCGAGATGGCCCCCGACCCACCGGCGGCTGTCGATATCAGCGTCGACATCGAGACAGCGGCTACGGTTCTCGCCCACCCGAAGCTCCCGGTTGCCATCACGCAACTCATCGAAAACGCGCTGGAACACGCTGTCGACGACGACGGTGAGCTCCGGGTGACGGCCACCGAAGCCGGCGACGACGTTGTCATCGAGGTCAGCGACGACGGGCCCGGTATCCCAAGTACCGAACTCACCGTTATCGATGGCCATGACGAATCAGAGTTAGAACACGGCAGTGGGGTTGGTCTCTGGCTGGTCGATCGGATCGTCGACTACTCCGATGGGCAGCTTACATTCGACAACAGCGATGGGACAACTGCTCGCATCACACTCGGGGCGGCGTAGCGGCGATGAATCGGCCGAGGGCGGTCACATCGGAATCTTTTACTTTCGGCACAGGCGAAAGAGAAGTGAGCCGAGGTAGCCTAGCCTGGCCAAGGCGGTAGATTCGAAATCTACTGTCCATTCGGACTCGGGAGTTCAAATCTCTCCCTCGGCGTTCTTCGGCGAGCAACACACCGAGAGCCCGCCGTGGCTCCCGCTTGCCGCGAGCGGTTGTGCCCGTGAGGAGAGATTTGAGGCAGGGAACGAGCGAGCAACGCGAGCGAAACGACCGTGGTTCAGATCTCTCCCTCGGCGTTTCTGTGCGAGCACAACCAACGAGCGGCGCGTTTCGTTTCGGCATCGTATTCGCCCGAATACAGGTCATGAGCGGGAGGCAAGCGCCTACTGCGGATCTGCCAGTGGTAATGAAACCTTCAGCATCGTTAGCTCCGGACTGTTTTCTTCGAGCGTGAGCATGCCCTGATGTGTATCAATGATCGTTTGGACTTCCCAGAGACCGACCTTTTCAGCATCCGCTGGTGGATCAGGATCGTACCCGTGTATAAGCGGTTGGGCTTCGACAGCTGGGATCGGGTCGCCTGTATCGATGATCTTGATGTCTATCTGTTGATCGGCCATGTTCTCACTTGCCGAGACCGTTATATCCAGGCCATCGTGTGAGTTGTGTCGGACTGCATTGTCGATGAGCTCATCAAATGCTCGTTGTAGTGACTTGTCACCCATAATAAAGACGTTCTCACACTCAAGTTCCCAATTGATTTTCGGATAGTTGTTTTTGTATTCTTTGACGATATTGCCGAGAAGCTGTCTCACACTGATCTTTTTTGTTTTCGTTGTGTCGTTTAGCGATGTAATCGCGTTGACCCAATTAGTCAGATCAACTAACTCGGCGATAGCCCGGCGGATTCCATTAAACAGTTTGTCGTTTCGCTGCGTATCTACTTGATTGAATGACCCCTGAATGAGCTGGAGCTTGTTGCGGAAGTTGTGGTTGACAACGCGGTTCATGAGGTGGAGATACCGGAGATCCATCTTATGATCGCTGATATCACGGGTGGCCGCAACCACATACGATTGCCCGTCGACCGTAAGCTCAGAAAGGCGCATCTCTATCCAGACTATTTCGCCCGACGGCCGTCTGATTCGCCACTCAAACTGCTGGGAGTGGCCGTTCGCCGCGGCTCGCAACCGCTTGATGAGTTCTGAGCGGGTGAGAGAACCCGGATTTATCGCGACAATAGTTGGCCTGTTGAGCTCTTCTTTTGAGTATCCGTAGAGGTTCTCGGCGTGCTCATTGGCATAGTGTATAGTGCCTGTCTCGGAGTCATGGATCGTGATACCGACCTCTAAGCTGCCATAGAAATGTGCGGCTTCTTCGGCAGATGTGAACGTTGACTCCGTCATTTGAACTCGTACCTACGGATTAGAGGCTATATATCTCTGTGTGTTATATTGCTAAGATCTTAGCAATTAAATGTTTTCTACTCGGTCACGTTGTCGAAACAGCCCAGCAGCGAGACTCGGCAGACGGGTGAACAACCGCATCAATTGTATCGACGTGTAAAATTTAAATCGGGATTTATATCTGCCAGTACAAGTGGCGTTGTGTATGCATAGTCGGTCTCACCGCAGCGGCGGTCGTTCGTCCGGCTCAACGGCCACCGGACAGGGAGAGACCGCAAACACCGCGGTGGCTATCGGTGTAAACAGCGGTCGGACACGGTCACACCCGCTGTCGTAGCACAGTCCGGAGGACAGATACCATGTCGAACCAGCATGAGCGCATTCGCGTTCTCTACGAGCTAGCACTGGCAACAGGCCCTGCCGAGACGCTACAGGAGACCGCCGAGCAGGCTATCTCCGCGTACCTCCGGCGGTTGAACTGTTCGCTCGGAGCTGTGTTCACCGAGACAGCTGACGGATACGAGGCTGTTGCCGTTCTCCCGCCGAACTCCGAAACCGATCCGCTGTACACTGCCGGTAGAGATCGCCTGTCGTCGTGGGCAACAAAATCCCCTACAGACCGTCCGTCGTTACCACTGATCGGTGAGCCCGAACCGGATAGTCACTACTACCTGTTCAGACTGCCCGAGTTCGGTGTGCTGCTGCTTGGACAGTACGGATCGGGGCTGAGCCCGGCTATCGTTGATGCGGTGGATCCGCTCAACGGCAAACTGGCGACTGCTTGTATAACAAAACAGGTTGAGAGAGACCTTCGCGAGGAACGCAACCGATTTGAGGCGATCTTTACAACCATTCAGGAACCGATCGTTAACATCTCACTGGACAGCGACACCCCACGGATCAAGCGAGCGAACGACGAGTTCAGAGAGACGTTTGGGGGACATGAGATGGGTGCTGGTACGCTGGCCGAACCCGGGCGATTTGAGCCGACGACGCCGGTTGGTGCTGAGAGTACGGAGACGGCCGAACGTATCGACGCATGTCTGGTGCGTGGTGAGCCGGTGACCGAGGAGGTTCGGCGAAAAACAGCAGACGGCGTCGGTGACTTTCTGTTACGTGCGGTTCCGGTTGCTGACGGCGAGGAGTTTTTTGTGATGTATATCGACATCACAGCAGAGAAACGCCGCCGTCGCACGCTCGAATCACTGTACGATGAGGCACAGGAAGTCCTCACAAGTCAGGATCGACAAACTGCCTGCAACCGGGGCGTCTCGACGGCCCTCTCAATTATCGATGCCGACGTGGCCGAGATCTGTCTCTACGACCGCGGTGCGGACAACCTGGTTCCGGCGGCATCGACCAGCGAATCCCCGGTGTTTGAGGCCGATCAGGTTGCGATCGGCAACCTGTTGTGGGTGACATACGAGGGTTCTTCGCGCCGTGTTGATGATCTCACAACTGCTGACGGCCAGTTACCCCACAGCGGTCGGCAGATCCAAAGCGCGCTGCTGTTTCCACTTGGTGACCATGGTGTGATCGCTATCGGCGACAGCCAGCAGGCCGCTTTCGATGGGATGGATTTCCAGTTCGCACAGCTACTGGCTGCACTCATCGAGATCACGCTTGATCGTGCACAACGACAACAGAGTCTCGAGTCGGTTCAGAAGCTTACGCAGGAGACACTGCAGACTGACACCCCAAGAGAGATGATCGAACTGGTTCTCGAACGCCTTCCGGATGTGCTCAATCTCCCGATTACAGGGTTCTGGCAGTACAATCGGGCACGAAACCGGCTCGAACCGCTTGCGATGACCGATGCCGCAGGCGAACTGTTCGAGGAGCCGCCGACGTTCGATCCGGGCAGCAGCATCGCCTGGGAGGCGTTTGCCTCGGGGGAAACGAAGGTTATCTCTGATGTTGGTAACCGCGCCGATGCGTACAACAAAAAGAGTCCGATCCGCTCGGAGGTCATCGCCCCCATCGGCGAGTATGGGGTGTTAATGGCCGGCTCGGTCAGATCACACACCGTCACCGAGATCGACCGCAGTATCGCAACGACGCTGGCCTCAACGCTGGAAACCTCGCTGCAGCTGATAACCAATCGGCAGGAACTCGATCTCCTCGATCAGGTGCTCGGGCGGGTGCTCAGACACAATATCCGCAACGAACTCAACGTAATGAAAGGGTACGCCCGGGTGTTGATCGAGGAGACAGACGACGAGCATACCCCGTTCGCCGAACAGATCCTCGAGACCTGCAACAGCCTTGAGCAGACTGCCAACAACGCCCGTGACATGCAGCGCGTAGTCCAGAGCCGTGACTCCAAGAAGACGGTGGCCATCGACAACGTCATCGACGACGCCGTTGAGCAGGCCCGTGAGGAGCGGTCGACGACCGCTGAGATCGTCGTCGACCGCGAAGCCAGCGGCAGTGTGCTCGCCCACCCGAAGCTCTCGACGGCGATTCTCCACCTGATTCAAAACGGGCTCGAACACGGCGTCGAAGCGGATTCAACTGCCGAACAGGTTCGCGTCACCACCTACGAGGAGGCTGGCAACACGGTCATCGAAGTCACAGACGACGGCCCCGGGATACCGAACGACGAGCTGTCGGTGTTGGATCGACACGGTGAGTCCGCTCTCAAGCACGGAAGCGGGGTCGGTTTGTGGCTGATCGACCGGATTGTGGAGTACTCGGAGGCGACGATCGACTTCGAGGTCGACGGCGGAACGACCGCACGCATCCGCCTCGAACAGACGTAGGGCAACGTTGCCAGCGGCAGCGGGGCTACTCAGAAAACTGCTCGGTCAACCCCTGTTGGTGGCTGCTGTCGCCGCCGCGAAGCCGCCGCCGCCGTTTGTCGAAGGCACGTTCTAACTCACCGCGCGTGTTCCGCGACACGAGATAGGCGTCGGCCGGTGAGGTGTCCTGTGGGTGGGCGGACTGAATCCAGACATGATCTCGCCCGCCGCCGGTCAGCTCCTCGGCCCACCCCTCAGCGGCGTCCCGATCCGCAAAACGGTGGGTTGACCCCTCGGTGTTGATCGTCCGGCCCACCTCGGGGTTTCGCTTGCGTGCGGAGGGTTTGATCTCGACGACGTACGCCACAGCGACGTTTCAGCGGCATCGCTCTTAGACGTACGGGTTCGATACTGTAGAGTTCGGTGAGGAGTATAGATATAGAAAGCCCTCGACGCTCTCGACTCCCGCGGCTCGCTGCGCGCTTCGTCGCTCGCTACGCTCGCTCCTCAGTGCTTGCGTCGGCCGGGGTTCGCCGAGACCGTCTCGCCCTTTCAGTCCACCAGGAAATCGGTTGGTCAGTCGGCCGATCCGAGCACGGTAAAATGGAGGTTAGTCGTCGGCGACCGGCTGTTCCGGCGGCGACGCCGCCAGCAGGCGGTCAAGCGCGTCGACCATCGCGTCCACCGAGGCGCGCGTGATATCCGAATCGGAGGCAGCGACCGTCACGGTGTGGTCGCCGCGGGTCATCTCAACCTCGACGGTGACGACGGCGTGGGTGCCAC
>ERZ1034564.156-NODE-156-length-9734-cov-9.875710_pt1 | contig 9734 bp, 10 predicted proteins | sample MGYA00520653_ERZ1034564 | MGnify/ENA primary metagenome ERZ1034564 (study PRJEB33760, sample SAMEA4777720) | hypersaline lake metagenome | biome: hypersaline environment; feature: brines | place: Spain | collected 2014-08 | depth 0 m ...
GATCAGTTTGATCGGATATCTGGTGTGTTTCAATTGATTCATCCATCCCATCACCGGATAACTCTGCAACTGACATATCTCCAGGAACACTTGCTCCTGCTTTGATAATGATAATCTCACCACCATCCCAACTGGGATGTTCCTGACATACACGGAGAATATCTACTGTTTCACCCGCTGGGACAAGTAATAGTAGATTCTGTGGGTGCTGTGGTTCTAATATGTGACTAAATCCAGTATTCCACGTTCCCGGGTTATCCTTTCCAAGCAAAAGCGCCTGTGACCCATCAGCGATAGCATTAGTATCAGTTTGAGTACTCCCAGCGGACGCACTGTCTCCCAGTGATGACGATGGTTGTAGTTGTGATTGTGATTGTGATTGTGATTGTGATTGTGATTGTGACTGTGGATTAACTGGAGAGTTTATTTGATCGGGATTTACAGAGTTCTCGTTGGTCAGGTCATTGTCTGTGGTTATTTCCTCAGAGCTATCCGTTTGATTAAGATTCACGGAGCTATCATCACTTTGATTACCAGTTGGATGCATCTCCTCCGGTGAATTTGAGCGAGAAAGCTGATTCCACATGCGACCCGAGTCACGCTGAGAACCGTCAGGATCAGCTTCACTCGAGTGCTGATTTGAATCTACAAATGCAGTAGAATCAGATATATCATCAGAGCTGTTCACAGAATTATCACCAGATAACGAGGTGGTCTCAGGACTGTCTGAGTCTGAGTCAGAGTCGGTATCAGTTGTATTCGTAATTGTTGCATCAGACCAAACGCGACTCGAACGAGAATCGCTTGTTGCCTGCTCTGTTAAATCTGAAGTACTTGTGTTTGTATCGACACCTGAATCTGAGTCCGCAGTTGTATCGTCTTCTGGTGAGAGAACATCATCATCATCGTCGTTGTCATCCCCATCATCCGTTGATTCCTCTGAGTCTATATTGTTGAGAGAGTCAAACTTAGCGAATCGAGACTGTGCGTCGGTACTCGTTTGCGTTTCATCATCCGCGTCATCGTTCTCTGTCATGAGAAGAGAATAAAAATCGAGTGACATGCCGTTCGCACACTATCCGACTGTTGTCCAACAGTCATCAATCAATTAATACCATTCGCATCTGCGCTTTCATCGAGAAGTGAATTAAAATCCTCTGACTCATCAACTGAGAGATCTCGTGGTGCACCGGTCAGAACATCTGAACTGAATGGATTCCATCCGCCTGGGTCAATATCATTGAGCGGGGTCTCACAAAACGGACATTCTGGTGAAGCTAGCATTGATATTTTTATATTCTTATCACAATACTCACATTTGGCGCTTTCCACTCCTTGCTCAAGTGCTGTTTGTCTGATTGCGTCTAAGGTTTCTTTATCCTCACTCATAGAATCAATCGTGTCAGCATTATCCTCAATTTGATCCATTAATTGACTTCGGCGCGTCTCGAATTCCTCTTGTCGACTAAGTGCCGTCTCAAATGCATTCTCGATTGAGTCAAACTCATTATCAACTCGTGATTGAATTGCCTCTTGAGAACTCTCAAGCTCTTCGATCCTCGCTTTGAATTCCTGTCGTAACTGTAAAGTTTCCTCACGCGACTGATTAAGTCGTTCAACTTCTTGTTTCAATGCGTCTATTTCAGATTGTATATTATCCATATTAATAGTATTCCCAGATAAATTATCTGACCCCCGGCTTTCATTCTCCACCATATTCACTTCCTGTTCGATACTTTCGACACGGTCCCGAAGGCGGGTCCAACGCTCGGTCTGACTTCGACGGTTCTGATCAAGCTTATCTGATAAATCGTATAATCGTTGCCATAACTCATTTTCAGACCGTTTATGTGACATTTTTGTGGACCCATTATCAGAATTTAAATCGTTTTCAGAGATGCTATCCTCAGCGGAGTCGGAGCCGGAGTCAGGCTCAGATTCCCGTATTTCTACTGGCAATGGTTGTTGTCGGTGCTCAATATCGTCATCATTGTTATTATTAGTATCAGAAGATGTGTTCGTCTCCTGCTCACGACTTGACTGGTTAGCGGCTGGCGCGTCTTCAACAGAGTTTAGCGTGCGCTGTAGTTCAGTGTACACCCAATATGAAGAAACAACTTGATCCAATATCTTATCCGTGGATACCCCTTCAGACTCAGCCATCCTGTCAGCCCAATCTAAGAACTCATCGGCATCAAATTCTCTATTTGTATCTTTATCTCTATTTGACATATTATCAGTCATGAGTATCCTGTAATCATCTCCTGAACAGTTTCATCAAATGCGTTTAGTAGAATGATGTCAAAAGAAAAACGCCTCTCGTGAGGGTAGCGATGCAGGATCTTAGCGGAATGTCTAAATAAATTTAGGATAGCTGTCATGTCTGATACATCTATACTATTCATTATGTTATCTATCTGAGTACCTCGGATAAGCCAAAATAGGTCGTATTCTACGTCTATATACCCATTATAGACGTATATCCTTTTTTGTTATGTATCTTTCACTTGCGATTGCATACGATTTCCCGGGAATTCAGGTTATAACCAACATATATTTTATGTATTTGTGTTCATTCACATATGTTTTATTTGTAAAGAAACCGCACGACATAGGTAGTTTGATCATGCCTCTCAAATCAACTGTCCTGACATAACATTCATTTTTTGATATAATGTTCGAGGCTCATGATGCGATTGCGATCTTAACTCAATCGCACTCAGCGTACTCCGGTCATCTGTGAAGCACCGCGAGTTGGTTGCGATTTAATAAACCTCTGGGTGAATTGATTCACTAACTCGACGCGAGAGAACTACCCTGACCCATGCACGTTTAGTTGAGCAGACGATTCTTCTTGGACCACTAGTGACCAATGTAACTCTCGCTGTGCTCATGAGAGATTTTCTTTCAGACCCTTAGAGAGACATCATGCGTCCAGGCTGAATCCCCTCGAAGTCAAATTTACCCCCGAAGCGTTCTCGCCCTGCACAGTCTGTGAAGTACCTCGGGGGCAAGCCCTGAAGCTTTACTATTGAGACCGCACTACACCACAAGGGAATTTCATTCCTCCCGACCTTTTCGATGAGGAATCGGCTGGAAGTAACACCCGAACACTCGACGTGTCCGTGGGAGTCGGTCGCTCCATCATGACCCGACAACCCCCGTCGCACCCCCAGCGGTAGATGTTGAGAGGGGTCAGATTTCCAGACTACCACAGCCAGCAGTAGATGAAGATCGTTAATCCGTCTTTGAGGTTTTCTGGCTGTTCTTTTTGACAAGAGATATTACGTCATAACTGTTTATATCGGCTTCACCCTTGTCAAGCCCCGAGGCACTCGCCTTGTTTATTTGTAGATTCTACACACAAATGAATAGAAGATACGCGATGGATGGGCATCATACGAATAGAGCTAGGAATGCAAATAATCGTTTAATATATAATGTATTTTTCAGCCTCTCCAACTACGCAATTAATTATATATCAAAGAAATGGTTCATATAAATACCAATCTATTTCATTTCATCATATGGTAAATAAATCGATAATAGCCTCGATATTATCACGGCGGAATAACGGGAGGATCTAAGCCGTGACATAGTAAGAAACCGATTTACTCAACTCTCTGTATCAATAATCGATGTGATATTTTCCACAATATTATTGAGGTGGGAATATCCAATACACACTTGTGAATCACATCTGGATAGCCTATCTATCCGTCTTTGGATTCGCCACTGTAGCCTGCTTCACTGGAGCATATCGAGCTCGTCGCGCCGTTGATAATGACTTTCGAACCGGTCTCATGTGGCTGTTCATCCTTGCCGGAGTGTGGTCATTGACGACGACAGCACGGATTGCGGTTCCAGATATGCGCGTCGACATCGCACTTCGGATTGGAGGATTGATTATCGGTCTTGCAAGTATTGGCGCATGGCTATATGTTGCCTCAGCATACGCAGGATTTAGTTATCATCAGAGCACGATCAATCGCGCTCTGGCACTGGCGGTATATCTGGTTATTGTCATTGCAAAGATTACCAATCCGATTCACAATCTCTATTTTATCTCAGCGCAAAAGTCGCTTCCATTTTTACACCTTTCATTTAATCCAGGACCGTTGTATTGGTTTGTTGCGGGCATTGCATACACGGCTGTCTCAATCGGATTATACTGGTTATTTACCACGGCTCCACAAGCACGCGTTGACACCACCCGATTTCGAGCGGTGCTCGCGTTAACCGCCGCACCAGCGCTTCTTGATGTGCTTGTTTATGCAGATGCCATTCCAACAGTGCTTATTGAAGTGAGTTATGCACCACTTGGCATGGCTTTCTTTGCGCTTGGAACCGCAACTGTCACCAATAAAGAATTATATTCCGTTTCACAATCGTGGCGCCGGCAGGCACTTGATGATATTGCTGATGCAGTTGTCCTCACTGATGCAGAAGGGCGGATTAGATATCTTGGATCCAACGCTACTGCCGTATTTTCAACACTTGCTGAATCAGAAGGACAGTTATTTGAAACCGTCGCACCAGAATTATCTAATCTTACACATAACAGTGAATCATTCCAGTGGGATCAAGATGGCGCCACAAAGTATTATAATATCATCAAACGTGATATCCGATCATCAGGCTCTCAATCGGGGACAGTATTTGCATACATTGACGTAACAGAGTCACGAGAAGCCAGATTACAGCTCGCTGAGACTGAAATTAAGCGTCAACGATTCCAGCAGGCTATTGAGGCAGTCGATCACTCTGTATTCATGACTGATGTCCGTGGGACAATTGAATACATTAACCCAGCGTTCGAGAAGAACACTGGGTATGACCGTTCAACACTCATCGGGCGCTCACCAGCGATCTTGAACGCCCCAGATGCCCCCAATGCGTATCCTGACGACCTCTGGGAACGGATACAAGATACTGATGGAAGAGAGACGGAGGTTATCCAACAGCGTCAGGATGGAACAACATACTATACACAACAGACGATTACACCAATTAATTCACAAGACGCGTCGACGACATCATATGTGGTGATTCTCACAGATATTACAGAATTGAAAGAACATCAACAACATCTTGAATTATTAAGTCGCGTTCTTCGACATAACCTACGAAATGATATGAATATTGCTCGTGGATATGCAGAAACAATGATTAGTAATACGACTGACAGCAATGAGAATTATACTGCTAATATCGTTACGACAGCTAACGATGTCATAACGCTCGCTGAGCAATCAACAACAATTACTGATTTAATTATTGACCCGCCTGAGTCTCAAGAGATTAATCTGAGTGATGTTGCACAACAGACAGCCGAGCGTATCTCAGAAACATACACACGGGCGTCTATCGACATTGACTGTAAAGAGACACCACCGGTGCGAGCAATTCCACAGGTCCGTACCGCAATAGAGGAGTTAATCAATAATGCTATCATTCATTCTACCAGTGACACTGTCTCAATGACTGATGAATTCAACAGAGACACCACAGTAACTCATAGTGCAGATGATGAATCGATGCAATCGTTATCACTAGTATCGTTACCGCGATCACCTGACGCTGCTAAGACACAGGTGTCAATCACGGTTGAGAGACTTCCAACGGAGAATGAGGTGGTAGTACGCGTCGAAGATGAAAATCAGCCAATTCCAGGCATGGATAGACAAATACTCCAGCGTGGGACCGAGATTCGATCTGTCTATCATGGAAGTGGGCTTGGATTGTGGCTCGTATACTGGGTTGTGATGCGGTCTAATGGGACGGTTGACGTTGAGACACGCGACCCATCTGGAAATCGAATTGAGATGCGATTCAACCAGTGCTGAGATACGAGCTCACATATGAGCGAGTGTTTTTATTTGTGCCTATGATTATCATTGTTGATCGGTGTAAGTACCACTTGCAACATAACCGATGAACACCGCGTGACAGCAATCATGATTTGAGCATCCGGTTCAATAATAAAGATATGGAATGGCATCGGCGTCGAGATCTTGAGGGTGGAAAAGAACTGGGAGTCTGGCTTTGTCAGGATGAAACAGGAACTATCACAGAGGAACTCTATGTTGAGTCACACGAATATCGTGGTGATGATTTTGATACGTACACAGCGACGCCAACTGGTGAATGGACGCATCTTGGCTCATTTAAAACGCCAAAAGAAGCGTTCGCTGCTGCTCGTGAGCATATTGACTCAACTGCTGGCTCTCTTGTGACAGAACCGTAGTGCGACAACGTCCACGCTGATCATCAGTGGATGCTGTGTCGCGATGATTTACGCAGAGCATGAACTATATGAAGTACCCCGCGCACGGTAGTGCAATGCGTCCGTGTTTAATCTTGCATCACTGACGCAACGGATTTTAATTCCTCTCGTGCTCCCTGTGACAGTTGCGCCGACATTCCGTGTCGGTCAACACCCGAATCCAAAGATGTGTGAGAGTCGGGGTCTCCACTAGCCCTCGATACCGCCCGTCTCACCGTCTTCACGCGAGAGAGGACTTCGAGAGACGGCACATTTTCATTGTCCTATTGCTCGAACCAGTTCTGTATCACGCACACCGCCACCTTTCTGTCGCTATGGTCTTGGAACTTGCACTGCTGGCATTTGAACCGCTTCTTGTCTCGATTCCCCCGTTCTGTGTGCTGGCACTCCGTTCTCGGGCATCGCTGGCTCGTGTATTCTGGGTCAACCTCATCTGACGGGATCCCGTTCCACGCAGGCTTGTACTCCACCATCTCTCTGAGGGAATGAAATGCGAGTGAGTGGAGGCAACAATTAATCCGCGTACCGTAGTCGATGGACTCCCGCATATCCTTGAGGTATTCAAAGACGATGACCGGACTCGAAAACTGCGAGACTTTGTGTAGACAGTCATGAACGTAGTCGGGTTCTACGGTTGCACGACTGTCTCGAACGCAGTCTGTTTGGCTTTCTGCATCCGCTTACGTTTGGTGAAGAACTCGTGGCGTTGTTCTTTCACCGAGACGTTTCGACTCATCGCAGCGAGTGCGATGCAATCCTCGTTCACATTCACACCAACAATTGTGTCTGCATCGTTCTTGCTGGCGACTTGATGAGACTCATGTGTGACCGTGACGTGGAGTCGCCACTCGGTGTGGTTGTGAACGACTTCAGCGGTACCAACCCGCTACTTCATCGTTGAACGCAGTCCGTAGACGGTCGAAGTGGTCGAAGTGGTCGAGGCTACCACGGAGTTCAGCTTTGAGGTGCCTGCCTCTCGTAGCAATGATACGGAACCGAACCGTCCCGTCGTCTTCGAGGAACAGGTGGTAGCCTTCGCCGTGGTTCATTACCATCGAGTACGACTGGTCAATGTACGGGTAGGACCATCCTCAGCCGTCATCTTTGTTGTCGTGATACGTTTCGATTTCACCGAGTACTCTGTCAACGATGAGTTGACTGGTGTTTTTGAGGTGATTAGCGTTGTCAACGACACTTGATTTGATCTTACTCCAGTCCCAACCAGCTCGACCGAGTCGGTTGGTTTCGTTGCGGATGCGTCGGGCTTCGAGACAACCGGTTAGCAAGTTGTCGTCACTCCCTGTGTAGATGTCTAGTCCGAACAACATTGTCTGGGTGAGCTTGGACGATTGCACTGGATTTTGTTATGCTTCGCTACCTCTCAGAAGTTCGTGTTTTGACGCGCTTCACCCCGCCCACGGTGAGTCGGGGCACTTGCGCTATTCTTTTTTATAGATGGTTTTGATAGATATTGTTCAAGAATCATCAGCATATATACATACAAAACGGATACCGACACCGGTATTTCCTTGCGGTCGAATTGAGACATGTATGAGTGCGAATGATGATACTCCAGTCGAGCAGACAAACAACTGGCCTGAACTCGTTGCAATGGTGTACGAAGAGATGAGCGGTGGTGACGGGTCGACCACACTCCGACTCCGCAATATGGAGATTCAGGTTCCGAGTAAGACTGGACCCGATGCAGACCATGCACATTGGACTGTTGACGGAACAATTGATCTTAATCCCGAAGAGTAGTTCAAACCAAAGTCAAACCCAGAAATATTGGACTCTGTTCGACTCGGATCTGAATCGACATTTGATATCGATATCAATATCAAATATCAAACACCGATTACAGAGCTGAAGTCTCTCTCACGACCAATGGGAGGAATAACAGATGAATCCTGGCTCGACATTTTTTACGTGTATGATTGGATGAAAACAACTATTACTATGAGTGACGTGTCGGTGTCTGATATAATATATCATACCGATGACCAACATAACTGAGTAGTCCATCGGATATCTGCTGACGTCGCGATGTAATCCATTCATTAATTTCAGGAACGACATCACTTGTCACAGTCTCCTCAACAAACGCGAGTAACTGCTGAAGATAATACTGTTCATCACCTGGATATGTGTTCCCTTGCGGATAGACGATTGCATCAGCAGCATCAACCGCACGCACCGTTCCAGGTCGATCGCGGAGTGCATCTAAGAGGTGTCGTCCTGCATGGCTATCTCGATCCGGGATAGCATCAATCGCATCGTGATACGCTGTCTCAACCGCATTATCTGCGGGATGGTCTGGCTGAAAAACAGTCGTCCCATCAAATGTGAGCGGAAAGTACGCCAACCCGCCCGGACGAAGTGCATCTAAGAACACATCTAGTGCATCTTCAATCGAAACAAGATCCATGAATTGCTGCGCCATCAGAAGGTCGATATCATTAGTATTCGTCACAGCAGTGAGTGCATCAGCCGTTTCAAAGGCAACAGTAAGCGTTGATTCAGCATCAGATTGAGTATCAGTGTCTATATTTGATGTGTCATTAACAGTAAACATCCCATCGGGGCTTGTTGTGACATCATATCCCCGAAACCGGAGTTCACGAGAGCGAACAGCGCGGGCATATGCAGTCAATCGCTCAGATGAGTCAATACCGCGGTATGATCCACCGATTCCAGAGTCGAGTAACCGTGGAACCGTCGCCCCCGTCCCAGCACCAACATCAATGATTTCTGGTTCTGAAGGGAGCAATTCATGAAGTGTTTCTCTCACCCGTCGTGAGAACGACCGATCGTCGACGGTTCGTTTTGCTTCGAGATATCGAACGAGTGCATGATCAACAGCCATTGTTATACTGTCCGTGTATGGCTCGCCCATGCTGCATCGTCTTCCCAGATTTGCACTCGGAGTTGATCAGGCGTGGTTTCACCAGCAACACTCAGCCTCTCTGCGACATGATCGCCGAATATCCGTGAGAAATTCTCAACACTTGGGTTTAATCCTTCAAACTCAGGAAGGTCATTAAGTACTGAATCACGATATCGCTCAACGAGATCTTCAAGTATTGATTCAACAGTAACGATATTTAACAGATATCCATACTCGCCGAGTGAGTCACCTGCAAAGTGAAGTTCAACCTCAAAATGGTGACTATGTATCTGTCCCTCTGGAGGCTCCGGATCTGGCACTGTGAGAACGTGTTGTGCGATGAAGTCACGCTGGACAGCAAGTTCATATGAGTACGCTGTTGTCATTATTTATTTTCACGCTCTATCGGCTTATTATCATTTGTTTCTGCTGATAGTCCTCTGTTAATCATATCGTAGTTTTTCTGATTTTGTCTTTTGATTGTGTCTCAAAGCCACTGTCACACAGTTTGAGTGTATACTGCGAGTGCGCTGGTTACGACTATGAATCTGCGTCTGCGTC
>ERZ1034564.160-NODE-160-length-9694-cov-9.607324_pt1 | contig 9694 bp, 10 predicted proteins | sample MGYA00520653_ERZ1034564 | MGnify/ENA primary metagenome ERZ1034564 (study PRJEB33760, sample SAMEA4777720) | hypersaline lake metagenome | biome: hypersaline environment; feature: brines | place: Spain | collected 2014-08 | depth 0 m ...
TGAGATGCAAGGGCCTGCTGCTCAACCCTTACGCCTTTATCCAGCATCTTCTGAAACTGGTTCTGCCATTCATCCTTCTGCATCCACTCGTAATCCATGACATCCCTGATCCTCTTGAAGTCCTTTGTAGGTCCTCCAGAGTCTTCGGATTTACCTTTCAGATCCTCTGTAACATGGTGAAGGTCGTATGCATCTATGTCCTCCATTGTCATACCGATAAGCTTTGCATCAGGTGTCGCAAGCCTATCAGACTGGAAGGCCAGGCTCATGGAACCGGATTTCAGGACCGAGTAAATGTAGTAACCCCATGGATCCCCGTCAGTAAACACGTAAACCGGAAGATCAAGTCTGTTATGCATGATGTTAATCAGTCTTCGAGCTCCTCTTGCTGGCTGACCTCCTGTTCCGATTAAAATCACGTTATGTTCCTTGTGAAAGTCCTCCTCAACCAGTCTGTTAACCATCGCGGAGGTCTCAACAACCAGTATAAAGTCCGCTGAATGTTCCTCAAACTCGTAGTGATCAACAATTGACGGAATCGCCAGTCCTGACGTTCCCATCGCCATACAGTCAATACTGTCACCGGAGTCGTTGATTGTGATAGGTCCGAAAAGACGGCCCTTAGGTTCTGCAAAGAGGTGGAGATCCTCTCTGATAGCACCGGTCGCAGTCTCAATATCTACAACAACGTTGTTGGACTCGTCCTGATCTTCAAACGTGTTTTCGTCAAGACCCGGAACACTGTGCTTCAGCTGGTAGTAGACCTCTCGAATCGAGGCTGTCCTACCGTTTTCAACAAGCTCCTTGGTTTTATTCGCCACCAAGGTAGTCTGCATAAACTTTCTGGCATGGGAGATGTTCAGGAACTTTCTGGTTGAGTAAGAATCACCTAAACTCAATCTTCCCTCTTCCTCATCGTACTCAACGTTGGTTTTTGACCTAACCTGTGTATCTATGGTTAGATCGTCTTCTTCAGAATCCTCAAGCTGGTTTCTAAGCTTTTGTCCTAGCCGTGTCAACCGATCTAAGGTTGATTCATCGTTTTCTAAATCTTTCTTTGGCATTTAATTCATCACCTAAAGCTGCTCAGGATTATAGTCTTCCTGAACCATCTGCTGGATTTGGTCCTCTATCTTGTCAGGGTTTCCTTCGCCGGCAAGCTCTGCTATCGCAGGCCCCATCTCCTGGGCATAGGAGGTAAGCTGCCTTCTCTTCTTCTCCTGAACCTCCTTTCTCTCCTTTCTCTTCAGATACTTTCCAAGCTTTCTTCCTGCCTCCTGGAGAGCCAGCTTCATCTCCTTCCTGATCGGATCATAGTTGGCTACTGCTTCCTTGCCCTCGGAGGTGAAAGGCACCCAAACCGAGGCAATATGAATCGAGATGTAGAGAGGGCCTTGAGGCCGGCTACCTGTCTGCGATATATTATATCGGTTCCAGGAAACATTCTCTATAGCCTTTGTGGTTACACATGCAGATTTCTTGTACAGCAGAGGAACCTTGTTTGCGTATCTCAGCTCATTGAAACTTCCTTCATCCTGTATATCTCCTCCCCATGCCAGGCCTACCTCAACCTGGAAAGGGTTACCCTGGTATACGGTTGGTTTACGTGTAACTGCCGTGGAATACTCCGGATTAAGCTCTTTTTCCAATCCTTTCAACATCAAGTCCTCGCCCAGAGGTGATAGACAGTCAGTGGGCGGGCTCTGAAGATTAACTTCCTGAGCTGCGTCAAGAATCTGCTCAGACTCATCCTTATCCAGTGTATTCGGTCTTCTGCCGTCATCGATGCCTGCCTCTTCACATATCTTCTCAGCTGATGTCCTGCCAACTCTTGTAAACTCGTTCTGCAGGAAACTGGATACTGTTCTGGCATCGCTGTTATCAATCATCCTAAGCATGACACCTAGCTGAACACCGTGTGGATGAGGCTTAATCTCCTTAGGCCTCTCAGGAAGCTCCTTTGAAACACGCGGATACTCAATCTTATTCCCATCAGGCTCCCTCAAAACAACACGAGCATACGGGTTCATAATCGCAGTATGTTTCAGATAGTTGCGGACGGAGTGGTGTCCACGTGTGTACTTTGCCTCCACATCCATCTCAATAGTCGTACCATGGTCAAAGTAGTAATCCTTATCTCCAGGGAACTCATCGCTCTCAGGTTCTATAACTTCGTCCTCAAGAATCTCCGGTTCATTCTTCTCCGTATTGATCCTGACAACAAACTTGTGACATGGCTCACCTTCCTGCTTCGAGTAAACTGTCACAGGTTCACCTGTTGTAAGCTGGGCGTACATAGCCGAGGCGGAGATACCTATTCCCTGCTGGCCTCTAGACTGCTGCAGCTTGTGGAACTTTGAACCGTAAAGCAGCTTTCCGAAAACCTTCGGAATGTTCTCACGTGAAAGCCCTATCGCATTGTCACGGATCTCAACACGAGACTTCTGATCCCCGATATCATCAATAAGAACCTGTATCTCTGGAAGTATATCCTCCTCTTCACAAGCATCCAAGGAGTTGTCAACAGCCTCCTTAACCACTGTAATTATAGATTTTTGAGGGTTTTCAAACCCTAGAAGATGTTTATTCTTCTCGAAGAACTCTGCAACAGATATCTCACGGTGATCAGAGCCTTCCTGAACCTGTTCCTCATCAATTCCATTTGCCATTTTTTTATTCTACCTCTCAATCTTCATTCTGTTCTTTTCCATGTAAGTATACGCCGTCGAGTGATTTGAACCTTTCAACAACATCTTAACAGCCTCCTGAGCCACCTCAATATTTGAACCCTTACCAATGATCCCAATGGTGCCTCCGTAAACACTGATATCGGTCTCGGTCTCCTTCTCAATATGTTTCCGGGCTTCGCCGTCCCTACCAATTACTCTACCCTTGAGTCTCTCTCTGTCGTTACTGGTGTCGGCATACCTGTCAATATCCATTATATGAAGCATCTTTCCCTCTTCCAGCAGCCTGAAAGCCCTTTTAGAGCTGAAACCTCTTCCAATTGCCTTAACTATCTCCTGAGCCTTCAGCTCATCCATTATATCACCTTCAACCTTCACAAGGTTGTCATCTATAGTCATGGAGCAGTCAGTCAGTTCCTGAAACTTCTGCTTTGACTCACCGTCCTTCCCAATCAAGACGCCAACCCGGTCCTCAGGGACTCTAACCTCTTTCATCTATGATAATAAATCCCTGTACAACCTTTTTATAACTTAAATCCGGTTCTTCGGCCCTCTCAACCGGAAATAATGGACTCAAAGGCCTTCTGTGCATCAGCCTCAGCACCCTGATCGGAAAAATATCTTACGACATTCTCAACATCTCTTCTCAGCAAATCCTCCGCCTCAGGATGAGAAACATGTACACCCTGCGAAAAATCTATCCAGACCAAATCTTCATCATCAGTAACCAGTATATTGTACTCCGAAAGATCGCCGTGAACAAGCTCCTCCTGACTCCAAAGAGATCTTATATCATCCAAAACAACATCTAAGGCTTTGTCAGGGTTCTCAATCTCAACCTGTTTAAGCTTGGGAAAAGCGGAAAAGTCACGACCCATAAACTCCATCACCAGAATATTCTTCTGAAATGCGATTGCCTCAGGACAGTTCAAAACATTCTCAGCCTTCTTCAGGTTTTTAAACTCCTTTTTACACCACTCCCTGATGACCGACCTTCTGTCGCTTTTAAAGTTTCTAAACCGGCGGTCACCTCGAAGATAACGCTCAAGATCACGAAACCCTCCAGCCCTGTTCATATATATCTTTAACAAAATCCTTCCGCGCTCAGGGCTGTCAGCTAGAAACACTAGAGACTCCTTACCAGACTCCACAGTACCGTAGATCTTATCCAAAACATTTCTCTCCTGCAGCTTGATCAAACTCATCAACGCCTCATGGTCTAAGACGTTCTCAAAAACCTTTCTTGCCTCTGAGGAATCAAACATCTTCCTCGCCTTCTCTTTTTCACGATCACGACGGTAAATATCCTCAGACACTACAAACACCTTAAAACAGTTGAAAACGATTCAGTAGTTTCTTCCAAGCTAGTGTAAGTTTTTCTAGGCTGAAGATCGATTAATGTGCTGAAGGATTTGGTTGAACTAGAGAATTCTATGGATATGGTTTCAAACGCACTGTAATCAGATACTCTTTTCACAGGTAGTCCTAGTTTAACTCAAATTTATCGGTTTTAGAGGAACTCCTTTACGGCATCTAGATATCCTTCGTCTTCAAGGTATCTTGTCTCAGCGTTGCTGTAGCTGTGTACGACATCTCCTTTCTCATCTCCCTGAATATCCCATGGCTTAACCATTACAAGAGAATCTCTCTTAACGAATAGACCGCGTTTCTTGCTGCCTGGAATCCTGCATATTCTTTCGTTCTCATCTGTACAGTAAACCCTGTACTTGCCTCCACCCTCTTTTCTCAGTACTACACCAAGAACTTCTTTTCCTTCAGGCTCACGTACACGGCCTACTCCCTCTTCTTCATCTTCTGGCATAGAATGATGTCATTTAACGAATTTTTTAAACTGACTTATTCCAATTTTCAATTAGAACATGGGAGAACGTTAAATTCGACTATCGGTGAGATTTTATTAATGAAAAATTTAGTGAAATTTATCATTATAGCTGGCGCTTTAGTGCTTGCTGCGTCCTTTCCCGCGATAGCTCAAGAATTGCGGGATTGTGAAGGGATTGAGTATAATGGTTCAGGTACAAAGTCAGAACCTTACTTGATCGAATCATATAATCAACTTGAGTGCATACCCCAAGGTGCTTCGCAAACGTATGCCTTGTCTAAGGACATAAGAGCAGTATCAGATAGCCGAGGCGAAGAATTTGAACCTATTGACAGCTTTGGAGGGAATCTGTATGGGAGAGACCACACAGTCTACGGCATAGTAATTAGCGATGAATCAGGGGCTGGAATGTTATCTGAAATAACCGACGGTGGCTTAGTCAAGAATCTTACGATAAGAAACGCGTCAGTGGCGGTCGAAGAATGGAATGCCGGAATTTTGTCAGGTATAAATAGAGGTCAAATATCAGGAGTAAAGACATACGGGGTAATCGATGGGGGGAGTTCAGTTGGTGGAATTACAGGTAAAAACTACGGAAATATAAATAGGAGTCAGTCCGAATCGTCTATTTCCGGTGATTATTATGTGGGGGGTATAGTAGGTGAAAACATGGAATCTGGGAATATAACCATAGCCTATTCAAGGAGCCAAATTAACATAGTTGGTGAGGTTGGCGGAGGCTTCGTAGGACGTAACGGCGGAATCATCTCTTCATCTTACTCGGCGTCTAATGTCAGCTCAAATGGCTGGAATTACTCTGGCGGCTTTATGGGAATAAATTCTGGTAATATAAGCAAAACGTACTGGATTCGTGATTCAATTCCTTCATCCTACCGATACAGCAAAGAACTTATTTATCTTAACAGCTCTAGACTTAAGGAAAGTCAAATGAAGGGAAAAGCATGTGAGATGAGGTGGTTAAATTTCTCCGAGAACTGGGATGCAAACAACGATTCATTTCCATCGATACAGGATGTCACGGCATACGAGAATGAATCAAGAAATTGTACATACGCCGATGAAAAAACTGGAGGTCTTCAGGTAGAGTCATTTATAACCTGGATAGGATTATTAATTTTCCTGTTCATAGATTACAAGCTTTTAGTCTATGTAGATAGCAGGTTATGACCTGGATTAGTCTATTCTTACTGAGACCACATTCCTGTAGACTTCCTGTCCTGCTTCCTCACCTACAAGCTCGTAACTCCTCTTAATCTCGGGATCGTATCTTTCCCTGAGCATCGACAAAATTTTCTTATTTATCCTCTCCGTGGAGAGATAGAAATCATAGCCGTGTTCATTTGCATCTATGTTTGAGAGAAAATCTTTTCTCGTCTCATTTGTGGCCTCTGCAGCCCTGTCCGCAATCTGATTTGAAACAGGTTCAAGATCCTTGCTTCCTCTCAGCTGTATCTTAACCTTATAGAAACCTCCCTGAAACTTTGAACAATCAGAACACTGATCCTCCTTAAAATCAACCTCAGTATCATACTCGGCCTTAATCTCACCTTTGAAAGCGTGTACCCGCACATGCATCTGATCCTGCTCCTCCCAGAACTGAAGCTCCATCTCAACATCCTCCTCAGAGAACTCAGCAAACTTGGCACCTAGCTGCTCCTGAATAGAATACTCCTCTACCCACTGACCGGACTTACGCATCCTACCGCAGACACCACACACTGTTATCTCTACCTTAGGAGGGATATCAAGCAATTCGTTCTTCTTGGGATAGCAATCGGCGCAGAGCTTTTTCTCACCGCCATAAAGCTGTCCCGTCTCCTTCCCACACATAGGGCAAAACTTCGAAAACTCCATTACAAAACCGTAAATACCCTTTGAAGCTTTTATAAATCGAAGCTGAGCTTATCGCCCTCACACAAATCCAGGTCATCAAACGACTCAAGCAAAAACTTTGAGTCTACGCAAGGCCTGTAAAGCTTCCAAGTCCTCGGGTCAATACCCCAAGGCTCGGCCCTGTAAGAATCCACCACAACCCTGTCAGCATCCAAAAAATATAGATGCAAAGGCTGAGGCACAAGCATCATATCGATAGCAGGCTTTCTTTCACCGGAAAACACAAACAACATCTTGCCCTCAGACCTCCTTGAAAGACCCCAAGACTTCTTTAACAGAGAATCAGCTACCTCGGCTTCAACTTTATCTCCATTAAACCAGACATCTACCTTCGTCATGATTACGAACAAAGCTCAACGACTATAACTTTATCCAGGCAAATAGTTTATCGGTCAAAGACTGATCGGCAATCTATCTTGTAATCTCTGAGACTTGCCTCTTCTTGAGGTAATTAAGTGCTATAGTCAGAGCCACCATAACAGCCGAAACATACATGAAGAATGATGAACTCTTACCCATAGCCGTATACCCCAACAAAGGGATGATAAATATGTTGAGAGCCACCATAAACTTCAAAGACTTCCAAGAATTTACCATGTTCTTGCTCGGGTTCAAACCTGCAAAGTAGAAACTCACAGCACCAGTGTACAAGCTTATGACGTTCGCTAGAATCAGTCCAACAAACACTCTACCTCCGTTAACTGCGTAAAACAACAGTACAGAGACAGTACATAGAACATAGGAGATGAGCTTGAACGTATTAATCTTCTGATTGACAATATCACCCATGGAAACTGGCAGATATCCGTAGTCCTCAGGTGAATCATATGTGGTCAGCCAGTTGAACACGTTAACCATCGATATACCCAGTATCACGCTAAACGACAGCAAAGCGTTTTCCAATAGGTATCCTGCGACAGGAATGTAGTTTGCAGAAAACCAGTAAAGACCTATTAACGCACCTATACCAAAGAACATTTTAAGGACGCCTCCTGAGCTCCTGAAAAGGTCCAGGACAGACTTGTTGGTGATAAAGGATCCAGGAACATCGGAATAACCAAAACGGATAGTTCTTGAAAAGCTGTAATCTATCCTGTCCAGCATAAGAGGTACGACCTCACCCAGCATAAAAGCAATGAACATAAGACCCACGTACCAGATCAAGGCCGTATCAACAAACAACACTCCCAACCCGATCGGTACAAGGTACAATGAGAAATAGAATATCAGATTTTTCACGAAAAAAGCAGTAATAGACGTCTTTCCAGACAGAGGTAGGGTTCTGGAACTGTATATCACAAACGTCTTGTCAGATAAGACGTTCTTTGAGGCATCCCTCCCCATAAAAATTGATGAAGCAGCCGCCAAACCAGAAAAAAGCCCGAAAACAACGATTAAACTGCCAACTACAGCGCTGGAACTGTTCAAATAAGTTCTCATTAAACCTAATCCCCCAAACGCTATCAGAAAATTCAAAATAGGTGTTCCCAGTATCTTATATTTACCGAAAAGATCTGTATGAAGCCTCCACTCCTCAACCAGCATCGAATCTATAAGATTTCTCAAGTCCTTCATACGGTAATATTTCCAACCCGTGTATAAATCGTTGGCGTTCTAGCATGAGCCAGGTTTGAATAAATCGGAATGTTCAATGAAGGAGCGTCTATGGGAATCCCTCATTTTAACTTTGTGCTGACCAGACTTTGTGGTAATGGAGTATGAAAGTGGAGTTTGTAATATTAACCAAGAAGAATCAAAGAAGAGATACTTGACAGGTGGACTCAGCCTCACTGCAGGACTTGTCTTTAGCTACGGCTACACCGTAATGTCTTTCCCCAGCTACTACCTCATATTCGGGCTGATAGCGTACACCTCAGGTTTTGTAGGCTTACTGCAGGGCAGAAAAAACTTCTGCGTTAAACACGCAAGGCAGGGAACACAAAAAACCGGAGAAGAATCAGAAGAAATCCAAGATGAAGACAAGGTAGAGGAAGACAAGGATAGAGCAAACAAGATCCTACTGAAATCTGCCTTAGCAGGATCAGCGATGACTCTTCTAGTTTACCTCACAAAAACTACTTTTTTCTAAAGAAGAATGCTCCGAAGAAATATCATTTGAGATACTTGTGATGTCATAAATTTCCTGTCTACTTTAGGTTGGCTTCCAAAAATTCCAAGGTCTCGTTCCAAGCGTCCTTAGTTGCGTTTGGCATGTAAGATTCGCCACTAGGATTCGCAAAGGCATGAGATGCACCCTCATACATCTCAATCTGTTTACTAACACCCAGCTCATCCAGACTTGAGTTAAACTGTCTTATGCTTTTTTGACCTACAACCTGATCCTCAGTTCCGAATATACCTAAAACAGGCTCCTCAATATTGCTTAACTCGGTTTTATTATCGGTCAGCGTCCCGTAATATATCACTGTTCCATCCATGGAAGTGTTACTCAGAGATAGTTGGAGACTTTGACCTCCGCCAAAGCACCAGCCCAGGCTTGCTATCTTATCAGTAGTTGTATCTTTGTTTCTCATTCCGTGGACAGCGGACTGCATTTTTGAGACCGCCTCACCAGGATTTTCTCTAACCTCGTTAGACAGGGTCAAAGCCCTGGAGCTGTTTCTAGCTACCTCGCCATCATACAGGTCAACGGCGAAGACAGAATAACCCTTACCTGCAAGAATATCAGCCATATCACGTATATTCTGATTTAATCCCCACCACTCATGAATCATAATGACAGACGGGTACTCCTTACTATCATCCGGTCTTGCGTAATAACCTGGTGTGCCGTTTAAGCTGGTGTTTTGACCTCTTATAGACTTCAACTCCTCGGCAGCAAACACATCCGCATTATTATCCGAGACGGTTACTTTACACATACCTGACTTATTGATCGCACCTGGCTGACAACCCATATGGCTTTCCTGATTAACACTTGAATTATTCAAAGCATTGGAACCAACAGATGATATCCCTTTATATACGTTAGACTCCTGAGAAGTATTTCCGATACCTCCTGTACAGCCACTCACCACAACAACAGAAAACACAAAAACAACTGGTAACAACCTATCAGTATCCATATACAAATGACTATGACAAAACGTTAAATTAGTCCATAGAGCCAAATGACAGATTCGAATATCTGGATGTACTCAAAAGGCGCTTGGCTGAATTTATTGCTGAGAGGTACGCCCGCACAGGGATTTGAACCCTGGATCTGCACCTCCGCAAGGTGCCGTCTTTC
>ERZ1034564.162-NODE-162-length-9623-cov-10.774979_pt1 | contig 9623 bp, 14 predicted proteins | sample MGYA00520653_ERZ1034564 | MGnify/ENA primary metagenome ERZ1034564 (study PRJEB33760, sample SAMEA4777720) | hypersaline lake metagenome | biome: hypersaline environment; feature: brines | place: Spain | collected 2014-08 | depth 0 m ...
GGAGAGGTGCGAACGGACAAGCGTGGGCGTGTAACGATTCCGAAGGAGGTACGCGACCGCTACGGCGAGAAATTCCGCCTCGTTGAGCTGGACAGCGGTATCAAACTGGTGCCGATCCCGGACGATCCACTGGAGGAACTACGAGCGGCCGCTTCCAATGAGCTTCGCGAGGCGTCGCTCGATGATCTCGAAGAAGCGGCTCGCGAAGAGGCAAGCGAACAGGCCAGCGAACATGTACGCTGATCTCGACTTCTGGCTGGCGCTCCTGAAAGACGGCGACTGGCTGACCGATCGCGCCGAGTCACTTCTCAAAGAACACGAGGACGATCTTGAGGTTTCGCTGGCGACGTTCATCGAACTGTTCCTCGTCGAAGAACGGCTCTCCTTCGACCGCGAACGTGCCGTGACGGCCATTCTCGAATTGGCGACATACGAGGGCAACCCAAATGTCGTGTATCAGGCCTCGGAGAACATCGATGAAGGGTTGAACACGTTCGATGCGTTCCACGCGGCGCTCTCCAGTGGCAGCATCATCTCCAGTGACCGGGCGTATGACGAACTTACTGGCGTGAATCGTATCCGGCTCGAACCCGAGGAGAACGAGGATTCGGCGGCCTAAGTCCACATCATCCCCCGATCCACGTTCTCCTCCGGATTGTCGCGAACGATTATCTCACCACACACCAACGCAGCCCCGGAAAAATCGACGGAACCTGTCAGTCCTCGTCGTCTTCAAATCCCTTCTCCTCGGCCTCCTTGCCGGTGAACTCTTCATCAAACCATTACCGCCGCACCTCCATCTTCTGCTTCTTGCTGAGTTTGTCTTAGAGCGTTAGAGCGTTAGCAATACTATTGATGCTGCCATTGAGTGGACCAAATCCTCCGATATGTGTAGTGGCTGCTGTGATGGTCGGTGTTGGCGCTCATTGCTTCGACAGTGGCGAATGAGTATCTTGACAGGAACGAATCATTTTAATTATAACACGATACACATATTACTGCTATAGGTTCTGATAATAATGTCATGACCCTGATTGAGCGTGACCCTAGCACAATTCTTCACTGTCGTGTGATGCTTCACGAAGACCTCATATTGTCACGACTGATGCTCTCATTCGTACCGTCGCTAAAAGATCACGACTGTGTTTCTATTCGACTATTGCCGAAAGAGTGTGACGTATGACGACAGGTCATCAGAAACTAGACAATCATCGTTGGATAATCGTGGTTTGTATCCTGATTTGCGTGAGCATCCTTGTGGTTATCCTTGTATCCCTTCCTTTCTTTCTGCAGATTGTCTCTGGCGGAGCGTATTACTCAACGACCGAATCGCCATTGCCAGTCAATCAGTCAGCTGAGTTTGAGCCAACGCAAACAGCGAGTCTAAATCAGTCTCAGTCCCCCGAAGACGCGACGTTCAGAGTCACTGTGGAGAATGAGACACAATACACGGTGAGTCGTCAGGATGCTGTTGCAAACCCATCACACAGTCTGCAACCAGCAGATGCACGGGTCATTGGCACAACACTGGTCATCTATGAAGAATCACTCAATAAGAGTAATTCGGACACACTGTCCCCAAGCGTTGTCTCAACGGGATCATACACCGAACAATGGAATATCACAATCCCAATTGACCGCGTTGCTGTGTATCATCCATATCAAGAACACCCCTATGTCAAGTCGGTCGAGTCAAATTGAGTCACAGACACGCCCCGTGAGAGTTGGTGTGAGCAAGCGATCGACAGGATCCCTCCTCATGTACTGCGCATTGATATGTCGACTTGCACAAGATAATAACGCTCACTCAATACTCAGCCGCTGTTTTATTTCACACCCTCAGTATCAAAGAGCATTCTTCCGCCAGACTTCGACGTTCGCGTCGATGACTTCGAGTGCAGCCATGCTCCCGGCTGCCTCGCCCTTCTCAAAGTCCTCTTCTACCTGTCCCATCTGGTTAGTCACATGGGCAAAACAGACGACTGGCTGGTCACGGACAGTAGCAAACGTGTACAGTGCCGCGGCTTCCATCTCGACAGCGAGTATTTCATCGGTGCGAGCGCGCTCGATCGCCAGTTCTGTCTCACGGAAGGGTGCGTCAGTTGTCCACGTCGTACCGGTGTGAACCGGCTGTGAGACGTCTGTACACGCTTTTTCAACTCGCTCCTGTAGTTGGTTATCAAGCGAGGCGTATCGTGTCGGTTCACGGTAATGATAGCTCGTTCCTTCGTCACGCAGTGCTTGCTCTATCAACACGAAGTACGGCGGGTCCCCGCGAGAGTGGATCTGTCCCGAAGATGTGATACTGACGAGAAATTCACACCCGGTCGTGAACAGTTGCTCTGCGACGAGAACGGCGAATGGGGCACCGACCGCGCATCCGATGATACCTACTTGTGAGCCCCGCCGCTCGGTCGTATACAGCTTTGTGTGATAACCAGGCCACGTCTCCAGTTCTGATGCCTCCCCTCTGTCACGGAGGTGCCGGAGGATATCCCCGTCCGGGTCAAGCACGCAGATATCCGGCATCTCTTTATCCGGGAGATTCTTCTGCCGACGAGCTTGCTTTATTAATGACGCTGGTGAGAAGACCGATTGCTCGTCGTAGGCTTTTGCCCTCTGAAGTGGAAACTGTGAGGAGTGTTCGTCTGACATAGATAAAACTCCAGTTAAATGTTCAAAGACCCATCGCCATCACAAAATGAACCGATTGGTGAACTATCCTGCCCACTTGGATCTACAGGCGGAACAGACCGAGTGCCTCGGGGCTTAATAGTACTTCATGAAATATTTTGAACCATCGGTCCTACGCAACAGTATCAGCAGCTACTCTATGACAAGATTTTGAATTGAATTCCTCAGTAAGTTTTCAGGAGCATCAGACCCCGAGGCGGTTCACAGCGGATTCTTGAAGCAAGGACTTCGTAATTCTCAGATGCACTTTGTAGACACAACCGCAGCGTCCATTATTCGGAGTGCTTTTAGAGATTCTCGCAACTGTCATTGCTCTTGGACATCTTCACGCCCCATTGCGTCTTGACAAGAGACAGAATCTGATTTTCGATACCCACGGTCACCGGGAGGCGGTTATCAGTAGATACAATTTCTATGTATGGATAGTTCTGCCAGTTTTAACAGTTCGGGGGGTCCCTATTTTATCTAAATCCCCTCGGTCAAGTGATCTGGGACGCTGGGGGGTGTCTCGTCATCCAAAGTGCGTTTCGCTCTCTCGAACGAGCATGAGGCACTCGACCTGCTCCGTCTGTAGAAAGATTACGGAGCCAACCACCCGTAGTATGGCGATACTGTTTCTACTACCGGTTGGAGTACTGACGTGGTGCTGGCACTTCGGGTATGCCCACCAGACACGAACAAGATTTTCTTATACCCTCGCTCCGCGGCTACGAGCGACATCTCGTTGAGGTAGTGGTTCCGCAATGTCTCACAGACTTCACATCACGACGACCGGGAGAACGTCGCAGTCCCACGGCAGATGACCGCCCCGAATCCATCTGAGATCCTGAACGTCGAGGGGGTCTGCACCTCGTTGTCTCTCGCCGACCCCCTCACACAGCAGCAGATTGAGTTTTGTTTGACCCCACTGGTGGTCTCGTCTCGATCGCGATTACATGAGAGGGTTCGCGCGGAATGAGCGAATTCCTCTGGAATAGGTGTCTTGCAACAGTTCTCACGCTTCGCGTAATCGTTCTACACTCAGAGGAAACTCTCCCGAGCGTATATAAACTCGTCCGGCGCTACACTCGTAATCTCTTCACGGCGCAACCCAGCATAGCCCGTGCACCAAGCCGGAAGGCAATCTCTCACCTGAGGGACTTCGACTCACCAATGATGGCATCGACCTCATCATTTTCGTCGGGCTGGTTTAACCGGACTCGCTTCCTGTTTCGTTCGTCGTAGTTGTCGAGTCGAATTTGGGATCAACCAGCTACGCCTACATATTAATCCATGCAAGACTACCCGTTCAGGGGCATCTGAGCGTTTGGTCGAGCCGAATCAGTAGTGAATCGCCTCGGGGTCAAGTCCCGGAGCACTCGCTTTGCTTTCTCTGTAGAATTGGAAGAAATCATACCCCGGCGCTTAGCGGTCAGTATGACTGTGGTCTCAGTGTAAAACCCCGCGTATATATCATTGCGTATATGTCCTATTTTCGTTTTACAAGCGGTACGAGGCGAATGCCACGGGGCTTTGATGTGACCCCGTGGATGAAGCCGACAGCTCGTGACACAAAGCATTAAATCGAACTATCGCAAATAGACACGATGTGACGGTACGATCCGTGTCTGGCTTAGTCGGCGAAAACAAGCCGGGTCAGGCGCCCCGCCGTCGCCACCAACTACGAGTAGGAGTGGGAGACTCCGAATCCACGCCTGCGGAGACTGCGCTCCCTGTGGATACACCTGTATCTGCAAAGCGCGTTCACCAGACTCCGTCTGGTGGGCTGTCAGACGCAGTCTGACAACGTCGTGGAAACAGGAAGCCTCGGGGTCGGGGCTTTGATCTTGATACTGATGTTGATGTGACCCCGAGGCACTTCACAGACAACTATATGTATTTTACATACAAATAGGGCTATTCTGTATGTGTTCGAAGCGAGCGCAGATTGCGTCGATATCCGTGCGGACGTGAGTATATCATCAAAAAACACGATCTTATGATCAATAGCAACTCATGAGCTAATTATCACACATATTAAATAAGAGCGTAATTCCAAAATCGGAAGTAAAATATGAGATCAATAAATCAAAGTTAACTAATTAGTTAGAAATAATACGCAACAAAGACTAAATAATAGATAACTAGTAGCAAGTGGAATTATATAATTATTCTCCGGCGACCTCCAATTGCGATATCCGACGTATCGAGAGCTGAGTTGGTAGTTGGTAGTTGTATTTACCTCATCGTATCATATATTCTGTGGTGCTGTGTTCTTCTCTGCATCTCAAGAGAAGCATTCATTCACTAGTTGAGCGTGTTTGACTATCCGGGTTCCTGTCATTGTTTGGAATCATTAATCAAATTTTGTTCCTAATTAACTCATGATCAAGTTTGACCCAGAGAAATTAAATGATAAACCCGAACATTACTTCGAAGAGATTGAGCAGGTGGACTTCTTTGCGGTAGCCCCTGACCGCGAGGATGAGCAAATAAGCGTCAAGACACCAGCAGTGAAACCTGATGACCTATGGACCGATATTAACGCCGAGGAGTTTGACCGAATACTTGACCGCCTCACCGACCTTCTGACATCGGCCTATGTAATCACATACTGGACATCACTGTCCTCCGGAGAAACTGAGGAGGTCGAAATACTGTACGAACATCCCACAGTTGGGGCTGGATATGACACCTGTCGTGTCTCGGTGTCAGAAGACGCTGGATGACGGATGACATTTTCTCGGAATTAAATGGAATCAACCTCGCTGAGTGCCTCTGTAGTGACATCGCTTAGGTCCGTGTCCGCGGTCCTGGCGGAAACGTTCATCAACTTCAACATGCGAATACCGCTCACGAACCATCTCCTCCGAGTTATCGAGGCAACAGGCAGCCACAGTATATCCGAATGCCTGGACGAAAACCTCACCCATCCCGCGGCTTCCGTGAGTCGCTGGAGCATTGAGCGGGCGGCGTCCATCGTGGTCGACGGTGATTGTATATTCTTATTGAGTGCCAGTATGAGATCCTGAGCGTACTCATCACGTAGCCTCTCAATTGCCTCCGATTGCTCCTCTCGGTCGACTAACTCCTACTCCTCCTACACGAACTCTGCGAGCGTCCGCTGATCGAGTATCGGAAACACGGGCTACCACTCCGTCGGCGGATCTAGCAGTTTTCGGTAGCTGCGCAACGGGGAAATAACGGGATTGGGCATGGAGGCAGCATCCCACTGCTGCTTCTTCCGATAAACATCCATACTCCCGTCCTCGAGGTCGATGTCCTCCCATCGCACGCCACGGCGTCACGTCGGGATCACAGAGAAGCTCACCCACGCGGACAGCCGTGTACGCGAGGACGACCACGAGCACCCGGTCCCGGGCTGCCTTCAGCGCCGCGTACTGGGCTCGTTGCTTGTCGAGTTGGTCCACGTCATCGGGAAGGGGGTGTGGTGTATGCCTCGATGACCTCACGCGCCTGCTCGTCGACGTGTCGGGTGAGTGGGTGGCGCTGCTCAGGCGTCCAGGCCTGCTGGTAACCAGGCTTCCGGCTGTCGTCAGGCAGCGGCGCGGTCGCACCCGCCCGCTGGGCGTAGTGTGCTTCGAGGTACCCTTCGTTGACGTACCAGCCACACCACGCCGAGATGTAGGCGTAGTAGGTCTGGACGGTGTTCTGCTCGAGCCCGTGATCGCCGGCGAGGTGGTGGGCATACTCATGGAAGACTCGCTCGTCGAGGTCCTCGAAAGTCGGGTCACGGTCGATGTCCTTGGGAGTGATCCCGGTCCAACCGTCGTCGCCGCGCTCGACAAGGCCTACTCCGCAAATCGGGCGAGCTCGTGGGTGGCGTTCCGGCGGTAGTTCCCGCCCTCGCCGCCGCGACTTTTTCCTTTCCCTTGTCCTGGAGATAGCGCTCGAAGGAACTCCGTAACGGCCGTGCTGCGGGTTCCTGTCCGATGGTATCGTCGATTATGCGGAATCAGGTTCCTCCGAATCGTCCAAGTATGAGATTGTAGCCGACGTAACCTGGTCGGTGAATTCGTCGGTGACCGAGCCCTGCCGGTCGGCGACGTGGAGATCGTCTTTCAGCGTCGCGACCGTCCACGGCAATACGAAACTCTGCTGGCTGGGTTCCCCACGGATCAATGCCTCGCTCGGCACAGCGAAGTTGCCGGGGTGGTGGGATTGCGTCGCAAACGCGACGGCAATCGATTCCTCATCGGAATAAGGCATCTGCTCGCCGGAGACGACCAGCCACGGGCGAGGGTTCCCACCATCCGTTTTGAATGGATCGGGACCCAGACGACGGTTCCGCGTTCAGCCATCCAGAATCACGACTCTTCGTCATCTTGCTCGGTTGTTGAATCGATAGAGCCAACGGCGGTCTCCATCCAAGCCTCGACATCGTCGTCGGAGAACCCGGCTTCAATGTCGTCGGCTGTGGTGGCACCGTGCATCCCTGTTGGATGCGACCGCGTGTTCGGGGTCAGCGACGGTCTAGAACCGGTCGCGGTGTTCGACGAGGTCGTGTTCTTCGAGCCGCTTCAGCGTGGGACCGACGCTTCTCTCGGGCACGTCGACGGTGTCGACAATCTCCCGCTGGCGAAATGCCTGGTCGGCGTGCTTGAGGAGGAAACGATAGACCGCACCCTGGGCGGTATCCGGCGCAAGGTCGGGAAGCGAGGGGCCGTCCTCGTCGATAGACCGGAAGTCCTCTTTCGAGATGGCCATCTTGAATATTGCCTTGTATGAGAAGCTATTAGATCTTATCGACGGAGGTCTCGACGAACACGATGGTAGTTATTGCGCGCCGTCGACGATCTCCACCTGTCCCTCGAATCTGTGTTATCGAAACTCGTCTGGTGTGATCGTTTCGAGATACTCGACGCTGACGTACCGGAATTCGATATGGTCGCTGAAGCCATATTGAGGGAGGAGCATCTTTGCTGCCCGTCCCGCCGGTTTGTCGGTTGTCAAGAGAACAACGTGGTCTGCCTGCCCAGTATCGAGTACCTGAGCAGCAAGCCCCACGAGTGCCGTGTCAGCTTTTTCGATGATATCCTCGTCGCGGTCGGTCTCGTTGGCGATAACTCGCCGTGCGTCGTCCATCACCGTCGAGACGAGTGGATTGGCATAGTCGAGTTCGTCGGCGACGATGATCCACCCCTCCTCGAATCCATCGGGATAGGGAATGTTCCCTGAGGGGTACCCCTCGGCTGCAGGATCGCCCCCGAGCTCTTCGTAGACGCGCTGTGGAATACGCAACGAAACACCAGCCTGTTGGAGGGTCCGACGGAGTCGTTGAAATTTATCCTTATCCGGTCCACCACACCGGACGAAGACGCCGGTATCAGCGATATAGACTGTCGTCATACAACCGCGTCGGCGTACTCAGACACAACCGGTTCCAGCGCCTGAAGAATAATCTCGGCTTCAAGCGGTGAAAGATCAAGTTCCCGGGCTGCAATCCGGTGGTTGACCGTACCATCGACGTACTCGTAGGCGTACTTGAGCGCGACAGCAAGACCGTCAAGACCGTGACGCTCAATGTAGACATCAATATCCTCATCCTCATCACGACGGGCAACGGCGGCGATAAGTGCAGGCGTGATTGTTTGGGTTTCTTTGTCCGTCGAGAGTGTGAGTGCAATCGACTCGGCGTCGTATTCGTACGGGCGCTGCTTACGGGTTTTCTCCACTAAGCCAGCTGCTTGGAGGTTCTGCACGTAGTCGTAGGCGGTCCCCTGTGGAATGCCGAGTTCGTTGACAAGCTCGGACACGGTGATCGGACCGTGCTGCAAGATGTGGGCGTACAGCCGAGAAAGCGCCGGCTTTTCGAGGAGGTCGGCGACCGTCTGAAGCTGCTGAATCGGTGGTCGGTCTGATCGGGACGGTGATTGCGCCATCTCAGTTATGAATTATCGATAATTCAAAATAAGACTTCCGACAATAGAGCGGAACTCGCAACCGATCCGGCTCCCGCTGAGAGTCAGTTGCTCGCAGCGGCTTTACCCCGGTGACAGCGGCTTCATAAGGCGGTTGCAGCATCCATGCTCCCTTGACGGGCGGCGGGGAAATTCAAAGTGACCTGATTACTATTCTAATTACAACCAAATGGTATCAGCCCAAAGTGCCAGCTTTTCGAGTCTACAAGCCCTAATAAGCCAAATCACATATCGATATACCAAAACTGAGCCGGCGGTCTCAGCTGAGTCCACCGTACTGAGGAGGAATCCGGCATCTCTGAGGCTGCTATTAAGATGTTCTAGAATAGTACTCTATTTTAGCTGAGCATAGAGGGTCGCGTTCGGATCACCGCCTTGATGCGGGACGGACATCCGTTAGCTGTTGACCTCGGCAGGCTCTGTCGTCGGAGCGAGGAAGTCCCATTCGCGGATGGCGAAGCCAACGATCTGGATACGTCGCTGAAGATGTCCCCACTCACGGGCAATACGTCGATGCTGGTCGTGTTGGGGTGGTTGAGGACGGCGCGGTACTGAATGCTGATGTCGACGTAGTGGGTTGGGTAGTGGTCCTGCTGAGATTCGTGATGCTCGCGAATCTCGAATTCGATGCCTGAACGGTCGGCAATCGTATCGAGGACCGCTCGGAGCTCCTGTTTGGACCCCCGGTACTCTCCTTCGACGCCAAAATCGAGGTCTTCCGAGAATCGCCACGACTGCGGGAAATACAGCTTGGACAGCGCGGTCCCGCCTTTGAACAGGAGGTTGTCGCCGTAGCCGCTCGTGAAGATGCCCCAGAGGAGCCACGAATTGACGTAGTTCTTTTCGGCGTACCCTTGCCGAACGCCCAGTTCGCGAGCGAGAATCCGGAGCCGGTCCTGACTGATCATCGCGATCAGGACTCCGCCGGCTCCAGCATGGCTGGCTCGACGTTGATTCGGAGGCGATACGTACTGTCGGTCGATCCGGTGTCGGGCCGCGTCGGGTCCA
>ERZ1034564.165-NODE-165-length-9487-cov-5.007634_pt1 | contig 9487 bp, 8 predicted proteins | sample MGYA00520653_ERZ1034564 | MGnify/ENA primary metagenome ERZ1034564 (study PRJEB33760, sample SAMEA4777720) | hypersaline lake metagenome | biome: hypersaline environment; feature: brines | place: Spain | collected 2014-08 | depth 0 m ...
ACCCATGATCGCTGGTTGGCGGCTGGCGTAAAGTCGGTCGTCGCCTCAGCACAGTGTGTTTCGACAACCCGCAACGTTCGTCGAATACGGTAGTCGTAGGCATGGGTTGGATACAGCCATTCGTAGAGCCGGTACCACAGCGGGAAGTCTGCGGCATTAGTCGTCGTCAGTGTTGCTGCCGCGACAGCGTCGGTCGTCCAGTCGCCGCCGTCAACGTACCTGACTGCGTCCTGTTTCTGTTTGTCCTGCGTGTACAGTGCGATGAGTGTTTGCCGCAGTGCGTCCTCGATGGGGGTCTCCGCGCTATGTGCGTTGGCTGTCTGTTCAAACGCTGTCGTGAGCCGCTCACCCGTGATCGACACGTCGCGAGTCGGTGTTTCGACCGACGTGGTGTCGAACTCGGTGTCGGCATCGCGGCCGTTCCAGAACCCGAATCCGACCAATCCAATGACCGCGAGCAGGCCGCCAGTTAGCAGGACAATGCGCCGATCGCCAAGCGCCTCGGTTCCCTGGGTGAGTGGCTCGGTCAGGCTGTCTGGCAGGGCCGACGGGCGGTAGCCGATCAACAGCGCAAAGCCGACTGTCAGACTCACACTCCCAACGAGCGCGATACTACGAGCGGTGGGTGTCTGGCTCATGGGTCGTCGTCCTCCGAGGACTCGGTGATCTCTGCGAGAGCCTGTCGGGCTGCCTCAAGCCGTGAGTCCCCCGGTGATTGCTGGCCGTACTCAACAGCCCGATACAGATCTGTGAGGTAGGTGACCGGTTGGCTCGGAACCCCCTTCTCGATCGCGTACTGGCCGATCTCAGCGGGCGTTCGGGTTACGGCCTGTGGGGGACGGATGAGCGAGACGAATGTCTGCCACATCGATCTGAGCTGTCGATCCGGGCCAGTCCCGCTGGCCTCACCGGGAGCCGCTTGCGCGTCTGCGTTGCCGGTGGCTGCTTGCCACCGGCGACGAAGGCGCTCCAGCCACGATCTGAGTGCGGCGACCAGTCGGCGTGGATCAAGCCGCTGCTGGATCTCACTCACTGGCAGGGCGAACACCGACCGCCACGCTCGGAGCCGGGCGAGAAGCCGCCTCATCGCGGTGGTCAACCGATCTGCCAGCCCCACCAGGAGTGTCGTTGCTCGCTCAGGGAGCCGCCGTAGAAACGCTCTAACGACCGCCAACCGGTCTGTCACCGAACCGCTGGTCACACCGCGACGACGAGCAGCAGTCACGATCCCGGCGATGAGGAGCAGTATGCCACCACCAACGAGAGCAGCGTTCCGATAGAGCCCGTCGATCTGTGTCTCACCTGTCACACCGGTCACCGTCGTTGCGACGAGAGCGGTGTCTGCGATCGGAAAATTGAGCCCAAGCGTGCCGTTTTCGTCTGTCTCGCCGACCGTCTCACCGTTGACACGGACTGACACCCCGTCGACCGGCTCTCCGGATCGTGTCACTGTCGCCGTCGCTGGCCCCGCGGGGAGCGCGATGCCAACCGGACTGACAGAGATGTTTGGTGTCAATGCCGTCGGCTCGTCGTTCGGCGTGTCAGCAGTTGGCGAGATGACTTCGAAGGTGGTTGACTCGCTCACGGCTCCTCGGGAGACGGTGATGCGGTAGGTGCCTGGGGTAACATCGGCCAAAGAGAGGTCGTAGTAGCCGTCCTGGTTTGTTGTTCCGACCTCGGTTCCATCGAACGAGACTGTCGCCTCACTGATCGGGATCTCCTCGACGCTGGCGACGACTCTGGCAGTCTCGCCGGCTCTTCGGTTGCCGACGACGGCGAGTGTTGCGTTTTTCGCCAGCGGATAGGTCGCTGTCGAGTCTGCTGTCTCCCCATCGACCTGGGAGGTCGCCGTATTCTCCGGTGTCAGTGGTGTCGCCGCACTCAGCAGTGGGAGGCTGTTGGTGATCACGCCGATTGAGGCCGCAGCGAGTTGACTCTCCTGCGGTGGCGGTGTGGCATCGGTGTATTCGGTCTGGGCGGTGTCGTCGCCGGCCCGAATCGTGACCCGATCGGTATAGGGTAGTGTGGTCTCGACGGCACCGGTTGCATCGGTCCACCCGACCCGCCCGTCGTTGACGAACACCGGAACGCCGCTGATCGACTCATTTTGCTTGGTGACACGCACTGACACCGGCGCGCCGACAACAGCCGATCGGTTCAACGAGACCTCGTACGGTGGGGCTGGTGTCGACACCGAAAGCTCGTCGGCTGGCGTGGGATCGAACCGAACCCAGCCGACATCCGGGAAGTACACCTCAACCCACGCGTGGCCGCGGTCGCTTGTGACGAGATACGTGTCATCGCCGACTGCTTTGCCATTTCGAAAGCCGACGACATATCGGGCGGGGACGCCTTGGCTCCGGAGCATGGCGGCCATCGTGGTCGCAAACTGCTGGCAGTAGGCGGCATCGACCTCAAAGAGCAGTTGATCGGCGATCGGCTGGCTCGGGTCGAGCGAGGTATTCAGTGAGTAGCCCTTGTTCGATTTGAGCCACCGCTGGACGGTTATCGCGCGGTCGTATCGGGTGTCTGTCCCCGCCAGAAGTTCACCGGTGAACTCGCCGACGCGGTCAGGTGTGTCGCTCGGCATCCGGGTGTATGTCTCGCGGATCTCCCGTGGTGTTTGGCCATCGGCGTTTCGAAGCACCGACGGCTGCCGCGGTGGGAGCACACTCGTTGCGGTGTAGGTCGTCTCCGCCGACAGCAGCTCGTCGGCTTGAACCCCGCCGGTCGCCGAGGCCTGCAGGGCTGGCTGGCTGTCGTCGCCGCGGAACGAGACTGATTCGGGCTGCCACGCCGTCGGTAGCGATCGACCACCCTCCAAGAGGGTGACATCGTAGGTGATCCGTCGGTTACCGCCGGTGCGGTCGTCGTTTGGAATCCCCTCATCGAGTGGGGTGGTGGCCCCGGCCTGCTGCCAGCCGGTGCCAGTGTAGGTCTCATAGGCGGTCTGTCGCCAGTAGGTGTTCACCGGCGATTCGACGGTAAACAATGGGACTTGGCTAGGCTGCTCGCTGAGGCTCCCGCTGATCTGAGCCGACTGTGGGGGGTTGGTGAGCGAGCCCCCGGCGGTCTGTCCGGGCGCGCCGATCCCGGTTGGCTCACCACTTCTAGCGGGCTGGCTTTCGCCGGACTCGCCGTCGCCGGTGGACTCCATGTCGCCGGATTGATCGCCGGCTTGCGTGCCAGCCGCTGGCCCGCCGGGCGATTGGGTGCCGGCGGGCAGTTGGCTGCCGTCTGGGAGTTGCTCGGCGATGGCTTCGTTTGAGCCGAAGATGTCGACAGTCGGGAGAAACGCGGCCGAAACCAGGAGGGCGACGATCGCGATCACGACCAAGATGGCCTCGCCGATCCGCCTGTCGTCGCCCATGGTATAGTAGCTGTCTCGGGTGCAGCGCAGGTAAATGTGACCCCTGGAACGATGAGTCGCGATCTGCGACGGTTGGGGGTTTGGCGTGGTTTGTGGGGGTCGGTGACTGCGAGCCACGGTTCGTTGTGCTGCCGCCGAGTAGTGTTTAGCCGTGACTACACGCGACCCTCGATAGAAAACTCAACATCTGTGGTTCATCATTAGTGTTATTGCTACCGTCGCAGCAGCATTATTCTGATGTAATTGTTGTGTAGAGCTATCTAATAGCAGCCACGTAGACGTGTTCATCCGGAGGCATGGGCTACTTGCCCGCGCTAGCTCGGCACAATCTGAGCGGTCATCTCGGCTACAATGATCACAACTACATAAAGATTCCAAACGGTGACAATGCGAACTGACTGTCTTTAGGCGATCCGGGTGGAAAGCTCAGCTAGCGGCATACGGTAGCTGAACCAGTTCAACGATAATTACGGCCCGCAGTGACCTGATCAATCTCTCAACGAACAAACACCTGCTGATTAGATGCTCACATAAACGGTGACACAAGGTTACTTTATCGATTTTTATATGTTCTTTTGATCAGTTTCAGGAGTTAATCGGGAAAACGCCGTTGTATACTGTTGATGCTCTGCCGGTGTCCAGCAGCCGATACTCGGTCTGTCAGTCACTAGTATAGCACGACGCCCCAGCCACGGGAGGCTCTGCCGGTCAATACCGCATGTCGCAGGCAATTCGTGGCTACCTAATCTGTGGTGTCAACTCGTCAGTGGGCGACCGTTGAGGGACTTCCAGATGGATCGTGGCGGTGTTAGCCAGGCAACTCGATCCGGATGGTGTTTCCGCCCGCATCATGCTGGTCGACATATATTGTTCCACCCAGCTGTGTGATTATCAGTCTGACAAGCCACAGCCCAAGCCCGCTCCCGTGATACAGCGGTGTCTCCTGCAATGAATCGGTTAATATACTTTTCTCGACTTCCGGGAGCGGCGGGCAGTTATCAGTGATGTCAATATGAACCAGCCCTGCGAAGTGGACAACACTCACCGTGACCGCTGCCGCGTCGGCATCAGCGTGGATAATCGCGTTTGTGATGAGTTCGATTATCGCCTTTTCAAGATCTGCTGTTGTATAGATCGATACCTCCGCCGGACAGTCAACTGTCACTGTTGCATCCGGGTGTTCGGCGGTGACCGTTGAAACGCTGTACTGAAGCAACTCTCGGAGGTCGATCTTTCGTGTCGTCGAATCGTCCCGTATTAGCGAGGTAAGCTGTCGTTGTTTTTCGGCTAGGGCAAGCAGCTCATCGCTTTTAGCCACGATTTCGTTTGCGTGTTCCGCAGCCTCCTCCGGCGGTATCGATCGGACCGCCTCGGCGCGACCGCGAATGACGTTCATGCCGTTGCGGAAATTGTGGCGTAACACCCGATCAAGAATGCTCAGATGTTGTTCTCGTTGTTTCCGAGCCGTGATCCTGTGACTGTTGATTACATATCCGCTAACCGCCGAGTTGTTGATCTGATCGTATCCGCTGGCTTCCATCCACTGCCACGATCCGTCCGCATGTTGTGCGCGATACTCAACCGGCTCGGTTGACGCTCCATCGTTTTGCAGCGACTCAAACCAGTGTTGAACGGCGTCGTGGTCATCCGGATGGATATACTCCCAGACGGAGTTGCCAACGACCTCATCGTGATCGTATCCCAGGATATGCTCGATCGAGGGGCTTTGATACTGGAACCGGCCATCCGCATCGACAACGGAGATCGAGTCGTTTGATTTCTCGACAAGCGCCTGAAACCGCTGTTCGCGTTCTCGGCGTTGGCTGATGTCCCGGCCGATGCCAACGAGGCCAATGATTTCGCCATCGGTATCGGTGAGCTGAGCCCCAGACCACTCGATAGGAACTGTCTCCCCGTCGGCTGTCTGAAGTTCAGCGTCGGCCGTTGTTTTATTACCCTGTAACGTCGACTCAATCGCCTCAGAGATCGATTCCTCATCGACATTCGGAATCAACTGTGTGACCGACATCCCGTCTAACTCTGCGGACGTGTACCCGGTCACGTCAGCCACCGTTTGATTCCACCGTTTGATCGTGCCGTCGGAATCAAGCACGTAGAACAGATCATCCAGACTATCAAGTGCTTGCTGTATAAACTCCCGTTCCGCCTGTAGCTCTTGTCTGCTTTCGGTGCGTTCTGTGACATCCTGCTGGGTGCCGAGATACCGGGTGAGCGTCCCATCATCGTCGTAGATCGGCGTCACCGTGAGGCGATTCCAAAACTCCGTTCCGTCTTTGCGGTAGTTGCGTAACTCAACGGTGATCGGTTCCTCGTTGTCAATCGCCTCCCGAAGCGCGGCGACCCGTGTCTCATCGGTGTTTTCGCCCTGAAGACATCGGCAGTTTTGCCCGAGTATCTCCGTCGTCGTGTACCCAGTCAGTTCTTCGTAGGCGTCATTTGCGTATATGATCGGATTGTCCGCCTGTGATGGATCCGAAAGCGTAATGCCGATATTCGCGTTGTCGATAGCCTGCTGGAGAAGCTGTAGCTCCCGTTGTCGTTCTCTTTTGTCGGTGACATTCCGCGTTGAGCCGGCGATATACTCGACGTTCCCACCGATGACGACCGGCGCGATTTTTGTCTCCCAGTGTGTCATCTCGTCTCCGAAGCGGAGTTGCTCCTCGTACTCCAGCGGCTTCTGCTGTTCGACACACTGCCGGTATCGCCGCGCTATGCGGTTGCCTTGTTTTTCACCAAACAACTGATGCACCGTCTTTCCGTGGCTTTCGGCGGGCGATACCCCTGTTGCATCCTCCCACGCGGGATTCACCCGCCGGATAGTGAACTCGTCGTCGACGTCGATCAGAAACAGTGGCCCTTGGGTGTGCTCGAACAGTGTTTCGATCTGTTGATGTTCCTCGCGTCGCTCGTGGCGGTCTGTCACATCACGAATCGACCCGCGAAGCCCTCGAACCGTATCGCCGGAGCAGATCGGCTCGATTGTCACATCGACGGTCAGTTGCGTGCCGTTGTGTGGCTGGATACGCCATCTCCCGCTGGTCTGGTCACCCGTCTGAATCGCCCGTTGGGCCGCGGCTCGCAACGACTGTCGATCAGCAGGATGGTACAGCTCGATGGCTTCGTCGAGTGATATCTCTTCGTCCACAGAAAGCCCCGTGAGCTGGCTGTATCCAGGTGTTATCTCGACCGTCTCAGTCGCAAGATCGAGTTCCCAACCACCGGCGTCGCCGGCCGATTCAGCCAGTTGCATCATCGCCGTCTGGGTGTCAGAGTGTGGCATTGACTCCCGCGCCTGCACAGCCGTTTGAATCCGGTTGATCAGGATATCACACTGTGCGGTCACAAGCTGTTTGTCCACACAGTCGGTGGCACCGACGCGAATCGCCTCGCCGCCGCGATCGGAATCGCCGGCACCGATGAGCACGATCACCGGCACCGCTGGCTGTCTGTCGCAGAGCTGCGTCAACAGTTCGGGGTGGTCGACGCTGTCGTCGTCGAAAAGGATACAGTCGGGCGCGTCTTCGGCTATCCGTTCGAGAACGGTCTCACCACCGGCTACCGTCTCGACAGTAAACCGGCTCCCCTCGTGGTCGAGATGTGGCGTCAAGTCGTCTACTGCTGTGTCGTCACCGACGTAGACAACTCGCCGTGCGACGAGTTCTGATGACTCGTCAACTGCCATGGTGTATCAAGTTACCGAACAGGCAAAATGATTTTGTCAATGTAATTAAGAAGTTCAGCACTCTGCGTGAGTTTTTGACCGAAAAGAGAACTCGATCTGTTTTCTGGTAACTTCTCGATCGCGTTCAGCAATCGACACTCCTTCTGTCGGTTAGCGTCGCACTACTTATCTTCGGCCGCGGTGAGTTCCAGCGTGTTGCTGACGAGCGCGTCGATGGCACGTCGCAGCCGTTCGGTAGCCGCCTGATCGGAGATGTCAAACTCATCCGCGACAGCCACCGTGGAGGTCTCCCGCGGCAGGGAGTAATACCCCTGTTCAACAGCGAACATGAGCGTCTCGCGCTGTGGAGCCGTCAGCCCATACCACGGCCCTGCGTCGGGTTTTGTCGGGTTGAAAATGCGTGTGATATCGATCGGCGTTTGGGTATCCCTGCAGTCGGCCTGAAACGCCCCGAGGGTGTCGTGGGACGGAAACCGGATCTCCATACTCCAACTATCCTGGCCGCCTGCGGCCTCAAGAAGATGCCCGCCGTGTGAGCGGATACGATCCAGAAACGTATCTGTGGCGACATTCCAGTCAAGGGCGTACAGCACCGTGTCGTCGTGCTCATTGACGACGTTGATATCGGAGACCACCTCGTGTGCCTTTATATCCGACTGAAACGATTCGTCGGTCTCTCCGACGACCTGAAACAACGGCACCGCCTGCGTGCCGAGTGGTACCATCGTCTTGAGCGTGATCGTCGCCGTAGAGTCAACTGAAAGAATACGCCCGAGTTGAAACTCAGTCGGAGGAAGTGCTAACTCAACGATAACGCTCATACACATGTTCAACAGGTGCAATGAATAAATGTCGGCCATTGTTCCTTGATCGACCTGATGTTGCTGCATGGTCTACCATGTTTTTCGGTATCTATATGCCATTGACCGATGAGATGATGATATGAGGAAACTATCGGTGACGGTTCGGCGGGCACCGGCCCGCCGGGAGCAGGCTTCTGTTGTGCGGTGCGGCCCCATCCACCGGTATCTCGGTGCGTCGGCATGACCGACATCCCATTTGAAGAGCTGATTGCGACTTCGGACGATGTCGAAACTGTACTCTGTGAGATGCTTGCCGCAGCTGAGCAGAACGACCTCGATCCACGTGGGACAACCGTGTGCCGTACCGATGACCCATCGCGAACGGACTACGAGGTGATCGTTTACGAACTTGAGGAGTCACCGTAGCGGATGTCGGTGACTCGACGTTCTCGTGGCCGAAGCGGTCTGTGTTGTTGACGCTGCGAGCCCTACGCGTTGGCGCTGCCGCCAACAGCAGCCGAGTCGGCCGACAGTAGGCTACTAATAGCCGGCCTCACCAACCTCAGCCCGTCGGTTCCCGAGCCGTTGGCTGTCGTTGCATGGCTGACGGAGCCGGTCAGGCTGTCAGCGCTGGGCTCGCCAAGCGAGTCGTTCGCGTGGGTCGGCGACCGTGAGGCGCGGTTCGTCGTGCTGCCCGCCGGCAGCGAGTGGTATCCGACCGAGCAGGCCGCCGCCAGCGAGCCGATCAGCGCGACCGTCGTCGATAGCGACGCGACACCGGGGGCGTACGAGCATCCGGAATTGCCGTACGAAATCAGGGTTATCGAGCGCGAACGTAGCGACTGAAGTGATCCATCAGGATGGTTCGCTGGCGAGTTCGCCGGATTCGGTGAGCACGACCCCAGTAACTTATTGGCGTGGCCGTTCACGTTTCAGATGAGACAATGAGTAGCTTCGAAGAACAGGACGACCATCCCGAGCTTGGAAACGGCGACACCGTCTCCGAGCGGCTGGAAGCCCTCGATTTGGACGAGGACGACACCTGTTCGACCGAGGAACTCCGCGAGCGGCTTGATCTGTAGCTGATCGGCGATGGGCGAAATCGAAGCGGTTGAGACTGTCGAGGAGTGGGTATTCAGGGATCTTTCGGCATCGACATTCAGTGACTAGAAGCGGCGGATCGCCCTCGACGGGATCGATGACGTGAGCGACGATTTAGTGATGTGGGAACAGCCCATCGGAAAGGTACTGACGCAAATCGAACACGCCGGCGAGAAAACGGTCTACAGGTATCGGAAGGGGGATATTCGGCTGTTTTTCATTCGGAAGAGGGCGACGATGTACTGTATTGGGGTCGGGAAACGAAAGACTACCTACGACCGCGATCTCACGCAGATCAGCAAGCGGTCTGAAAACCATCCGCCGGAAAGTAGCTGACCACTGGCTGGTGACAGCGGGGAAGCACGCGAATTTATCGTATGTAGCACAAATAAAAGTTGTAAATCGATGGTTCACTCATTGATCTGCAGGCGGGAACCAGAGAGTACGCTTCGGATATACTTTATATACTCGGGATAATTGATGTTTTTATGATAGATTTAACCTCCGCCC
>ERZ1034564.167-NODE-167-length-9467-cov-5.064173_pt1 | contig 9467 bp, 6 predicted proteins | sample MGYA00520653_ERZ1034564 | MGnify/ENA primary metagenome ERZ1034564 (study PRJEB33760, sample SAMEA4777720) | hypersaline lake metagenome | biome: hypersaline environment; feature: brines | place: Spain | collected 2014-08 | depth 0 m ...
CTGCGCTGCAGTCCGAACATTTCGCGGGCCTCCACTTCACAGGGTCGGTCGGGACGTTTGACCACCTCTGGTCCACGATCGGCGACAACCTGGACACCTACCGCACCTACCCGACCATTGTCGGAGAGACGGGAGGCAAAGACTTCATCGTTGCGCACCCGTCGGCCCACGTCGAGCAATTGGCAACCGCTGTTGTGCGCGGCTCGTTCGAATACCAGGGGCAGAAGTGCTCCGCCGCCTCCCGGCTCTACATGCCCGAGTCAATCTGGCCGGACGTTCGGCGCGAAATCACAAGTCAGCTGGACGAGGTCACCGTCGGGCCGCCAGAGGACTTTACCAACTTCCTAAATGCAGTCATCGACCAGCGGGCGTTCGACAAAATTGTGGGCTACATCGAGCGGGCCCGTGAAGCCGACGACGCCGAGATTGTGTACGGCGGAGACTACGACGACTCCACCGGGTACTTCATCGAACCCACGATCATCCGCGCCCACGCCCCGAAGGAAACGACCATGTGCGAGGAGATCTTCGGGCCCGTGACGACGGTCTACGTGTATCCCGACGAGGAATTTGCATCCACCCTCCCCCTCGTCGACGAAACCTCCCCGTACGGCCTCACCGGGTCGATTTTCGCGCGCGACCGTGCGGCGATCAAGCTGGCGAGCGATGTTCTCGAACAGGCCGCGGGGAACTTCTACATCAATGACAAGCCCACCGGCGCGGTGGTTGGGGAACAGCCCTTCGGCGGGGCCCGGCGGTCGGGAACCAACGACAAGGCGGGGTCTGCCTACAACCTCATGCGCTGGGTCTCTCCTCGTGCCATCAAGGAAAACCTGAACCCGCCGACCCACCACGGGTACGCCTGGAATCAACCCGACGCCACGAAGGCGACGGACGCGCCCCAGGAGGCCGGGGACGGTGCGGTCGCGTCGTGACGGAGCCAGCAGATTGACGGGAAAACCAGGGACCGACGATTCATCCCTCATGGTACCGCCCCGATGGACGTGCCCACCGTTTTCGAGAGCACTCACCATCCCGACGAAGACGCATGGGGACTGGTCTATACACGGTTTCTGGGCCGTCCCCTCGGGGTGTGTACCGTCCCGTTGATGGTGGGCGCCACCACCTCGGCCCTCCTCAAGCAGCCCATTTGGGCATACCTCGTCTGGGGGCTCCCCGTCGCCCTCATCCTGGCGACGGTGTGGACGCACTTTTCCTTGAGCCGGACCCCTGCTGAAATCAGCTTTCGCCCCGGCCAGGCGGCCGTCCGGAGCGTCTACGACGTGCTCCTCGATCGCCCCCGAGACTGGAAGCCCATCTTTAATGTGCGCACGACATCGTTCGACGTCGAACTCGCGGTGGGGCGGACAACGTACCTCCTGCAACCGACCCAGTGGCCAAGGTTTGGGGCGCTTCGCGACGCTGCACGCGAGTCGTTCCGGCCCCAAGAAGCATCGTCTCGTGCGTAGAAGGGCAGTGCTCGCTCTCCTACCTGGTGTCATGTGTTGGTCTTATCACTCCATTTGCAATAACGGAATTAGCGGCCATGTCCACCTTGGACATCGATCCTGACGCGAACGTGTCCGTGCGGGAGCAGCTCGTCAACCAGCTCCGCTACCTCATCGCGTCTGGGCACTACAACGTCAACGACACGCTTCCGTCCACCCGAACGCTGGGCGACCAGCTCGACGTTTCCTTCCACACGGTCCGAAAGGCGTATCAGGAACTGGAAGACGAGGGGCTTCTCAGCTCTCAGGTTGGAAGTGGATACACCGTCAAAGAGCGGAGTCCCCTGGCCAAAAGCGAGCGGATGGAGCGCGGGGCGAAAGTGGTCAACGACACGCTGCAGCAGCTGGTCGGGCTGGGGCTCAGCGACGCAGAGATCGAATCCCTCTTTCAGGAGCAGGCCACCCTGCTCGACCACGCGGGACTGGAGCGCAAGCTCATCGTCCTCGGCCCCCACGACGAATTGAACCGCCTATGTGCGGACCAACTGAGCACCGCCCTCCAAAAGACCGTACTACCGGTCTCCCTCTCCCGAATCGAGCGTCACAAGGACGCGGACTACGCATTCTCACCGTATCCGTACCTTACGCAGGTGCTGGAGACGCTCTCCCGAACCGACACCATGGGATTTTCGACCCACCTTCCTCCCGCCGTCCTCGAAACGGTGGCCCGGCTCCGCGACCGTGAGACACTCGGGCTGGTGACACGCTACCAAGACACCATCCCCCCTCTGTCTGAAGAGCTTCGGTCCCAAACAGCCTACGATGGACAGGTCATTGCCGCGTCAATTGATCGTGAGGCGGACCACCTTCAGAGCTTCGTCCAGGAGACGGACCTGTTGCTCGCCACCCCGGCGAGTCAGCGTCGCCTCCGGCCCTACCTGGACGACTCCCTCCACGATGTAGAAGAGCTGAAGCTGCTGGTCGGCAAGGATTCAATCGAGGCCATCGCGAATGCCGTGCCGGCTTGACTGTCCCCTACCGCCCTTGTGGCGACGCCTCTTCGTCCCCGGACTCCGCCCCGGACGCGCTCTCCGTCGCCGGGGCCTCCTCCCTTCCATTCTGGTCGGCCCGGATCTCCTCCGCGTCCGGGTATGCGGAGGAGTGAGGGGACGCGTCTGCAAGCTGGGGCCGCGGCTCCTTCCGCGACCGTGCCGGCGAGGCCGGTTCGGGCTCCACCCAGGCCCCCCACGCGTCCTGTCCGTACGCCACGGACACGTTGACGTACGGCCGGTCCGCCCGGAGCGACACCACCTCAAAGTCTGGCTCGGCGGATTCTTCCTCCTGATCCGGGTACTTGACCCGCACGTGGTAGATGCCAAGCAGCATCTTCAGGAACGTGTCCTTGATTAGCCGGAGGTCGCGGAACGTGAGGTTCGTGTTGTCGAGTTGCCCATCGTCAATCCGCTCGCTGAAGAGCAGATCGATGAGGTTCTCCAGGCGGCGGGGCGACGGTTCATCGAGACTCCGACTCGCGGCCTCCACCGAATCGGCCAGCATCAGAATGCCGGTTTCCTTCGAGTCGGGCTTGGGCCCCGGGTAGCGAAACTCCGACTCCGGCACGGATCGGTCCGTATTCTCGGTCCGGCTGAGGGCCTTTTGGTAGAAGTACTCGATCCGGGCCGTCCCGTGGTGCATGGGGATGAACTTGTGCACCTGCTCCGGGAGTCCGTCGTCCTTCCCCATTTCGAGGCCCTCTTTGACGTGGCTCGCAATGATGAGCGCACTCATCCGGGGCTTCAGTTCATCGTGGGGGTTCGACATCGTACGCTGATTCTCGACGAAGTACTCCGGCTTCTTCATTTTGCCGATGTCGTGATAGAGGGCGCCGACCCGGGTCAGCAGCGCGTGGGCCCCAATCCGGTCGGCGGCCGCCTCGGCAAGATTGGCAACCTGGAGCGTGTGGTTAAACGAGCCGGGCGCCCGTAGGCTCAGCTCTTTCAGCAACGGACGGTTCGTGTCCGAGAGCTCCAGCAGGGTCAGGTCCGTGGTGATGTCGAAAATGCGCTCCAGGGCCCACAGAAACAGCGACGACGTGATCGTGATGGCGGAGGCGATCGCCGCGTAGGCCAGGTCGGGGGCCACCCGTCCGAAGGGAAGATCGAGATACAGCCAGGTGGCGAAGAGCACGAGCGCGTACCCCGCGAACGCCAGCCCCCCACTCACAAAAAACTGCCCGCGATTTTTTATGTCCCGGACGCTAAAAATCCCGAAGGCACCGGCAAAAAAGGTGGCGACGGTATACTCGAGCTCGAGGCCCAGCATTTGTCCCCCGGTCAGGGCCAGCACCAGCGTCCCGATGAGGGCAATGCGGGAGTTGAAGACGATGGTGAGCAGCACCGACGCGAGCGGCACGGGCACGACGTACAGGGACCAAGGCGCCCGAATGGCAATCCCGTAGAGGAGAATAATGAACGCGAGGACCACCGATACCAGTACGAGATCCCGGTTTTTGGACCAGATCTCGGGCCGGAGGAGATAGAGGTAGAAGAAGAAGAACCCAAAGCCGAGCAGGGTAAAGAGGACCTCTCCGCTCAGCTGTTTCGCTACAATGTTGGACCCAAGCCGATCACTCTTCGCCCGTTCGAGAGACGTGAGCTTGCGTTTGATTTCTCGGGTGACCCGTTGCCCCGTCCGTACGATGGGCTCCCCTTCTTCCACCCCGCCCTGAATGGCGGTCACTTTCTGGGCACGCTGATCGCGCTCCTCCATCGTGTCTTCGCGGAGATACTGGAGCGAAGGCACGAAGATCGCCCGGAAGAAGGAGGCCGCAATGCGGGAGTGCTCCCGGTTTTCCGAAAATCGCTCACGGAGTTGGCGCTCGGCGTACTCGAACGACTCGTTGAGCCCGTAAAGGTTGTCCTTTTCGACCCTGCGCTGGGTCTGGTCCTGCTGATTCCGGACGATGATCTCGTCGGTCACCACCGAATCGCGCGGCCGGTTCATGACCCCGAGACTGAGAAGCTGTCCGCCCACCTCAAAGGCCGCCTCAAGCAGGCGGCCATGCAAGCGGGACGACATCTGGCCCGCGGACTGGCGGGAGGGGGAACGAAGGTCCTGTACCTCCTCCGCATACTCGGACGCTAGGTACTCCCACTGCGACGCACTGAGCGTGACCTGGGCATTCCGGCGACGCCGAACGTAGTCGAGCGAGTCTTGGCGCGCGGCCTCCCGTTCCCCCTGCTGTCGATGGTAGCGGTAGCTCGCGTAGGCCTCCAGGATGCGGTTCAGTTGGCGACGCAGGGTGTCCCGGTTTTCCGTCAGCTTCTGCGACGCCCCTTGCACCTCTCGAAAATAGGGAGACGTATTCGCTCGGACCGTGTCGCGCCGGGCCTCTACACGCTCCTGGTCGAGGTATACGGGAAAATTGAATGGGGCACTGAGCGTGGACTGGCGCCACGTGTCGCCCACCTCTACTGTATACTCGTAGAAGTCCCCCCGCGGGAACGCCCCGACGGTAAGGGCCACAAGGCCCAGAAAAAGACCGCCGCGCAGGGCCCACTGCTTCCACGCCTCGGGGGCCTCGGACTCGTCGTCGGTTTCGAGATCATGCCCCACGGGTTGAGGCGACCGCCGGCTCCAACCGAGCAACTCAAGAAGTCCCATAGTGGACCATGCAACCAATGACGGGGACCGTCCTGCCTCGCGGCTCGGAGAGACGGCCCGTGACGTGATGCCAAGGACAGCCTGAATGCGTACAGGGAGGGAGAGGATCCTTCCGTGTGTTTTCCCAACCGCTTAGGATTCCGAGTCAGGCGATTCTGAAGACGTGGTATCCGGGTCTGGAAACGAGCCCTGGCCCCGGATGGTATCCGGAGATTCTGAGATGGAGGCCGGAGCCCCCCGAAGCGTATCGGCAAACTGCTCGGCCGTGTCCCGACGAATGATGACACGCCCCTGCTCGTCGGTCGAGGTGATGGGATACCGGTACCCTTCGAGAAGAAGCTCTAGGTTCTCGAGCTGATTCTGGAGCGTCACGCGTTCGACGAACGGGAAAACCCGGGCCTCGCCCGCCTCGATCCAGTAGGGCCGCCGGAGGTTGTCGTCCTGCTGAACCCGAAGCTCCCGCACGTCTTCGGTTGCCCGGACCGTAACGTGAAGGGTATCGCCGAGCGTGATGTCGGCCGGAGGCCGCCGGGCGGACCGTGGCACCGGTGCACTGGTGTCGCCGGTGGCTTCTGCGGCCGAGGGGCCGGCATCGGCAGCGGGGGAAGCGCCCAGCGTCTCCCCCCCCGACGGGGGCTCAGACGTCGCGCCGCCCCTCGTAAGGTAGAATCCCAGTCCCCCGACCAGTCCAACCAGGAGGGCAATCCCGATGGTGGTCAGGACTTTGTCGCGGTGGGCCGCGAGAATCCCCTGGACGGTGCTGGAAAATGAGTCTCCCTGAGGAGTGCCCTGACGCGGCGCCCGCCCATGCGCCGAGGACGGAGCACGACCCGCCCGTTCCTCCTCCCCGGACAAATCCGAGAAGTGCGGCTCCTCCTGCACGTCCGGGGACGGACGCTCGCCGGCTGCTTCGGACGCAGACGCCCCCGAACGGGGGGAGGACGGGGACTGCCCCGCTGAGGACTGAGCGTCGGAGGAGACGGCCTGGGTCGGATCCGTCTTCGTCTCTTGAGGGGACTCCTCTGCGGGGCCCAACTTATCTTCGGACGTCTTCTCTTCGGGCTTATCGCTCGGACCCGACGGCGAGTCGGCCGCGTCCTGTTCTCCTTCCGCGGATGGGGATGCCGCGGCAGCCTCTGAAACATCCGCCTCCGTTGACGGGGCGTTCAGAAATGTGACGGCGAGCTGATCGTCGTAGGTGCCGGAGAGCGCAGACTCCAGGTGCTCCACGACCGTCTCCGCAGAAAGCCCGATCGCTTCGGCGTAGGCGCGGACGAATGCCTTCAGGTAAACGCCGTTCATTCTCTCCTCTTCGTGGAGGACGCCCGCCTCGAAGGACTTCAGGTGCGAGGCATGGACTTGGGTTTCCTCCTGGATGGCTGTGCGGGACACGCTTCGATCCTCGCGGATCCGGCGCAGGTCACGCGCAAACCGCCGCAAGGCGGGAGTGTCCAAATCATCGGGCATGGCGACGAGAGAAGTCGGTGGGAGATCCCGAGCCCGGCGGTGCGCTCAACAAACCGAGGCCCACCGGCAGGGCCAGTCGGCAAACCTGCAAAAGAAAAGGCCGTTCCGCCGGCAAAATCCGGGGGAACGGCCTCAGATACCTGGGAGTCGGGACGGCCGGATTTGAACCGGCGACCTCATGTACCCCATACATGTGCGCTACCGAGCTGCGCCACGTCCCGTCTTTGAATGCACTGCCTCATATGACGCAAACCACCGCGGGTTCGGAGTGGCAGGGCCCAATCCGGGCTCGATCCCTGTGAGTTCTCGACGAAGCCCCACTGTCGGCGGCAGTGCGGGGATGCCTACTGCGCGTCGTCTCGGGATCGGAGAGACGAACGGACGTCGACGTCACCGAGCAGGGTGCGGTGGACGGGGCACTTGTTGGCGATCTCAAAGAGCCGCTCGCGTTGGTCGTCGCTGAGGCGGCCCCGGATTTCAATTTCTCGGGTAATCCGGTCCACCTGGCCCTGCTCCGTGTCGCAATTTTCGCAGTCCTCCGCGTGCACTTTTTCGTGGGACAGGCGGACGATGGTTTTGTCGAGGGGCCACTCTTTGCGATCCGCGTACATGCGGAGGGTCATTCCCGTACAACTGCCGAGTGCCGACAGCAAAAAGCCGTATGGCGTAGGCCCGTCGTCGTCGCCCCCCACGCTCTCGGGCTCGTCCCCAACCAGTGCGTGCCGCCCCGCCTGAATCGCCGTGCGGTATGTGCCTTCGGTACGCGTCACCACGTCTTCGTCGGGCGTGTCGGGCTCCGAGACCGACCGGTCGACGTACTTTTCGGCCCAGGCCCCCAGGACCACCCCCAGGTATTCGGCGTCTGACCGATCCGTAAGGAGGTGGTCGGCATCGTCGAGCGAAACGAAGCTCTTCGGGTGCTTGGCGGCCTGGAAGATCTTGGCGGCGTTGTTTGCCCCGACGGTCTGATCCACCGGCGAGTGAAAGATCAAGAGCGCCCGGCCGAGCGTCCGGATGGTGGTTTCCATCTTCGTCGCCGCAAGGTCATCGAGGAATTGCTTCCGGATCGTGAAGGTGCGTCCGGCCAGTTGGACGCGCGCTTCCCCCTTTTCTTCGATGTCTTCTACCGCGTCTTGGAGGTGCTGGGTGACGTGCTCCGGGTCGTACGGCGCCCCGATGGTGGACACCGCCTGTACGGAATCGAGCCGCTGCGCGGCTTGCAGCACCGCGGCGCCCCCCAGCGAGTGGCCCACCAGAATGCGGGGCGCCTCGTGGTGCTCGCTGAGATAATCGGCCGCCGCGATCAGATCCTCGACGTTGGACGAGAAGTTGGTGTCCGCGAACTCGCCCTCGCTTTCCCCAAGCCCGGTAAAGTCGAACCGGAGTACGGCAATGCCGTGACGGGTTAGTGCTCGGCTGATGGCCCCCGCGGCCCGCAAATCCTTGGAGCACGTGAAGCAGTGCGCGAAGAGCGCAAACGCACAGGGCGATTCGCCGTCGGGACGGTCAAGCCGAGCGGCCAGGGCGTTTCCGTCGGCGTTCTCGAATCGGATTTTTTCGGGCATAGACAAGGGGTTGTCTTCGAATGAGCGTCAGAGATGAGAGTTAGGACGCCACAGGGGACGCCAAATTGAACGAAAAGTCGCGGGTCTCCGTGGCGGTGCCGCCGTCGAAACTCCGCTCGGCAAACGTGACCCGTCCGCTGCGATGAACGAGAAACACGGTGGAGGCACGGGTGCCGTACGCCTCGTCGCCGTCGATGAACGGCGGCGAGAGCATTCGTTCGGTCTCGCGCCCCACCCCCGTCTGGGGAAGTTGACCGTCCGGGGCCGGCTGGCGGTCGTCGAGGATATCGAAAAGGGCCTCAATGGACAGGTCCTTGTCTTCGCAGAGTGCATCCAACCCGGAGGTGCCCCGCTCCACTTTGGGCCACGAATCGTCGAGCTGCGCGTTGCTCATGCCGTGGATCCCGGACCGTACGGGCCGGGGGGTGCCGTCTCGGTTCGAGTAGTAGAACGTCTTCTCGGGCGTTCCGACGAGCACATTGAACCCGTTGTACTGATCCGCCTCCGTTTCCAGGCCGTCGAGATACGCCTCCGGCGCGGGCTCCTCCCGCAAGTAGTCCGCCACGAGACGCCCCCGCGACGGCGCGTCGTCCCGACGGGGGCGCTCGTCACGCACGTTGGTCACCGTCGCCCAGTGCCCCTTCCGAGTGATGCCGAGCCACGTCCCCCCTGCTTTCAGGTCGCGCCCGCCCAGCACATGCGGTGCGTCGTCCCAGAAGGCGGCAGGAGCCGTCGGCCGGTCGTAAAATTCATCCCGGTTCCCCGCAAAAATGAGGGGATACTCCGGATGCACGTCCTTTGCGAAAAGAATCAGACACATGGCGCGTCCAGGATATGAGCGAGGAGAGAGGGGCAGGCCCCAACACGGCGGGCTCGGCCCGCGCTTAGGCGTCACGCTTCTCAACTGCAAACAGGCGCGGCGGGTCGTTGCTCCAATTCGGAAACCGATAGGACAAGGCCCGAAACTGCGCCTGCGGGAGGGCCGACGCCCAGGCCTCCACGGCGTCGGCCTCTTCGTCTCCCCCCTCATGGCCCGTGTAGGCGACCACCGTGATGACGCCGCCCGGGCGGAGCGCCTCCGTACCGGCATCGAGGGCCTGACGGGTCGTCTCGGGGCGAGTCACAACCGAGTGATCTCCGCCGGGCAGGTAGCCCAGGTTAAACATGATGGCGCCGACCCGCCCCCGCTCCGCCTCTTCTAGGTGCCGGGCGAGGGTCTGATGCCCCGCATGCACCAGCCGAACAGGGGCACTGAGGGCTTCCCGCTCGAGGCGGTGTCGCGTCTCGACTAGGGCCTCCGCCTGCACGCCGAATCCCACGACGG
>ERZ1034564.171-NODE-171-length-9328-cov-5.561091_pt1 | contig 9328 bp, 8 predicted proteins | sample MGYA00520653_ERZ1034564 | MGnify/ENA primary metagenome ERZ1034564 (study PRJEB33760, sample SAMEA4777720) | hypersaline lake metagenome | biome: hypersaline environment; feature: brines | place: Spain | collected 2014-08 | depth 0 m ...
CGCGGGTCCTCGTGTCCCCCCCACTCCCGCGGTGGCGACGTGGCGATGGGCCGGGGCGAACCCGGAAGCGCGGCGAGCATCCGGCGGGTACCGCGACGGAAGCGGCGACGCACGGTCGTGTCCGGGGGGGCAAATACGTCCCCCGCCGCCCGCACGTGGAGGACCGTCCCCGGCGAAAGGGGCGGGTCGGGCCGAAGTCGGTAGGTGGTGCCGTCGTCGGTTGCGAACGAGACAGACTGGGGGGCGCCGGTGGTGTCCCGGACGTCCACGCCCTCCCGCAGTGCCGCGCTGTCCGGGGCCTGATTAAATCGGACGCCCGGCTGCACGCCCGGCAGGAGGGGACGCGCCCCCGTCGAGTCTTGCCCCAGGCCGGTCGGCACGAATCCTCGGAACCGCATGCGCAGGGTATCGGCCCGCGCGGCCGCCCGGAACCGGGCCGTGTCCGGCCTGAGCGGCTGCCCCAAGGTATCGACCACCGCGCCACGTCGCAGCGGCAGGGCGTGGCGCGCATCGGGCATCGGCGCCGTGCGCACCACGATCGCGTTCGGGCGATCGGGGGCGTTGTACACCCCCCGCACGGCCACCGGGGTGCCGGTGGCCGAGTCGCGCGGGGCCCATGCCGTCGGGGCTCGCGTCCCGAGCCGCACCGGCTCGTCGAAGCGCAGGCGCAGGCGCTGCCGACTCACCGGCCGCACCTGCTGGAGCTGCGGGGCGGTCGTGTCGCGCCGCGCCAGGAGCCAGGGCACCGGCACCGCCGCGGCCCCACTGTCGGCCCGGATCGACAGCCGGGGCGGCACGGCCACCGGCTCTTGGGGATCGGGCTGACGATTGCGGTTGTTGTCGCGGAGGGCAAGAACGTAGTAGGGCCCTTCCCGCATGTAGTCGAACGAAAAGCGCCCCCCCTCGCCGGTCTGTGTGCGATAGCTGGGCGCGTCGGGCAGCGGCCGGACGGCCGACGCCCCGGGCGGGAGGGCGTAGGCAAACACATCCACGCCCTGCTGGGTGGTGCCCGAGGGGCCGTTCACGACGCGGCCTTCAATTTGGCCCCGGTTGATGCGCTCCCCCGTCGAAAACGCTACCGTGATCGGGGTTTCGAGCGAGACGCCCCGGGCGTCGCTCAGGGTCGTGCCGAATGTGAAGATGTAAGTCGTGCTGTCGCGAAGCGCAGACGGAAACTGAATCTCGACCGCCCGTCCGTCCCAGCTGAACTGGGGCCGCTGCTCGAAGGTCGGGGTAATGGACAGGGCCTGGGAGAGGGTGCTCCGCTCCACGTACTCCGAAAACTCGACACGCAGCGCGCCCACGTCCGTAGACACGTTGACGGTGTCCTGTACGGGGCGTGTCTGGACGACCGAGGGGGGCGTGCTGTCCCTCGGGCCGCCGCTCGGGGCCTGCGGATTGGCACAGGACACGAAAAGCCCAATCAGCAGCCCGAAGGCACTTCCGACGGCACACCGGCCCCCATTTCTAATGCCTCCATCCCAGCTCCCCCCGCCGCTACCCGACACCGACATTCCGTCCATCCTCGTCACATCCATCAATCGAGACCAGAGAACTGCATATCCGGGATTGGTCGGGTCGTCGTTCACGCGTAGATTCCGCGCATCCGGAGCGCCTCGGCCACCCGACGAATTCCCACCACGTACGCCGCAATGCGGAGGGAGACGTCGTACTTGTCCGCCGCCGTGTAGACCTTGTCGAACGCCTCCCCCATCATGCGGTCGAGGCGGCGGTTTACTTCCTCCTCGGTCCAGAAGAAGCCCTGTCGGTTCTGGACCCATTCGAAGTACGACGCCGTCACGCCCCCCGCATTCGCGAGAATGTCCGGGATGACGAGCACCTCCTTCTCCGCCAGCACCTCGTCGGCCGCCGGATGGGTGGGTCCGTTCGCCCCCTCCGCCACGATCCGGGCCCGCAGGTCCTCGGCGATCTCGCGGTTAATCTGATCCTCCTTGGCCGCCGGCACGAGCACGTCCACGTCGAGCGTCAGGAGCTCTTCGTTGGTGATGTGCTGTGCCTCCTCGTAGCCCGCCAGGGTCCCCCCATTCTGCTGGGTGTAGGCCTTCATCGCCTTCAGGTCGAGGCCGTTCTCGTTGTAGTACCCCCCTGTGATGTCGCTGACGGCCACCACGGTACACCCCTGCTCGCCCAGCAGGTCGGCGGCCGTGGCCCCGACGTTGCCGAAGCCCTGTACGTCTACGGTGCAGTCGCCCGGCTGAAGCCCGATCTGCTCCATCGCGGCGAGCGTCACGGTCATCACGCCCCGGCCGGTGGCCTGCCGACGCCCCTTCGATCCCCCGAGGCCAACGGGCTTGCCCGTCACGACGGCATTTTCGGTCTGGCGGGCGTGCATCGAGTACGTGTCTAGCACCCAGGCCATGATCTGCTCGTTCGTGTTCATGTCGGGGGCCGGGATGTCCTTGTCCGGGCCGAACACGTCGAACAGGTCGGCGGTGTAGCGGCGCGTGAGCCGCTCCAGCTCGCCCGGGCTCATCTCCTCCGGATTGCACGCGACCCCTCCCTTCGCGCCGCCGAAGGGCAGGTCCACCAGCGAGCACTTCCACGTCATCCAACCGGCCAGCGCCTTCACCTCGTTGAGCGTCACGTCCGGCGCGAAGCGAATGCCGCCCTTGCTGGGCCCCAGGACGTTGTTGTGGATGACCCGGTAGCCCTCGAAGATCTTCACGCGGCCCGAGTCCATCTCCACCGGGATCGACGTTACGTGCATCCGTGCCGGGCGGCAAAGATACTCGTAGAAGCCAGGGCTCAGTTCGAGAATTTCGGCGGCCACGTCGAACCGCTCCATCATGGACTGGAACGGGCTGTCGTGGTCGATCGGGGCCGGCTCACGATACGCCGACCGCTCGTAGACGTCAAAGTTGAACGGCATGGGACTGCGGACCAAAATGCGATGATGGTGAACGGAAGGCCCTTCTGCCTTCCCGAATGAAGCCGGACGGGGAACCAGGAAGATCCGGATTCTCCGCCAAAAAGTCGAACGGCCGACGGTTCCCCTCCAAGCGAACGATCCGCGGCGCCTTCAGTTGCTCCGCCGCGTCGCTCGCCGTTCCCTTTCCCTCTTGTCGCTCAATTTTCATGCCCACGCCCCTGTCCAACCGCCGCCGCAAGGCCATCGCCGCCCTCACCCGCCGCCGGGGCCGCCGGCGACACGACCGGACGCTCGTTGAAGGGCCCCGTGCCCTCCGGGCGGCGCTCGACGCGGACGCCCCCCTCGTGGAGGTCGTCGTGACCCCGGAGGGGCGTGGCGACCCAACCGTTCAGGCCCTCCTGGAGCAGCTGTCGGTCTCTGTGCACGAGACGGACCCCGACACGATGACGACCCTCACCGACGTGGAGACGCCCCAGGGCGTCGTGGCCGTGGCGGAGCGCCGTCTCCGGGATCCCGAAACGGTGCCCGAGCAGATCGGCGAGGCCGGCACGGTTCTCGTGCTGGACGGGATTCAGGACCCGGGCAATGTGGGCACGCTGCTCCGCACGGCGGCGTGGTTCGGGGCCCAGGCCGTCGTGGCCGGGCCCGGCACTGCGGGCCTGTACGGCCCCAAGGTGATGCGCGCGGGGGCCGGCAGTCACTGGGCCCTGCCTCTCGCCCGCACGGACGCCCCGGGCCCCTTCCTCGACCGCCTTCGCCGCCACGGGGCCGCCCTCTACGGGGCCGACCTCCAGGGCACCCGCGCCGATGCCTGGGGCCCCGACCGGCCCTCGGCCCTCGTGCTGGGCAGCGAGGCCCACGGCCTCAGTGCCGCCGTGCTCGACCGCCTCGACCTGACGGTGTCCCTCCCCGGCGCCCCCGATCGTCCCGCCGCCGAGTCGCTCAACGTGGCCGTCGCCGGTGGGATTCTCCTGTACGAGTGGCTTGGCCCCTGACCGCAGATCCGCTGTGCCGGATAACCATTAAGAAATAAGAAACGACGTTAGGTCCCGGACGGCCCGCGTGTCTACCGGATGCATTTCATTTGGGGCACATTTCTCCCAAAGCCCGGTCTCTTGGTGGGGGTCCGGGCTTTTTTCTGTGCCGGTACGCAATTTTTGCGGCCCTTTCCCGAACGATTCGTCTCCCTCCGCCGCCTCGTGGGTGGGAGGGTGGAAACGGCGACGACCCACACGCATTGGGGACCGACGGCTGCTCACCTCAAGTCTGTGTCTCTCATTCTTCTTTCGCTCCTATGCCCACCTACACGATCATCGGCTTCGAGAAGGACGGCTTCGATCCCTTTTCGAGCGTCGCGACCGCCGACACCCCCGCCGAGGCGGCCCAGAAGGCCATCCAGGACACGTTCATCAAGACCCAGGGCCGGCGCCCCCCCAACACCGAAGCGCTTGCCCAGCTCGAAAACGAAACGGGACTCTTCGTCGTCGGCATTGTTGAGGGCGAGCACGACAACCTGAACGAGATCGTCGATCACTACGAGCAGTGGGACTAGGGGCTTGCGACGTGCGACCCGCAACGCACACGGGCCCCGCCCGCTTCGTGGCCCCGTCTTCGTCAGTGGGGGCGTCGGGAGTGGGCCACTACCCCGATGCGAGCAGATCGTCCAGGGCCGCGCTGATCTCTTCGAGGCACCACCGGTAGTCGGCGAGCGACCCGCCGTAGGGGTCGGGGACGGCCCAGGTGACCATCGCGTCGGGGGCCCAGTCGTGATCGTCTCGGAGTCGGCGCGCCACCGCCGGACTCATGGCCACGATCCGCCCGGCCGCCGTCAGGTCCACCGCAGACACGTCGCGGGGCGTGTGGCCCCGTAGCGACAGCCCTCGCGCCTCGCGCAGGGCTCGATCTGCATTCGGCGCCGCCCCGTCGCCCGGGCCCGCGGCCACCCCTGCACTCTCGGCCGACACGCCCCGCGCCTCCGCGAGGGCTTCGGCCAGGGGACTCCGGCACGTGTTGCCCGTACAGACAAAGAGATATTGTGCGCTCATGGCAGGTCGTCAGGGATCTGATGCGGGGTCGATCGGAACAGCGGGGGCCCGAAGGGTGGCGCCTCACGACCGCCAGACCGCCCATCCGACGCGGATCACGGACGCCACGAGGTATGCCCCGTAGATCAGCCCGCCGATGACGGCGGCGTCGCCGAGCGTCGTCGGGTCCACCGAGGCGTGGAGGGCCCGGTGAAGCTCCCGTGGGGGCGCCAGCCAGGCCGCACAGACGGGGTTCTCGGCCCCCTCCCAGGCGCACCGGAGCGCGGGCACCGTGAGCAGCAGGCTCGCGCCACAGAAGGCCGTGGCCCCCGCTCGCCAACGCCGGAACCAGGTCGCCACGGGCCCCTCCCCCAGCGACGCAGGCCCGGGCACGAAGAGCACGTCGCCGGCATGGAGCGCGAGCGGAATCGCGACGAGGGCCGTGTTGCCCGCCACGAAGGCCCCGGGGCGGCCGTCTACCATCAGGTAGACCGTCACCATTAGCAGCGACGAGGCCCGCCAGTAGGCCAGGAGGCGTCCCCGCACCGCGGGCCGCCGCACCGACGCGAGCAGGAGCCCCAGCGGCGCGGCGACCAGGAGCGCCGTGGCGAGAACGAAGTCGAGACGAATGAGGACGGGAAGCACGGAGCAGCGTGCTGTATCAAACGGACCGTCGCGGATGGCCCACAGGCCGTAGCCAGAGCAGCATGCATCCTGGCACGTGGGGCAGAGGTGGCGTTCCCCGTTGTGTCCTGCGCGTCTCGGGCTCCGCAGGTCGCCAACGCCTTTCGTCCCAAGGGCCCTCCAAAACGCACCAAGCCCCCGGTCACCCGGAGGCTTGAGAGGAAGCGGTGGGCCCTCCTGGATTTGAACCAGGGACCTCTCGCGTGTGAGGCGAGCGCTCTAAACCGCTGAGCTAAGAGCCCGCGTAAAATGGACGGGTATTAACGGGGGTGGCTGGACCGTGTTCGGCCAAGATGGAGCGAAGTCCTCCCCACTGACCTCAGCGCTCCCCGGCCGTCATAAACGTCGGTGCGGCACGGCCCGTGTCGGTGCTCGGTGACGGGGCCTCCGCCGGAAGCGTGAGAAGCCGGTCGGCCGACGAAAACGATGAGGCGCGCGGCGGTCGGCCCCGGTCGGCTGCGCCCCGGCGTGGCGATGCTTCGTCTCGCCCCTCCGACGGCGCGGCCTGTCGCTCAATCGCAGTGGCCGGTCCGGACGAGAGCGTAGACGGCTCCACGAGCATCGACCCGGCGAGAAATCCCACGACGAGGGCCACCGCAATGGACGACGCAAGCCCGAGGGCCACGACGGACCGACTGGTCTCCTCCGACGCAAGCAGTTCTGGAGCGGCGTCTCGGAGAAGGTCTTCTTCCACCTCTCGCGCGGCTTCCATCGGGGCCGTGGGCGGCGCCCCGGTGTCCTCGCCCCCGCAGAGCAGTTCGCGCGTCTGGCGAAGGCGCTCTATGTGGGCCCGCAGCTCAGGATTGGCCTCCACGTACTGCTCAAAGACGGCCTCGACCGAAGGGTCCATTGTCCCGTCCACGTACTCGCAGAGCCACTCGTCGAGCCACTCGTAGGAAGGGGCCCCGTCGCCGGACGCCTCTCCGTCAAAGGGTCGCTCGGGGAACTGCATAAACGGTGGTTCGCCGGATGTACGTTTGCGTCGGAAACCGTGGCACGAGATCCTCCGTCGAGCGGCCCTCGGGCCCCACAACATGGGGAAACGATCGTCCCATGCGGTGCGAACACGCGCTGCGGATCTGGGGGGCGGCTCGTCATCGATACGTATTCGGGCTACGCACTCCTTGTTTCCGTGAATTCCGGGCCTGGCCGGCGCAAACGGATCTGAACGGCGCCATGGCGACGACGCGTCACCGTCCGGGAACGCTCTCCCCCTACGCCGCCACCGGACGGGCATCCGGCGGAAGCAGCCGCCGCAACAGGAGCGTCATCACGAGCGAGGCCTCGCGGGACGCCCCGCCCTTGAGCTCGTAGTCCGCCGCCACGAGGGCCGAGTAGGCGTCGGCAATCGCCGAGCGGTCGTAGCGCTGGGCGGCGTGCTTGTACTCCTCTACGAAGTAGGGGCTGACCCCGATGTAGCCGGCAAGGTCGTACTTGTTCTCGCGCAGGGCCCCGGGCTTCTGCAACTTCCAGAGCTTGTCGAAATAGCCGTTGAGCACGGCCACCATCATGATGGCCTCGCTGCGCGGGTTGGACGCCTGCTGCAGAATGCGGTCGACGATACGCTGTGCGTCGGCGGGACGCCCCTCCCCCAGGGCGCTCTGCAGCTCAAAGACGTTGAACTCGCGCGTCTGGCCGCTGGCGGCAAGCACGTCGTCGGCCGTGAGCCGCGTGGCGTCGCCGGCAAACGTGATGAGCTTCTCGATCTCGCTCGCCGCCCGCTGCAGGTCGGTGCCCACGTAATCGGCGAGCATCTGGACGGCCTTCGGCTTGATCTCGTACCCCTGGCCCTGCACGTAGTCCTGAATCCAGCCCGGCATCTCGTTGTCGTACGGCGACTCGAACTCGGACCACGTGGCGTGCTCCTTCAGCGCGCGGTACGGATGGGCGCTCAGGTTCGGTTTGCTGGTGCAGGCGAGCAGGACGATGGCCTGCGGATTGGGCTGGGCGGCGTAGTCCTTGAACTGACGGTTGTTCTCGAGCTTCTCGAACTCGCGGACCACCACGACCCGCTTCGGCGCCCCCGCCGGAAAGCCCTGGCACAGCCCAATCACCTCCGAAGCCTCGGTCTCCGACCCGTACACCACGTCGAGGTTGAAGTCGTGCTGGCTCGGGTCGAGCGCCGCGTCGATGAGCAACTCCTGCAGCTCGTCGATCAGGAAGGTCTCCTCTCCAAAGAAAAAGTAGAGGGGCTCGAAGTTTTGGTGCCGGAAGGCCGTGGCCAGATCGTCGTAGGACGGGCCCGTGTCTTTTGCCATTGGCGTGGGTCAATGCCGAATTGCGGATGAACGCGCTCGTGCACCCCTCCGATGCGCCCTGTTCGCGCGCCGCGGGCGTCAGGTCGGCAGGGGCTCATCGTCCTCGGAGAGGTGGGCCCCGTGGAGCCGGTAGCCGAGATCGCGGAGCCGCTGGAAGTCGTTCTTCGTCATGCGGTGGACCAGCCCGAAGAGGGTAAGCGTCTCGTCCTCCAGCGTGGCGGCGCGGTGCCAGGCGTCGAGGGGCAGCGTCTCCAGTCGCTCGGTGAGCGCACGCCGGGCCCCTTTCACCTCCTGCAGGATGTCGTCGATGGCCCGATCATTCCAGCCCGCGTCGTACACCTCCGCGTCCACGTCGACAGGCGCACGCTGCAGGTCCTCCCCGTAACCAATCCGGTCGACGCCGGACCGACGTGCCTCGGGGTCGGGCGGCGCGACGGCCCCGGACAACTCTTGCCGCGTACGGGCGGCGGGCACCGGGAGTCCGCCAAGCAGCTCGGCGGGCAGGCCGTCCACCACCGACCGGAGGGCCGGAATCTCGTCAACGAGGTACCCGAACTGGTCCACCAGGGCGTCTCGCAGGGCCTCGGGGTCCTCGGCCCGCGCCTCGGCAATGTCAATGGTCTCTTCCATCTGCGTGTGGACGTGTTTTGGGGAGAAAGGGGACGTGCCGAGACGGGGGCACCCGTTCCCACCCGACCGTGGCGACTGTTTCGGCTTTGCGATGGCGGTGCGGCCAGCCGCCTCCCGACTACTCCGCGGCGTGCTTGGTCTGCGGCGGGCCCTGCCGGTCGCCCCCCCAGTCCTGATCGCCCTCCGTGGCCATGCGATCTTCACGCTGGTGGGTGGTGTCCAGGTCGTCCATGCCCTCCTCGGCCAGCCAGTCCAGGAAGTGCTGGTCCTTCACGCTGTGGAGGTTGTTCTCCTTCTTGAAGTCCCACTGCTGCCCGAACTGCTTGTTTTTGTACTGATCCAGGTACTCGAGGCGATCCTGCATCTGCTCGCTCGGCCGCAGCAGGTCGTCGAGGTCGAAGACCGCCTCGTCGCGGCTCTGGAAGGTGAGGTCGTGCTCCTTCGACATGACGATCGCCTCCTCCGGGCACACCTCCTCGCAGAAGCCACAGTAGATGCAGCGGAGCATGTTGATTTCGAACCACTCCGGCTCCCGCTCCTTCACGTTGTTCACCTCCTTCGACTGCATGGAGATGGCGAGCGGCGGGCAGGCCCGGGCGCACAGGTTGCAGGAGACGCACCGCGGCCGATCGTCCTCCTCCACGAGCACCGGCCGCCCGCGGTAGCTGTCCGGCGGGTACCACTGCTCCTCCGGGTACTCGAACGTGTAGGTCGGCTCGTTGGCCATCCGGTCGAACGAGTAGCCGAGCCCCTTGAACAGCTCCGGCAGGTAGAGGCTCTCCCAGAAATTGAGGTCCCGCTCGTTCTCTTTCTTTGTGTTCTCGGGCGTGCCAGGCATGGGG
>ERZ1034564.172-NODE-172-length-9321-cov-7.450140_pt1 | contig 9321 bp, 9 predicted proteins | sample MGYA00520653_ERZ1034564 | MGnify/ENA primary metagenome ERZ1034564 (study PRJEB33760, sample SAMEA4777720) | hypersaline lake metagenome | biome: hypersaline environment; feature: brines | place: Spain | collected 2014-08 | depth 0 m ...
GTCCCTCGATTCCGTCACGGTCGCGTACGTCCCGATTTACCCGAACATGCAACACTATGTGATGGATCAAGAGGGGTACTACGAGGACGTTCCGACGGATGTCACGATAGAGCGGTTCAGCTCCGGCCCCAGTGTCGTCAAGGCGTTCGCGAGTGGTGACGTCGACGTCGCGCTCTTCGGCATCACCCCGGCAATGGTCCTCGTCGACAAGGGCACCGAGGCTGGTGTCCTCGCGGCGAATTCGAGAAACGGCTTCAAGATCATGGGGATGACCGAACTCGTCGACCTCTACGAACAGGAAGGCCCAGCCGTGTTCGAGCGCTTCGAGGAAGAGCGTGGTCGCAAGGTACGGTTTGGTGCCCCACCGGACGGGAGCGTTCCCGATGTCGTCCTCAGATACTGGATCCAAGAGGACCTAGACGTCGGAGAGATGGAGTCTGCGATCAACAAGTCGAAAGTACCGCCAGCAAAGGCGGTTCAGACGATTCAATCGGGTGATATCGACGCGACGATCATCCAGGAGCCGTTTGCGACGGTCATCGGCCAAGGTGACAGCTTCGGCGAACTCGCCTGGTCCGGGAACATCCTGGACAACCACCCCGTCACGGTGCTGTTCGCGAACCAGCGAGTGCTCGACGACGATGAGGTCGCCCAATCGCTCGTCGAACAGCACGTCGCGGCGACCGAGTTCACGGAGAACTCCCCGGATGCCGCCGCCAGCCACGCTGCCTCGGTCATCGGCTCCGGCGTGAGTGAAGACCTCGCGACGGCCGCCATGGATTCGAATGCGTCGGAGTTCATCTCGGATCCCCACGCGATCACCGATCAGGCCGCAACCATGGGTGAGTTTGTCGCCGGCGTCGACAATATCGAGGACCCGGTCGCGACCGAGGACCTGTTCGCGTTCGACCCTTACGACGCAATACAGTAATGAGCACGCAGACCGACACCGGTTCGAACGCGCTGACGGCCGAGACCTTCGAGGGGGACCTGCAGCGGTATCTTCGCGGCCTAGGGGGTCTGCTTGTATTCCTGCTCGTCTGGTGGGTTGGCGCGATGACGACCCAGCCGTCGTATCTGGTGCCGGGTCCCCTCGAGTCAGTGTACGCGTTTATCGAGCTGTTTGCGTCCTCAACGACGGTCGTGGTCCCCGTTCTGGGTTCGAGTCTGGTACTCCCGACTGGACTCGCACACCTCGCACAGACGTTGTTTCACTACGTTCCCGGCCTCCTCCTCGGCGCGATTTGTGGAATTGGTCTGGGACTGACGATGGGCTGGAACGGAGTACTCGACGACTGGCTCCGGCCGCTCGTCCGGGTGCTGCGACCGATTCCACCGCTGGCGTGGATCGTCTTCGCTATCGTCTGGTTCGGCATCCACCACACCGGCGCGGCGTTTATCGTCTTCGTCGGCGCGTTCTGGATCAACTTCTACGGCGCGTATGGCGGCGTCGAAGGCGTTTCGACCGAACTGACCGACGCCGCGTCGACACTCGGCGTCGAGCGCGACCTCTCGATGCTGAAACTCGTCGCGCTCCCGAGTGCAGCACCCCAAGTACTGACTGGATTCCGGACGAGCATTGGTCGCTGCTGGATGATCGTCGTCGGTGCCGAGCTGTTCGGTGCACCAGGCGTCGGCTACGAGATCATCAACGCCTCAAACAATCTTGCGATGGCGACCAGCGTCGCCTATATGTTTCTGATCAGCCTAGCGTTCCTCTGTATGGACGTCGGGTTCCGGCTACTCGAACGGAGGGTCCTCGCATGGCGCTGAGTTCGGACTCGTCCGCCGGTCGAGACGCACGTGAGAAAATCACTATCCAGAACGTTAGCCGCTCGTACGAGTCAGCGGACGCGCTCGCGAATGTTTCCTTTTCAGTTGCGGAGGGTGAGTTCTGTTGTATTGTCGGTCCCTCGGGGTGCGGGAAAACGACGCTGTTGCGAGCGATCGCCGGGCTTGACGATCCGGACGGCGGGTCGATACAGGTCGACGGAGACCTGGTTACCGGTCCCGGATTGGACAGGGGAATGGTCTTTCAGGAGTACGCACTGTTCCCCTGGCGAACTGTCCGCGGGAACATCCGATTCGGCCTCGACCGGCCCGCCTGTGACTGTCCCGACTGCGAGGCACGGGTCCGGGAGTTGATCGGCTTGGTGGGGCTTGACGGCTTCGAGGACGCGTACCCAAAAGAGCTGTCGGGCGGTATGAAACAGCGCGTCGGTATCGCTCGGGCACTCGCCCCCGATCCGGAAATTCTCTTGATGGACGAACCGTTTGGGAGTGTTGACGCTCGAACGCGCGACCACTTGCACGCGGAATTGCTCGATATCTGGACACAGACCGGACAGACTGTCGTGTTTGTCACGCATGACATTGACGAAGCTGTGACCCTCGCTGATCGCGTGGTCGTTATGAATGCCGAGCCAGGGACCATACAGTCGACATGTTCCATTAATTTAGAGCGCCCACGTGAACGGACCACCCGTGACTTCGTAGATTACGTCGCACAGATTAGGAGCAAAGTAGGTAGTCCTGTTAGCACTACCCACTAATCTCCTTTTATCGCCGTATTATTAAGACAGTGGCTCACCACCGTTATGTATATTATACATGAGACAGGATTTAATATATGCCCATTGTGAGTTCCTCAATGACGGAGCAACTTCGAGAAGATCTCGATACGTTTGCTGAAGAACACGGCTATACTGGCCGGAGCGAAGTAATTCGTGAGGCTTGTCAGTCACTCCTCAAAGAGTATGAAGCAGGCAGCTATGAGGGCCAGCAGGTATTGTGCACAGTCACTGCTGTTTTCCCATATGATGAGCCGGAAATTGAGGGTCAGATGATGGACATTCGTCACGAATTTGAATCGTCAATCCGGTCAAACTCACATACTTGTCTACAAGAAAACGTCGGCTGTGTTGAGACGTTTGTCGTCGAAGGTGTCCACCGTGATATTCTCAAGTTTATCGGCACTGTTCGAGGCGCCGACGAATCTGTATCGGTAGAGTACAACACTGTACCAGTAGACAGTGTGGATGGCGAGGTGAAAAGAGAGTGAGAGAGGTGAAGAGTCGTAGGATCAGGCACCGATGTATGTATATTATTTACAAAATTAGTGAAAATAATGTTGCGATAGATATCTGCGTTTTAGACTAACACTCGAGAAAAATTTGATATTTATTATTACGTGATGTCTATTGGAACGCCAAAATTATTATATCTCTATTCCTTATTGGCAAATAGACATGCCACACATTCACCTTGGAGAAGGGTCGTTCCCGCTATGGGCATTAGTGCTCTGGACATTGATCGGCGCTGGGCTAATCTCCGCTGCGGTCTACCGGATACGAAAGGGGGGGATACGAACGCATCAGATAGCACTCGCAGGAATCGGTGCAGCTGCGAGTTTTGCGGTCTTCCAGCTGAATATCCCAGTATGGGGAGGAATTCACATGAATCTTACCGGGCTCGTAGGTATCATCGCCGGACCACTCCTTGGTGCACTTGTCGCTTTAGTGGTAAACGTCTTTTCAGCAGCCCTCGGACACGGAGCAGTTGGTCTCATCGGAGCAAACACGCTTATTAACGCCAGTGAAGCAATTGTCGCCTACTACGCGTTCAAGACGCTGATGGGGATGGAGTGGGACGTTTTCCCCGCCAGCGCGAGCGCCGCGACACTTGGCCTCTCAGTAGGGTCATTTCTGATGGGGGCAATCATCGTTATCAGCGGGGTTAACGGGAGCGCGCTCCCGCGTGGTGACCTCCTGATCGCCGTTGGTGGACTCTCCGCTCTCAACCTCGGTGTCGCCGTCGTTGAGGGGATCCTTACCGGTCTCATCGTCCAATTCCTCGCTTCAGTACGTCCCGACCTCGTCGGACTTACCGACCGCGACACTCGCGATGATCCCACGGGGGTGACAGCCTGATGGACCGCTGGAAGCAGTATGGTAGCATGGCTGCCGTCTTCTCGGCGTTCCTCGCCGCCGGCTACTGGGGGTTCACTGCGACCGGTGGTGCCGTTCCATGGGCAAAGCGGGCCTCACAAGCGCTTCAACGGGGTGTACAAGAGAGCGGTGGCTCGCTCGTGAACCTTGGACGTGGTATCGTCGTTGCCGGTCCTATCCGGAAGGGCGGGCTGATGCTCGAGTTTGGCGGAATTGTCCTTGCGTTTGTTCTGTTGGGTCTCGGGCTGTACGTCTATGTTGACCGGTACGATGGCTTCGAAAGTAACGACCGACCAGCTCGGTAACTGTGACAACGCTTTCGAATCACGTCCCTGATCCTCGGCTTATCACAGCGTTCGCTGAGCGGCGGAGCGGACCGTTACACCGAATCAATCCGTGGACGAAGGTCGGCGTCGTCGGTGTGCTTGTTCTCGCCGTCACGGTGATTGACCGTGCCGCGCTCTTGGCCGGCCTATACGGCTCCGTATTAGTAACCTATGGACTTGCAGATTTACCCTTCAGACGGCTCATCGGCTGGTACACGCTCCCGATGCTATTCATTATCTCAGTTGCTGGGCCACTGGCGCTTCTCGAACCGGGTGTGCCGATCGGCAGAGCACTCGCAACACCGCTCGGTGGATTGTCGGTCACGTGGGCAGGACTCGTTCTCTTTTTCGAACTCAGCTGCCGATCACTCACAGTCGTTACCTTTGCCCTGACAGCGTCGATGACGACGAAATATGGAGACGTTGCGTATTTACTCGGTCGGTTACTCCCACGGCCAATCGACCAGATCGCGTTACTCACCTACCGATTCACCTTCGTTATGCTCGAGACGCTTGAGGATTTGACGAAAGCTGCGCTCTCTCGCGGCGCAAACTTCTCAGAGTTCTGGTCGAACAAACGACTGTATGCGAGAATACTTGGAATGACAATGCTAACTGCCATCGAGCGCTCCGAGCGGCTGGTCAAGTCGATGGAGGCTCGTGGCTATGACGGCGACCTCACGCTGTACGGCGACGTCCCGCGTCCGCCCGCTCGTGAACTCCTCGCCGTCGGCACCGGGTACGCTGGCGTCGTCGCCTACTCGCTGATCGTAGTCTACGAGGTCGTCCCACTATGAGCACGGATCGCTCAGCGGACCGGACGCCATTGGTCGACCTCCGGTGTGAGGCGCACACCTACCCCGACGGCACCGTCGGGATGCACGACGTCGACTTCTCGGTGTACGCCGACGAGGTGGTCGCCTTGGTCGGCGGCAACGGCGCAGGCAAATCGACGCTTTTGGAACACCTGAACGCCACCCTCGTCCCCGACGAGGGCGAACTGGTGGTCGACGGCACCGTGATCACCGAGGGGAACGAGGCCTACGCCCGCAACGAGGTCGGGTTCGTCTTTCAGGACGCCGATACACAACTGGTGGCACCCACCGTGCTGGACGACGTGCTATTCGGCCTGCAGAACTACGGGACGACCGGCGAAGCGGCCGAACAGCGCGCCCGGGAGGCGCTTACAACCGTCGATGCGGCCCACCTCGAAGACCGGGTTCCTCACTACCTCAGTGGCGGCGAGAAGCGTCTCGTCGGCCTCGCGGGCGTGCTCGTGTTAGAGCCACGCGTGGTCGTCCTCGACGAACCGCTGGCTGGCCTCGATCCCGAACGGTCCCGGCTCGTGGCTGAGCGGGTCCAGCAGGTCCATCAAGAGGGCATCAGCGTGGTGCTTTCGACACACGACCTCGCGTTCGCCGCTGAGATGGCCGACCGCGTCTGCGTGATGGACGACGGCAACGTCATCGGGCGGGGCACACCTCGTGAGGTGTTCTACGACGACGACCTGCTGGAACGGGCGAATCTCCGCCCGCCGACCGCAGTGCGGGTCGCCCGCGACGCGGGACTCGACGTCGACTCCCGGCCGGTCACGGAAGCCGACCTCGTCGAGCTCCTCTCCGACCACGGAATGCCATCTGAACCGATCCGCGCGGAGTCGCTCGACGGCACTCAGAAGAAATGAAAGAGTAGTGTTCAGCTAGTAGATATCCATTGCTTCAATCTGTTCTTGATACCGGTTCCGGATAGTAACCTCGGTCACTTGAGCGACGTCTCCAACCTCAGACTGTGTCTTCTCTTCATTACAGAGTAAGGACGCTGCATAGATAGCCGCGGCAGCATAGCCTGTAGGCGACTTACCAGAGAGAAGCCCCTGTTTAGCGGTGACATCGATGATCTCGTTAGCCTTGGCCCGGACCTCCTCGCTCAAGCTGAGGTCGGAGACAAAGCGTGGAACATACTGTTTTGGGTCAACGGGCTCTATCCTCAAGCATAGCTCTTGAGAGACATAGCTATAGGTCCGCCCGATTTCCTTCCGTTCAACGCGGGAGACCTCGGATACTTCCTCAAGACTGCGTGGGATGTTTTCTTGCCGGCAGGCCCCATAGAGACACGATGTCGCAACACCCTCAATCGATCGTCCACGAATGAGGTCTTCATCTAAGGCGCGCCGATAGATAACCGATGCCACCTCTCGAACTGAACGGGGGACACCGAGTGCAGATGCCATCCGGTCTATCTCTGAGAGCGCGAACTGGAGGTTACGCTCGCCGGCATCTTTCGTGCGAATACGTTCCTGCCACTTCCGGAGACGGCGCATCTGCGAGCGCTTCTCCGAGGATAGCGAGCGCCCGTAAGTGTCCTTATTCTTCCAGTCGATCTGTGTGGTTAGTCCCTTGTCGTGCCGTGCCTGCGTAGTCGGGGTCCCAACACGGGATTTTGAATCTCGTTCCGACTGATTGAACGCCCGCCACTCGGGTCCATGGTCGATCCGGGTTTCTTCAATCACTAGACCAGTCGGTTCGTGGATGAGTTCACCGTCAGCAGTCCGGACCACGTCGTCGGGGTCAATGTCATCTTCCTCAACCGTCGCAGCCGTTTTTTCAGCGTCACTACACTCTTGCTTCTGACGTCTTCGCTGGTACGGAGGCCTGCTCGTCACACTCATAATTACCTGCTGATATATATTAAATATGTCGGAGCATTTAATAGGAATAATAGAAGAAATGAATGAATCTTCTATAACGGGCCAGTGACTCGGTCAACATTGCTGTCCATCAGCTTTTGAATCCGGCCGCGATGGTTGCCTAGTAGGTCTATGCGGTCTTTTCCAACCGTATCACCGGGTGCTAGTGATGAACTAAGCGGCGATACAACCGATTCAAATCTTGGCTGTGAACAACAAGATTCAAAAAGAAAACTCCGATGTAGCTGTTTCACGTCACCCGCTCTTCGATCGCTCGTGTGGGTCGTGTCAATGATTGGTGTTCAGCAGTTTTCGAGGCGGAGCCTCCGGCCTCAAGTCGTGCGGGACCGGAGGTCCCGCTGACCGTCCGAACGGACCTGCGGTCCGTGAGGAGAGAGCGAGGGGTTCCGACGCTCAGTCGGAAGCGCGACGCGAGTAGGCCGGAGAGGAAGCCGACACGAGCTTTCGCAACCACTATTTTACACCATATTTTACTGCCAGCTAGTGCTGTGCGTCCACAAGTGGCGCGCAGTACGGGCCGCAGTAGCCCGGCCCTGAATGGTGGGTTTGTCGACCCCGAAGGGCGTCCGGTAGGCGGGGCGCACAAGATGCCCGTCGCGCCAACTGACGGTGAGAATCAAATCAGAGCCCCATCTTCAACGAGCGAGGCCGTAAAGCCGAGCGAAGTAGGGGTGAGGTCGGTTACTCTACGTGTAGTCACTCTCGCTCGCCGCCGTCAACTTTGAGTCCCTGCTCTGTGTGGTCTGTTGATGCTCCCGAGCGTGTGGGAAGTAACCGAAATACCCACTGGATGTCGGCTTTCATCATTATGAGAGTAATGACGTAGAGTGTCGCTGCTGAGAGGACAATTGAACCGCCAGCCGCTATCCCGTAAACGTACGCGAGCGTTACGCCTGAGAGAACAGCAAATTCAGCTGCGAGTATCGCCAGCAGTATCGATTGTTTGAAACTCTGCGCAACGAATCCCGCCGTTGCGACCGGTACGACGAGCATCGCTGCAACGAGGATAACACCCATAATCTGCATCGCGCTAACGACGACGAGCGCGGTAAGTACGACCATCAACCGCTTGTACAGTCGAACGTTGATTCGGGCGGCCCGGGCGGCGGCTGCATCGACGGTGACGTACAATAGTGGACGATATGCGACTGTGACAAGGCCGCTAATAAGTAGACCCATCACGACGAGTAGTCCAACGTTCTCTTTCGAGACAGTCGAGAGACTCCCAAAGAGATAGGCGTCGATGCCGACGGCGATACCACCGTCTGTCATGGTGATGAGGACACTCCCAAGTGCGAACCCGGTTGTGAGAACAATTGCCAGCGAAGTGTCGCTGTATGCCTCCGCGTGATCAATTAGTAGTTCGACGATCAGTGCGGTTCCGATAGCGACGATCATAGCGGTCAACAACGGAGAGAGTGATAGAGATAGTACCGTATTAAGAAATAGTCCGACTGCGACGCCTGCAAATGCCGTGTGTGCGAGTGTATCTGCAAGCATTGAGAGTTCTCTGTGAACAAGGAAAGTCCCGACGAGCGGGCCAATCACACCGATACAGACCGCAGCGAGGTAAGCTCGTTGCATGTAGGGATACCCGAGCATCTGCACGCCAAGCACCTCGGATAGTACATTCATTCCTGTTCCGTACACGTCGGTGAGCAGCCATTCGAAGAGCCGCCAGGGACTCCCAGATAAATGCGAGTGAACAGATGAGAAGTACCCTACCAACGTCTGTAACAGAGCCACGATAATAACAGGAAAACCCATAGTTAGTGATTATGGGATAACACGTGTTGATCGGTGCCGTACGCGGCTGCGAGAGCGTCAGTAGCAACAAAGTCCTCAGGATTGCCATCGAAGTACAGCCGTCGATTGAGACAGGCTATGTCACTGGCGTAAGTCGTGACGACGCCGATATCATGTTCGATCAACAAGATTGTGAGACCTGACTCGTTGAGATCGGCTAACAACTCGTAAAAGGACTCTCTTGACTCGGCATCAACGCCAACGGTCGGTTCGTCGAGTGCGAGCAAGTCAGATCCGGCGGCGAGAGCACGCGCGATGAACACACGCTGGCGCTGGCCTCCGGAAAGCTGGCCAACACGGCGGTCGGCTAAGTTTGTGATCTCGACTGCCTGTAATGCGTCCTCAATTGCTTGATGATCAGTCTCGGTGAACCGACCGACAAGCCGTTGAGGATATCGCCCCATGGTAACGAGCTCGCGTACAGTCACTGGTATTCTTTGAGCAGCGGTCGTCGCATTCTGTGGGACGTAACCAATCCGCTCACCAGCATCAAACTCGCCCGCAGGCTCACCAAACAATCGGATCGTTCCCGTAT
>ERZ1034564.174-NODE-174-length-9234-cov-11.544177_pt1 | contig 9234 bp, 7 predicted proteins | sample MGYA00520653_ERZ1034564 | MGnify/ENA primary metagenome ERZ1034564 (study PRJEB33760, sample SAMEA4777720) | hypersaline lake metagenome | biome: hypersaline environment; feature: brines | place: Spain | collected 2014-08 | depth 0 m ...
TTGAGCTGGCTTCTATTTAGCGGCATAGGTTTCATATCGTATACGAAAATATATACTATTTCATATTTAACCCAATACGAATATGTTTTAATTGACAGTTTTACCTCTTAATCTATGATGTTTGAAAGGATTCCGTCAAAAGTTCTACATCCCCTTATAGTTCTGCCGTTGTCAGGAATACTGTTGCTCTATTCGAGAAACCTGAGCCCCGGGAATATAGTTACCTGGGTCCTCACTTATATCCTTACAGCTCTTGTTCCTACCACCCTTACTGCGTGGAGGACAGGTGATAAAGGCCTAGATGTCATCTCCCGCAGCCAAAGAAACAAGAGCTACCTAGTAGGTGTCACAAGCATGTGTCTAACACTTCTGGCGGCCTACTATATATCAGCCCCCGAAGCTGTGATTAAACTTGGTGGTTTTGCGGTGATCTCCTCAATTATCTTCGGTGTTGCAAACCACTTCTCAAAGGTCAGCATACATACAGGAGCAATAACCTTTGCGGCCGGAGCCTTCACGGCGGAGATACCAACGCTGACTTTTACCGGGCTCCTGCTTTCTGTACCTGTAGGGTGGAGCCGTGTCAAACTTGACTGTCACACAAAGAGACAGGTTATACAGGGAGGAATACTTGGACTGGCATGTGGCTTAGCAGCTTCAATTATCTAGAGGAAGGATAAAAAGTCTAACCGGACAAACACTAGGTGTTGATCAGTATGATTGAACGAAAACACGTCAGCAAAGTATCAAAGGAAGATGACGGAGAAACCGTCGCAGTCGCAGGCTGGGCCCACGAAATAAGGGACCTAGGCGGACTAACATTTGTAATTATAAGAGACAGAGGCGGCCAAGTACAGGCCACCTTCAAACAGGACGAGAACGAGGACTTGTTTGAACATGCACAGGAAATCGGAAAAGAGGATGTAGTACGTGTCAAAGGAGAGGTTGAGGAAAACGAGCAGGCTCCTGGAGACCGTGAGATCAAGCCTGAAGAACTGGAAATTATCTCAAACTCCGAGTCACCTCTTCCGATGGATGTATCAAAAAACATTGACTCGGACCTATCAACACGCCTAGACAACAGGTTCATGGACCTCAGGAAGCCCGAGGTGCACGCCGTGTTCTCGCTTCGAAGCCATCTAATCGAGTCTATGGAGGAATGGTTTGACAAAGAAGGATACATCAACATCCAGACACCAAACATTGCAAAGATGGGAGCAGAAGGAGGAGCAGAGCTATTTCCTGTAATATACTACGATGACGAAGCATTTCTCAGTCAGTCACCGCAGCTATATAAACAGATGCTGATGGCAGCAGGATTTGACAAAGTCTACGAAACAGGAACAGCATTTAGAGCTGAAGAGTTCGCAACCTCACGCCACATCTCAGAAATCTCCATGTTCGACGTCGAACTAGCCTTTATCGAAGACCAGCACGACGTCATGGACGTGCTAGAGAACTCACTTCGCTACACACTGGAGGAAACGCAGAAAAGGGCTGCTGATGAACTAGAGGAACTGGGGATAGACCTGCATATTCCGGATGAGGACTTCCCGCGTATCAAGTTTGAAAAAGCCAGGGAAATACTGGAAGAAGAGTACAATCATGTTCCAGATGATCCTCACGACCTAGATACAAAAGGTGAACAACTCCTGGGAGAACACTTTGAGGAGAAAGGACATCCTGCATTCTTCGTGATAGGTTATCCACAGGAAAAGTTCTACTACATGGAAGCACGTGAAGGCGACAGATACCAGTCCAGAAGATTTGATATGATCTACAAAGGACTTGAACTAGCATCCGGAGGTCAGAGGGAGCATGATATGGACAGGCTTATGGATGCTGTTGAGGACGAAGGTATTGACCCTGAGGACATCAGCTTCTACCTAGAATCCTTCAAGTTCGGAATGCCTCCACACGGAGGCTACGGACTAGGGCTAGACCGACTGGTAAAACAGGTCGCAGACCTAGACAACGTCAAGGAAGGAATCCTCTTCCCGAGAACACCAGACAGGCTGACACCATAAAACAGAGGGCTTAATCCCTCTCGTTTTATCCGTTTACAGGTAGATGATGAGGAAAGACATCGTCTGACGTCGAAAGATGGATGATGACACAAACACCCACTGATACCCCTACTCTTCAGTTCTCGACATTTTCGCCTCAAGTTTCAATGTTGTAGATAGCTCCAAACTTCTCCTCGATATAATCCAGGAAAAAGTCAGCTGTAGGCTTCTCACCAGTCACATCCTCCACAAGCTCTTCAGTCTTGTAGAGACAGCCCTTCTGATGAATACTCTCCTTTAACCAATCACGAAGAGGCTGAAGCTCACCTGAAGCAAACTTTTTCTCAAGATTATCTATCTCCTCATCTGCCTTTGAATAGAACTGGGCTGACAGTACACTACCTAAGGAATACGTAGGGAAGTATCCTATACTGCCCTGATACCAGTGAATATCCTGAAGCACACCTTTCGAATCAGAATCAGGTCTAACACCAAGATATTGTTCATACCTGTCATTCCAGGCAGAAGGAAGTTCCTCGACCTCAAGTTCTCCGTTAATCAGGGCTCTTTCAAGCTCAAAACGCACCACAATATGAAGGTGATAGGTTATCTCATCAGCATTAATCCTGATCAAGTTATCTGAATCAACCCTGTTCAACGACCTATATGCATCTTCAACGTCTACGTCTTTAAACTGGTCAGAGAAGACCTCCTTCAACTCAGGTAGCAGATACCTCAAGAAACTCTTGGACTTAAACACGTGGTTCTCCCACATCCTGCTTTGAGACTCGTGGATGGATAAGTCACGTGAACTGCCCGCAGGCAAACCATACAGATCCTGAGGTAGGCCGAGCTCGTAGAGAGCATGACCACATTCGTGTACCGTCGCCCCCAAGCTCTCCGCAAGATTCTCCTCATCAAACCTCGTGGTTATGCGACAATCAAACTGATTTCCGAGAGTAAAAGGGTGCTCAGATACATCAAGTCTCCCTCTACTCCAGTCATAACCCATCTGATCAACGACCTGGCGAGAAATACTCATCTGCTCTTCCTCAGGAAACTCTCCTTCGAAAACATCTTGACCGACATCATCCGCATCTTCAATTTTACCAACAATCTCAGTAAGACTCTGTTTCAACCTGTCCAGTATCTTCTCCATTCTATCATAAGAGATATACGGCTCGTAGTCCTCAAACAAAACTCTATATGGCTCCTTACCGGAATCAATAGATTCCGCATACCTTCTCTTCAACTCAACTATCTCTTTTAGCTCATCCTCAACCAAAGAGAAATCATCCTGTTCACGGGCCTCATCCCACTTGTTAACCGCCATGGACTGCTTCTTAGATATTTTCTCCTGAAGTTCTTCGGGAACCCTTGAGGCTCTCTCATGCTCACGCTTAACCTCCCGAACATTAGCCCTTTCCTCCAAGTCGAGCTCATCCTGATCAAGCTCCTGAAACAGGTCGGAAAGTAGATCAGAAGTTATTTTTTGATGATATATCTTGGCGATCTTCGAGTTCTGCATTGAACGAGCCTTAATACCTTTCTCAGGCATCATAACCTGCTGATCCCAGTGCAAAAGCTCCTTGACATCACCAAGACCCTGTAAAGTCCTCGCTCTATCCTCAAAATCCTCATAATTATCCATAGTCATAACCACAGTTTGTAATATTCACTGTAATAAAACTAAAATCATTTCTAGGAAACTACTCCACCAATAAAAAATTCACAGATAACCCTTGTTCATAGCCACGTATCGTAAATAATTAACTGATGGTGGAGGTAGGTTAGCTGGTCTATACTCCGACCTTGTGGCGGTCGGGACGCGGGTTCAAATCCCGCCCTCCGCCCTCAAAGGTACCTCAAGAACTTTACAAACTTCTAACAATCCAGAACAGAATTGCTGCCGTCAACATACCAGCCATGAATTTTACCTCCTTTTCAGAGAGCTGATGCGTCTCAATCTTACCTTTGTTGATAAATGAGACCGGTCCGATCAAAAAGAGCAGAAAGATCAAGTAAGGAATCTTCAGATAACCGGAGAATATCAAACGGAGCAAGACCTCACCAATATAGAATATGGTAACTGAGATTGTAGGCACCAGAATATTCACTTGAGCAAATCTGAAGTACCTTTTTAGATGGTGCTTAGTGTTTCTGGTGTTGTAAAGCCCCAATATTGGGGTAGCAAGCACCAATGAGTAAATTACAGGTATTGAAAGAACGGTAGTTCCTATTGCTTGCCTTAGATCATCTAGGTTCCAGTAAGCTCCCACATTGTACTTGTATCGGTCAATATATTCACAGTCGACCTGCGAGAGCGGTATATAGCTGCCGTTGAACTTGATAACGTTATCAAATCCTATGTTAGAGTCCAGAGGAACGTTCTGTGTGTAAGAGTTGCTGCACTTCTGCTCCACCATTCCCTCAACCATTGATTCATCAAAGCTGGATGTAGAGACTGATGAAAACGCAACAGTAAACAGGAAAATCAGAAATACCGATATCAATACCTCAGAAACATTCCTTAGATAAAAATTCCCTGCGACATTCATAAACCAATGTTTTCAAACCTGGTAATTATACTTTTGGCAACAAAACAGGTCTAGAGTATAGGTTTCTCCCCAGAGTACCTAAATCTTCACGAGATAAATTAATAATATGAACCTTGGTTTTGGCGGAGGGTTTGATTCCCAAAGCGAGGAAGTTGAGAACCTTGAGCTTGAAATGAAAGGGGAGATACCGAATTGGCTGAACGGTTCGCTGTACAGGAACGGACCTGCAATATTTGAAAAGGACGGTTCAGAGGCTCAGCACTGGTTTGACGGCCTAGCAATGTTGAACAGGTATAGATTTCGATCCGGAAAAATCTACTATACAAACCGCGCCCTAAGATCCGACAAGTACAGAGAAGTCATGGAAAATGGGTTCGGTTCAGGAGGGTTTGCCACAGGCGGAAGCATACTTGATAGCCTAAAGCTAGTATTTGGAAAGCCTCCGGATAACGCCAGTATCAGTGTTGCAAGACTTGGAGGCAGACATGTTGCACTAACAGAATCACCTGGCTGGGTAGAGTTTGACCCGGCCACGCTAGAAGCCACAGGGAGAATAGAGTTTAGCGATGACATTGGACTTCAGCAGGTCTGCGCACACCTTCACAGAGACAATAAAAGATGTGAAACCATAGGCATGGGGATAAGATACGGAAGAACCAGCAAGTACGTGTTCTACAGGATTTCAGACCAGGAACTTGAGAGAGATGAGATCGCCTCTGTAGATACCAGACGCCCATCTTATGTACATAGTTTCGGGCTTACTGAAAACTACATTTTATTTACAGAGGTGCCGTTTGATACGTCTCTCACCGATATGATCCTATCTGACGGGGGATTTATCCAGAGCTTTGAGTGGCGTCCATCACAGGGAACTACTCTATATATCATAGACCGTGAGACGGGGAAAACTGAACAGCGCAGTATGGACTCGTTCTTCACGTTTCACCATGTCAACGCTTACGAAGACGGAGATAGCATAGTGATGGATCTGGTGGAGTTTGAGGACTCAGAGGTCGTGCAGCAGCTTTTCTTTGATACTTTAGACTCAAGATCTACTATTACAGAAAACGGTTCACTGGTAAGATACAGGATCAAAAACACAGAGATCTCAAAGACCAGTCTGTACAAAGGCGTAGAGATGCCTCAAATAAATAGAAGTCGACACAGTTTAAAGCACAGATACGTTTATGGACAGGCAACAGCGAGAGAAGGATGTGACGGAATCGTCAAGGTCGACACCGATACAGGGGAGTTCCAAGAATGGTGGGAAGAAGATACACACATGCAAGAACCTATACACGTCCAAAAAGAAGGTAACGAAGACTCAGGAGTATTACTGTCGACAGGTCTAGACAAACAGGCAGATAAGTCCTTTATTCTTGTACTTGACTCGTCCGACATGGAGGAGCTGGGCCGTGCATACCTGCCTTTCAGGATGCCGTTTGGATTCCATGGCAAGTTTTACAGCGATCTCTAAAGCCTTGGCAACTTAGTAGGTGAACGATAATGGGTGAGTAGCCGCTTACTTCAAACCTTAAAATCCTGGTATTACAACGTATTATCATGACCGAGTTTGAGGATGCAAAGCAGAATTTAAAGGATGCACTCGAAAAAATAGGAGAGAAAGGATACTTCAACCGTCTGAAGAATCCGGAAAGCTATCTGGAGACCAGCTTCTCAGTCCAGATGGACTCAGGGGAGAGAGAATCATTCAAGGGCTACCGGTCTCTGCATAGCTCCGTGAGAGGTCCGGGCAAAGGCGGTATCAGGTTCTCACCTGCCGTAAACGAGGACGAGGTTAAAGCACTGAGCCTATGGATGAGCCTGAAATGCGCTGTTGTAGACATACCGTACGGAGGTGGAAAAGGCGGCGTATCAGTAGATCCATCAGAACTAAGCAAATCCGAACTTGAGAGACTTTCCCGCAGATACGTTGACTCGGTGTACAACGTGATAGGACCTGACACCGATATACCTGCCCCTGATATGAATACAGGAAAGCAGGAGATGGCATGGATGATGGACGAGTATTCACAGCTAGAGGGATCAAATACACCTGAGTCCTTTACTGGAAAACCCGTCGAAGCCGGAGGGTCAGAAGGACGAGGAGACTCGACAGGCTTCGGAGCAGCATACATAATCGAGAAAATAATAGAGGAGACAGACCAAGAACCTGAGGATATGACCGCTGCAGTTCAAGGATTTGGAAACGCAGCCTCACCCGCTGTAAAGAAGCTAGATGAGATAGGTGTAAACGTTGTGGCTGTATCAGACTCATCAGGAGCAACTTATAACACAAACGGATTAAGCTATGAGGAACTTATCAAATGTAATAGAGAGCGTGGAGAGGTCTGTCCGGTTGGAGAAGAGATCTCAAACCAAGAGCTACTGGAGCTGGACGTAGATTTCCTGGTTCCTGCAGCAATTGAAGGAGTGATAACGGAGGAAAACGCCGATGATATATCCGCAGACTACGTCGTTGAGATCGCAAACGGTCCTACAACCCGTAAGGCTGATGAAGTTCTCAAGGAAAAGGATGTGAAGATGATTCCGGATATACTGGCTAACGCAGCTGGTGTAACAGTATCATACTACGAATGGATACAGAATAGGACAGGGGAGTATCTGGACAGGGAGGAAGTGCTCAACCGGCTCCAAAGTAAGATGATAAACGCCTACAAAGAATTTAGGGAGACCAGAGACGAAGAAGGTGTCTATGGACGTCAGGCGGCTTACATGATGGCTGCGGAGAGGATAGTGAACAGTCTGGAAGCTCAAAAGCCCTGATCTAATTAAATCAGTCTCCACAAATTTTTCGTGTGAATCCGGCCAAGGCAATCCAAGAAGCAGGGGAACACATTGAAGCAGCCGCCTCGGAAATCCAAGAGATAAAGCAGAAGGCATCTGCCATAGTAACCCGCGAGGACGAGGTGAGTGAGGAAATCGAGCAGGCCCAGAAGATTATCAAGTCTCGTGAGCCAGTGGAGAGAGGCTTCGGTCCAGAAGCCAGCGGCGGGACTGAGGAAGCTAGAGAAGATTTGAAGCAGGCTCTCCAGAACCTTGAAAGAGTAGAAATGGGCCTTAAAGATGTGTACTCGGAACTAGAATCGGAGGTAAGCGACGAATTAGACGCAGTGGGACAGCTCAGAAATCTTCTGGTGGGTATCAAGTCCGGCAAGTATGTCATCCCAGCCCAGGACGCGGAGACTGTAGCCTCGGAAGCTTCAAAGGCCGAAGACCAGATAGAGCTCTCCCAGAAACAAATTGATGAGATACTTTCCGAGGCACGTGAGGCAAAGAAACTGTCTGAACGTGTGAACTCTATAGCCGAAAACGTCTTCAGCTCTGCCAGTAATCTTAGAGAAAGATCAGATGAGATATCAGAGGGTCTGGAAGAGGTTATCTCCGGTCTTGAACACATGAGCACCCAGATGAATTCGGAAGTTGAGTCAGAAGAACGAAGAAAGTTTTTGAAGACAGCCGCTTCTGCTGGAGCTGTTATGTCTCTTTCCGGCTGTATGGGATTTGACTTTGATCCACCCATGCCTGAAGGTTCTTCAAGCGTGGAAAGCAAGGAGTCTTCAAAGGAAGAAACCATAACCTATGGCGTTGAAGCCAGGGCTGACTCAAATCACGATCTCCAGTCTTTAGTTTCTACTGCAGTAGCTTACTGGGAGCGGAACTCTGTCCGTTATGCTGGAAGAGGCGTGCAGTTTGAAGCATCCTCTACGCCTGACATTATCATATATTTTATGGATGAAGTAAGCAAGTGTGGTAGAGCACCTGAGGGAACAGATATTGTAGGCTGCACGCGGTCCCGCAGTTCAGAAATACGCATTGAAACAGGTCACAGTAATGAGGTAACTCTCAGGACAATCAAACATGAATTTGGTCATGTCCTTGGATTGACACACAGTGATGATCCGCAGAGCATAATGTCCGGCGACCCTGCTGATAGAATTGAAGATTACTCTCAAAGACAAGAAGCTCTAAATCTGGCTAATAAGGGTGTAGAAATGTTTAATGAGGCTGGGAAGAGGTATAAGGAATCAGCCGAGTTATATAAATCTGAGGACTTCCAAAAATCTGGTTCTATAATGGAAGAAGCACAGAATAGATACAGTAATTCAGTTAAACACTTCAATAAAGCCAAGAACGTTTGTGATTCTTTGAATGCTGCAGAAGCTCAGGCAAGCATAGAAGAATGGGTCGAGCTAGTCAATCATATGAAAAATGCTTCCAAGAGCTTTGTGGAACACATAGAAGCCTACTTACATCAGGACAGAGAACTGATGGAGCAGAAGTACAAACAATACAGAAAACAACACGATAAGGCGGAGGATGTTGATCCTACTTCCATTTCCAAGATTCAGAGACAGCTGAAGCTCTAGATAATAACCTAACTGTATAAAATTTGGCTTTCATTTGCTTCTCTTCACTATGTATCCTCCGACCCTTTATAAGTTTTAGACAGTATATTTGATCTTGCCCGAGACGTGTGAGCGTGTTGGGTGATAGTCCGTAAGGACCAAGATGAGCGCTTTTATTTTTGTTGCGTGATGTAGGAGAGACACGACTATGTAGTAGTTTCTGCACTCATTATTTGATGAGTGGAGAGCAGTGTATCCGAAGTGTCCTTTGTGGGGCCTTCGGCTTGAGAAAGTCTTTGA